>Ga0063456_1000669_pt1 | contig 20582 bp, 17 predicted proteins | sample AraplaMF_Cvi_mMF_FD_56228 | JGI IMG/M metagenome (GOLD analysis project Ga0063456, IMG submission 56228) | Arabidopsis root microbial communities from the University of North Carolina, USA - plate scrape MF_Cvi_mMF version 2 (version 2) | ecosystem: Host-associated > Plants > Roots > Endosphere ... | reverse complement strand
GATGTCGCCGGCATTGTTGACGAGGATGTCGATGTCGGCGGCCTCCTTGGCGAGCCGCGCCAAATCCTCAGCCTTGCGCAGATCCACGATGCTGGTCGCGGCATCGATCTGGTGTGCCGAGCGCAGGCGGTCGGCCAACGCCTTGAGCTGGTCGCCGCTGCGGGCGGCGAGCAGGAGGTTTGCGCCTTCCTCGGCAAACGCCTCGGCGGCGGCTGCGCCAATGCCCTTGGATGCGCCCGTGATCAGGACGCGCTTGCCACGCAGATGCAGATCCATAGGGGTTACTCGCTGGATGGGAACAGGATGAAATCAGTAGGCGCTCGGCTGCGCCATGGTCAACATTGCAGTGCAGCGTTGCACTGCCGCCGAGTTTGGTCCATTGCAGTGCGGTCAAAAAGACGGCGGCTGCCGGACCAAAAAAGGACGTTCTCGATGAGCAAGAAACAATACCGGATCGCGGTTATTCCCGGCGACGGCATCGGCAAGGAAGTGATGCCCGAAGGCCTGCGCGTTCTGGAGGCAGCAGCCAAGAAGCACGGCGTGTCCCTGCACTTCGATCATTTCGACTTTTCGTCCTGGGACTACTACGAGAAGCACGGCCAGATGATGCCGGACGACTGGAAAGAGAAGATCGGCAAGCACGACGCGATCTATTTCGGCGCGGTCGGCTGGCCCGCAAAGATTCCGGATCACGTCTCGCTGTGGGGCTCGCTGATCAAGTTTCGCCGCGAGTTCGACCAGTATGTGAACCTGCGCCCGGTGCGGCTGATGCCCGGCGTGCCGTCGCCGCTGGCGGGCCGCAAACCCGGCGACATCGATTTCTGGGTGGTGCGCGAGAACACGGAAGGCGAGTATTCCTCCGTCGGTGGCCGCATGTTCCCGGATACCGACCGCGAGTTCGTGACGCAGCAGACGGTGATGACCCGGGTCGGCGTCGACCGCATTCTGAAGTTCGCCTTCGAGCTCGCGCAGTCGCGGCCGAAGAAGCACCTGACCTCGGCCACCAAGTCGAACGGCATCTCCATCACCATGCCCTATTGGGACGAGCGCGTGGAGGCGATGGCGAAGAAGTTTCCGGGCGTGAAGTGGGACAAGTACCACATCGACATCCTGACCGCGAACTTCGTGCTGCATCCGGACTGGTTCGACGTCGTGGTCGGCTCGAACCTGTTCGGCGACATCCTGTCCGATCTCGGCCCGGCCTGCACCGGCACCATCGGTATCGCGCCCTCGGGCAACATCAACCCCGAAGGCGATTTCCCCTCGGTGTTCGAGCCGGTGCACGGCTCGGCTCCTGATATCGCGGGGCAGGGCATCGCCAACCCGATCGGCGCGATCTGGTCGGGTGCGATGATGCTCGAGCATCTCGGCGAGAAGGTCGCCGGCAAATCCATCGTCGAGGCAATCGAGCGCACGCTGGCGGAGCGCACGCTGCGTACGAAAGATCTCGGCGGCAATGCGGACACGACTGCGTGCGGCAAGGCGGTCGCGGAGATGGTGGATTAGGACGATCTCGATCCCGCAGAGCCGGTAAACGATTTCCAGCATCCTTGACGGAGCCGCCGCGGTGCAACGCGGCGGCTTTATCGCACCTATCAACCACTTGACATGGATTCGTCCTATGGTTGTACTGTAGGCTGTGCTTTATCGCATAGCCTGTGAACCGTTGGAAGACGTTCGACGAGGCGGCGGATATTGGCCCGCCCGGAGTTCGCGAGGGAAGACTTTATTCCAAATTCATTGTCGTGAAGGAGGATTGGTCATGACGAGTTGGAAGACAATTTTCGTCTCCATTGTCGCTTTGAACATGTCATCCGGGATGGTGTTCGGCGGCTGTGATATCGTAGGTTTCGACTCCATGCCGGACGGCGCCTGGCTCGTTAGTCTGAACGGCAGCTGGCGACCGATCGACGAGCTGAGCCCCGCCCTGAAGGACGGGCGAACGCGCGATCTGACCTTCGCCTATGTTGCGCGCGAGCCAGAGTTGGGGGCGTTTCGACGCGGCCTATTGGTGATCAAGATGGCCACGCGCGCGCCTGCGGCCGGCAACGCCGACCGGGTCACGCTGGCACGTGATGCCTACAAGCCGGTCGAGAAATGCGAATCATATCCTCCCTTCCCTGGAGGATATGTGAAGGGAAGGTCGTACGACGACTATCATGACTACAGCTACAGTGCGAAGGGCGCCGATGGACAGTTGCTGTCCTCCTTTCATGTCAGCTACGCGGCTCGCGTCAAGGGATGCAAAAACTCCAACGATGATGCCACGGACTCCTACTTTACGGGGCGCTGGCAGAGCAATCGGTCGCAGTTTTCCTTCGATGAGAGCGTCGTCGCCAAGGGGCAGAACAGCCAGTTCGTCGCCCAATTCGGAGTCGGGCCCGCTTATGCGAGCAGCTCGATGTCGGAGCGCCGGGTCACGATGAAGCCCTATGCCTCGGACAAGAATGGTCTCGCTTGCGTCACGTTCAACGCGACCGTGAGGCCCGGTACGCTCATTCGCGTAAACGACCTCGAACGGCGCATCGGCCTGTTTCGGGCCGCTGAGCAGTCGTGGGAATGGCGCCGCTGAGCAAGCCGGAAAGAGGGCTGTTCGATGAGCAAGGCTGATCCGGATGCGCCTCCGGAAGAGTCGCAGGCTGCCAAATCCGCTGATCATGGCAGCCGAGAGGATGCGGCGCTCTTGTCGGAGACTGACATGCTCCGGGAGGAGGAAGCGCTTCTATGGCCGAAGGGGAAGCCGTCCTTGTGCGCCGGACTCGCGCTGTCCGGGGGCGGCGTCCGCGCGGCGACAGTCGCGCTGGGGGTGCTTCAGACCTTGGCTGCGAGCGGTCTGCTCGCTCGATTCCAGTACCTGTCGACCGTATCAGGTGGCGGCTACATCGGTTCTTCCCTGTCGTGGTTCTGGAGCAAGCGACGCATCGACGAGGAGAGCGCTCTTCTGGCGCAGACGAGCAGTCCCGGCGGCCCTCTGCCGAAGCGATTTGGAACCGAAGCAGCGAGCTTTCCGTTTCAGGATCCTTGTGACGAGCCCACCGACCTTCAGCAGGCGGCGATCGCCAATCTGACGTTCCTGCGCAATCACGGCTCCTATCTGACCTCCGGCGACGGCATCGGCTTCGCAGGACTCGTACTTGCCGTTTTGCGCACCGTGCTGTTGAGCCTGGCGGTGTGGTTACCGCTTCTTATGCTTTTGTTCGGCATCCTTGAACTGCTCGATTATTCACTCGTCGACTCTGAGATATACTTGGCTTGCACTTCCGGAGGCGCCCAGTCGGAAGACCTGTTCAGCGCGCTGCGCTGTCGCCCCTCGTTCAAGTTCATACTTGCAGGAGCCGGGATTCTGATCCTGGCCTTCGTTGGAGGTGTGGTACTCTTCTCTTTTCTTGGACGTCGCCAACGAGACTCGTCGGTTCGACGTGCGATACCAGGCCGCCGTTATGACCGGATAATCGCCTATCTCGCCGTTTTCTTGGTCATCCTCGCCTTTGCGATCACGACTTTCCTAGGGATGGACTCCATGCAGCCGGCCATGGGGGTTGAATTGGCCTTGCTGCCCCTGGTGGCCATTGCCTGCTTCATGATGGCGCTGGCCGAGTTCTTCCGGCCTGCGAACCGTGGCTATTTCTTGCGGCGCAGCTTCGAAAAGCTGTCCAGCCTGATCTTGCCGAATGTCGTTGCCGCTCTCTTCGTCGGCGCGCTTCCACTCATCGTATCGACTCTCAAGCCGAGCTCTTCCGCCCTTGCGGCGGCTCTAGGTCCTCTGGGCGGAGTCGCGGCGCTGCTCAGCGGCGTGACCACGGCACTCTATGGCTATTATCTGAAGGCAAAGAGCCTGCTGCCCGGAGTTGCCGGACAGATATTTGCGATGCTCGGCTCGCTCGTATTCCTGTCCGGGCTGCTTCTGTTTTCATTCGTCGCGGCGGGACAGATCTTCGTTTTCAACGCAAGCGCGGGTTCGCATACAAATATCGTGATTGCAGCATTCGGGTCCCTGGTATTCGTTGCTCTAGCGACCGGCATATTCGGCAGCATCAACACGACGGGTCTCCATCGCTTTTATCGTGATCGTCTGATGGAGACGTTTCTGCCGATGACCGATGCCATAAGCAAAGGCTCGGCACAGGAATCGGACGCGGCCGACAATTTTTCGGTGGTCGATCTGGCCGGCGGAGGAAACGGGCCGGCCGACCGGCCCTATCACCTGATCAACGCCCATGCCATCCTGGTCAATGACGAGGACCCAAAGGTTGCTCTGAGGGGGGGCGACAATTTCCTCGTATCGTCGGCCTTCGTCGGGTCTGCGACGACCGGTTGGATGCGCACGACGCAATATGTGCAGCTACACGGTGCGCTGACCCTGGCGTCGGCGATGGCAGTTTCGGGGGCGGCTGCAAACGCCAACGCCGGATACATCGGTACTGGCGTTACGCGCGACCGCTTCGTTTCCGCGGTGATGTCGATACTGAATATCCGCCTGGGACTCTGGGTCGGCAATCCGAAGGTGACCGCCAAGAGCGTTGCGTCGGCCGCCACGGAGGATAGCCGCACGCGCAAACCGCTACGGACGAAGGTGGCGACCTATTTTAGGCCGGTCCTGACCGCGGGCATCTTTGGGTTCGGGCATCACCGCGACGCTCCGTTTCTCGAACTCTCCGATGGCGGCCATTTCGAGAACCTCGGCCTCTACGAATTGATCCGCCGCCGGCTCGATCTCATCCTGGTCGTCGATGCCGAGCAGGACGGCAATATGAGTCTTGCCGCGCTCGTGTCTTCAACCAACCGCATCAAGGAGGACTTCGGAGTTTCGGTCGGCTTTCTCGATTCGCGTGGGCCTGAGGTGCTGCTCGGAAAGGACAGCGACCGCTACCCGAGTGGTGCGCGATTGGCCAAGTCTCCCTTCGTTGCCGCTGAAATTCGCTATCCCGCCTTGCCGGAGATACCCGGGAAGCGGCCGGCTCAGTCCACCAAGCGCGGTCTGCTGATCTACATCAAGTCAACGATGGTGGCCGGACTTGCGTTCGCGACCGACGGTTACAAGGCCGCAAATCCTGACTTTCCGCACCAAACCACCGCCGATCAGTTCTTCGATCCTGACCAGTTCGAGGCTTACCGTGATCTGGGCAAGAAGAGCTGCGCTGCGATGCTCGAAGCGCTTGGCCTCGACGCGAACGTCACGAGCGCCGTGAAGCTGCTCGAGCGTTACGGCTTCCCGTCGTGTGAGGCCTCCGTGTCGACCTCCCTTGCCGATCGCAACCACGCGCAGTGAGCGTCGGGGACGCGACGCAACCGCCATTCCCGCGCGAGGCTATTCCTTCGCAGTCGCGATCTTCTCGATCGCGGCCGGCTCCAGCCCGAACTTCTTCCCGGCCTCCAGGATCTCCTGCCAGGTGGTCGGATCGACCGGAATGCCTTCGGCCAAACGCTTTGTCTTGGTCTCGCGCTCGGGCTCGCCGGCGATCTTCACCTTGTCGACGCCGGGGGCGGGCGGTGAGGCGGTGTGCCAGGCGACAAAACTCTCGACTTCGCGCGCGAGGTTTTCGCCGGTGCCGAGTTTGCCCGGGTCGATGATGATCGAGAGCATGCCGTTGAGAACGTTGTACTTGCCATCGGACGGGCCCTTGACGACCTGTCCGCCGGACAGCGCGCCGCCGAGGATTTCGCACACCAGCGCGAGGCCCGAGCCCTTGTGCTCGCCGAACGGCAGGATGGCGCCGTGCGGCGGGATCACGGTGTAACGCGGATTGGTGGTGGGTTTGCCCTCGTTGTCGATGATCGTGCCGGGCTCGAGCGCGACGGCCTTGTTGTGGGCGACGCGGGTCTTGCCCTGCGCGATCCTGCTGGTGGCGAAGTCCAGCACGATGGGGTCCTTACCCCTGCGCGGGATGCCGACGCAGAACGGGTTGGTGCCATGGCGCCCATCGCTGCCGCCCCAGGGCGCCACGATCGGGCGCGAGATCACGTTGACAAAGTGGATCGAGACCAGCCCGTGGTCGATGCACTGCTCGGCCCAGTGGCCGATGCGGCCGATATGGTGCGAGTTGGAGAGGCCGACGAGACACACGCCGTTGCGCTTGGCGCGCTCGGCCGCCAGCTCCATCGTTTCGTGCCCGATCACCTGGCCGTAGCCGGTAAGGCCGTCGAGGGTGAGAAGCGGACCGGTGTCGAGCACGATCTTGACGTGCTGGTTCACGGCGAGCCCGCCCGTGGTGACGCTCGAGACATAGCGCGGGATCATGCCGACGCCGTGCGAGTCATGCCCCTTGAGGTTGGCCTCGACGAGATTGGTGGACACGAGCTCGGCCTCGCGGTCCGAGGAGCCGCCGGCCTTGACGATGGCGCGGATGGCATTGGTGAGCGGCTCAGCCTTGATGGTGCGATAGTCGGCCATTGTTGTTGCTCTTATCCTTTCACGATCCGGCGGCAATGAACCCATGCCGCTTCAATCAGGTTCTCGCTGGCTTCCGGCGTCCGGAACGCCGAATGCGCCGACAGCGTCACGTTCGGAATCTTGGTCAGCGGGTGGTCTGCCGGCAACGGCTCGATGTTGAAGACGTCGAGGCCGGCATGGCGGATGTGGCCCGACTTCAGCGCATCGATCATCGCAGCTTCATCGACGACCGCGGCACGCGCGGTGTTGATGAGGATGACGCCGGGCTTCATCGCAAAAATCTTCTCGCGCGTAATCATGCCGCGCGTCTCGTCATTGAGCAGCAGGTGCAGCGACACGACGTCGCTCCTGGCCAGCAATGCGTCGAGATCGACAAATTCCACGCCCGGAAAACTCTTCGGCGAGCGATTCCAGGCGATCACCTTCATGCCGCTGCCGGATGCAATGCGCGCGACTTCGGCCGCGATGCCGCCGAAGCCGATCAGGCCCAGCGTCTTGCCGGTGAGCTGCATGCCGTCCTCGCGCAGCCAGCTTCCGGCGCGCATCTCGCGATCCATCATCGCGATGACGCGGGCCGAGGCCCACATCAGTGCGATCGCGGATTCGGCCACCGCGGTGTCGCCATAGCCCTTGATGAGATGCACGGTGATGCCGAGCTCGGCGAGCTCCTCCGGGTTCATATAGCTGCGCGCGCCGGTGCCCAGGAACACGACGTGCTTGAGGCCTGCGCATTTCTTCGCGACGTCAGTCGGCAGCGCGGTGTGGTCGACGATGGCGATCTCGGCGCCGTCGAGAATTTCAGGATACTGCTCCGGCTTGATGTCGGGGTCGCGGTGGATCCGCACCTTGGGATCGCCAGGCTTCGCCAGCCGCTCCATGATCATGGCGAGCGCTTCGTTGGCGTCGACGAAAACTCCGTGCATGGCTCTCTCCGGTCAGGACGCGACGCCGGCGATCGCCAGCACGGTGTGCAGCAGAACGTTGGTGCCCGCGGCGCAGTCGGGCTGCGTGGCGTCCTCCAGCTCGTTGTGGCTGATGCCGTCCTTGCAAGGCACGAACACCATCGCCGCCGGTATCACGGTGTTGAGGTTGCAGGCGTCGTGACCTGCACCGGAGGTGATGCGGCGGGAGGAATAGCCGAGCGTCTTGGCGGCGTTCTCGACGGCTGCGATCAGCTTGGGATCGAAATGCGTCGGCGGCTTGCGCCAGACCAGGTCGATCTTGACCTCGACCTTGCGGCGCGCGGCGATCTCGGCAATGGCAGCGCGCAGATCGCGGTCGAGCGCATCCATGATCGCGCCGTCCGCGCTGCGGCAATCCATGGTGAAGGCGATCTCGCCGGGAATGACGTTGCGCGAGGGATTTGCGATCACGGCCTCGCCGATGGTGCCGACCGCATTCGGTCCGTGCTTCCTGGCGATGGCCTCCATCGCCAGCACGATCTCGGACAGTGTCGCCAGCGCATCGCGCCGCAGGGGCATCGGGGTCGAGCCTGCGTGGCTCTCGAAGCCGGAAATCTTGCCGTCGTACCAGAGCACGCCCTGGCCGGAATCGACCACGCCGATGGTCTTGCCTTCGGCTTCGAGGATCGGGCCCTGCTCGATGTGCAGCTCGACGAAGCAGCCGAGCTTCTGAAAGCCGACCGGCTTGTCGCCGCGATAACCGATGCTGTCGAGCGCCTGGCCGACGGTGGTGCCCTCGATATCCTTGCGGGACAAAATGTCATCGGTCGTGAAGTCACCGACGTAAGCGGCCGACGCCATCATCGCGGGCGCAAAGCGCGAGCCTTCCTCATTGGTCCAGTTGACGATGCAGATCGGCGCCTCGGTCTCGATGCCGGCGTCGTTCAGCGTGCGGATCACCTCCAGCGCGCCGAGCGTCCCCAGAATGCCGTCATACTTGCCGCCGGTCGGCTGGGTATCGAGATGCGAGCCGATGCCGACGGGCAGCTTTGACATGTCGCGGCCCTTGCGCAGACCGAACTGCGAGCCGAGTGCGTCGGTGTGCACTTCGAGGCCGGCCTCTTCGCAAGCCTTGCGGAACCAGTCGCGCACCTGCTTGTCTTCGCTGCTCAGCGTCAGCCGCCGCACGCCGCCCTTGGCCGTTCCGCCGAATTGCGCGGTCTCGTGGATGGAGCCCCAGAGGCGGGCGGAATCGATTTGCAGGTTGGTGGCGGCTCGGCTCATGCGGTCGGTCTCTCGATTGTCCGGCGCCTGTTTCAATGACGCGCCAGCGCGGGCGCGTCAACAGTAACGCTGCTCTGCGCAATCTGACAGGCAAGCTCGGCGACGCGCTCTACCGCCACCACATCGGGCGAGGCGAGCCAGCTTGCCGTGAACGTCAGCGGCGCGATCGCAAGATCGGTGTCGAGCAGTTGCAGTCGCCCGTCGGCGAGCTCGTTCTCGACGATGGCGTCGGGGATCACCGCGATGCCGAGGCCTTCAACCGCCATGTGAATGACGGTCGCAAGCGACGCGGAGGCATGCAGCCGGATCGGCGGCAGCTCCGGCCGGTCGAACACCTCGCGCACGACTTCGTAAGGCTTGGTCTTGCGCGGGAAAGTGATGATCGGAAAGCGCGCGAGCTCCGCCGGCGTCACGGGTCCCTTGCCGAGCCCGAGCGAGGGGCTGGCGAGAAAGCCGATCGGGTAATCGGCGAGTACGCGATTGTGCACGCCGGAGGCCGACAGCGGCCCGACCACGAAGGCAAGCTCGATCTCCTGCGCGAGCAGGCGCGCGGTGAGGTTCGGCGTGATGTCGACCTCGATCTCCAGCGACAGGTTCGGATAGAGCTCGTTCACGCTCTTCACGAGCCGCGGCAGCCATGTGTGGACGATGGTCTCGGCCACGCCGAGTCGCATCACGCCGCGCATCGCCGAACGGTCGCCGACCTCGGCCATCATCTGGGCGCGCAGGCCGATCAGCTTTTCCGCATAGACCATCATCTGCCGGCCGCTCGGTGTTGGAGAGGCCACGCGATGATCGCGGTTGAGGAGCTTCACGCCCATCTCCCGCTCCAGCTGGGCGATACGCTGGGAGATCGCCGGCTGGGTCGTATTGAGCCGTGCTGCGGCGCCGCGGAAGCTGCCGAGCTTCACAACCCAGAGGAACGTCTCGATCGACCTGAAGTCCAGCATTGGAAGGATTTTCCCGATCGATAAATTAGATTTATCGACATTGATTAGAAAGGAAGATTAGACTTTATAGCACGCTTGGTGTTGGCTTGTCTTTGTCGAGTTTATAGGCAGGTCGATCACATGACTGTTTTGGTGGCAGCGCAGCAAACTGAAACGCCCGACACCCTCCCGAGCCGCAAGGCCCGGCTCGCTTATCGTGGCGGCCAGGTCGGTTCCACCGCGGGCGTCGCCCCCGGCTTCGTCCAGGGCAATCTGGCGATCCTGCCGGCGGAGTACGCCAGCGCCTTCCACCGCTTCTGCCAGCTCAATCCGAAACCGTGCCCGATCATCGGCATGTCCGATGTCGGCAGCCCGCACATTCCCGCGCTTGGCGCAGATCTCGACATCCGCACCGACGTTCCCGGCTACCGTGTCTGGCGCGACGGCGAAGTCGTGGACGAGCCGACCGACGTGACCAGCTATTGGCGCGACGATCTCGTCACTTTCGTGCTCGGCTGCTCATTCTCATTTGAAGAAGCACTGCTCGACGAGGGCATGCCGATCCGCCACATCGAGCAGAACGTGCGCGTGCCGATGTACCGCACCAACATCGCATGTGGAGAGGCCGGCCCGTTCGCCGGTCCGATGGTGGTCTCGATGCGCCCGTTCAAGCCGGCCGATGCGATTCGCGCCGTGCAGATCACCTCGCGCTATCCCGCCGTGCACGGCGCGCCCGTGCATCTCGGTCATCCGCACCTGATCGGCATCAAGGACATCGCCAAGCCCGACTATGGCGATCCCGTGCCCGTTGCCGACGACGAGATCCCGGTGTTCTGGGCCTGCGGCGTCACGCCGCAATCGGTGATCAACGCCGCCAAGGTCCCGTTCGCAATCACGCATTCGCCCGGCCTGATGCTGGTGACGGATCTGAAGAACAGGACCATGGCCGTGATTTAGTGGGCAGCGTTTGCTGCTTCTTCAGGCTTTACCGCATCCATCAATCGCTCCATTCGATCAGCCGAAATTCAGTAACAGAGGACTTTGCCATGACGATCTCTCGCCGCGACGTATTACTGGGTGCCACCGCCACAGCAGCGCTGGTGCCGCTCGCTGCACGTGCCCAGACCTCCGAGGTCGTGATCGGCGTGATCTATCCGTTCTCCGGCGGGAGCGCGCAGCAGGGCGTCGACGCGCAGAAGGCCTATGAGACCGCGCTCGAGGTCATCAACAAGGACACTGATTTTGACCTGCCGCTGGCCAAGGGCGAGGGCCTGCCGGGCCTCGGCGGTGCCAAGATCCGTCTCGTGTTCGCCGACCACCAGGCTGATCCGCAGAAGGGCCGCGCCGAGGCCGAGCGCCTGATCACGCAGGAGAAGGTCTGCGCCATCATCGGCACCTACCAGAGCGCGGTCGCCGTCACCGTCAGCCAGATCTGCGAACGTTACCAGATCCCGTTCGTCTCGGCCGACAACTCCTCGCCGAGCCTGCACCGCCGCGGCCTCAAATATTACTTCCGCGCCGCCCCTCATGACGAAATGTACTCGGCCGCGATGTTCGACTTCTTCGATGCCATGAAGAAGAAGGGCACCAAGATCGAGACGCTGTCGCTGTTCCACGAAGACACCATCTTCGGCACCGACTCCGGCAACGCCCAGGCCAAGATCGCCGGCGAGCGCGGCTACAAGATCGTCACCGACATCAAGTACCGCGCCAACTCGCCCTCGCTCTCGGCCGAGGTGCAGCAGCTCAAGAGCGCCAATGCCGACGTGCTGATGCCTTCGAGCTACACCACCGACGGCATCCTTCTGGTCAAGACCATGGCCGAGCTCGGCTACAAGCCGAGTGCGATCGTGGCGCAGGACGCCGGCTTCTCCGAGAAGGCGCTCTATGACGCCGTCGGCGACAAGCTCGAAGGCGTTATCTCGCGCGGCACGTTCTCGCTCGACCTCGCGCAGAAGCGCCCCATGGTCGGCAAGATCAACGACATGTTCAAGGCGCGCTCGGGCAAGGACTTCAACGACCTCACCTCGCGCCAGTTCATGGGCCTGATCATCCTTGCCGACGCGATCAACCGCGCCAAGTCGGCTGATGGCGAGAAGATCCGCGATGCGCTCGCCGCGACCGACATCCCGGGCGAGCAGACCATCATGCCCTGGAAGCGCGTCAAGTTCGACGAGACGGGCCAGAACAACGACGCCGACCCGGTGCTGCTGCAATATGTCGGCGGCAAGTTTGTCACGATCTTCCCGCCGCAGGCCGCGATCGCGGAGGCGATCTGGCCGATGAAGTAGGCGGACAGGCAACAAGCACTTTGGCGGTGAGCCACTCGAGCTGCCTCACAGCGTCGTCATTGCGAGCGAAGCGAAGCAATCCAGAAATGTATCCACGGAGACAGTCTGGATTGCTTCGTCGCAAGGGCTCCTCGCAATGACGGAGGAGGCAGCTCCCGCGCTTATTCTGAGCGCATTCCGGGGGACAGACTTTTGACAGCCCAAGCCATTATCCAAAGTCTCGCGAGCGGCCTTCTCATGGGCCTGCTCTACGGACTGATCGCGGTCGGCCTCGCGCTGATCTTCGGCCTGATGGACGTCACGAACTTCGCCCATGGCGAGTTCCTGATGATCGCGATGTACCTGTCCTTCTTCCTGTTCGCGTTCTTCGCGATCGACCCGTTGCTCTCGGCGCCATTGGTCGCCGCGGCAATGTTCGTGTTCGGAGCGGTGGTCTATCTACTCGTTGTCCGCTTCGCCATGCGGGCCAAGGCCAATGCCGGCATGGTTCAGATCTTCACCACCTTCGGCCTTGCCATTCTCATGCGCGGGCTGGCGCAGTACTTCTTCACGCCGGACTATCGCAGCATTCCGCAGTCATGGGCCGGCGGCAAGACCATCTCGGTCGGCGGGATCTTCCTGCCGGAGCCGCAACTGATCGGTGCGGCGGTCTCGATCGCGGCCTTTGCCGGTCTCTACCTCTTCATTCACCGCACCGATTTCGGTCGGGCGCTCGAAGCCACCCGCGAGGATCCTGGTGCGGTCGCGCTCGTCGGCATCGACAAGAACCGCGTGTTCGCGTTCGGCTGGGGCCTCGGCGCCGCGCTGGTCGGCCTCGCCGGTGCGATCATGGCGGTGTTCTTCTATATCTACCCCGACGTCGGGGCGTCCTTCGCCCTGATCGCCTATGTCACCGTGGCGCTCGGCGGTTTCGGCAGCGTGTTCGGCGCTTTCGCCGGCGGCATCATCGTCGGCCTGGTCGAGGCGACTACCGCTCTGGTGCTGCCCCCCTCGCTGAAGTCGGTCGGCATCTATGCGGTGTACTTGCTCGTCGTCTTCATCCGGCCCCGTGGCCTGTTCGGGTCGATGTGATGGACAAGAATTTTGCCGCGCGGCGCCGCCGCGATCTGATCGTCGCCGCAGTGCTCGCCGGGCTCGCAGCACTCGCTCCGCTGTTCGTCAAGGACGTCTACGTCCAGAACATCCTGATCCTGACGCTGATGTACGCGGCGCTGTCGCAGAGCTGGAACATCCTCTCCGGTTATTGCGGGCAGATCTCGCTGGGCCACGCGCTCTATTTCGGCATCGGCGCCTACACCACCGAGCTCCTGTTCACGAAGTTCGGCGTATTGCCCTGGTTCGGCATGCTGGCCGGCGGCGTGATCGCCGCGATCATCGCGATGGGGCTCGGCTACCCCTTCTTCCGCCTGCGCGGCCATTACTTCGTGATCGCGACCATCGTCATCGCCGAAATCGGGCTGCTCTTGTTCCAGAACTGGGAATGGGCGGGGGCTGCGATGGGAATCACCATTCCCGTGCGCGGCGACAGCTGGCTGAAATTCCAGTTCATGCGCAGCAAGCTGCCGTATTTCTATTTTGCGTTGGCGCTGTGCTGCCTTGCCTGGTTCGTCACCTGGTGGCTGGAGGACTCCAAATGGGGCTTTTGGTGGCGCGCGGTGAAGGACAATCCGGAAGCGGCTGAAAGCCTCGGCGTCGTCGTGTTCAATTCCAAAATGGGCGCGGCCGCCGTCTCCGCCTTTCTCGTTGCTGTCGGCGGCGCCTTCTATGCGCAGTTCCTCGCCTATATCGATCCCGAAAGCGTCATGGGCTTCCAGTTCTCGCTGTTGATGGCGCTGCCCGCCGTGCTTGGCGGCATCGGCACCCTCTGGGGCCCGGTGCTTGGCGCGGCCATCCTGATCCCGATGACCGAGCTGACGCGCTCTTATATCGGCGGCTCCGGGCGTGGTGTCGACCTGATCGTCTACGGTGGGCTGATCGTCGCGATCTCGCTGGCCCTGCCGCAGGGGCTGGTGAGCCTGTTCTCCCGTTCCAAAGCAAAAGGAGCCACGCGATGACCGCGCTCCTTGAGACCCGTGGCGTCTGGCAGCGTTTCGGCGGCCTCGTCGCCAACAGCGACGTCTCGATCTCGGTCGGCCGCGGCGAGATCGTCGGCCTGATCGGCCCGAACGGTGCCGGCAAGTCGACGCTGTTCAATCTGATCGCGGGCGTGCTGCCGCCCACGCAAGGCTCGATCTGGTTCGATGGCGAGGACGTCACCCGGCTGCCGGCGGCCGCACGCTGCCAGCGCGGCGTCGGGCGTACCTTCCAGGTGGTCAAGAGTTTCGAGACCATGACTGTTATCGACAATGTCATCGTCGGCGCGCTGGTGCGCAACACGGTGATGCGCGAGGCGCGCCGCAAGGCGCATCAGGTGCTGGAGTTCACCGGCCTTGCCGCGCGCGCGGATGTGCTGGCGAGCGACCTCGTGCCGGCCGAGAAGCGCCGTCTCGAAGTCGCCCGTGCGCTCGCGACCGAACCCAAACTGTTGCTGCTCGACGAGGTTCTCACCGGCCTGACGCCGACCGAAGCCCAGACCGGTGTGGCGCTGGTGCGCAAGGTGCGCGATGCCGGCATCACCGTGCTGATGGTCGAGCACGTCATGGAGATCGTGATGCCGCTGGTCGACCGCGCCATCGTGCTCGACCTCGGCAAGGTGCTGGTCGAGGGCAAGCCCTCCGACGTCGTCCGCGATCCCAAGGTGATCAGCGCATATCTGGGAGATCGTCATGCTGTCAGTGCATGAAGTCACGACCGCCTATCAGGGACTGGTCGCGATCTCCGCAGTCTCGATCGAGGTTCAGAAGGGCGAGATCGTCTGCGTTGCCGGCGCCAACGGCGCGGGCAAGTCGACGCTGCTGAAATCCATCGCCGGCGCCGAGCGCCCGCGCTCGGGTACGGTGACGTTCGACGGCAAGCGCCTCGACGGCATGGCGCAGCACCACGTCACCGCAACCGGCATTGCCTACGTACCGGAGAACCGCCGCCTGTTTCCGCGCCTGTCGGTGCGCGACAACCTTCGCCTCGGCAGCTATCTCTACCGCGCCGAGGCGGATCGCGAAGCACCGCTCGATCTCGTCTTCAGATTGTTCCCGCGCCTGTCCGAACGTCTCGATCAGCGCGCCGAGACGCTGTCCGGCGGCGAGCAGCAGATGCTCGCCATCGGCCGCGCGCTGATGACGCGTCCGCGGCTGTTGATGCTCGACGAGCCCTCGCAAGGCATCATGCCGAAACTGGTCGACGAGATTTTTCAGGCTGTGAAGCTGATCCGCGACTCCGGCATGACCGTGCTGATCGTCGAGCAGCGCATGGCCGAGTGCCTCGAGATCGCCGACCGCGCCTACATCCTGCAAACCGGCCGCGTGCTGATGCAGGGCCCGGCAGCCGAGATCAGTGGCAATCCGGACGTGCGGAAGGCGTATCTGGGGCTGTAAGGCACGTTGGTCGCTCCGTCATTGCGAGCGGAGCGAAGCAATCCAGTCTGCCACCTCGGAAAGATTCTGGATTGCTTCGCTGCGCTCGCAATGACGAGGTTGGAGCTGGGCTCAATGCCCGTGCCCATGCTCCGGCAACGTCACTCCAAACACCTTCACCAGATCGTTCACCTGCTCCGGCGACAGATAGCGCGGGTTCATTCCACGCAGCAGCAGGTACAGCTTCGCCGTCTCCTCCAGTTCCTCGGTCGCGAACACGGCGGCTTCCAGTGTATCGCCGGCGACCACCGGCCCGTGATTGGCGAGCAGGACGGATGAGTATGTCCCAGCCAGCCCCTTGATCGCATCGGCGACCGCGGGATCGCCGGGGCGGAAATAGGGCACGAGCGCGGTGGCGCCGCATTTCATCAAATAATAGGCCGTCATCGGCGGCAGCGCGGCGCGCGGGTCGATCTCCGGCAGCATCGAAAGCGCCACCGAATGCGTCGAGTGCAGGTGCACGATCGCACGCGCGCTTGCGCGCGTGTCGTAGAGCGCCGTGTGCAGCGGAACTTCCTTGGTCGGGGCATCGCCCGACACCAACCGGCCCTGGTCGTCCAGCCGCGACAGTTTTGCGGGATCGAGGAAGCCGAGCGAGGCGTTGGTCGGCGTCACCAGCCAGTCGCCGCCATCCAGCCTGACGCTGATATTGCCTGAGGAGCCCGGCGTCAGCCCGCGCTCGAACAGGGACCGTCCGAACCGGCAGATATCCTCGCGCAGCCTTGTCTCGTTGCTCGTTTCAGTTCTCATGGCCGTCATGCCCGCTTGTCTCACGCTTTGGCAGCGCGGCCAAGCCGTGTTATTCGAGATGACGAGCCGCCGCAAAGGGTCGCCGTCCGGGAAACGTTCTCAAGGGTTAGTTGAAGGGTTAGTTGCATGTCCGCCTCCAGTTCACAAAATCAGCGCATCGCCGTCATCGGGCTCGGCTCGATGGGATTTGGCATGGCGACCTCGCTGAAGCGCGCCGGCCATGCCGTCACCGGCTGCGACGTCTCGGCCGATGCCGTGGCGCGCTTCGTGAAGGATGGCGGCGCGGGCGCCAAGACGCCGGCCGAGGCGGCCAGGGACGCCGATATCGTCGTCAGCGTCGTCGTCAATGCCGCGCAGACCGAGACGATCCTGTTCGGCAAGGACGGTGTTGCCGAGACCCTGCCGAAGGACGGTGTCTTTATCTCCTCGGCGACGATGGATCCGGAGGTGGCGCGGCGTCTTGCAAAGCAGCTGGAGACGACCGGCCGGCATTATCTAGATGCGCCGATCTCCGGCGGCGCGCAGCGCGCAGCCCAAGGTGAGTTGACGATCCTCGCCTCCGGCAGCGCGGCTGCATTCGCAAAGGCGCGACCGGCGCTCGATGCGATGGCGGCCAAGCTCTACGAGCTCGGCGATGACGCCGGGCAGGGCGCTGCGTTCAAGATGATCAACCAGCTGCTCGCCGGCGTGCACATCGCCGCCGCCAGCGAAGCGATCGCGTTCGCGGCCAAGCAGGGTCTCGACATCCGCAAGGTCTATGAGGTGATCACGGCCTCCGCGGGCAATTCCTGGATGTTCGAGAACCGCATGCCGCACGTGCTCGACGGCGATTACACGCCGCGCAGTGCGGTCGAGATTTTTGTGAAGGACCTCGGCATCATCCAGGACATGGCGCGCAGCGCCCGATTCCCGGTGCCGGTTTCCGCCGCGGCGCTCCAGATGTTCCTGATGACGGCTGCCGCCGGCATGGGCCGCGACGACGATGCGTCGGTCGCGCGCATGTATGCGCAGGTCACCGGCGTAAAGCTTCCCGGCGACAAGTAACAAGAGGATTTCCAATGCCCCGTTTCGCCGCCAATCTCTCGATGATGTTCGCCGAGGTGCCGTTCCTCGACCGCTTCGATGCCGCGGCGCAGGCCGGCTTCACCGCGGTCGAGTTTCTCTTTCCCTACGAGCATCCGGCCGAGGCCGTCGGCGAGCGGCTCAAGCGCAACGGCCTGACCCAGGCGCTGTTCAACCTGCCGCCGGGCGACTGGAACGCGGGCGAGAAAGGTTTTGCGGCGCTACCCCAGCGCTTCTCGGATCTCAAGGCGAGCCTGGAAACCGCGCTGCCCTACGCCAAGGCGACCGGTGTCAAGCGGCTGCATTTGATGGCCGGCATCGCCAATCGCGGCGAACGCGTCGCGATCGAGGCGTTCTACAAATCGGTGGCGTGGGCTGCGGAGTTCTTCGCGCCGCATGGCATCGACATCGTGATCGAGCCGATCAATGCGCGCAACGTGCCCGGCTACTTCCTCAACGATTTCGGTTTTGCGCGCGACCTGATCCAGGAGCTGCGGCTTCCGAACCTGAAGCTTCAGTTCGACATCTATCACTGCGGGATCATCCATGGCGACGTCACCATGCGGCTGCGCGAGATGATGCCGATCATCGGCCACATCCAGATCGCCAGCGTTCCCTCGCGCAACGAGCCCGACGGCGAGGAGCTGAACTATCCGTTCCTGTTCGCCGAGCTCGACCGGCTCGGCTATGCCGGCTTCGTCGGCTGCGAGTACAATCCGCGCGGCAAGACCACCGATGGCCTCGCCTGGTTCAAGCCCTATGCGGGAGTGAAGCCGTGACGCTCGCATTGGGTTGCATCGCCGACGACTACACCGGCGCCTCCGATCTCGCCAACACGCTGACGCGCGCGGGCCTGCGCACCGTGCAGACCATCGGCATACCCGCAGACGATCTGGCGCTGCCCGAGGTCGACGCCGTCGTGGTGTCGCTGAAGAGCCGCTCGATCGAGGCGGGCCTTGCGGTATCGCGCTCACGTGCGGCGGACAAATGGCTGCGCGGCCACGGCGCGCGCCACGTGCTGTTCAAGATCTGCTCCACCTTCGACTCCACCGATGCCGGCAACATCGGCCCGGTGATGGATGCGTTGCGCGCCGACTGCGGCGAGGCGAACGTGCTGGTGACGCCGGCCTTCCCGGAGACCGGCCGCACCGTCTACCAGGGCAACCTCTTCGTCGGTGCGGTGCCGCTGAACGAGAGCCCGCTGAAGGATCATCCGCTCAATCCGATGCACGATTCCAACCTGGTGCGCGTGCTGGCACGCCAGAGCAAAACGCAGATCGGCCTCGTCGACCTCGCCACCATCGCGCGTGGCGCAGATGCGGTGCGGGCGCGGCTGGCCGAACTCGCGGGCAAGGGTATCGGCGCCGCCATCATCGACGCCGTTTTCGACCGCGACCTCGAGACCATCGGCCTCGTGGCCGCCGAACATCGGCTGTCGGTCGGCGCTTCCGGCATCGGCCTCGGACTGGCGCGGGCGCTGGTGTCGACAGGCAAGGTAAAATCGGCCGCGGCGGGCAGCGACACCGGCGCTGCGGTCGGCGGACCGGCCGCCTGCCTTGCCGGAAGCTGCTCGCAGGCGACGCTCAAGCAGATCGCGAGCGCCGAAAAGATCATGCCGGTGCTTCATCTCGATCCCGACCGTATTCTTACGGGAGCGGGCGAAGCGCAGCATGCGCTGGACTGGGCAAGGTCGCGTTTGGCCGAAGGTCCGGTGCTGATTGCATCGAGCTCGACGCCGGATCAGGTCGCCGCGCTCCAGGCGCGTTACGGCCGCGACGCGGCCGGGCATGCGATCGAGCAGACCATGGCCGACATCGCGCAAGGCCTTGTGAAATCAGGCGTTCGGCGATTGGTCGTCGCCGGCGGCGAGACGTCCGGCGCCGTGGTCGATCGGTTGAAGATCCCTGGATTTCTCGTAGGGGTAGAAATCGCGGCAGGCGTCCCGGTGCTGCGCGCGGTCGGCGTGGAAGGCGACATGCTGCTCGCGTTGAAGTCCGGCAATTTCGGTGGGCCGGAGTTTTTCTCGGACGCGCTAGGGCTCATGCACTGAGCGCAGGGCGTTCTTAGCCGCCTGTTCATTTCTTTCAGGCTCCGTACTCGTGCGGAGTCGTAGTTAACAACTGTTCAGTGGCTTTGTTGTTGGATATCGGCGCCGCGCCTTTTGGTTGATCCACCATTTCCGGACGCGCCGTCGCGCCAACGCAAAGAGACCCGATTATGCTCGCCACCATTTCCATACGCGCCAAGATCATCAGTGTCGTGGCGTTCCTGCTGGTCGCGATGGCCGGCATGGGCCTGCTCGCCGTCATGAAGATGCGGGCGATGAATGCCAACACGGTGGACATCACGTCGAACTGGATGCCGAGCGTGCGGGTGCTGGGCGAACTCCGGGCATCAGTCATCACCTATCGCAACGTCGTTCGCCAGCACATGCTGTCGGAGACGCTGGACGAGAAGCTCGCGAACGAGAAGACCGCCGGCACCGTGATCGAGGCACTGGCCAAGGCGCGCAAGGCCTACGAGCCGATGATCAGCACTCCGGAAGAACGGAAGCTTTACGGCGATTGGTCCAAGCTGTGGGACGACTACAAGAAGGGTACCGAAGATGTCATGGCCCTGTCGCGCAAGGAGGCTGGCAAGGTCCCGCACGAGGCTCAGGAGCTGAACACCAAGACGGTCAACAAGATCGGCCTTGCCTCCGATGAAGTGCTGACCAAGGACATCGAGCTCAATACCAGGGGCGGTGAGCAGGCGGCGCAGGACGCGGCCGACAGCTATTCCTTCGCGTTCATGCTGGTCTCGATCATTCTGGCTGCTGCCGTCATCACCGGCATCGGCGTCAGCTTCTATCTCGTCCAGGACGTTTCCAGCGGCATCAACTCCATCACGCTGCCGATGCAGGCGCTGGGCAAGGGCGATCTTTCCGCCGAGGTCCCGCATCGCGGCGAGAAGACCGAGATCGGCGCCATGGCCGACGTGCTCCAGATCTTCAAGGAGGCGCTGATCGCCAAGAAGGCTGCCGACGAGGCCGCCGCGGCCGACGCCGAAGCCAAGATCGAGCGCGGCCGCCGCGTCGACAACATCACCCGCGAGTTCGAGACGATGATCGGTGAGATCGTCCAGACCGTGTCGTCGGCCTCGACCCAGCTCGAAGCCTCCGCCTCGACGCTGACCTCGACCGCTGACCGCTCCCAGCAGATGGCGACCACGGTTGCTGCGGCCTCGGAAGAAGCCTCGACCAACGTGCAGTCGGTTGCCTCGGCGACCGAGGAGATGGCCTCGTCCGTCAGCGAGATCAGCCGTCAGGTGCAGGAATCGGCGCGGATGGCGGGCGATGCCGTCGGCCAGGCGCGTTCCACCACCGAGCGCGTCAGCGAGCTCTCCAAGGCGGCATCCCGCATCGGCGACGTCGTCGAGCTGATCAACACCATTGCCGGCCAGACCAACCTGCTGGCGCTCAACGC
>Ga0063456_1000665_pt1 | contig 20654 bp, 17 predicted proteins | sample AraplaMF_Cvi_mMF_FD_56228 | JGI IMG/M metagenome (GOLD analysis project Ga0063456, IMG submission 56228) | Arabidopsis root microbial communities from the University of North Carolina, USA - plate scrape MF_Cvi_mMF version 2 (version 2) | ecosystem: Host-associated > Plants > Roots > Endosphere ... | reverse complement strand
AGCTCTTCCAGCTTCTTGCGGCCGCCGAGATCCGGCAGATCGATGACGAAGCAGGCGCCGACCACTTCGGCGCCGATTTGGCGCAGCAGCTTCGTGGCACCCACCGCCGTGCCGCCGGTAGCGATNAGGTCGTCGACCAGGATCACCTTCTCGCCGGGCTGCACCGCATCGCGATGCATCTCCATCTCGTCGACGCCATATTCCAGGCTGTAGGCGATGCGCACGGTCTCGTGCGGCAGCTTGCCCTTCTTGCGGATCGGCACAAAGCCCGAGGAAAGCTGGTGCGCCACCGCGCCGCCGAGGATGAAGCCGCGCGCCTCCATGCCGGCGATCTTGTCGATCTTCATGCCCGCATAGGGCTGCACGAGTTCGTCGACNGCTCGGCGGAAAGCNCGGGGGTTGCCGAGCAGCGTGGTGATGTCACGGAAGATGATGCCCGGCTTGGGATAGTCGGGAATGGAGCGGATGCTGGCTGCGAGCTCCGAAGTCGTATTGTCCATGGAAAATCCATATCTGCGAGCGCATGAAACTGGCCGCACCCTATCAATTGACAGGAATGGAACCAACAAAAAAGGCGGCCTGCAAGCCGCCTTTCGAATTCCGGTAGGGAACGCTCAGTGTTCCTTGTTGGCGTAAACCGAGCGCTTCGTCAGGTAGATCAGCACCGTGAAGATCGCCAGGAAGATCATGACCATGAAGCCGGTGCGCTTGCGCTCTTCGAGATGCGGCTCGGCGGCCCACATCAGGAAGGCGGAAACGTCCCTGGAATACTGCTCGACGGTCGCCGGCGCGCCGTCGTCATAGGTCACCTGGCCGTCGGAGAGCGGCTTCGGCATGGCGAGGACGGCGGCGGCATGGAAATAAGGGTTATAATGTCCACCCTGAGGCACCTGGAAACCGGCCGGCGGCTCTTCATAGCCGGTCAGCAGCGAGTGGATGTAGTCCGGTCCGCTTTCCTGATATTGGGTGAAGATATCGAAGACGAATTGCGGGAAACCGCGCTCGACCTCGCGGGCCTTTGCGATCAACGAAAAGTCGGGCGGAGCCGCGCCATTGTTGGAAGCAGCCGCCGCTTCCGCATTGGGGAAAGGCGACGGGAAGTGATCGGAAGGGACCGCCTTGCGGGTAAACATCTCGCCGGCGGCGTTCGGGCCATCCTGGACCTCGTAATTCGCGGCGAAAGCCTTCACCTGCGCCTCGGAATAACCGAGCTCGTCGAGCATGCGGAAAGGCACAAGGTTCATCGAATGGCAGGCGGAACAGACTTCGGTATAGACTTTGAGGCCGCGCTGAAGCTGAGCCTTGTCGTAATGACCGAACGGTCCGGCAAAGCTCCATTCTTCCTCTTTCGGCTCCTTCAGCGGATAGTGCGGCGTCGCGCCTTCCTCGTGATGGGCAGGTGCTGCTCCATTCGCGGGCGCCGCTTCCTCGGCGAAGGCTGCGCTGCCGAGAACGACAGCGACGGCGAGCGGCAGAATGCTTGCAACAAGCGTTTTCATATTTCTATTCCCTTCCGTCGCGCGCTTACGCATTGGCCGCTGCACTGGCGGCAGCTGTCTTGTTGCGCTTTTCGAGCACCGCTTCGGTGATCGAGTTCGGGATACGGCGCGGCGTTTCCACCAGGCCTAGAACTGGCATCGCGACCAGGAAGAAAGCGAAGTAGAGGAGTGTGCAGATCTGCGAGATCGTGGTGAACAGCCCTTCCGCCGGCTGCGAACCGAGCCAGCCGAGGATGATCGCATTGATCACGAACAGCCAGTAGAACAGCTTGTACCAGGGGCGGTAGACGGCCGAACGGACCTTCGAGGTATCGAGCCACGGCAGGAAGAACAGCACGATGATCGCGCCGAACATCACCAGCACGCCGCCGAGCTTGGAGTCGATCGGGCCGATGTTGAAGGTGATCGAGCGCAGCATCGCGTAGAAGGGCAGGAAGTACCATTCCGGAACGATGTGGGCCGGCGTCTTCAACGGGTCAGCCGGGATGTAGTTGTCGGCATGGCCGAGGAAGTTCGGCAGGTAGAAGACGAAATAGGCATAGACCAGCAGGAAGACCGAAACGCCGAGCGCATCCTTCATCGTCGCATAGGGCGTGAAGCGAACCGTGTCGGTCTTCGTCTTGACCTCGACGCCCGTCGGGTTGGTCTGGCCGACGACATGCAGCGCCCAGATGTGCAGGACGACGACGCCGGCGATCATGAAGGGCAGCAGGTAGTGCAGCGAGAAGAAGCGGTTCAGCGTCGGCTGGTCGACGGCAAAGCCGCCGAGCAGGAACTGCTGGATCCATTCGCCGACCAGCGGGAAAGCCGAGAAGAAGCCGGTAATGACCGTCGCACCCCAGAAGGACATCTGGCCCCAGGGCAGGACGTAGCCCATGAAACCGGTCGCCATCATCAGGAGGTAGATGACCACGCCAAGGATCCAGAGGATTTCGCGCGGCGCCTTGTAGGAGCCGTAGTAAAGACCGCGGGCGATGTGCAGGTAGACGGCGACGAAGAAGAAGGATGCGCCGTTGGCATGCATGTAGCGCAGCAGCCAGCCGTGGTTGACGTCGCGCATGATCTTTTCAACGGAGTTGAAGGCGATCGTCGTGTCGGCGGCGTAGTGCATGGCGAGCGTGACACCCGTCAGGATCTGCACCACCAGCATGACGGCGAGCATGGCGCCGAAGGTGTAGGCATAGTTCAGGTTACGCGGAACCGGATAGGCGATGAAGCTGTCATAGACCATGCGCGGCAGCGGAAGGCGCGCATCGACCCATTTCTCGAGGCCGGTTGATGGCTCGTAGCTGGAATGGCCACTCATTAATCAGTCTCCCCTCAACCGATCTTGATTTTGGTATCGGACAAAAATGAAAAGGTCGGAATCGCCAGGTTCTGCGGCGCAGGACCCTTACGAATACGGCCNGCCGTGTCGTAGACCGAGCCATGGCAGGGACAGAACCAACCATTGTATTCGCCGGCCTGNCCGAGCGGCACGCAGCCGAGATGNGTGCAGGTGCCGATCATGACGATCCAGTTTTCCTTGCCCTTGCCGCCCGAACGGTCAACACCCGTTGCCTGAGCGTCGACAGGAAGGTTTGCATTGCGCGCGACCGGATCCTTGAGGTCCGACAGCGGAACATCGGCTGCGGCCGTCACTTCTTCCGGGGTACGGTTACGGATGAAGATCGGTTTGCCGCGCCATTTGACCGTCAGCGACATGCCGGGCTCGAGGCTGGCAACGTCGACTTCGATGGAGGCGAGAGCGAGCGTCGAAGCATCAGGACGCATCTGATCGATGAACGGCCAAGCGACCGAAACGGCGCCGACGGCGCCTGCCATACCAGTGGTGAGATAAAGGAAATCACGGCGAGTGGGTTCGCCCATGCCCTCGCTTGTCGTTTCGTGTTCGCTCACGGCTAACATCCTCTGCGCAATTTTCGCGGAATTCCGCCCTACCCCCTCTACCGGCGAATCTCTCTGGACACAATTCGGCCATAGATTCCCCGGCAATCCGGCGCGTTCTATGCTTGATCGCAAATTATGTCCAGCCTTGACAAGGGGATGAGGGCACAATGTCGCGGGAAATTTCGGATGAATTTTTTAAGGCAAACACGCGCTCGCCATTATGTTGCATTGCAACAAAAAAGCCGGCGTGATAGGCGCAGTCACAACCACGCCAGCGAGCCGGACCGGAGCGGATGAGAGACACGATTTTTTGCGTATTCAGCGTCCTCACCACCCTCGTCCTCGCCATCGTCTCTCTGCGCTATGTCAAAGATTTCTACCTGCTTTCCTTCTTTTACAGCTTCCAGCTCCATCTGGCGGCGGCCGCGTCGGCCGCCTCGATCGCGGCCCTTCTCGTCAAGCGGCACTGGTATGGGTTTCTGACGCTCGGCGTATCGCTGGTTCTTGCCGTCCACGGCGCCGTGATGATGCGCGAATTCGTCGAGCCCGCGGTCGATCAAAGCCGCCCGGTCCTCTTCAAGCTGATGTCCTTCAATATCGAGAACGATAATTTCGCGAACGGGGCAGCGATCGCCGACATGGCCATTGCCTCAGGCGCCGACGTCGTCAACATCCTGGAGGCCGAACCGCTGCTGTCGGAATTGCCGCGGCTGTTGAAGACCTACCCTTATTACATCGGCTGCGGTGTCGGCATGGAGCAATGCGATACGCTGGTCCTGTCGAAGCGCCCGCTTATCGAACCTCGTATCCGCAGCCTCGGGCTCCTATGGCGCAACCGGCTGACGATCTCGACGATCGATTTCGACGGCCAGAAGGTCAATTTCCTCGCCGCGCACCTGACCAAACCCTATTACGACGAATTCCACGGCCTTGAGATCGCAGACCTCGCGGAGATTATCCCTTCCCTGCCGGGACCGCTCGTTCTTGCCGGTGATTTCAATACGTCGATTCTGGCGCCCGACGTGCAGTATCTCATGCGCAGCCAGGGCCTGGGCACGGCATCGCTGGAGCCGGCGACATGGCCAATCCGCGCCGGTGCTTTCGGCATTCCGATCGATCATATCTTCAGCAGGGCGCCCCTGCGGCTGAAATCGGTCCGCCGCATCGAGGACAGTTTCGGATCAAACCATTTTGGCCTCATGGCGGAATTCGTCGTCGACCCTTGAGCCCACATCCTCGTCCGTCGCGAGGAAGCCGCCGGACTGGCGTGCCCAAAGTTCGGCATAGAGCCCGCCGCGGCGAAGCAGTTCGTCATGGCTGCCCTCCTCGATGATCCGGCCGAGATCGACGACGATCAGCCGGTCGAGTGCGGCGATCGTCGACAGCCGATGGGCGATCGCAAGCACCGTCTTGCCTTCCATGATCCGGTGGAGATTGGACTGGATCGCTTCCTCCACTTCCGAATCGAGCGCCGACGTCGCCTCGTCGAGAACAAGGATCGGGGCATCCTTCAGCATGACGCGGGCAATGGCGATGCGCTGGCGCTGCCCGCCAGACAGTTTGACGCCGCGCTCTCCGACATGCGCATCGAAACCTCTGCGGCCCTGCTGATCCTGCAGGCGGGCGATGAAGTCGATGGCTTCGGCGCGCTTGGCCGCCTCGACCAGCCCCTCCTCGCCGGCATCCGGCCGTCCGAACAGGATATTGTCACGCACCGAACGGTGCAGCAGCGAAGTGTCCTGGCTGACGACGCCGATCTGCATCCTGAGCGATTCCTGCGTCACGGCTGCAATATCCTGGCCGTCGATGAGAATGCGGCCGTCCTGGATGTCGTAGAGCCTTAGAAGCAGGTTCATCAGGGTCGACTTCCCCGCNCCCGAACGGCCGACGATTCCGACCTTTTCGCCCGGTCGGATGGTCAGGGAGAAATTCTCGACGACCGGCTGATGACCCTTGCCGTAGCGGAAGGAAACATTGTCGAAGCGGATGCCGGGATGCCGGATCACCAGGTTTTTGGCATCGGCCCGGTCGACGAGCCCCAGCGGCTGCGAGATCAGTTCGGCGGCGTTCTGGATGGTGCCGAGATTGCGCATGATGCCGTTGAATTGCGTCATCAGCCGTCCGAGCAGGAAATTCAGCCGGAGCACCAGCGCCAACGAGAATGCCACAGCACCGGAGCTGACCAGGCCGCGCAGCCACAAGTCGACGCTCAGCCCCGCCATCGTCACAATCATCAGGCCGGAGAGCAGCGCCATGGAGGCCCTGACACCGGTGATGAACCGCGTGAAACGCAGCACCGTATCCTGATAGATATCGAAGCCCTGCCGCATATAGCGGTCGCTCTCCTCATCGCGCGCAAACAGCTTCAGCGTCTGCATATTGCTGTAGGAATCGACCATCCGGCCATTCAGCATCGATCCGGCTTCCGCCGTTTCGCGGGAATGATGGCGAATTCGCGGAACGAAGTGGCGGGCAAGCAGGCTGAAGGCGCCAAGCCAGAACAGCACGACGGCGGCAAGGGAGAAGTCCAGCCGGGCGACGAGCACGAGCGTCGTTACGGCATAGATGCCGACGAACCAGACGCTTTCCATCAGCGAGGTGACGAGATCGCCGGTTGCCTGCCCGGCCGACCAGACCTTGGTGACGATACGTCCGGAGAAATCGCTCTGAAAGAACGATAAAGACTGGCGGGAGACATGGAGATAGGACTGCCAGCGTGCTAGATTATAGAAACCAGGCGTGATCACCTGCTGATCGACGAGCGCGATCAGGAAGGCGACGACGAAGCGCACGACCCCGATGAGGGCGAGCATGCCGAACAGTTCGCCGCCATGGGCTGCGAGAAGTCCGCTCCAGCCGGCGCCGGGCTTGATACTGCCGAGGATATCGACCAGCCGGCCGACGAACCAGAAGAGCGCCGCCTCGATTGCCGCCGATGTCCCGCCGAGAACGAGCATGGCGATGAACGGCATTCTCGCCTGGCCGATATAGAACCAGACGAAGCCGAGCGTCGAGCGCGGCGGCTGGAGATTGGCGCGTGGACGGAACGGATCGATCCAGGTTTCGAACAGGCGGAGGATGGGGCGCAGGAACATAGAAGCGATATAGGCGGATTGAGGGGAGCGGCAAAGAGAATGAAAAGCGGACGCAATCTTATATTTTTGTAATAAACGATAACATCGGCGGCATCGCCATTGACTGCCCCCGAACCCGTCACAATCTGACGTTACGATCGCGTGTCACCGGAGAGAAGGTCCATGGAAACGAAAATGCTCGATGCGCATATTCCGCTTCCGCTTGCAGAGAGGCTGGANGCCCTGGCCATCGACCTGGCGCAGCCGCGCGACGAAATCGTCACCGAGGCCATCACCGCCTGGATCGACCAGGAGGAGCGCCGCCGCATCACGGCGCTGCGCACGATCGCCGCCGCCAACACCATCGTCCTGATCGAACATCACCGCGCGATCGACTGGGCCGACAGCCTTTGAACGGATAGCAACCGCGCCGGCAAATTCNAAGCNACCCTGAGAATTCAAGAGGCCCTCCCCGCTTTCGCAGGGAGGGCCTCTTTCATCTNATTCCGCAGCCTCTTCCGCTTCCTCGGCGTGATCGGAGAGGAAGCCGCCGGACTGGCGGTTCCAGAGGTCGGCATAGATACCGCCGCCCTCGATCAGTTCGCTGTGCGAGCCGGCCTCGATGATCCGGCCCTTGTCGAGCACGATCAGCCGGTCCATCTCCGTCAGCGTCGAAAGCCGGTGGGCGATCGCGATCACCGTCTTGCCCTCCATCAGGGCAAAGAGGTTCTCCTGGATTGCCGCTTCGACTTCCGAATCGAGCGCCGAAGTTGCCTCGTCNAGCACCAGGATCGGCGCGTCCTTCAGGAAAACGCGGGCGATCGCGATGCGCTGCCGCTGACCGCCAGACAGCTTGACGCCGCGTTCGCCGACCTGCGCGTCGAGCCCCTCGCGGCCCTGCATGTCGACGAGGCCTTCGATGAACTCCCAGGCATTCGCACGTTTGGCGGCCTCGATTATCTCGACGTCCGAGGCATCGGGACGGCCATAGGCGATGTTGTCGCGGATCGAGCGATGCAGCAGCGACGTATCCTGCGTCACCACGCCGATCAGCGAGCGCAGGCTTTCCTGCGAGACGCCGGCGATGTCCTGCCCGTCGATGGTGATGCGGCCGGCCTCCAGGTCGTAGAAGCGCAGCAGCAGGTTCATCAGCGTCGTCTTNCCGGCGCCGGAGCGGCCGACCAGGCCGACCTTCTCGCCCGCCTTGATGTCGAGCGACAGATTGTCGATNACACCCTTGCTCTTGCCGTAGTGGAAGCGGATGCGGTCGTAGTGGATCGCGCCCTTCTTCGCCGTCAAGGTGGGCGCACCCGGCTTGTCGACGATGTCGTGTTGCTTGCTCATCATCTCCATGCCGTCATAGACCGTGCCGATATTCTCGAACAGCGCCGAGACTTCCCACATGATCCATTGCGACATGCCGTTGACGCGCATGGCAAGACCAATGGCGATGGCGATGGCNCCGACGGAGATCGCTCCGTTCAGCCAGAACCAGATCGACAGGCCCGAAATGACGAAGAGCGCAACGCAGTTGTTCAGATAGACGCTGATGTGGAAGAGCGTCACCTTGCGCATCTGCTTGTGCACGGTCTGCAGGAACTCATCCATGCCCTCCTTGGCATAGACCTCCTCGCGGCCCGCATGCGAAAACAGCTTGACGGTGGCGATATTCGTATAGCTGTCGACCACGCGCCCCGTCATCATCGAGCGCGCATCCGCCTGGGCGGCCGCGATCTTGCGAAGCCGTGGCACGAAATAGGCGACGATGCTGATATAGACGGCGAGCCAGACGAGGATCGGGATCATCAGCCGCCAGTCGGCCGCTGCGATGACGATGATCATCGTCAGGAAGTACGTCACGACATAGACGAAGACGTCGAGGATCTTCATCACCGTCTCGCGCACGGCGAGCGACGTCTGCATCACCTTGGTGGCGACACGCCCGGCAAACTCGTTGGCGAAGAACGACATGCTGTGGCGCAGCAGGAAGCGGTGCATCTGCCAGCGTGCGATCATCGGATAATTGCCGAGCATCATCTGATGCATGATGAGAGAATCGAGCCCCGCCGTCAGCGGCAGACCGACCAGCACAAGCGCCGCCATCCAGAAAAGCTTGTGACCCTCCGTCTGCAGGAAGGTGGCGCGGTCGGCATTGGTCAGCCAGTCGACGATGTCGCCCAGGAACTGGAACAGCGCCACTTCGCCGACGGCGATCAGCGCTGTCAGCAGCGCCATCAGGCCGAGCCAGGGGGCTGCCGGCTTGCTGTAATGCCAGCAGAAGGCAAAGAGACCCTTCGGCGGGGCGACAGGCTCCTCGCTCGGAAAGGGATTGAGTCGCTGTTCGAACCAGCCAAACATGAAATTGCTCCGAAACGTCAGCGTTTCGGCTCCCGGCTTCGCGCCATCCCAGCGCCATGCAAGCACATATGGGAACCGAACGTTCAAGGGGCGAGGCCGAAACAGCCGCACAATGGATCAAAAGGGGGATTTCAGAAAGAAATGCGCACTAGCGGCGGCGTGTCGCCTTAATCGGCATCACGGCGGGAAGGCGCATATCGAGCAAAATATTCATTGTGACCCTCCCTGCTGGCGATTGAAGATAGGCATGGATAACGCGAAAACCGCGAAAATTCCAGCCCTGTATTGCCGTAAATTGAACGTTTCCTGGTCAAAACGCGCCCTGTTGCGCCGAAATCACAGTTGCATTAGGCCTTTGACGGCGAAAGCGGAAAGACGGCGCATCATGACTTTACTCAGACTGGCACTCTATCAGCCGGATATTCCTGGCAATACCGGCACGATCCTGCGCCTTGCCGCCTGCCTTGGCTTCGCGGTCGATTTGATCGAGCCCGCCGGCTTCGATGTGTCCGACCGCAACCTGAAACGGGCCGGCATGGATTATATCGCCGCCGCGGCCCTCACCCGCCATGTCAATTGGGACCGCTTCGAAGCGTGGCGTCTGACCACCGGCCGCCGCCTGATCCTCGCCTCGACCAAGGCTGCGGAGCGCTACACTGATTTTGCCTTCCGCCCGGACGATATCCTGCTCTTCGGCCGCGAAAGCGCCGGCGTGCCGGATCAGGTCCATGAAGCAGCCGATGCACGCATCCTGATCCCAATGGTCGACGGCCAGCGCTCGATCAACGTCGCTGTTTCGGCCGCCATGATCGTCGGCGAGGCAATGCGCCAAACCGTCTGGACCTGACGAACGCGGGCGCCGGCGGAGCAAAGCCTGCGGAATTGCCGATCCGCTCCAGAATATGTCGCAAAATAGCGTTGTCTATCTGTGAAACCAGCGTATATTTATTAGCCGGGCAATCAAAAATTCAATATTGGCCTCCATGATTCCAATAAGTTGGAATAGCTATGCGAGGAAAGCAGCACTTCTCCAGATCTGTGAAAGAAGAATAAAAACAACAAAATGGACTCTACAATCATCATGATCAACCTGTTCGGCGCCGTGGCTCTGCTGCTGTTCGGCCTCGCGCAGGTAAAGGATGGCGTATCCAGAGCCTTCGGAGCCCGCCTCAGAACGGGTCTGGCGACCGGTACGCGCGGCAGTCTTCGTTCTTTCCTGTCGGGTCTCGTTGCAACCGTCGCGCTGCAGAGTTCGACGGCAACGGCGCTGATGACCGCCTCCTTCGTCGAACGTGACCTGATCAAGCCGCGCATGGCGCAGATCGTTCTGCTCGGCGCCAATGTCGGTACCGCGATCACAGCCTGGATCGTCGCCACCGGCATCGAATGGCTTTCCCCGCTTCTGATCCTCGCCGGCATCGTGCTTTACCGCGGCCGCTCCAGCACCAGCCAGGGCGGCGGCACGGCGCTGATCGGCATCGGGCTGATGCTGCTGTCGCTGCACCTTCTCGGCCTTGCGACGGAGCCGATGCGCGCCTCTCCCGCCCTTGCGGCCTTCATCGGCCTGCTGGACGGCGCCCTGCCCGTGGCAATGATCGTCTCGGCGGCACTCGCCTTTGCGTCCTCGTCGAGCCTTGCGGTGGTGGTGCTCATCCTGTCGCTTGCCTCGGCCGGCGTGGTCTCTGCCGAACTCGTCATCGTGCTCGTGCTCGGCGCCAATCTCGGCGGTGCGATACCGCCTGTCGTCGCGACATTGTCCGGCCCGGCTTCGGCGCGGCGCGTCACTCTCGGCAATCTCGCCATCCGCACGCTCGGCTGTCTCATCGCCCTGCCGCTGGCGGGCTACGGTGCGGAACTCATCCAGATGCTGCCCTTTGGCCCGGCCAAGCTGCCGGTCGACGCGCATCTTGCCTTCAACCTTCTGCTGGCAGCAGTTGCCTGGCCATTCTCCAGGCCGCTCGCCGCCCTGATGGCCAGGCTGGTGCCGGATCAGGCCGAGCCTGACAGTGCCCCGAAATATCTGGATGCGCAGGAGCTTTCGACGCCGGTCGTGGCCCTCGCCAGCGCCACCCGCGAAGTGCTCGGNGTCGGCGACCTGATCGAGCGCATGCTGATCCGGGTCTCCGAAGCCTTCGAGCGCAACGACGCATCCAAGCTTGCCGAGATCCCCGCCCTNGAAGAGCGCGTCGACCGACTGCAGCAGGCNGTGAAGGTCTATCTCTCCAGACTTGGCCGCGAGGGTCTCAGCGANGAGAACGCCCGCCGCTCGATCGTCGTCATCGACTATGCGATCAACCTNGAACATATGGGCGACATCATCGAGAAGGGCCTGTTGGAGCAGGTGACGAAGAAGATNTCGCTTGGCCTGAAATTCTCCGAGGANGGTCATCAGGAACTGCGCAAGNTGTTCGATCTGACGATCGACAATCTGCGCGTCGCCCAGACGATCTTCGTCACCCGCGATTTCAATCTCGCGCGTCAGATNATGGAGGTGAAGGTCGAGGTGCGCCGGATGGAAAAACAATCTGCCGAGCGCCACCTCGAACGTCTGCGCGATGGCCGNGCCGACAGCCTGCAGACGAGTTCGCTGCATCTCGACATGCTGCGCGACCTGAAGCGCATCAACGCCCACATCGTCTCCGTCGCGCATCCAATCATGGATGAAAGCGGCCTCTTGATCGAAAGCCGCGTACGCACCACTGCGAAGTGACGATCAGTCGGCCGAAGGCAGGCGNCGCATGGTGAATTCGATCTGGTCGCCGTCGAGCTGGCGCCAGCTTTCCACCTCGGTCCAGTAGGCGGCTTTCGGATATTCGTCGAACCATTCGCGCGCCTTGGCCCGCGCGTCCATGAGGCCGAGGCAATATGTCTCACGCACGAAATGGTCCTTCTTGCGCAGAGGATTTTCCGCCCGATGTCTCGCTATCCTGCGCTTCAGCCCATCGAAGGATGGAGGTCCTGGAACTTTTTTCATCTAACCTACCTCTTGGGAAAAGGTAGTATCGAAATACTTGATTTGCGAGTCGAATCTTGGAAGCGCCCANCCGTGCTTGGCNACGCTTGGCGAGATGCTGCGCCAACTGCTAATCATGGCGCGCAATCAAGAATGAGCGAGTCGCNTCCACAGCGGATGTGACCGCCGGAGGCGCAAATGGAAAGACCGGAACTGCCGATCGGCTTGCCTGACGATATCGAAGAGAAGAAGGCTGCCGCCCGCAATTGGTTCGAGGGATTGCGCGATACGATCTGCGCCTCCTTCGAAGCCATCGAAGACGAATTGGAAGGGCCGCTCTCCGACCAGGAACCCGGCCGCTTCGTCGCCAAGGACTGGTCACGCGAAAACGGCGCCGGCGGCGGTGGCCGGATGTCGATGATGGAAGGCCGCGTCTTCGAAAAGGTCGGCGTCCACACCTCCACCGTTCACGGCGAATTCTCCCCGGATTTCCGGACGCAGATACCAGGTGCCAAGGATGATCCGCGTTTCTGGGCCTCGGGCATCTCGCTGATCGCCCACCCCGTGAACCCCAACGTTCCCGCCGTGCATATGAACACCCGCATGGTGGTCACATCAAGCCGCTGGTTCGGCGGCGGCGCCGACCTGACGCCGGTGCTGTCGCGCCGCCGGACCCAGGAGGACGAGGACAGCCAGCTCTTCCACAAGGCGATGGAGATCGCCTGCCGCAATCACGCCGTCGCCGATTACGATGCCTACAAGGCCTGGTGCGACGAATATTTCTTCCTGAAGCACCGCAATGAGGCCCGCGGCATCGGCGGCATCTTCTACGACTGGCTGCATTCGAGCGAGGAAGCNGGNGGCTGGAACGCCGATTTCGCCTTCACGCGCGATGTCGGCCGGGCCTTCGCCATGGTCTATCCGAAGATCGTTCGCTCCAACTTCAACAAGTTGTGGACAGAGGCCGATCGCGACGAACAATTGATCCGCCGGGGCCGCTACGTCGAATTCAATCTGCTGTATGATCGCGGCACGATCTTCGGCTTGAAGACCGGCGGCAATGTGGAATCCATTCTCTCCTCGCTGCCCCCCGTCGTCCGTTGGCCGTGAGACTGTGATATCTCATCGATAAATTCGAGTTGATAGACCTTCACGAAAATTCAGCGCGTCCTAACTTTATATGTATGTGCGTAACAATCGGAGGAGGATTGTCATGACGATACAAAGTGGCTCGCCTACGTCCACGGATGTCCAGGAAACATCCCGCACGATCGACACATCCGAGTTTTTGACGCGCATCGCGGAGAAACTGCGGGCCAAGAGCGGCTCGGATTTGCCGCTGTCCTGCTTCATCGAGCAGGTCAAGCTGCAACTGGCCGGCGGGAAATCACCGGAACAGCTGCAGAACGAAGCCGCGGCCGCCAACAGCAACATGCCCGGCCAGCTTTCGGATACCTACAAAGCCTGGGCGATGCCCGACTGAAAGACCTTCTCCGGTCGTCATCTTATGCCGGCCGGAACCTTCTCCTCCTCCGCACATTCATCAATCGCGTGAAAGCGCGATGGGCGTTGCGTTTCAGACAGAGGAGAAAACCATGCGACTTTTCGAATGCGGCACGCTCGTTCCCGGCTGCGCTTGGCACACCCGGGCGGATAATGACGCAGAAGTGGTTCGCCGCGCCGTCGAGCACCTGAAGACGACCCACGGCGAAACGACCATACGCGAAAACATGGTTGATAACATCAAGGCCCGCATCCGCGACGAAGCGACCGCCGCCTGATAGCTGGGCGAGTATCGATACCAACGACCAAAGCCGCCGCATCCGACGGATGCGACGCCGCTTGCCTATTGCACGCGTTCCTGCAGCCGGACGAGCAGTTCCGCCCGGTCGGAGGCGAAATTTTCCTCCACCCACTGGTTTTCCAGGCCGGCAAGCAATTCGCCGACGCGCGGGCCGGACGCCACTCCCGCCGAAATCACGTCGCCGCCGTTCAGCGGAAACTGCGGCTTCTTCCAATGCATTGCCTTGTCCAGCAGCTTGATGAGCCGCGCCGACCGCGCCATTTCGTCGAAATCGCCTTCAGCCTTGCCGCGTGCCACCGCAAGCGCCAGCTTCAGCCGCGTCGTGATGCCGTCGGCGCCGTTGCGGTAAAGCAGCCTTTCGAAGGCGGCCGGCGACATCTCGTCATTGACGGGCGCTGCCATTGCCCAGGCCTTGAGAGTGGCCGCTTCCGCATTCGAGAGCTTGAGCCGGGCCGCAAGCGCCTCCACGCGCCCCGCGTCAGGCGGCACGATCGCCGCAAGGCGCAGCAACGGATCGGGCGTCCAGCCGAGCGCCTTTTCGGTGGTGATCAGCGATGGGATCGCATCGATGCCCCATCGTTCCGATTCCGGCAGGATTTCCGTCAACACGGCCACCTGCCGCATCCAGAGCAGCGCCCGGCCAGGATCGGCAGCACCGAGCAGCTTTCGCAATTCCGACCAGACGCGTTCTGCCGAAAGCATCTTCAGTTTTGAACGCGCTGCGGAACAGGCCTTCAGCCCCTCGGCGTCCGGCCGTCCTGACCCGTAATAGGCAAAGAAGCGGAAAAAACGCAGGATGCGCAAATGATCTTCGGCAATACGCCTTGCGGCATCGCCGATGAAGCGGATGTTGCGCGTCTTAATGTCGGCAAGTCCGCCGACGAGATCCACCACCTCGCCGTCGGCATCGGCGTAAAGCGCGTTGATCGTCAGATCCCGCCGTTCGGCATCTGCCTTCCAGTCGGTGCTGAAAGCAACCTTGGCATGGCGTCCGTCGGTCTCGATGTCGGTGCGAAGCGTCGTCACCTCGAAGGGTTTGCCGTCGATGACGAGCGTCACTGTGCCGTGCTGCAGGCCGGTTGGTACCGCCTTGATGCCCGCCGCCGCTGCCCGCTCGATCACCGCCTCCGGTCTGAGCGTCGTGGCGATGTCGACATCGCTGACCGGCAGGTCCATCAGGCTGTTGCGCACCGCGCCGCCGACCACCCGTCCTTCCCCGCTATCGGCGTTGAGAAGTGCGAAGATCCGGCCGAGTGCCGGGTCGCGGAACCATGCTTGGTCGGCAAGGCCGGTCATGCATAAAGCCTTTCGTAAAGCGTGCGGACGATGCCGGCGGTGATGCCCCAGATCATTCTGGTTTCATAGGGCACGCGGTAGAAATGTCGGTCGATCCCGTCGATGACACGCCTGTCGCGGGTGTGATTGGCAGGATCCATCAGGAAGGAAAGCGGCACCTCGAACACGTCGTCCACCTCGGTCGGGTTCAGCGTCAGCGCGAAGCCCGGCGTGACGACGCCGAGCACAGGCGTGATGCGGAAGCCCGTCGAGGCAAGATAATTCGGCAAGCGACCGACGGTTTCGACGAAGGAACCGGCCAGGCCGATCTCCTCTTCCGTCTCGCGGATCGCCGCCATTTCGGGCGAGACATCTGCGGGATCGATCGAACCGCCGGGAAAGGCGATCTGCCCGGAATGTTTGCGCAGCGTCGCCGTGCGCTTGGTGAAGATCACCTGCGCCTCCTCGCCGTCGTCGACGACGGGCACCAGCACGGCGGCGTCGCGCAGCTTGAAGGTTTCGACTTCGGCGACGATATCGGGGTTGAGGATATGGTCCCCGTGATCGCGCCAGGCATGATCGACCGGCCCGCCATTCTGGTTGAGCGCACGGCGACGGAATTCGGCTGCTGAGAACAGCGGATAACGTTGGGTAATTGCATCATTCATCGGGAAAGCGCATCCAGTTCGTCGGCCGGCATGACCGGGAAGACCTCGCCCGCGGAGCGGATCGCAAACATCGCGCGCCCTCCCACGTCGAAAGTCTCGCCGAGCGCGACCAGTTCATACATCACCGCACGCGACACCAGCGCCTCCAGCCGCCCGCGCACATGCAGATAGGGTTTCAGTTCGGCGTTGCCGTCCGCAATGGCAAAACGCAGCCGATGGTCTCCTCCCGCCTCCACGACATCGCCGACATTGGTACGGAAGGTCAGCACCTGCTGACCCTCTCGGTCCGTCACGCTCATCTCCACGGCGGTGAAAGGCGCGTCGACGACCCTTATCCCGACCTTTTCCACAGGAGTTACGAGATAGGTCTTCTTATCATCGTCCTTCCTCAAAACCGTCGAAAACAGCCGCACCAGCGCCGGCCGACCGATCGGCGTGCCCATGTAGAACCAGGTGCCGTCGGCCTTGATTTCCATGTCGATATCGCCGCAAAAAGGCGGATTCCACCGCTCGACCGGCGGTAAGCCGCGTTTTTCTCCGCCACTTTCGTCAGATGCACGCGAAATCAGTGCGGCAAGTCCCGCCGCATCCGCCTGTCCGCTGATTTCNTNGGCTGCCATTCTTCCGTCCCGGTTTGTCCTTAACGAAGTGAAGTCACGAGATAGTCATTCGCAACGAACTTGTCAGCCCGTCTCATCTCCATAACTCTATCGGGTATGAGGCACATGTATAAGTCCGCCGATTCGCTGCCGAATGATTTCAGCCGTTGGAGATGCCCGTGGGTATGATGAAGACCGAATCCAGCCTCGATGAAAAGGCGATCGTCGCCGCCGCCGAAAAGGCGCTCTCCGATATCGCCGCCATCCGCGCGGAAGTCTCGAAGGTGATCTTCGGTCAGGAAAGCGTCGTCGAAAACACCATCCTCGCCGTGCTCTCCGGTGGCCATGCCCTGCTTGTCGGCGTTCCCGGTCTTGCCAANACCAGGCTGGTGACGACNCTCGGCGAGGTGCTCGGCCTTGCCGCCAACCGCATCCAGTTCACGCCGGANCTGATGCCCTCGGATATTCTCGGCTCCGAGGTGATGGACCAGGACGACAGTGGACGCCGCTCCTTCCGTTTCGTCAAGGGCCCGGTCTTCGCCCAGCTNCTGATGGCCGACGAGATCAACCGCGCNTCGCCNCGTACCCANTCNGCTCTTCTGCAATCCATGCAGGAATATCACATCACGATCGCCGGCCAGCGCTATGACCTGCCGGCGCCCTTCCATGTGCTCGCCACCCAGAACCCGCTCGAGCAGGAAGGCACCTATCCCCTGCCCGAAGCCCAGCTCGACCGCTTCCTGCTGCAGGTCGACGTCAACTATCCCGAACTTGCCGCTGAGCGGCAGATCCTGCTCGAAACGACGGGCCTGGGCGAAACCCGGCCGGAAGCCATCATCGATGCGCAGCGGTTGATCGAGATCCAGACCCTGGTGCGCCAGATGCCGGTGAGCGACACGGTCGTCGACGCCATCCTGGCGCTGGTGCGTTCGGCCCGTCCCGGACAGGGCAATGCCTCGACCGACAAGAACGTCGCCTGGGGTCCAGGCCCGCGNGCCGGCCAGGCAATGATGCTCTGCGCNCGTGCCCGCGCCCTTTACGAAGGCCGTCTCGCACCGTCTCTGGACGATATTTTCGCGCTCGCCGAACCCATTCTCCAGCACCGCATGGCGCTGACTTTCGCCGCCCGCGCCGAAGGCATGTCGGTGCGCGACGTCATCGCCGGACTGGTCAAGCAGGCAAAGGGATAAGGAAGCCGGACGCGTGGCATCTATCGGACAGATCGTCAATCCGACACCCGGCAGCGATGCCCTTTCCCGCGCCAGGCAGCGGGCCGCCCTGGTGCCGGACTGCCTGGTGGAAGCCAAGCGCATCGCCAACACGGTGATCGCCGGCTGGCATGGCCGCCGCAAGCGCGGCATCGGCGAGAATTTCTGGCAGTTCCGTCCCTATTCAGAGGGCGAGAGCCTGTCGCGCATCGACTGGCGCCGCTCCGCCCGCGACGACCACACCTATGTGCGCGAACGCGAATGGGAGGCGGCGCACACGATCTGGCTCTGGTGCGACATGTCGCCCTCGATGATGTACAAGTCGAGCTACGGCAATGTCTCCAAGGAAAGCCGCGCGCTGGTCATCATGCTGGCGCTTGCCGAAATCCTCGCCCGCTCCGGCGAGCGCATCGGCTGCCCCGGCATCATGGAACCCGCCTCCGCCCGCAACGCTGCCGAACGCCTCGCATCCGCGCTCATGCACACGCCGCTGACCGGCGGTCTGCCGGAAACGGCGATGATCCGCGGTTGGAGCGATCTCGTCCTCATCGGCGACTTCCTCGACGATGCGCCGGCAATCATGGAACGGCTCGGGCCGCTGGCCCGCCGCGGCCTGCGCGGCCACGTGGTCGAGATATCCGATCCCGCCGAAGAGATATTCCCCTATAGCGGCCGCACCGAATTCACCGATCCGGAGAGCGGCGCAAAGCTCGTTTCCGGCCGCGCCGAACACATTCGCGAGGCCTATCGCAACGCCTACCTCGCCCGCAGGGACAGCCTCGGCCAGTCGCTACGCCATCTCGGCTGGACCTTCGCAAGCCACCGCACCGATCATCTTGCTTCCGAGGCGCTGGTCGCGGTGCACATGTATCTGTCCGGCATGCCGGCCAAGGCGACGCATGGAGGGCAGCTATGAACGCCCTTCCCTTCGCTTTCGCCTATCCCGCCATTCTCGGCGCGCTCGTCGCCCTGCCCGTCATCTGGTGGCTGCTGCGGCTGACACCGCCACGCCCGAAGACCGAGGTCTTCCCGCCGCTGAAGATCCTCGCTTCCGTGCTGAAGCGCGAGGAGACGCCGGCACAGAGCCCGTGGTGGTTGACGCTGCTGCGCATGCTGCTCGCCGCCGCCATCATCCTTGCGATCGCCGATCCAGTTTTCAATCCGCGCACCAGTTCGCTCGCATCGGGCGGCCCGCTCGTCCTCTTCGTCGACAACAGCTGGGCGGCGGCACCCGACTGGGAGCGCCGCATCCAGACCGCCGACGCGTTGATAGACGACGCCGAATCCGCCGGCACGCCGGTGTCGATCACCTTTACCGCCGATCCGACCAACGACGCCGTGCCCGGCACCGCCACGGCCGCCCGAGACAAGCTGCGCGCCGCCGAGCCGCGACCGCTGGTGCCAGACCGCGAACGCGCCTTCCAGGCACTGCGCGGCGCGCTGAACGGCATCAAGCCCGGCACCCTCGCCTTCCTGACCGATGGCGCCGCTGCCAAGGCCGACGACGCCACGGTGCGCAGACTCGCCGAACTCCAGCCCATCGATCTCCGCCTGATCGAGGGCGATGCCGCAAGGACGGTCGCGATCACCGCCGCCAACAATGCGGCTGATGCCATGACCGTCAAGGTCACGCGGCTCAACAGTTCGCAGGCCGCATCGGTGGCGCTGAACGCCGTCGATACCCAGGGCCGCTCGATTGCCAACGGCAGGGTAGATTTCCNTCCCGGCCAGAGCGTCGCGACGAGTTCGATCACCGCCCCCTTCGAGATGCGCAACGANTTCGCGCGCGTCAGCGTCGACAACGGCGCCACGGCTGGCGCCGTCCACCTTCTCGACGACGCATTCAAGCGCCGCCGCGTCGTNTTGCTGTCGGGTGAAGGAGGCGATGAGTTCCAACCGCTNCTCTCNCCGCTCTATTATATCCANCGGGCACTGCAGCCCTATGCTGATCTGATCCAGCCCGCCGATTCCGATCTTTCGGTCGCGATACCAAAACTTCTCGCCAGCAATCCCTCCATCATCATCATGGCCGATATCGGCCGGCTGCCTGAGGAAACCTACGAGCCTCTGACGCGGTGGATATCGAATGGCGGCATGCTGCTGCGTTTCGCCGGCCCGCGCATGGCGGCTGCCCCCGCCGACGATCCATTGATTCCCGTCATCCTGCGCCAGGGGGAACGGGCGCTTGGCGGCACATTGTCCTGGAGCGAGCCGCAGTCGCTTGCCGAATTTCCGAATTTTGGGCCTTTCGCCGGCATAGCCCGCCCCGCCGATGTCGTCGTCAAGCGACAGGTGCTTGCCGAACCGACGCCCGATCTTGCCGAACGCACCTGGGCAAGCCTGGCTGACGGCACGCCGCTGGTCACGATGAAGCAGATCGCATCCGGCCAGATCGTCCTGTTTCATGTCACCGCCGAGGCCACCTGGTCCGATCTGCCGATCTCAGGTACCTTCGTCGACATGCTGCGTCACCTCCTGCAGATATCGCGATCGGGCGGCGTGACGTCGGAGGCGCGCGGCAATGCGCGTGTCTCCGAAACCCTGCCGCCATTCCGCATGCTCACGGCCAAGGGCACGCTCGTCTCCGAGACGGGCTCGGCGCGGCCGCTCATTCCGCAGGCCGGAGCCGAACCGACCGCGAATTTCGACAATCCGCCCGGGCTCTATGGCTCGGAGGATGGTTTCACCTCCCTGAACGTGCTGCCCGAGAACGCCGAACTGACGCCGCTCGACACAACCGGGACCAATGCCGTGCGCGAAGGCCTGATCGGCGGCGAAAGCTGGTCGGCAAAACCCGCACTCTTTTTCGCAGCCTTTCTGCTGCTCTTGGCCGACAGCCTGATCGTTCTCTTCATGAATGGCGCATTCTCACGATTGCGCCCGGCTGTCCGCACCGCAGCGATGGTCGCGGTCGCCGTCGGCGCCGGCTTCCTCGTGCAACCCGGCACGCTTCACGCCAACGATTCCCAACCCGGCGACGACCTCATCCTGCAGAGGCTCGATAACACCCACCTCGCCTATGTCGTTACTGGCGAACAGGAGGTGGACAATATTTCCGAGCGCGGTCTCGAGGGACTGACCCAGTTTCTGACTTTCCGCACGACGCTGGAGCCGGCGCCGCCGGTGGGCATCGATCTCACCAAAGACGAGCTGTCCTTCTATCCGATCATCTACTGGCCGGTTTCGGCAACGGCGCCGATGCCGTCATCGGCGGCGATCAGCCGTATCGACGCCTATATGCGCAATGGCGGCACCGTGCTTTTCGATACGCGCGACCAGATCAGCGCATTGGACAATGGCGGCAATGTCAGCGCCAACGGCGAGAG
>Ga0063456_1000664_pt1 | contig 20665 bp, 19 predicted proteins | sample AraplaMF_Cvi_mMF_FD_56228 | JGI IMG/M metagenome (GOLD analysis project Ga0063456, IMG submission 56228) | Arabidopsis root microbial communities from the University of North Carolina, USA - plate scrape MF_Cvi_mMF version 2 (version 2) | ecosystem: Host-associated > Plants > Roots > Endosphere ... | reverse complement strand
TTTTCGTTGGCGACCCAATGTGCTCGTGGTGCTACGGCTTTGGCAAGGAAATGACGCAGCTGAAGGATATGCACCCTGAACTGGACTTCGAGATCGTGCTGGGCGGCCTGCGCGCCGGCGGCACCGAGTTGCTGACCGACGCCGGCAAGCAATTCCGTCTCGGCCACTGGGCGCGGGTGGAAGCTGCAAGCGGACTGCCGTTCAACCGAGAGGCCTTCATGAAGCTGGAAAACTTCGTGTACGACACCGAGCCTGTATGCCGCGCCGTAGTGACCGCGCGCCGCCTGCAGCCGGAGGCTGACGTGCTGGCCGTGTTCCGCGCCCTGCAGCATGGCTTCTACGCCGAGGGACGCAACACGACGGATGGCGCGACGCTGTCGCAACTCGGCGCCGCCGCCCTGCGCAAGCAAGGTTTCGACATCAGCGATGCAGCCTACCAGACGGAATTCGACAGTGCAGCAACGATTGCCGAAACCCGTCAGGACTTTGTGAAGACGCGCGCCATGGGTATCAGCAGCTTCCCCGCGCTGCTGCTGGATACCGGCAAGGAACTGATTGAAGTAAGCCCGGGCTATGCACATGCCCAGCAGCTGGACCAGCAACTGCGCGCCGCGATGGCCCGCAAATAAAGGAGAAATACCATGAAAGTCAAAGCTATGATTGCGGCCCTGGCCGCAGGCCTGGCCCTCTCGGCCAGTGGTGTTGTGATGGCCGAGGGGACAGGCGCCCAGAAAGCCGTGGCGGCGGTGTCCGCCGCCGCGGCAAAACCGGCAGAAGGCAAGATCCTGCTGATCAAGAAGAGCAAGGCGTACTGGAAAATCACGCTGAACAATCCGCCGCTGAATATCGTCGGTCCGGCCGAAGTACGCGAGCTGGTGAAGATCCTGGAACAGATCGAAGCCGATCCGGACGTGCAGGTGGTGGTGGTCGATAGCGCCGTACCCGACCAGTTCATCGCCCACTACGACCTGCTGAAGCCACTGGAAGATTCGACCGGCATGGCGCCTGGCCCGACCGGCATGCATCCGGTGCCCGACTTCATGGTGCGCTTCGCCCGCCTGGCCCCGGTAACTATCGTCTCCATCCGCGGCCGTGCCACCGGCATCGGCAGCGAGCTGGCCCTGGCGGCGGACATGCGCTTCGCCAGCCGCGAGAAAGCCGTGCTGTCGCAATGGGAAGTGGGTGCGGGCTTTGCGCCGGGGGGCGGTCCGATGGCCCGTCTGCCGCGTCTCGTCGGCCGTGGCCGCGCCATGGAAATCCTGATCGGCTCCGACGACATCAATGGCGAGCTGGCCGAGAAGTATGGCTACGTGAACCGCGCCTTGCCTGATGCGGAGCTGGATGGCTTTGTCGATGCACTGGCGACCCGCATCGCCGGCTTCGACCGCACCGCCGTGGTGGAAACCAAGAAGCTGGTGAACCTGGCCAGCCTGCCGCCCGATGCTGAAATGACGCCGAACTGGAACACCTTCATCAGCACCGTGCAGCGTCCCGCTGCGCAGGAACGGGTTGGCGCGCTGGTCAAGCAGGGCTTGCAGAAAGATCCTGCGATCTATAAGGACCTGGGCAAGCGCACTGCCGAGTTCAAGAAGTAATTTCGTACCGTCTTAATCCCACTTTGCCCGGCTTCGGCCGGGTTTTTTTTCGTGTCGGGCACGCGAGACGGCCTTGCTGCGAGCCGGCCGGGTACGGTGCTAACCTTCAGATATCTGTGAGCTCGCAGTATGCCGACTTCAACTGCCGCCTGCTCGACACGAACGGCTTCGACAACACCGCGGCTGGTTTCCTGCTTTTCGCTTCTCAATACGTAACTTCCTCGTCAGGCTGGAATTGGTCCGCTATGGGAGCCGCGTGCGGCAAGCTGCGAAGTCCTCCAGCGCTGTGCCCGGAGCGCAAACCTGGCAAATGCTCCTTGCAGGTCTCGCCGCTTTCACTCTTCCTGGTACGGCTGGATTCGACACGATTCAGGGAACTAAACCTCGGCACAGGCAGCGCCCCAGCTTCGGCGGCCAGAATTATTGCGCCCGGGTCGAGGGCGACGAAATCAGATATGGCGAGCAGGCGATGTCGCCGTCGCAGTTTGCCAACCTGCCCTGCAGCGCCGCCTAGCGTGTCTGACAGCTGCAGTAAAAAAAGCAAAGGCCGGGGAAAAGGGCACCGTGGCAAGCGCCGGACCGATTGACGCGGTTATTGATATAAGGCAAAATCCTAAGCATATTAGGTTTTGGGGTGTGAGATGCCGAGAGTTGGGTTGACGCCGGAGCGGCTGGTGCAAGCGGCGGGGGCGCTGGCGGATGAGATCGGGTTTGGTACGCTTACGCTGACCGAGCTCGCCCGGCGCTTTGACGTGAAGGTGGCAAGTCTTTATTCGCACCTGCGGAATTCGGACGATCTGAAAACTCAGCTGGCGCTGTACGCATTGGATAAGCTGGCGGCTCGTGCCGAGGAGGCGGTTGCAGGCAGGGCGGGTAAGGATGCGCTGGTGGCGGTCGCGAACGTGCACCGGAGTTTCGCCCGCGAACATCCCGGCTTGTTCGAGGCCGCCCGCTATCGCATCGATATACCACTGAACGAGGACAACGGCGGCGTGCGCATTTCGCGTCTCACGCGGCACGTGCTGATGCGCGGCTATGCGCTGAGCGAGGCCGAGTGCACGCATGCCATGCGTCTGCTCGGCAGCGTTTTCCTCGGCTATCCGATGCTGGAACTCTCCGGCAGTTTCGACCACAGCCCACCTGCAGCCGGCACTTCCTGGCAGCGCAGCCTTGAGGCGCTCGACGCCGTCCTCAAGAACTGGCCCAGGCAACGTTAATCAGAACAGCGAACTATGTCCAAGCATTCCCTTCCCGTGACTACACCCATTACCCGCGAGCTGATTCACGGCGCGATTGAAGTTGAGCCCACGCCGCATGGCGTGTTGCTGCATCGGTTGCCGGCATGGGCGCGAGCCCAATGTCCTGATGCGCAACTGGCGATGGCCGAGTCGCAGCCATCCGGTGTACGGATTGTGTTCCGCACCACGGCGCGCAACATCGAGCTGGTCACGCTGCCGACCAGGCGCGTGTATGGCAAGCTGCCGCCGCGTCCGGATGGCGTGTATGAGCTGCTGGTCGATGGACGGTTGGTGCAGCAGCAGGCTGCCCATGGCGGCAACGTGCTGAACATCGATATGGCGACCGGCAAGTCGCATCTGGTGCAGGGCGAACCGCAGACGCTGCGTTTCACCAATCTGCCGCCGGAACAGAAGACTGTTGCAATCTGGTTGCCGCATGATGAGACAACCGGGCTGGTGTCGCTGCATACCGATGCGGCGATCGAGCCAGTGTCCGATACCGGCAAACGCAAGTGGCTGCATCATGGCAGTTCCATCAGCCAGGGATCGAATGCGGTGCATCCAACCGGCATCTGGCCGGCGGTGGCCGCGGCGCAGGCGGGCGTTGACCTCATCAATCTTGGTTTCAGCGGTAACGCGATGCTGGACCCGTTCACGGCGCGCACCATGCGCGATACGCCGGCTGATGTGATCAGCGTGAAGCTGGGGATCAATCTGGTGAATACTGACCTGATGCGCATGCGCGCTTTTGCGCCCGCCGTGCATGGCTTCCTCGACACGATCCGCGAAGGCCATCCGGATACGCCGCTGCTGGTGATTTCGCCGATTTACTGTCCGATCCACGAAACGGTGCCCGGCCCGACCCTGTTCGTGGCCGCCGCGCTGAGCGAAGGCCGCCTGTATTTCCGCGCTTCCGGCAACGCCAGCGAAGTCCGCCAGGGCAAGCTCACGCTCACCACCATTCGCGACCAGCTGCAAGCCATCGTCAGGCAGCGCGCGGAAAGCGATCCAAACATTCACTACCTGGACGGCACTGAACTCTACGGCGCCGCAGACAATGAACGTTTGCCGCTGCCCGATGAACTGCATCCGGACGCCGCAACTCACCAGCTGATCGGGGAACGCTTTGCCGCGTCGGGATTTTTGAGGAAGTAGAACGAAACGCTATCCGGTTCTTTGCTGAGCCCATCCATGCCGAGCGCCATACGGCGAATGTCAGATGGGAAAACATTTGTCTCCTGGGGATCTACTTCGCCGTGTTAAGAAAGCTCACAACAATGAAATTTCGACCGACTCTGCAACTCTTTGCCGCCACGCTTTGCTGGTACGTGTTAAACGCTTCGGCTCACAGCGTGGAAGATGCCAATGTGCTGACCAGGCAGTCGATACAGGCGATCATGAAGGAGCAGCGTATCCCCGGCCTGCAAATCGCGGTCGTCAAAGATGGCAAAATCGTGCTTTCCGAAAGCTATGGCATGGCCAATGTGGAAAATGGCGTGGCTGCCTCCCGTACCATCCGTTTCCCGCTCAACTCCGCCAGCAAAGCTTTCACCGGTGTCGCAATGATGCAGCTTGCCGAAGCGGGACTGGTCGATCTTGACGCTCCGGTGTCCCGCTACCTGGATGACTTACCCATGGCATGGCGGGGGATACTTGTCCGCCAATTGCTGTCCCATACGTCGGGCCTTCCAGACATCGTCGATCCGCAAGGGGCGATTGAAGGCGGGAGCGAAGCTGCAGCGTGGAAGTTGGCGCAATCCCGTCCGGTCGCCGCATCCGCGGGCGAAGTGTTTTCCTATAACCAGACCAACTATGCCTTGCTGGCGCAGATTGTCAGCAAGCAGAGCAAGTTGCCTTACGAGCGCTTCGTATCGGAGCGTCAATTTGCGCCGGCTGAAATGTCCGCATCCACGTTCGGCGACAGTTATGACCTGGTGCCCAACGCTGCGACGATTTACGCCTATGCACCGCGTGGCACATCGGCAAAGGACGATGGCAATCGCCTGTCCCACTGGTTTTATCAGATTCCCTATGGCCTTTGGGCTGGCGGCGGCATCCAGACTACCGCTGACGATGTTGCCCGTTGGCTGATCGCATTATCCAAAGGATCGCTGATCAGCCAGGCTAGCCTGCAACGCATGTGGGTGCCGGAAAAACTCAATGGTGGCAGTGACGGCGATTGGGCCAGTGGTTGGCCGGTGCTGCGAACGACACCTGAACTGCAGGTTGCCGGGATTGGCGGCGCGCGCGCCGCCTTTATCGTTTACCCTGACCAGCATTTGGCCGTCATTGTACTGACCAATCTGGCAGGGGCCAATCCGCAGCGATTCATTCCGCGAATAGCCGAATTCTATAAGCCATCGGCGTTGACGAATTAGTCGATCGCAGACGAAAGACGGTTCCGGCATCCGGCGATGCTGTCTGCGCGAGCCCAGGAATGCCGCTTGTTAAGCGCTTGCGGTGCGGTTGCCGCCTGCGCTGAGGCAGGCGGCGGGGGCCGTTCAGGCGATGAGGCGGCGGGCGGCGGCGGCAACGCGCTGACCGAAGAGGGCGGCGGTGGCGAGGTCGCCGGGCGGGACTTCGTCGGCCGAGGCGTCCGACGGCGTAGCGGTGGCCAGGCCGGCGAAGGAGGACAGGTAGTTGATGTCGTCGCGCTGCGCGGATTTCGCATTCGACGGCATCATGCCCGTCCCCGCCCAGATCATCCCATGCTGCTGCGCCAGCGTGAACATGGTGTACAGCGTGGTCTGCTTGTCGCCGGAGACCGACGCTGAATTGGTGAAGGCGGCGCCGAGCTTGTCTTTCCAACCCTGCGCGCCCCACACTCCGGACGATTGATCGGCAAACTTCTTGAACTGCCAGCTCACATTGCCCATGTACGTCGGGCTGCCGAAGATGATGGCTTTGGCCTTGGCCAGCAGGTCCCAGCCGTCTTCCGGCAGGTTGCCGTCGGCGTCGATGGCCAGCAGCTTGCCGCCGCTGCCCTGGGCCACGGCCTCGGCCACCCTGGAGGTGTGGCCGTAGCCGCTGTGATATACCACCACAATGTTCGGCACGCCGCGCTTCTTGCGCTTGAACAGGCTGAACATGATTACTTGTCCTTGTCTTTCGCGGCAGCCGCCTGGGCGCGCAGCGTGGTCACGTTGTTGTAGCCGATGCCCCAGTTGTCGGTCTCGACTTCGTCGATGATGACGAAGGTGGTGGCCGGGTTCTTGTTCAGCACGCGCTGCAGCAGTTCGGTCGAGCCCTTGATCAGTTCCAGCTTCTGCTCCGGGGTGACGCCTTCCTTGGTGACGCGGATATTTACGTATGGCATGGTGATCTCCTTCAGTGGTTGAGTGATTCAGGTAAGTAATTCAGTGGCTTGAGGGGTGGGTGAAAGTCTTGTTCACGATTTTCCAGCCGCTCTCGCGTCTGGCGAACGTCAGGTACAGGTGGTAATCGAAGTTGAACTGTGGCGAGTGTAGCCGGACATTGGCGATGTCGCCGAGCACGTCAACTGCCATGGTCCGCATCCGGTACGGCTCGCCCAGCGACGCCGGGCTCTGGCGCTTGGCCACGCCGTCGATGTATTGGGCGGCAGTCTTGTGGTAGGGCTTGCCATCGATCACGCCGTACACCTGCGCGGCGGGATCGAACAGGCTGCTCAGCAGTTCAGTGTCGCCGTTGAAAACGCCAGAAAAATACTGGTCTGCAAGCTTGAGGATTTCAGCATGGGTGGACATTATCGTTTCTCCTGCGAAGTAGTATTCCGATGGAATCACTATATGACCCACGAGGCTGCCAATAAAGTCCACCGCATGCACATCACTCGATACCTGATGTAACAGGTTCGGCGGGGGCGCCGGCGCGGTGCGGGGCAATATACTGCCAGGCAAGGTAGGCGCCGCCCAGCAGCAGCAGGGTGGAAACCACCAGCGCAATCTGGATGCCGTGCATGGCGGCCGCCGCGTCGGAGCCGGCAATCAGCGCACCATAAATTGCCACGCCCATGGCGCCGCCGACCTGGCGCGCCGTGTTCAGCACGGCCGAGGCGGTGCCGGACTGGCGCTTGTCCACCGAGGACAGGATGGCCGTGGTCATGGCAGGCACGCCAAGGCCCATGCCGCCCGGAATCAGGGCCAGGCCGGGCAGCATGGCCCAGAAGCTGGCGGTGCCGGAAATGCCGAACAAGCCCAGCAATGCGTAGCCGGCAGCGCCGATCAGGCCGCCGGCAATCATCGGAATACGCGAACCGACCCGTGCCTGCACCTTGCCGCTGATAATGTTCGAGATCAGGAAGGTGCCCGTCAGCGGCAGGAAGATCAGGCCCGCTTCCAGCACCGAGAAGCCGCGTACTTTCTGCAGGTAGAAGCTGAGCACGAAGATGATGCCGTAGTAGGCAAAGTTGACGAAAACGCCAAACAGCACCGCACCCGAGAAGCCCGGCAGGTGGAACATCTTCAGCGGCAGCATCGGCGAGGCGCTACGCTTTTCGACCCACAGGAACAGGGCGGCGGACACCACGGCCACCAGCAGCGCACCCTGGATCAGGCCGTTCTGCATGCCCATTTCATTGAACTCGATGACCACGCCAATAAAGGCGGTCAGCGCAATGATGGCCAGGATCTGGCCCGGCAGATCGAAGGTACGGCCCGGATCTTTCGGACGCAGCGCCGGCACCACGCGCATGGTCAGCCAGAAGCCGATGATGGCGATCGGGACGTTGACCCAGAAAATACTGCGCCAGCCCAGCACCGACATCAGCAGGCCGCCAACCACGGGCCCGAGGGCGATGGAGACGCCGCCGGCGGCCGTCCACCAGGCGATGGCCTTGGCCAGCATGGCGCGGTCGTAGGAGTAGGTGGCGTTCAGGATGGAGAGGGAGCTGGGGACCAGCAGCGCCGCGCCTACGCCCTGCACGGCACGGGAAATGTTCAGGGCCAGCGCGTCCGGCGCCAGGGCGGCGGCGACCGAGGCCAGGGTAAACAGCGTGAAACCGCTGAGGAAGATGCGGCGTGCGCCGAAGCGGTCGCCCAGTACGCCGGCCGACAGCAGGAAGACTGCAAAGCCCAGCGTGTAGGCGTCAACCACCCACTGCAGCTGGCTGACGCCGGCATTCAGTTCCCGGCCGATTTCCGGCAGGGCAACGTTGACGATGGTGACGTCCAGCTGGACGATGATGAAAGCGAAACTTGCCGCCAGTAGTACTGCTAGAGAGGGCTTTTGCATGATGGGACTCCCGGTTTCTGTTGCTTACACTATATATCCCTTCACGTATCAATAAAAATGAATAATAATGATCGTATCAATCTCAAATTCAGAACACAGGTGCAATATGGAACTATCTGCGCTGAAGATTTTCAAGACCGTGGCCGAGGAGGGCAGCGTGACCCAGGCCGCGGCGCGCCTGCACCGGGTGCAGTCGAACGTGTCGGCCCGCCTGACCCAGCTGGAGGAATCGCTGGGCGTCACGCTGTTCCACCGCTCCGGGCGGCGCATGCTGATTACGCCGGAGGGCACGCGCCTGCTGGAATATGCCGACCGTCTGCTGCAGCTGGCGGACGAAGCGCAGGCGTCGGTCAAGGGCAGCCAGGAACCGGCCGGGCAGCTGCGTATCGGCTCCATGGAAACCACGGCGGCGGCCCGCCTGCCGCGCGTACTGGGCGCCTTCCACCGCAAATACCCGCAGGTGGATCTGATGCTGGATACCGGCCCCACCGACTACCTGGTGCAGGCGGTGCTGAATCATAAGGTGGACGTGGCGCTGGTGGCTGCGCCGATCGAGCGTCCGGAACTGCTGCAGACGCCGGTGTTCATGGAGGAGCTGGTGCTGATTACCGATGCGCTGCAAGGCCCGGTGAGCAAGCCGGCCGACGTGGCGCGCCGTTCGCTGCTGGGCTTCCGCAGCGGCTGCTCGTATCGCCGCCGCCTGGAATGGTGGTTTGCGGATGCGGGAATTGCGCCGACGCGCGTGTCCGAATTCGGCACGTATGAAGCGATCATCGGCTGCGTGGCGGCCGGCATGGGCGTAGCCATGATGCCGCGCGAGGTGCTGAAGCGGCGCGACCTGGGGCGCAATGTGCAGATGCATGATCTGCCTCCCGAAGTGGCCGAAGTGCAGACCGTGCTGGTATGGCGCCGCGATATTCCGCATCATGCGGCGCGCGACGCCTTTGCTGCCAGCCTCGGCCAGAAGACCGAGGCGGCCTAGCCTAGCTGCGCCATTGGCCGTTGCGCGCCAGTTCGGAGACGGCGTCCACGAAGGCCTGCGGCGCTTCCTGCGGCAGATTGTGGCCGACGCCCGGAATCTGGCGGTGGCTGCGCGGGCCGCTGAAGCGTGCTGCCTGGCCGCTGCCGTCGGTGGCCGGGACTACGCCGTCGGCCGTGCCGTCCATCGTGATCGACTGCACCGTGATCGGCGGCTGGGCCGCCAGCTTGCGCTCGTCCGCTTCGTATTCCGGATAGCCTGCCGCAGTGCCCAGGCGGTGACGATAGGAGTGGATCACCACGTCCACATAATCCGGATTATCGAAGCTGGCAGCCGAACGGGCGAAGGTCGCGTCGTCGAACTTCCAGGTCGGCGAGTTATCGTGCCACATGATGTTGGCGATATCGCGGCGGTTCGCTTGCAGGCCTTTGCGGCCACGCTCGGTGGTGAAGTAGAACTGGTACCAGAAGCCGCGCTCCACCTTGGCGCTGATCGGATTCCCGGCTTTCGAGATGTCCTGGATCAGATAGCTGTTCACCGACACCAGGCCCACCACGCGCTCCGGATGCAGGGCCGCCACCACGCAGGCGGCGCGGCCACCCCAGTCGTAGCCTGCCAGCACGGCTTGCGGAATCTTCAGCGCGTCCATCAGGTCGATCAGGTCCTGGCCAATGGAAGCCTGCTGGCCGGAGCGCAGCGTGTCCTTGCTCAGGAAGCGGGTGGTGCCGTGGCCGCGCAGATGCGGCACGATCACGCGGTAGCCCTGGGCTGCCAGCATCGGCGCCACGTCCACGTAGCTGTGGATGTCGTAGGGGAAGCCGTGCAGAAGAATCACGGGGCGCCCGTTGGCAGGGCCGGTTTCGTGGTAGCCGATATCCAGCACGCCGGCCTTGATCTGTTTCACCTTCATCACGGCGCTCGGCTGTTCGGCGGCGAAGCTGACCCCGAGCAGGGAGGCGCCAGCCACACCGGCGGCCAGTTTCAGCAGGCCGCGCCGCGTCGATGGGAGGTTGCTCATGCCAGTCCCTCGAAGATGCGGAAATCGCGCTCGGTGCCCGGCGCCAGCTTGTTTACCGCTGCCAGGTAGGCAGGATCGTCATAGCATTCGCGGGCCTTCTGCACGCTCGGGAATTCTATGATGACGGTAAGCATGGCCACGCCCTGTTCGCGCACGGCGATGTCGTCGCCCGAGAAGCCGAGCGCCTTGCCGCCGTGCGATTCGATGATTGGCTTTGCGTCGGCGGCATAAGCCTTGAGTGCTCCCACATCCGGAATCGCGCGGTAGGCGACGGTCCAGTATCCTTTTTTCATGATGCGTCCTTTCAGTAGATGACCTTCATGGGTTTGAACTATAGGCTTGCGCGCGTGCAGGATAAACAAGCTGGGCCGCAAATTACCTGATACGTGGTGTAATCAGTCCAGACACATTCATATGCAACGCGTACAAATAACCCCTTCCGACCCGCATGGAATTGCTCATCAACATGCGCATTCCGTCCCTGCGGGCTGTATTACCATCCGGGGCATGATCCAAAAACCCTTCCTGATTGCGCTGCTCGGTGGCGCCTGCGCGCTCCCTGCATGGGCAGCCGACACGATAAACCTTTCCGGAAACTGGCGCTTCGATCTGGATAAGGCCGACGAGGGCGTGGCGCAGCGCTGGTATGGCCGCACGCTGGAGCACAGCATCAAGGTGCCCGGCATCCTGAATGCCCAGGGCTATGGCGACGAGATCGGCGTGCAGACGCCGTGGGTGCTGTCGCTGTACGACAAGAACTGGAACCTGCGCGAGGACTACAAGGCGTATGCGCAGCCAGGGGCCGTGAAGGTGCCTTTCCTTAGCCAGCCGCCGCGCCACTACCTGGGCGCCGCCTGGTATCAGCGCGACATTCAAGTGCCTGCCGCGTGGAAGGGCAAGCGCGTGCAGCTGTTCATGGAACGTCCGCGCTGGGGATCGACGGTATGGGTGGATGAGCGCGAGATCGGCTCGAACCGCAGCCTGGTGGCCGAACATGCCTACGAACTGGGCGCGCTGACGCCGGGCCGGCACCGGGTATCGGTGCGGGTGGACAGCCGGCTGCTGATGAAGTACCGGCCGGATGCGCACAGCGTGTCCGATTCGCTGGGCATGAGCTGGAACGGAATCGTCGGCAAGGTGGAGCTGCGCGCGACCACGCCGGTGTATATCGACGACGCGCAGGTTTATCCGCGCGTGGCGGACCGCAGCGCGCTGGTGCGGGTGAAGATAGGGAATACGTCCGGCCGCGCCGGGGCGGGCGCGATCAGCGCGCTGGGCCGGCGCATTCCGGTGCAGTGGACGGAGCAGGGCGGCAGTGCGGAGTTCCGGGTGCAGTATCCGCGCAATGCGAAGACCTGGGACGAATTCGAGCCGGTGCTGCAGAAGCTGACGCTGGCGCTGAAAGGCAGCGGCGGCGAGGCCGACGACAAGCGCGAGCTGTCCTTCGGCTTCGTCGAAATCCGGGCGGCGGGCACGGATATCCTGGTCAACGGCCGCCCAACCTTCTGGCGCGGCACGCACCACGGCGGCGATTTTCCCTTGACGGGCTATCCGCCAACCGACGTCGCCTACTGGAAGAAGATCTTCCGCATCAATAAGGAGTGGGGCATCAACCACGTGCGCTTCCACTCCTTCAATCCGCCGCAAGCCGCCTTCCAGGCCGCCGATGAAGTGGGCATCTATCTGCAGCCGGAACCGGGCATGTGGAATAACTTCTCGGCCGGTTCGGGCAACGAGGAAATGCTGTACCAGGAAACGGAGCGCATGATCCGCGCATACGGCAACCACCCGTCTTTCCTGCTGCTTAGCCCAAGCAACGAGCCATCCGGTCCGTGGAAGCCGATTTTCGACAAGTGGATTGCGCATTACCGCGCCGTTGACCCGCGCCGGCTGTACACCAACGGCACCGGCCACACCGAACCGTCCGTGCCGGAGGTGGACAAGGGCGCCGACTACCTGGCGATCCAGCGCATCGGTCCCAAGCCGCTGCGCAACAAGACCGGCTGGTTCGGGCGCGATTACTCGGCCTCGCTGGAGGGCATCAGCGTGCCGGTGCTGTCGCACGAAACGGGCCAGTGGATCGCCTATCCGGACTTCAGCATCATCGACAAATTCACCGGCTATCTGCGTCCGGGGAATTACGAGATCTTCCGCGATTCGGCGCGGGCGCACGGCGTGCTGGAAAAGAACCGCGAATTCGCGCTGGCGTCCGGACGTTACCAGTACCTGTGCTACAAGGAGGAGATCGAGGCTGTCCTGCGCAGCAGGGGCATGAGCGGCTACCAGCTGCTCGACCTGCACGATTACCTGGGGCAGGGAACGGCGCTGGTCGGGCTGCTGGATACCTTCTGGGAGCCGAAGGGCTATGCCACGGCGGCCGAGTTCACGCGCTTTAACGGCGTGACCGTGCCGCTGGCACGCCTGGCGCGCGCCACCTGGACCAGCAACGAAACACTGGACGTGCCGCTGGAGATTGCGCACTATGGCCGCGCACCGCTGGCGGGCGCGCAACCGTATTGGCGCGTGCTGGATGCACGGGGCAAGGTCGCCGCTGCCGGCGCGCTGCCGGCGCTGACGGTCCCGATCGGCAAGAATACGGCGCTGGGGCGCGTCAGCCTGGCGCTGGCGGCCCTGCCTGCACCGGCCCAGTACAGGCTGGAAGTCGGCCTGCAGGGCACCCAGGCCGTCAACGACTGGACCTTCTGGCTGTATCCGGCGGCGCTGGCCGATGCGGCGCCGCCGCAAGTGCTGGTCACGCACTCCTGGGACGAGGCCGAGCAGCGCCTGGCGTCCGGCGGCACGGTGCTGTACATGCCGCGCAAGGCGGACCTGGACTGGACTTCGCCGCCGCTGGCCGACGTGCCGGTGTTCTGGAACCGCCTGATGAATCCGGGCTGGAGCCGCATGCTCGGCCTGTGGATCGACAGCAAACATCCGGCGCTGGCCGGCTTCCCGACCGATTCGCATTTCAACTGGCAGTGGACGGAGCTGGTCGCCACTGCCCGCGCCATGAACCTGGACCGCCTGCCGCGCGGCCTGCAGCCTATCGTGCAGCCAGTGGATGACTGGAACCGCAATTACAAGCTGGGCGTGCTGTTCGAGGCGCGCGTCGGCGCCGGCCGGCTGATGGTGTCCACGGCGGACCTGGAAAACCGGCTGGATGAACGCGTGGTGGCGCGGCAGCTGCGCAAGTCGGTGCTGGACTATATGGGCAGCGCGGCCTTCCAGCCTGCCGTGCAGGTCGCGCCGGCCGAATTCCGTTCCGCGCTGTTCGATACGCGCGTGATGAAAAAGCTGGGCGCGAAGGTCAGCGGCTGGCCGGATGCGGCCAATGCCATCGACGGCGATCCGAATACTTTCTCGCTGGTGAAAGGCGCCGATCCGCGCCCACAGCCGGAACTGAGCATCGAGTTCGCGCATTCCGTAGCGTTTGCGGGACTGGTGCTGATGCCGCGCCAGAACCATCGCGATCACGAGGGCGACGTGCGCGAGTGGCTGGTGCAGGTCAGCGAGGATGGGCAGCAATGGCGCGAAGTGAAGCGCGCCACGCTCGGCTCGACCTTCGATCCGCAGCGCATACAGTTCGATGCGCCGGTGACGGCGCGCTATCTGCGCTTGACGGCGCTGTCCGGCTTCGGCGCGGACCGCGCCAGCGCGCTGGCCGATGTGGCAGTGATGTACACCGGACCGGCGCTGCCCGAGGATGGCAGCGACCTCGAATACAAACGTTCCCGCTCTGCGTCCACCGACGTGGATGAAGCGGGCATGGACGAGCGCCGTCCGGCAGGCGGCAAGGCGGAGCGGAACAGCAGATAGTCGCACGGCGGGGAAGAGAGGCTTACAATGGCGTTAGCCACCCGCGAAGGAGCCGTACATGTCTGCTGTCGCCACGCTGCAATCCCTGTTCGAATTCAAACGCTGGTCGAACCGGGAGCTTTTCGATCTGCTGGCTACCCTGCCGGAGCAGGGACTGGCGCCCATGCTGCGCACGCTGGGCCATATCTACACCACCGATTGCATCTTCGTCGCCCACCTGAAGGGCGTACCGCACAGCTATACCTCGCCGCATGTGCCGACCCTGCCGGCCCTGGCCGAGCTGCGCAAGGGCCAGGAAGAAACCGACGACTGGTATCTGCAGTACCTGTCCACGCTGCAGCCGGAAGCGCTGCAGGAGAAAATCCGCTTCCGCTTTACCGACGGCGACATGGGCAGCATGTCGCGCGAAGAGATCCTGCAGCATATTTGCACCCACGGCTGCTACCACCGCGGCAATGTCGGCCAGATGCTGCGGGACCGGGGACTGCCGCCGCCTCGCGACCTGTTCACCCGCTTCCTGCACGCGACCGAGCCGGAGCGGCGCGATTAGGCGGCAGCACCGGCCGGCAATGCCCGGCGGCGACGCACCTGCAGCCAGGCCACCAGCAGGAAGCCGAGGAACAGGATGCCGGCGGTCGCCTTCAGCCATGGGTCCTGCGGGCTGGACGCCAGCGGCGCGCCAAGGGGCAGGCGCAGCGAGGTTTCAGTGATGCCCGGTATCAGGTGGAAGTAGAAAGTCAGCGACAGGGCGACCGTCTCCACGGCGCCGGAGCGGGCGCCGAATTTGCCGCCGGCGCCGGCCCAGGCGACACCGATCACAATTAAAGTCATTACGGCCAGGCCGTGCGCTTCGTTGAAGCCGCCGCGGTTGAAGATGCCGAAGGCGGTCAGGCAGGTCAGCACCGTGGCCCAGACATACACCTTGCCGGCGCCGCTGTTCCAGGCGATCGCGCCGGAGCGGAGCAGTGCCGCGATGCCTGCCGCCAGTGCGACCAGGCTGATTGCCGTATGAGCGGCGCCGAGAGGGCTGAGTCCTAGCATGATGTTCTCCATATCTTTTGTCGGAGCCGGATGGCCGGCGGGATGGAGTCATGATAGGCGGCAGGGTTGCCGGGCAGAAGGCCGAAAGGCGCAAAGCCGCGTTGCAGTTTTGCGGGGGCGCGGTGTCGCCCGCGCGTCCGCTGCTCAGGTGCTGGCGCGCTGCACCAGCTCAAAGCCGGTATCGGTCACCGGCTGGATGCTCACGCCGGGCTGCGGGTCCAGCCGCTGCAGGATCGCCCGCGCCGCCAGGTTGCCGATCTTCGACCCGTCCACGCGGACGGTGGACAGCGGCGGCTGCACGTGCGCCGCAAAATTCTGGTCGCCAAAGCCGATCACCGCCAGCCGCTGCGGCACCGGCAAGCCGCGCGTGGCCGCTTCGATCAGCGCGCCGTGGGCCAGGGTATCCGAGCTGGCCACGATGACGTCGATATCCGGATGCGCATCCAGCAGGCGCGCCGTGCCGGCACGCCCCAGCTGCAGCGTGGCGGAGCCGGGCATGATTTCGGTCGCAATCACGGACAGGCCATGCTTGGCCAGCGCCACCTGCAAGCCCTGGCGGCGGCGCGCCGCGCGGCCGTCATCCATGGACAGGATGGCAATGCGGTGGTAGCCGCGCTCGATCACGTGCCCGGCCACGGCGCGGCCCACTTCCTCGTGCGAGAAGCCGATCACCATGTCGATGGGAGCCGGGGTCATGTCCCAGGTTTCGACCACGGGGATGCCGGATTTCTGCAGGCGGTGGCGGGTGGAGTCCGTGTGCAGGGTGCCAGTCAGGATCACGCCGTCGGGACGGCGGCTGAGGATGGTCTCGACCAGCAGCTCCTCGCGCCAGGTCTCGTAGCCGGAAAGACCGAGCAGGACCTGGTAGCCGGCGGCGGTCAGCGTGTCGCTGGCTGCCTGCACCATGTCCGCAAAGATGGGGTTTGCCACGTTCGGCATCACCACCGACACCAGCTTGCTGCGGCTCTGGGCCAGCCCGCCCGCCAGCATATTCTTCACATAGCCGCTTTCCTCGATGGCCGCCTGCACCTTGGCCAGCGTGTTGGGGCGCACGAGCTGCGGCTGGTTCAGGGCGCGCGATACGGTAATCGGCGACACGCCCGCCATGCGGGCCACGTCGATCAGGGTGGCGCCGCTGACGGGCATGTCGCCGCTGCCGGTCTTGAGGAGGCGCAATTCTGGTTTCTTCGGCTTCATGTGCCGATTGTAACCTGCCGTGCCGCGGGCTGGTCCTCGCCGGGCTTCAGCTCCACCCGCTTGATTTCGCCCACCACGCACAGGTAGCACAGGATGGCGACCAGCGCGTTGGCGCCGACGAAGATCAGGGCACCGGCAAAGGAGCCGGTGCCGTCCAGGATGTAGCCGATCACGATGGGAGTGGTGATGCCGGCCGTGTTGCCGAAAGTGTTGAACAGGCCGCCGCTCAGGCCGCCGGCTTCTTTGGGCGAGGTATCGGACACCACGGCCCAGCCCAGCGCGCCGATGCCCTTGCCGAAGAAGGCCAGCGACATGATGGCCACCACCAGCCAGTCCTGGCTGACGTAATTGCAGAACACCATGCTCATGGCCAGCAGCATGCCGGCCACGATCGGCGTCTTGCGCGCCCTGGACAGCGAAGCGCCGCGCTTCAGCATGCGGTCGGAAATCCAGCCGCCCAGAATCCCGCCCAGGAAGCCCGCCACGGCCGGCAGCGCGGCCACGAAGCCGGCCTTGAGGATGGTCATGTGGCGCTCGCTGACCAGGTACACCGGGAACCAGGTGAGGAAGAAGTAGGTGAGGGTGGTGATGCAATACTGGCCGATGTACACGCCCAGCAGCATGCGGTTGCCCAGCAGCTGGCGGATCACCGGGCCGGTCGCCATGCGCGGCGCGTGCGACGGCTTGCCGCCGCCTTCCACGTCCACCAGCGCGCCGCCGGCTTCAATGAGATCCAGCTCCGCCTTGTTGATGCGCGGATGCAGGCGCGGGCCGTAAATCGTCTTCATCCAGACGAAGGACATGGCGATGCCCAGGCCGCCCATCACATAGAACACGCTCTGCCAGCCGAAGCTGTGCACCAGCCACCCCATCAGCGGCGCAAACAGCACGGTGGCGAAGTACTGGGCCGAGTTGAAGATGGCGGCCGCCGTGCCGCGTTCCCGCGTCGGGAACCAGGCGGACGTGATGCGGCTGTTGCCAGGGAAGGAGGGCGCTTCCGCCGCGCCCACCAGCAGGCGCAGGCAGAACAGCGCCGTCACCGCCGTGGCGCCGGTGAGGAAGCCGACCCAGCCCATGGCGATCGTGAACAGGGACCAGAAGAAGATGCTGAAGAAGTAGGTGATCTTGGAGCCGAAGCGGTCCAGCAGCCAGCCGCCCGGCAGCTGGGCCAGCACATAAGACCACGCGAAGGCCGAAAACACATAGCCCATCTGGACCGAGCTCAGGCCCAGCACCTTCTTCAGTTCAGGACCGGCAATCGAGATCGTGGCGCGGTCGGCGTAGTTGATGGTGGTGATGAGGAAGAGGATGGCGAGGATGGTCCAGCGGACGCGCGTGGCCTTGGCGGTGCTCATTGTGTCTCCGGTGATGATGACTTGTGAATAAATGATAGCGTCTATCAAAGTAAACGCAAGCGGATTATTTTTTGTACGCTGCTTGCGCTATATCGGGGCTTTCATGCTACGATTATGTCATTAACTGACGTAAAACATGGTTTCATACATCATTTTCAATCATTCTGGAGCGAGACAATCATGAGCGCCACCCCTACCGTTACCTCCCTGCGCGTGATTCCGGTCGCCGGCCGCGACAGCATGCTGCTGAACCTGAGCGGCGCGCACGGCCCCTACTTCACCCGCAACCTGGTGATCCTGACCGACAGCAGCGGCAACACCGGGGTGGGCGAGGTGCCGGGCGGCGAAGCAATCCGCCAGACGCTGGAAGATGCGCGTGCGCTGGTGCTGGGCCAGTCCATCGGCAACTATCAGGCGGTGCTGAATTCCATGCGCGCGGCGTTTGCCAACCGCGATTCCGGCGGCCGCGGCCTGCAAACCTTCGACCTGCGTATTGCCATCCACGCCGTCACGGCGATGGAAGCGGCACTGCTCGACCTGCTGGGCAAACACCTCGGCGTGCCGGTGTGCGCGCTGCTGGGCGAAGGCCAGCAGCGCAGCGAGGTGGAGATGCTGGGCTATCTGTTCTATGTCGGCGACCGCCACGTGGCGCAGGACCTGCCGTACGACAGCGCGCCGGACGAACAGGACGACTGGCTGCGCCTGCGCCACGAGAAGGCGATGACGCCGCAAGCGGTGGTGCGCCTGGCCGAAGCGGCGCACGCGCGCTACGGCTTCAACGACTTCAAGCTGAAGGGCGGCGTGCTGCGCGGCGAAGAGGAAATCGAGGCGGTAACCGCGCTGGCCGAGCGTTTCCCGGAAGCGCGCATCACGCTGGACCCGAACGGCGCCTGGAGCCTGGAAGAGGCGATCCGCCTGTGCCGCGACCAGCACCATGTGCTGGCGTACGCGGAAGATCCGTGCGGCGCGGAGAACGGCTACTCGGGCCGCGAGGTGATGGCTGAATTCCGCCGCGCCACCGGCCTGCCGACCGCCACCAATATGATTGCCACCGACTGGCGCCAGATGGGCCACGCCATCAGCCTGCAGTCGGTGGACATCCCGCTGGCCGACCCGCACTTCTGGACCATGCAGGGTTCCGTGCGCGTGGCGCAGATGTGCCGCGACTGGGGCCTGACCTGGGGCTCGCACTCGAACAATCACTTCGACGTGTCGCTTGCCATGTTCACCCAGGTGGCGGCGGCCGCGCCGGGCAAGGTTACGGCCATCGACACGCACTGGATCTGGCAGGACGGCCAGTACCTGACCAGCAAGCCGCTGCGCATCGTTGACGGCAAGGTCGCCGTGCCGGCCGCGCCGGGCCTGGGCGTGGAGCTGGATATGGCGGCGGTGGAAGCGGCGCACGAGCAGTACAGGAATATGGGACTGGGCTCGCGCGACGATGCGGTGGCGATGCAGTACTACTACCCGGGCTGGAGGTTCGACAACAAGCGCCCGAGCTTCGTGCGTTAAACGGAATCTGCCAGGGTTGTTGTATTGTTGCGTTGTTGCACTTGGGGAAACTATTTCCTCATGGCATAATCCGTGTTATCAAAAACAAAAATGACACCGGAGACATGGCCCACAACGCACTCGCTGCCTCGCTGGCAGCCACGCTATCCCTTGCGCTGGGCGCCAGCGCGCACGCCGCCCAGCCGCAGCCCGGCATCTGGGACAGCCTGATCGGCAAGAGCTACGCCAAGGCGCGCAAGGAAGTGATCGACGCCGGCTGGCGTCCCGAGCACCGCAAGGCTGCGTCGGCCTGGGAACAGCAGCTCCAGATACAATATCCGGAGCTGCGTTCCTGTACCGTGGACCGCCCGTCCTGCACCTTGTATTTCGTCGATTACGACGGCGCCTGTCTCAAGGTGGTGGCCGAGGGCGAAAAGGTGAATGCGTTCACCGTGCGCAGCGTCCACAAGGAGTGTCCGCGCTGAAGCATCCGACCCTGCAACTGCATTTGCGCCTGGCCGCCACGGCCGATCTGCCTGAAATCATGCGCCTGGAGCGCGCCGGCTTTGCCGCCGCCATCCAGGAAACCGAGACCACCTTCGGCGAGCGGCTTGCGGCCGCGCCGCAAGGCTGCTGGGTGCTGGACGACGGGGCGGGGCGGCTGTACGGCTACATCTGCGCCGAATTCTGGGCGTACGACGCCGCCGCTCCGGCCGAAAAATTCGCGCGCAACCACAGCGCCGGCGCGCTGCACCGGCTGGACGGCGAAGAAATCTATATCTCGTCCATGGTGGTCGATCCCGCCGCGCGCGGCAGCGGCTGGGGACGGCGCCTGTTCCGCGACGCAGTCGCGGCAATGTTCGAGCGCCACAGCTCGCTGCGCAGCGCGATCCTGATTGTCCATCCGGAATGGCAGGCGGCACGCCGCATCTACCACGCAGAGGGCTTCACGCGCATCGGCGAAGTGGCCGGCTATTTTGCCGCACACGAAACACGCCTGCCGGCCATCATCATGCGCCGCATCGGGTTATCATGTGCGGATGAGAATCGCGACCTTTAATATCAACGGGCTCAACGCCCGCCTCCCTGCACTGCTGCAATGGCTGCACGAAACCCAGCCCGATGTGGTTTGCCTGCAGGAACTCAAAACTCCTCACGAGAAATTCCCGGAGGACGCCTTCAAGGATGCCGGCTACGGCGCCATCTGGCATGGCCAGAAAAGCTGGAACGGCGTGGCCATCCTGGCGCGCGGCAGCCAGCCGGTGGAGATGGGGCGCGGCCTGGCCGGCGATCCGGAAGACGTGCAGAGCCGCTACATCGAGGCCATGGTCAACGGCGTGATGGTGTGCTGCCTGTATCTGCCGAACGGCAATCCGGCGCCCGGTCCCAAGTTCGATTACAAGCTGAAGTGGATGGAGCGCCTGATGCTCCGTACCGCCGAGCTGATCGGCAAGCCGGAGCCGGTGGTGGTGGCGGGCGACTTCAACGTGATGCCGGAGAATATCGACGTGTACAAGCCGGAGCGCTGGGTGGACGATGCGCTGTTCCGTCCCGAAACGCGCGCCGCCTTCCACCGGCTGATGGCGCAGGGCTGGACCGACGCCATCCGCCACCTGCACCCGGATGAAGTGATCTATACCTTCTGGGATTACTTCCGCGACGCCTTTGGCCGCAATGCCGGCATCCGCATCGACCACCTGCTGCTGAACGCTGCCGCCACCAGG
>Ga0063456_1000661_pt1 | contig 20779 bp, 21 predicted proteins | sample AraplaMF_Cvi_mMF_FD_56228 | JGI IMG/M metagenome (GOLD analysis project Ga0063456, IMG submission 56228) | Arabidopsis root microbial communities from the University of North Carolina, USA - plate scrape MF_Cvi_mMF version 2 (version 2) | ecosystem: Host-associated > Plants > Roots > Endosphere ... | reverse complement strand
GTATTGTCAATATCCTGACAACCAAGCAGGGGTTTCCATGCCACGTCGCGAGAACCGGGGGGTGCCACGCGCCCTCGCCATCTTCGGCAGCCTGATGTTGGCGGCCGGCTTGTCGGGCTGCNTCAAGTCGGAGACCAGCGCCATGCTGGTGGCCGAAGCCCAACAGCGTTTGCAAAAGGGCGACAGCCAGGGGGCCCTGATCCAATTGAAAAACGCGGCTGGCAAAAGCCCGCAGGATGCCGAAATCCGTTACCAGCTCGCGCTCGTCTACACCGATGAACACGATCCGCTTGCGGCAGAAAAAGAAGTCCGCAAGGCGCTTAGTCTGCACTATGAACGCGCCAAGGCACTGCCCTTGTTGATGCGCACCTTGATGATGCAGGGCAAAGCGCAAGCGGCGCTGGACGAAAGCGCTGACGATGCTGCCCAGGCGGGCCCAGCCTTGCTAGCGGCACGCGGCAATGCCTGGCTGGCGCTGCGAGAGCATGCCAAGGCCCGCGAAGCCTATGCCCAGGCCTTGAGCAGGGANCCCGGGCTGGTCGCCGCAATGCTGGGTCAGGCCAACCTGGCCTCGATCGAGAACGATGGCGTGGCAGCACTGGCGCTGGCTGCCAAGGCGGTGCAAGCCCATCCCCAAGACCCGGAAGTGTTCCGTTTTCAGGGAGCGCTGCTGCGCAGCCAGGGCAAGAATGATGAGGCGCTGGCGGCTTTCGCCCAGGCGCTGGCGCGGCAGCCGGGCCACCTTGCCGCCCGCGTCGAGCGTACTGACCTCGAAATCACGCTGAAGCAATACGATGCGGCCCAGGCCGACATCGCCGCCTTGTCCAAGAGCAAGCCCGATAGCCCGCTCGTGCTCTACCTGCAGGCCTTGCTTGAGCATCANCAGGGCAGGTTCGCCGCCGCCCAAGGCAACTTGGCCAAGATGCTGAAGCTGGCNCCCGGCTATATGCCGGCCGTGCTGCTGGCGGGCGCCAANGAACTAAAACTGGGCAATGCTACTTCGGCCCAGGGTTACCTGAACGCTTATCTGGAGCGGCATCCCGACCAGGCGTATGCGCGCAAGCTGCTGGCGCAAGCGCTGCTGAATTCCAACCAGCCTGCTGATGCTGCCGTAGCGCTGGCGCCGCTCCTGCACAGCGATATGCGCGACGCTCAACTCTTTGTATTGGCCGGCGAAGCGAATTTGCGCAACAAAGACTACAAGACAGCCCAGCACTATTTCGAGCAGGCGTCGGAAATGATGCCCAACCAGGCGACTCTGCACACCTCGCTCGGCCTGGCGCACCTGGGGCAGCGCAACTATGCCGAGGCGGTCAAAGAACTGGAGCGCGCGACCGCCCTTGATCCCAAGGCGGAGCAGGCGGCGCTTTACCTGGTCCATTCGGAGATCAGCCTGAAGCGCTATGACAGGGCCTTGGCCGCCCTCAAGGCTTACCAGGCCCAGCAACAGGACAGTGCCAAATTGCGCAATCTGGAAGGCAGCATCTACCTGGCGCAGAACCAGCCGGCAGCAGGGCGCAGCGCGTTCGAGAAAGCGCTGGCGNTGGACCCGCGGCACTTGGCCGCCAACATGAACCTGGCCCAGCTCGACTTGCGCGANAAGCAGCCGGCCGTTGCCCGCCAGCGTTTCGATACCGTGCTCCAGCATGACAAGCACAACGTCGCGGCCATGTCGGCGCTGGCCGATATTGCTGCGATGGAAGGCAAGACAGCGCAGGAGATTAGCTGGCTGGAGCAGGCCGTGGCTGAAAAGCCGAAGGCCACCGAGCTGGGCATGCGCCTGGCGCACGCTTACCTGAAGGATGGCCAGCGTGCCAAGGCCACTACGCTGGCGCGCCAGTTGCAGGTGGACGGCGTGTCCAATCCGCGCTTGTCTGAACTGCTGGGCCAGGTGCAGCTGAGCAATGGTGATGCGTCCGGCGCCCTGGAAAGCTTTGGCAAGATGGTGCAGCAGGACCCGAAATCGGCCCAGGCCTGGTTTGGCACGGCCACGGCCCACCTGATGCTGAAGAATGTCGCCGCCGCCAGCAGCGACCTGAAGAAGGCGCTGGCGCTCGATCCGAAATTGCGCCCGGCCCGGCTGGCGCTGGCGGAAATCGCGCAGCAGCAGAACCGCCCGGCCGAGGTGCTGGCCATTGCGCGCCAGATGCAAAAGGACGACGGGCAACAATCGGCCGGCTACGTTTTGGAAGGCGACGTGCTGGCGCGCCAGCAAAAGTTCAAGGAAGCGGTGGCCCTGTACGAGAAAGCCTACGCCTTCGAGAAAGATGGCCGCATTGCGCTCACCATCCACCGCACTTTGCTGGCCGCCGGCTTGCCGCGCGACGCCGACCAGCGCCTGGCGCAATATCGCAAGGACAGGCCGGATGACTTGGCTGCCATCATGTATGCATCCGAGCTCAGCATGGCGCGCCGCGAATACCAGGCCGCAGCAGCTGATCTCGAACGAATCGTCCAGGCGGCCCCGGATAGCCCGGTCGCCCTCAACAACCTGGCTTGGGCCTATAGCGAGATGAAGGATCCGCGTGCGCTGGCCACTGCCGAGCGNGCGCTCAAGGCGGCGCCGGACAGTCCTGCCGTGCTTGACACCATCGGCTGGTTGCTGGTCGCTCAAGGCAATACCGGGCGCGCGGTGCCAATGCTGAAGCGCGCTGCCAGCCTGCAGCCGGGCAATGCGACGATGCATTACCATCTCGCGGTGGCGTTCAACAAATCCGGCGACAAGAAGGCTGCCAAGGCCGAGCTGGAGAAACTGGTCGCGGCTGGCACGCCGTTCCCGCATCTGGACGATGCGATCGCCCTGCTCAAGGTCCTGAACGGCAGCTAAGCAAGATGAGCGACGACTTTATCTATCACCAGGCCTTTGCCCGCAATATCGGCTGGGTCACCGAAGCCGAGCAGGCCAGCCTGCGCGGCAAGCGCGTGGCCATTGCCGGCGCCGGCGGCGTGGGCGGGGTGCACCTGATGACGCTGGTGCGCCTCGGGGTCGGCTCCTTCCACATCGCCGACTTCGATAAATTCGACTTGCCCAATTTCAATCGCCAGGTGGGCGCCATGCAGTCGACGCGCGGCTTGCCGAAAATCGAAGTGATGGCGCGCATGGCGCGCGACGTCAACCCCGAACTCGAGATCAAGATGTTCCCGGACGGTATCAATGCCGGCAACCTCGACGCCTTTTTCGAGGGCGTCGACATCTACATCGACAGCCTCGATTTCTTTGCCTTCGACATCCGGCAGAAAACCTTTGCCTGGTGTGCCGCGCACGGCATCCCGGCCACCACGGTGGCGCCGCTGGGCATGGGGGCGGCGCTGCTGAATTTCCTGCCGGGCCGGATGACGTTCGAAGAATATTTCGGCTGGGGCGATTTGCCCGAGGGCGAGAAGGCGATCCGCTTCGTGGTCGGCCTGGCGCCGGCCGGCCTGCACCGGCCTTACCTGGTGGTGCCGTCGGCCGTCAATTTCGCCGAACGGCGCGGGCCTTCGACCATCATGGCATGCCAGCTGTGCGCCGGCATTGCCGCCACCGAAGCGCTGAAAATCCTGCTCGGGCGCGGCGCCGTGCTGGCCGCGCCGCACGGCATGCAGTTCGACGCCTACCGCGGCAAGCTGGTGCGCACCTGGCGTCCCGGTGGCAACAACAACCCGATCCAGCGCCTGGCGATCCTGATCGGCAAGCGCGCCTTTGCGAAAATGGCCCAAACATGACCACCATCGAACAGATCCTCGACCTGGCGCGCTGGGCGCCCAGCGGCGACAACACGCAGGGGTGGCGCTTTGAAATCCTGGCGCCGGACCATGTGGCCGTGCATTGCTACGACACGCGCGCGCATGTGGTGTACGACCTGGACGGGCACCCGAGCCAGGTCGCCGTCGGCGCCATGCTGGAAACCATGGCCATTGCCGCCAGCGCCCACGGCCTGCGCGCCGACGCGCTGCGCCGCAGCGCCAGCCCGGACACCCATCCCGTGTTCGACGTGCGCTTCACGCCGGACGCGGCCATCGCGCCCAGTCCGCTGCTGGCGGTGATCACCACGCGCAGCGTGCAGCGCCGCCCGCTCAGCACGCGGCCGCTGACGCGCAGGAGAAGCTGGCGCTGGAAGCGGCGGTCGGGCCGGCGCACCGGGTGCAGTGGATCGAAGGCTTCGGCGGCCGCTGGGCGGCGGCGCGCCTGATGTTCAGGAATGCCAAGCTGCGCCTGACCATGCCGGAAGCCTACGAGGTGCACCGCAGCATCATCGACTGGGGCAAGACCCACAGCCCGGACAAGGTGCCGGACCAGGCGCTCGGGGTCGACAACGGCACGCTGGCGCTGATGAAGTGGGCCATGGCAAGCTGGCAGCGGGTCCACACCATGAACACCCTGATGGGCACCTGGGCGCCGCGGCTGCAGATGGACCTGGTGCCGGGCATGGCTTGCGCCGCCCATTTCGTGATCCGCGCGCAAAGCGCGCCGGCCAGCATCGACGATTACGTGGCGGCCGGCCGCGCCACCCAGCGCTTCTGGCTGACGCTGACCGCGCTCGGCCTGCACATGCAGCCGGAAATGACGCCGCTGATCTTTGGCCGCTATGTGCGCAATGCCGTGCGCTTCACGCGCCTTGAGCCGTTGCAGGAAGCGGCGCGCAAGCTGTATGGCCAGCTCACCAGCGTGATCGGCAATGATCCGGCCACGGCGGTGTTCATGGGCCGGCTGGGCGCCGGCAAGGCGCCCACCGCGCGCTCGCTGCGCAAGCCCCTGGCTGAACTGATGAAGTAGGCCGGCTGCGGCGTGTCGGTTTACTTTACAACAAGCTTTGCATGATGCCACGCAAGAAAATCCTCTTCATTGCCGAAGCCGTGACCCTGGCGCACATCGGCCGTCCGCTGGCGCTGGCCGCCAGCCTCGACCGCGCCCAATACGAAGTGCATTTCGCCTGTGCCGACGGCTATGAGTTTTGTTTCGAGGGCACGGACCTGGTACGCTGGCCGATCCGCAGTATTTCGAGTGGACAATTCCTGCAAGCGCTGGCGGGCGGCAAGCCCGTCTACGACGCTGCCACGCTGGACGACTATGTGCAACAGGACATGCAACTGCTGCATGAGATCAAGCCCGATGTCGTGGTGGGCGATTTCCGCTTGTCGCTGTCGGTCAGTGCCCGCCTGGCGGGCGTGCCGTATATCTCGCTGATCAATGCTTACTGGAGCCCCTATGTGCAGCAGCAGTACACGGTGCCTAGCCTGCCGCTTACGCGCTGGCTGCCGATAGCGTTGGCCAATGCCCTGTTCAAGCTGGTGCGCCCGCTGGCGTTCGCGACCCATACCATTCCAATGAATAAGGTCCGGCGCATGCATGGCCTGGCCTCGCTGGGGTGGGACCTGAACCGGGTCTACACCGACGCCGATTACACCTTATATGCCGACGTGCCGCACCTGTTTGAAGCGCACGGCATGCCGAGCAACCATGCTTTCATCGGGCCGGTGCTGTGGTCGCCGCCGCTGCTCTTGCCTGACTGGTGGGCACAACTGCCGGCCGAGCGCCCCCTGGTGTATGTGACCCTGGGCAGTTCTGGCCAGGGCGCCTTGTTGCCCGCGGTGCTGCAGGCGNTGGCCGGCTTGCCGCTGATGGTGGCGGCNGCCACTGCCGGCAAGGTGGCAAATGGTACGGTGCCGGATAATGCCTACGTGGCCGATTATCTGCCGGGGGAGGAAGTCGCGCGCCGCGCCGCGCTCGTGGTATGCAACGGCGGCAGCCCAACTTGCCATCAGGCTCTTGCGGCGGGGGNGCCGGTGGTCGGGATCGCAGGCAATCTTGACCAGTTCCTGAACATGCAAGGCATTGTGGCCGCTGGTGCCGGCGCACTGCTGCGTGCCGACCGCTTTGATGGTGCCGCCTTGCGCCAGGCGGTGCAGGGCTTGCTCGGCACGCCGTCGGCAACTGCGGCCGCGCGTGGTCTGATGGCCCGTTTCAAGCATTACCGGTCGTCAGAACTATTTGGCAAGTTACTGTCGAAAATTCTTACAAAGTCTTCCAAGGAGATCTAGTCATCAGTGGGTAATCGCAAGCAAGTTATTGATTTTTAATGTGATAGGTAAGTTGGCACGGCAATTGCTCATATGAGAATGTGCCCGCTGCATACGGCCGGTGATGGAAACATGGTCAGACAGCCTTCTTTAAACACAGGAGTCATAATAATGAATTTCATTCGCAAGCTTGCCCCGCTGGTTGCAGCCGTTGGCCTCAGCGTCCTCACCAACGCCGCTCATGCAGATGTGCTGACCCCGTTCGACGTCAAGAATGGCGCGGGCAGTACCTATGTGGCCGGTGCAACTGCGCTGGACTGGAGCAGCAAAGGTACTGGCGTGGCCGTCGGTGTCGGCCCCTTCAGCTCCACGGCTGTGCTGCCTACCTTCCAGCCTTTCCAGTTCCTGTATCAGGCTAATCTGTCCTCGATCGTGGGCGGTACGCCGATGCAGCCGAATTCTCTTGACTCCAACCCGAATGGCTTCAAGGATAACTTCACCAGCCACGAGTTCACGATTGCCGCGCGCATGATCGAACAGGTCACGAGCTCGGGCTACAGCGATCCGGTCAACAATGTGAATCCGACTGCCAACTTCGGCTTGGTCAATGCCGTGGGAGCGAACAAGGTTGCGATTTTCTATGACACCGCAGCCAATGCCAACACGGCAACCGGCACCGGATTCACCGACGGCATCATGATTGCGCTGCTGACCATCGTCACCGAAGGCACCCAGTCCACCTTCACTGCGTTCTCGACCGGCCCGACCGCCGGCCAGGGACAAGGCTCGGCGAAAATCCATGCAGCCCTGGCGGAAGCGGGCGACTTCATCAACGCGGACTACCTGAGTGGCGTCCTGGACCTGATCTTTGACATGGAATTCCAGTCCAACCTGAACTATCCGGCCGGCGATTCCTCGACCTCGACCATGTTCGCAGGCGGCAACCCGCTGTTCCCCTCGCACTCCGTAGCGCGCAGCGACCTGATGCTGAAGGTTGACGGCGACAACCGCTTCTCGATCAACCCGGTACCGGAGCCTGGCACCATGCTGCTGATGGGCATTGGCCTGCTGGGCCTGGCACGCTTGCGCCGCCGCGCTTAAGCCGCGAAGGCTGTACAAAATAAGAAGGGGGCGTACCCTGTAAAAGGGGTACGTCCCCTTTTAATTTATTGCGGCGGCTTGAACATCTTGGCCACTTCGCGGATCACCATGCTATGCGGGAACAGCCCGGCGAAGAAGCGCTGCTTGTAGGTGCCCTTGATCGAGGCCACCACCGGGGCGCCTTTGGCCAGGCCGGCCAGCGACGCCTTCACCACCTCGGCCGTGCTGCCGCGCGTGGTCAGGGCGCTGGCGTAGGCGCCGGCCTTGGCATCGAACTCCGTATCGGTCGGCCCCGGCACCAGGGTCTGCACCAGGATGCCGCGCTCCTTCCATTCGCCATGCAGGGCCTGGCTGAAGCTTTGCACGAAAGCTTTCGAGGCCGCATAGACCGCCATATAGGGCACGGGCTGGTAGCTGGCCTGGGACGAGACATTGATCACCGCGCTGCTCGGGAAGGAGGCCAGGTCGGGCAGAAAGTGGTAGCACATCTCGACCATGGCGCGGTTGTTGACTTCGATCATGTCGCGGTAGTCATTCAATTCCCAATGCTCGAGGCGGTTCCAGCGCCCCATGCCGGCGATATTGCACAGCAGGCGGATGCGGATGCCGGCCGCGGCCAGCCGGGCCTGGACCTGGTCCACCGAGCCCGGCACCGCCAGGTCCAGCCGCACCACCTCGGCCTGCACGCCCAGCTCGTGCCGCACGCGCGTGGCCAGTTCCTGCAAGCGTTCTTCGCGCCGCCCGACCAGGACGACATTGACGCCGTTGCGCGCCAGCTCGCGCGCGAACTCGGCGCCGATGCCGCCGGAGGCGCCGGTCACCAGCGCCCAGTGGCCGCGCAAATCTTCAAGCTTGATCATCGTAAATTCCTTTTCCTGTCAGGCGGCGCGCCACGCGCAGGGCGTTGGCGGCAATCGTCAGGCTGGGATTGGTCCCGCCGCTGGACGGGAAGAAGGAGCCATCCACCACGTACAGGTTGGACAGGCCATGGGCGCGATTGCCGGCATCGAGCACGCTGCTGCGCGGGTCGCTGCCGAAGCGGCAGGTGCCGCAGGCATGGGCGATGCGCTGGTTGTTGTCCGCCTGTTTCACCAGGTTGAAGGCGTAGGGCTGGAGCGCATCCTTCATCAGGCTGCGCATGGCGTCATGCGCGCCGCATCGTGCGGGCGCACCCGGTACTCGAGCGCCAGGCGCGCATCGCCGCTGGCCGGCGTGACGCGGTTGTCGGCATACGGCAAGTCTTCCAGCGTGCTGGCCAGCACCAGGCGCTCATGCACGAATTGCCGCAGGATCGGCTTCAGCACCGGCTGCGCCAGCTTGAACAATGGCGCCAGCCAGGGCAGAGCACCTTGCCGGACATCGTCTTCCATCGATGCCGCCAGCACCGGCACCGGCGGCAGGCGGCCGAACGATTGCACCGAGCCGAGCTTCCTGCCGTCGTGCTGGTAGAAATCGTTGAAGCCGAATTCCTTTTGCCGGTTGTCGAAGCCGGCCGCGGTCTGCGGCTTGATCACATACAGGTCGATATGGTGGCGCATCAGGTTGCGCCCCACCAGGCCGGAATCGTTGGCCAGGCCCTGCGGCCAGTGTGCCGAGGCAGATTGCAGCAGCAGGCGCGGCGTTTCCAGCGCGCCGGCAGCCAGGAACACCTGCTTGCCGCGCAGGGTCAGGCGCTGGCCGCGCTGCATGCAGACCACGCCGGTCACCGCCTCACGCGTGGCTTCGAGTTGCAGCACTTCGCATTCATCCATCAGCGTTGCGCCATGCTGCGCCAGGGCCGGTTCCAGGCAAACCCGGCTCGCGTCGTTCTTGCACTGGCGGTCGCACAGGTAACCCTGGCAGGCGCTGCAGCCTTCGACAAATTCGCAGGCCAGGGGCAGGCGGTAGGGATGCAGGGCGCGCTGCTGGAAAAATGCGAACAGCTCGCCGGCGGCCGGCGTCAGCGGCGGCGGGGCGAAAGTGCGCGGCCCAGTCGCCAGGGCGGTCGGCGCGCAGCGGGTCCGGCGTGCCGCGCACGCGGAACAGGCGCTCGGCTTCTTCGTAGTGCGGCAGCAGTTCGCCATAAGCGATCGGCCAGGCGTCCGGCAAGTCGGCATCGGCCGCGTCCGGGTGCTGGGCGCGCGGCGTGAAATCAGCGGGGAAAAAACGTTCCAGCACCATGCCGTACAGCGCGCTGGAACCGCCGGTGCCGCAGCCGATGAAGGGCACGAAATGCTGGGTGCGCGCACCTGCGTTGGTGCGGATGGTATCGCTGTAGCGGCCGGCGCGCTGCAAGGTGGCGCGGTGCTGCGGCCCGGGCGCGGCCGGCGTGGCGAAATGCGTCTCGGCGTAGCTGTTGGTCAGCGCGCCGGGCTGCAAATGGGACTTGCCCTTCTCAAGGAACAGCACGCGCTGCCCGGCCTTCGCCAGCGCGTAGCCCAGTGGCGCGCCGCCCATGCCGGTACCGATGATGATCGCGTCCCATTCCATCGGGCAAGGATATCATCGGCGTGATCGAATTGCTATCTGGTGCGCGCAGCGTTCCGGTGCCGCTGCCGCGTAAGGGTGGCTGGATTTACCGTACAGCTTGCCGATCCGCCGCACATAGGCGCGCGTTTCGTCGTAAGGCGGCACGCCGCCGTGCTGGTCAACCGCCTGTTCGCCGGCATTGTAGGCGGCGGTGGCCAGCGTGACGTCGCCGCTGTAGCGCGCCAGCAGCCAGCGCAGGTAAGCCAGGCCGCCGCGCAGGTTCTGCTCGGGATTGAAGGCGTCGTGCACGCAAAAGCGCGCGGCCGTGGCAGGGATCAGTTGCATCAGGCCGCGCGCATCCTTGGGCGAGACGGCGCTGCGGTTGAAGCCGGATTCGACGGCGATGACGGCCAGTGCCAGGGCGGGCTCGATGTCATATTCGGGCGCCAGCCTGTCGACCAGGGCCCGCAGCTGCGGCGTGGCGTTGTAGTCGGGAATGGGCAAGGCGAGGTCGAGCTCGAGCGCGGGATCGGGCGCCATGCAGGCCGGCAGCGCCGTGCCCGGCGCGGCTGCCAGCAATGCCTGCATGCGCGCGCCGGCAGCGTGGCCTTGCTCGGCCGCCAGACCGAACAGGCGCCACGCGATGCCCTCGTCGTGCGCCACGCCGCGCCGTTGGCGTACATCCAGCCCAGCGCATATTGCGATTCGGGAGCGCCGAGCCGGGCCGCGCGGCAGTACAGCGCGGCTGCCTGGTCCAGGTCGCGCGCCACGCCTTCGCCGTGTTCCAGGCGCTGGGCTTGTTCAAACAGGGTGGCGGCATTCTGCGCGCAGGCAGCGTGGGCCAGCAGGCTGGCCGCCACGATGGCAAGGAGTCGCATGCATGCTCCATGCAAGGATGTCCCATCCATTGTAGCGGCAGCGTGCTGGCAGTTGCTGCCGTTATGCAGCGGCGCCTTGCGAGTTTTTGGGGGTCAAAAATGCCTTATGGAACAGGTGGCGCGCCAGCCGCAGCGGCGGCATGCGCAGCCAGTTGCCGCGCACGTACAGCAGGAAGTCGGCCAGCGCGCTGCCGGCGCCGCGGCAGCTCGGATGGTGCGGCAGCAGCGCACGCGTGAACAGCGCATCCATCACGGCCAGCAGCGCCGGCGGCGGCGCGTCGGGCGCCATGGCGGCCAGGGTGGCGGGCGGCACCGGGGTGCCCAGCAGCAGGGCGCTGTAGCGCAGGCCATAGAACATGAAGCGCTGCAGCTGGTGCTGGCGCGCGCGCGCCGGCAAGGCGTCCCAGAAGCCGGGCTCGTGTGCGCCGAAATGGGTGAGCAGGCAGTGCAAGTCCCACAGGTCGCGCAAGCCCTTGTCGAATTCGCCGTCGGCAAACAGGTGGGTGGCGCTGTGCAGCACCATGTCCAGCGGCGCCAGGATGGCCGTGCCGGGCGGCGCGCCATCGCCTGCCAGCGGCCGTGCTGCGGCGCGCAGCAGGCGCGCATCGGGGCGCTGGGCGGCCGTGCGCGGCAGGATGGTGTGGTGCACGTCGATCGCAGTCTGGCGCAGCACATGCATCATCGGCGGCAGCTCGTGCATCCATTCGCGGTAGTAGCGCTGGTCGTAGTGGTCGTGGTGGGTGCCGACCCAGCCGTGGCGCATCAGGGCCGCTTCCACCTGCGGCAGGCTGTCTTCCGGCACCAGGATGTCGATGTCGGAAAACAGGCGGCCGGCCGCAGGCGGCAAGCCGGCCGCGGCATAGGCGCCGCCTTTCAACAGCAGCAGCGGCAGGCCGAGCCCGGCCAGCGCCTTGCCGATCAGGCGGATTTCCCAGTAGGTGGCCTGGCGGTGGCGGCGCGCCATGACGGCGGCCCAGGACAGCTGTTCGCGCGCCTGTGGCAAGGCTTGCGCCAGCACGCCATGCTGCTCCAGCCAATGGTGCAGCGTGGCGCTGAGGTTGGCATTGGCGGCCTGGCGCAGCAGCAGGTCCCAGTCGGCGGGCGACAGGCCGGGCGCGTGCTGCGGCGTGCGCAGCACGCGCAGCAGGAGCGGCAAGTCAGCGTTCATCGAGGCGGGCAAAGGTGTCCAGGGCTTCATCCAGCGCACTATAGCGGAAGCGGAAGCCGGCTGCCTGCTCGATCAGGCGGCCCAGGGCGTCGAAGCCGGCCGCGCCCAGCACGCTGTAGTTGAAGCTGTTGCCCGCCAGTTCCATGAAGGTGGCGGCGCGCGCCAGCGGCTCCAGCGTGGTGGCGGCGCCGGCGCTGTAATGCGGGAACACGATCCAGGCCGGCCGGGCGCAATCGGCGGCACGCGCCACGGCAGCGCCCGGCGCGCGCATATGGGCCACGGTGCCCTTGGTGGTGTCGTGCACCGGTGTGCTCAGCACGGCATCCGGGACATAGGCGCGGATGATATCGATCGAGGCATTTTTCAGGCTGATCGGGCGCGGGTTGGGCACCAGCAGGCCGGTATCGAGCTCAAGCAGGGTCAGTTCATCGGACAGCAGGCGCCAGCCGCCCTTGCCGCACAGGGCGGCCGTCAGCGTGCTCTTGCCCGAGCCGGGCGGGGCCGGCAGGATGACGGCGCGGCCTTGGCGTTCCAGCACGGCGGCATGCACGATCAGGTAGCGGTGGGCGCGGCTCGATACGCACCAGTTGAGGCCCCATTCAAACATAGGGAAGGCGTGCTGCAAGGGCATCGGCTGGAACATTTCATAGCCGTCGCAATGCAGCCGCACTTGCGGGCGCAGCCAGCGGCGCGCCGAACGGGGGCGCTTCAGGTGCAAGTGAAAGTCAGCGAAGTCGCTGTCCTGCAACAGCGGATAGTCGGCATACAGCTGGCCAATGCCGGCTGCCACGCTCGGCATATCGGCCTGCAGCCGCACTGAAAAGCGGCCGGTGCGCAGGCGCAGGCCGTCGCCGGCCAGGCGCGCCCGCAGCGCAGCAGGCGCCAGCGAGGCCACCGTCAGCATGGTTCCACCAGGTAGAGTTTGCGCAACTCGGCCAAGGCAAGCTGGAGCTCGGCATTGGCCCAGTCTTCAGGCGCGAGTTCGCCATCGCGCAAGGCGTGCAGCAAGTCGAGGGTATCCTGGTCCAGCAAGTGGGTCGCGCCGGACACTTCGTTGTAGAGCACAACCTGGCCGTCCCAGCTGCGATGCAGCAGGGACTGGCCCGGCACCAGTTGCCACTGCACCGGCATCAACTCATGGTACCGGCCAGGTAGTCGACCACTTGCTTGGCGTCCCACTGCACGCCGGCAGTCGGGCTGAAGTAGCCGGTATCGCGCAGCTCGTTCCAGATGTTTTGCAGCATCGGCACGGTCTGGAAGCCGGACAGGCCGGCCAGCACGTTGAGGTAAGCGGCCACCAGGTGGGCGCCCAGCTTGTACTTGTCGAACGTCGGCTGGTTGCCCAGGATGTAATCGAGGGTGCAGCTATCCGAACCGTAAGTGTTGCTCATCTGAAGGCTGCAGCTGAACACCGTGCGGAACAGGTCGGTCGGCAAGGCGCCGCTCGGCCACACCTTGTTTGGCAGCGGCGTTGGGCTCGGGTTTTTGCCCCCGCCCTTGCCGTGGCCATTGCCGTTGCCATTGGTGCTGCCGTTCGGGGCCGGATCGTTGTTTTTCCAGGCGCCCGGCGACACGCCGGCGCAGGCGCCGGGATCGTTCGGGCGCGCACTGATCAGGCCAGACTGGAAGCCAGAAGGTCCGGCGCAAATGGTCGCTGCCATGCCGGGCTGGCTGTGCAGGGTCAGCAAAACGCCGGATGCCGCGGCACCGGCGCGTGTAAAGCGGCGGCGCGCAGCGCCTCGGGCGCTCAGTTGCTTGCCTGGCTGTTGTTCGTTGGCCACGTCGTCGTCCTTGCGAATTTGAGTAGGGCAGCTCNGCCGCCCGCGATACTTAGTGAAGAAGCAAGTACCGTTCCAGATACGAGTTTCACCTATGGAATAGCTGGAAAATCAGGTGCTTAGCTACACCAAGGGGGGCTGGATGGCCCCCCGGCTGGCAATGATATCTTGAACTGTAAGAATTCTCGACACCTACAGGAAACTATCGAATTGGTACTTCCAGTCTAGAAGAAGCTCTCTGGAATTACCAGAATATCGCCAGGGCGCATGGGCACATTGGCGGAAATGTCACCATCCTTGATCAGGTCGTTCAAGCGCACATTGAATTGCTGCTGCTTGCCGTCGACCATGCGGATGATGCTGGCCTTGTTGCCCGCCGCGAATTCCGTGACGCCGCCGACGGCAATCATCACGTCCAGGATCGACATGTCGCGGCGGTAGGGCAGCGACTGCGGCTTGGCGGCCTGGCCGATCACGCGGATTTGCTCGCCGTAGGTGCCGATGAAGCCGGTCACGATGACGGTGACCACCGGCTGCTGGATGAACTTGGCCAGCGCTTTTTCGATATCGCGCGCCAGTTCGGTGGACGTCTTGCCGCTGGCCGGCAAGTCTTCCACCAGCGGGGTGGTGATCTTGCCGTCAGGGCGCACCGGCACCACCTGCGACACTTCCGGATTGCGCCAGACGATGATGCTCAGGTTGTCGCCCGGGCCAATCAGGTAATCGGTTTGCGGCACCACGCCCGCATCGGCTGGGGCGCCGCTATGGGGCGTCGAGCAGCCGCCCAGGCCCAGGGCGCCGAGCACCACGACGCTCGCGGCGAAAAGGCGGGCCAGCTTGGTTTGCATATTCACGTTATTCTCCTTGTTTGCTTTTTTAGCATTGCCTGTTATACCACGAGTCTTGCTATTCTACCTTGTTATTTTTGTGCGCCGCCTTGCAACAACAGCTCATGCACATGGCGCACCGGGATGGCGTAACTGATGCCGCTGGGGTCGCTGATCGCGCTTTCCTTCAAGCCCTTGACCAGGGTCATGTTGATCACCGCCACCACGGCCCCGGTTTCCGGATCATACACGGGGCTGCCGCTATTGCTGGGATATGCCGTGCCGTCGAGCTGGTAAATCGTGAACGGCGCGCCACGTTGCAGTTGCAGCACGGCGCGCGGATTGAGGCCGCGCGAAGTCGGGGTCGGCAGGATGGCCGGGGTTTGCGCCGCCAGCAGGGCGCGGTGGGTGACCGGATTCAGGCCGAGCATGATGCCCAGCGGGTAGCCGGTAAACACCAGGTCGCTGCCTTCGTCCAGCATATCGCTGCTGCCCAGGGTCAGCGCCGGCAGCGGCGCGCCCTTCATGCGCAGGTGCACCAGGTCATGGGCGCGGTCGATGGTGACCACGCTGGCTTCGCGGAACTGCAGCTGGTCGCCCTTGCCGGTGACGATGCCCAGGCTTTCCAGCTTTTCCGAGTCGAACGCGGTTACCGCGTGGGCATTGGTAATCACCGACAGGCCATCGCCCACCACAAAGCCGGTGGCATGGAATACGATGGCAGGACTGCGGCTGCGGTTGAACGTGCCGATGCCGACCACGCTCGGCTTGACCGCGGCAATGGTGCGCGGCAGCGGGGCGGCCGCGGCCTGCGGGTTGTGGCAGCCCAGGCAGAGCGCGAGGAAAAGTAAAATCAGCTTGGCCATGCGGCCTCCAAAATGGTGAATTGCCTTAGGGAAATGTTAAATTCTTTTCGTCAGCAGTGCGCAACAGGCATAAATTAATAGTAACAGGCAGCGCGTTCTGCTGTATGATAGAGATTAGATGTTATTTAGGCAATATTAGATGTGGGCATTGCGACAGTTTGCCTGCCTAACCAGGGATGAGTGATCGAGATGGCAGAAATTTTGGCATTGCTGTTGACCTTTCTTAAGGCAATCGGGAAATACCGCTGGTATGGCGTGGCCATCGCCTGGCTGGTGGCCGTCATCGGCTGGGCCGTGGTGTACCGCTTGCCCAGCGACTACCAGGCTTCGGCCCGGGTCTACGTCGATACCCAGAGCATTTTGAAACCGCTGATGGCGGGCATGACCACCACCCCCAACGTCGAACAGCAAGTGATGTTCATGCGCCGCACCCTGATCAGCCGCCCCAATGTGGAGCGCGTGCTGCGCATGGTGGACCTGGACATCAAGGCCAAGGACAGCAAGGAACACGAGAAGCAGGTGGACGAGCTGATGACGGCGATCAAGGTCACCGGCACCGAACGCGACGACATCTACACCATCTCCTACAACAACGAATATCCCAAGCTGGGCAAGGATGTGGTGCAGTCGCTGCTGACCATCTTCGTCGAAGGCTCCTTCGGCGGCAAGAAGCAGGATTCGGAAAAGGCCGTGCAGTTCATCGACGACCAGATCAAGATGTACGAGGAGCGCCTGGCCGCCGGCGAAAACGCGCTGAAGGAATTCAAGATCCGCCACCTCGGCCTGCTGCCGCGCCAGGGCACCGACTATTCGACCAACCTGGGCGATCTGTCTGAAAAGCTGAACCAGGCGCGTCTGGAGCTGCTGGAAGCCGAACAGGCGCGCAATGCGATCAAGCGCCAGATTGCCGGCGAAGACATGGCGCCGGTCGCCGATGCCAGCAATATCGCCAACCCGGAAATTGACGGCCGCATCGCGGCGCTGGAAAAGCAGCTCGACAGCCTGCGCATGCAATATACCGAAGAGCATCCGGACATCGTCTCGTCCAAGCGCCTGATTGCCAACCTGCAGCAGCGCAAGAAGGACGAGGCGAAGAAGGCGGCCAAGAACGGCGACCCGGGCATGGGCTACAGCCCGATGCTGCAGCAGATGAACGTGGCGCTGTCGGTGGAAGAAGCGCGCGTGGCCTCGCTCAAGGCCCGCGTCGGCGAATACTCCTCGCGCCTGGAGCGCATGCGCTCGCAGAGCACGGCNGCGCCGGAAGTGGAAGCGCAACTGGCCCAGCTCAACCGCGATTATTCGATCAACAAGGAAAACTATGAAAAGCTGGTGCAGCGCCGCGAAGCGGCCAAGCTGTCCGGCGATCTCAGCTCGGCCACCGACATGATGAGTTTCCGCGTGATCGATCCGCCGATCGTGCCGCAAACCCCGGTCGGCCCGAACCGCGCACGGCTGTATGCGATCGTGTTCGGCGCGGCCCTGCTGTCCGGCCTGGGCGGTGCTTTCCTGATGAGCCAGGTACGTCCTACCTTCCTCAGCCAGCACAGCCTGCGCGAAGTGACCGGCGTGCCGATCCTCGGCACCATTGGCATGAACTGGACCGAGCAGCAGCGCTCTTCGCGCCGGCGCCGGCTGTATGCCTTCGGCCTGGCTGTGGCCTCGCTGCTGACCGCCTTCGGCGGCGTCATGACCGTTACCTTGCTGCGCGCCGGTTGAGCCGCAACATCCAGGGAGTCTTCAAGTGAGCATTATCGAAAAAGCCGCCAACCGCCTCGGGCAACCGCGTCCTGCCGACGCCGCCGAGGCCACGATCCCCGCAGCACCGGCCGCGGCTCCGGTAGCTGAAGCAGTCCACGCGGCCCCGGCCGCTGCTGCCCCCGCGCCGGCGCCTGCCGTCCCGGCTGCCGCCGCAGCGCCTGTGGCGCCTGTGGCGCAGCCGCACGGCGACGCCAGCCGCCGCAGCACCCACACCGTGGAACTGGACTTGATGCGCATGCACGAATCCGGCCTGGTGACTGCCGCCGGCGGCCGCACCGCGCTGGTGGAAGACTTCCGCATCATCAAGCGTCCGCTGATCAAGCGCGCCTTCGGCTCCCGCAAGCCGGGCGACAACCCGGGCAACCTGATCATGATCACCAGCTCGCTGCCCGGCGAAGGCAAGACCTTCTGCGCCATCAACTTGGCCATGAGCATTGCCATGGAATTGGACCACACGGTGCTGCTGGTCGATGCCGACGTGGCGCGCCCGTCCGTGCTGCGCACCCTCGGCCTGCCTGCCCAGCGCGGCCTGATGGATATCCTGCTGGACGACAGTGTCGACATGGCGGACGTCATGCTGCGCACCAATGTCAACACGCTGTCGATCCTGCCGGCCGGCACCAGCTCGCCGCGCGCCACCGAGCTGCTGGCTTCGCACTCGATGAAGAACCTGGTGAACGAAATCGCCAACCGCTACCCGGACCGTATCGTGATCTTCGATTCGCCGCCGCTGCTGCTGACATCGGAATCCCATGTGCTGGCCTCGAATATGGGCCAGATCGTGCTGGTGGTGGAATCGGAACGCACCACCCAGCACGCGGTCAAGGAATCGCTGCGCCAGCTGGAAGGCTTGAGCAACGTCAACCTGATCTACAACAAATCGCGCGAATTCCCCGGTACCGAAAGCTATGACTATCACTATGGTTAAGCGTTGCAGCTTGGCCCTGCTGCCGCTGGCAGCGGGCTTGGCGGCGGCTTTCCCGGCCCATGCTGCATGGGATTTCACGCCGATGGCCACTGCGCGCGCCACCTATTCCGACAACGTTGCCCTCAGGACGGAGGAATTTGCCGAGAGCGGGGCGGTGCTGCAGCTGACGCCCGGTTTCCAGCTGAGCAACCGTTCGCAGCGCTTCGATTTCAGGCTCAACTATGCGCTCAACCTGTTCCAGTACTCGGGGGGGCGTCCCAGCGGCGCGCAGCGCCACAGCCAGGATTTGAACGGCACCCTGAATTCGCGCCTGGTCGAGGACTTGCTGTACCTGGACGCCACCGCGGCCATCCGCCAGCAAGCGGTGTCCGCCTTCGGCCCGCTGCAGTCCGGCAACGACTACGTCAGCAACAACCGCAATGAAGTGCGCAGCTACCGTGTCAGCCCTTACCTGGTGCACCGCTTCGGCGCCTTCGCGAACGGCGACTGCGCTATTCCCGCGATTCGGTCGATACCGACAATATCGGCATGCGCCGCAGCGACGGCAACACCATCAGCGCGCAGTTGATCAGTGGCCCGACCTTCCGCCGCTTCGGCTGGGACGCCCGGGTGGCGCGCTCGGTGATCGAGGAACAGTTGCCGAGCGGGGTCAATCGCAGCAACGAACAGACCACCAGTTCCAAGACTGCCAACCTGGGCTTGCGCTATGCCGCCACGCCGCAATTGAGCGTGGGCGCCTTCGGCGGNTACGACGGGTACGACTTCAGCGGCCTGGGCGGCGACCAGGCCGGGGTTGCCTATGGCGCCAACCTGCAATGGACGCCGTCGGCGCGCACCTCGCTGCAAGCGTCGGTCGGCCACCGCTTCTACGGCCCCAGCTACAGCCTGGCGCTGCAGCACCGCAGCCGCGGCACGGTCTGGAATGTTTCCTACAGCGACGCCGTGAGCAGCAGCCGCAGCCAATTTGTCCTGCCGCAGGCGATCGATACCGCCGCCATGCTGGACAACCTGTTCCGCGCCCAGATCAGCGATCCGGTGTTGCGTGCCGCCGTGGTGCAAGCCTATATCCAGTCGGCCGGCTTGCCGCCTTCGCTGGCCACCAGCATCAATTTCTTCAGCAACCGCTACTCCTTGCAGAAGCAGCTGAGCGCGTCGGTGGCATGGCAGCTGGCGCGCACCACCAGCATGTTCAGCGTGGTCAAGAGCCGGCGCGAAATGCTGTCCAGCCAGCAGGTCGATAACAGCCTGCTGGGCAGCTCGCTGGCGATCCTCAATGACAATACCGAGCAGCTCGGGGTGATGGCCAGTGCCAGTTACCGGCCGGGCGCGCAAACGGTGCTGACCCTGACCGGCAATGCCATCAATGTCAAGTCGCTGGCGGCGAAGCAAACCAATCACCACCGTGATGTCCGCCTCAGCCTGGCACGCACCTACAGCCAGCGCCTCAGCGCCAGCCTGGAGTTGCGGCATGTGAAGGGCAGCGCGGGCCTGGCCGGCCAGCACTACACGGAAAACGCCGTGACGGCTGTGCTGAAGTCGACTTTTTAAGCAGCAGGGTTCANCATGTACGAAAGCTATTACGGGCTGAGCGACAAGCCCTTCCGCCTGCGGCCCGACCCGCATTTCTTCTTCGGCAGCAAGGGCCACAAGCGGGCCATGGCTTACCTCGAGTATGGCCTGTCGCAAGGCGAAGGNTTCATTGTCATCACCGGTGAAGTGGGCGCCGGCAAGACCACCCTGGTGCGCAACCTGTTCAACCAGATCGAGTCGGACAAGATTGTNACCTGCCACCTGGTCAACACCCACCTCAATTCCGATGACGTGCTGCGTGGCGTGGTGGGCGGTTTCGGCTTGCCCTGCGAGGACGCGGCCAGCAAGACNACCCTGCTGGGCCGGCTGGAAATCTTCCTGCGCCAGTGTGAGCAGGAAGGCAAGCGCGCGCTGCTGGTGGTTGACGAAGCGCAGAACCTGACACCGAAAGTGGTGGAAGAATTGCGCATGCTGTCCAATTTCCAGACCGACGAGAAATCGCTGCTGCAGACTTTCCTGCTGGGCCAGCCGGAATTCCGCGCCACCTTGCACAGCCCCGGCATGTCGCAGCTGCGCCAGCGCGTGATTGCGACCTACCACCTGGGCCCGATGGACAGCAGCGANAGCAATGCCTATATCGAGCACCGCATGCGCACTGTCGGCTGGACCGGCAACCCGCACCTGACGCCGGCCGCCTATGCTGCCGTGTTCGAATATACCGGCGGCATCCCGCGCAAGACCAACCANTTGATGGACCGCTTGCTGCTGATGGGCTTCCTGGAAGAGATGCAAGAGTTCAGCGATGCCGATGTCGACACGGTCATCCGCGACATCGCGCAGGAATTCCAGCCGCCGCCGGCCGATGCCGCCGCCGAGGCGCCGGCCGCCAACGGCGCNGCCCAGCCCGGACTGGAAGCGGGCATGATGTTCGGCAGCCAGTACCCGGCGGTGCTGGACGAGCGCATGATGCGCGTCGAAAAATCCCTGGCCTCGGTGCTGTCGATCCTGAAGAAGATCGTGCGCTCGCCTTCGTCATACAACATCCACCAGGACAGCAACGAATGAGTGCCTTCCGTATCCTGTGTGTCGTCGGCGCGCGGCCCAACTTCATGAAGATGGCGCCGATCATGGCCGCCTTGGCGCCGCCGCAGTTCAAGCCGATNCTGGTGCACACCGGCCAGCACTACGACGTGGCCATGAACCAGCAGTATTTCGATGCGCTGGGCATTCCCAGCCCGGACATCAACCTGGAAGTCGGCTCCGGCAGCCACGCCCAGCAGACGGCCGAAGTGATGAAGCGTTTCGAGCCGGCCATGGACGAGGTGCAGCCGGCTGCCGTGCTGGTGGTGGGCGACGTCAACTCCACNATTGCCTGCGCGCTGGTGGCGGCCAAGAAGGGCGTGCCGGTGATCCACGTGGAAGCGGGCCTGCGCAGCTTCGACCGCGCCATGCCGGAAGAAATCAACCGCGTGCTGACCGACCAGCTGTCGGACCTGC
>Ga0063456_1000657_pt1 | contig 20826 bp, 20 predicted proteins | sample AraplaMF_Cvi_mMF_FD_56228 | JGI IMG/M metagenome (GOLD analysis project Ga0063456, IMG submission 56228) | Arabidopsis root microbial communities from the University of North Carolina, USA - plate scrape MF_Cvi_mMF version 2 (version 2) | ecosystem: Host-associated > Plants > Roots > Endosphere ... | reverse complement strand
GAATGCCGCGAGATCAGCGTCCTTCAGATCGGACGACAATCGCGCGTCTATCCCTGCAATATTATCGGCCATCCCGTCGAAGAAGCTGGTCTCGGCGGCGCGCAGCAGCGCATCGAGGACCGCCTTGTCGATCTCAGCCGGACCATAAGCCGCCGCGAGCGCCGGAATATTCTTCGTCGCGCACGTCGCGACCTGGGCCCCGAGGCACGAGGCATGCAGATCGAACGCGGTCAAGAATCCAGTCCGCGCCAAATAGAGCTCGCGCGCGATCTTGAGCGACCGCCGCAATCCATCGACCGTCTTCGCCGGCGACAGCTCCGGCCGCTTGTCGAACCATTTCGGCACCAGCAACTCGGCGCTGGCGCCGACCGCGACGCCCTTCCCTTCGACCTCGATCTCGACCCGCACGAACAGCTGCGGCGTCGCGTTGATCGTAATCGCGCCAAAGCGGAACGGCCGCGCGAATTGCACGGGACGTTCGAAGAAAGCGATGTCTCGCAGCCTCAGGCGCGGCGCCATGATCCTAGTCCAGCGAACCTTGCGAGAAGAAATGCTTGCGGATGCGCTGCACGAGCTCGGTGAAGACAGGGTCGGCCATCACGTCGAGCGAGCGCGGGCGCGGCAGCGGCACGTCGTAGATCGCGGCGACCGCGCCGGGACGCTCGGTCATGACCAGCACGCGGTCGGCAAGGAACACGGCCTCCGGAATCGAATGCGTAATCAGCAGCACCGTCTTCCTGGTCTCGCGCTGGATCCGCATCAGCTCGACATTCATGCGTTCGCGCGTCAGCGCGTCGAGCGCGCCGAACGGCTCGTCCATCAGCATGATCTTGGGATCGTGCACCAGCGCGCGGCAGATCGAGGCGCGCTGCTGCATGCCACCGGACAGCTGCCACGGCAGCTTTTTCTCGAAGCCTTCGAGCCCGACCATCTTCAACAGCGCTTTGGCACGTTCCAGATATTTTTGCCGCGGCAACCGCTTCATGTCGATCGGCAGCATCACGTTCGACAGGATGTTGCGCCACGGCAGCAGCAACGCGTTCTGGAAGACGATGCCGACATTGCCGTGCGGCGCCGTCACCTTCTCGCCCTCGACCAGGATCTCGCCTGCGGTCGGCGGCAGCAATCCCGAGATCAGCTTGAGAAGCGTTGACTTGCCACAGCCGGACGGGCCAACCACGACGAAGAACTCGCCCTCGTTGATGTGGAAGTCGAGCGGACGCAGCGACGGCACGTCGCCGTCGCGCGTCCGGTAGGTCTTCGAGACGCCTGACAGCTTGATGCCTGACGCATCGCCGGCAACCCGGTCGCTCACCAGTCTCAGATGCGCGGCCGGCTGCACGGTTTCGCTCACGATTGTCGCAGGTTTCACGAGCCACTCTTCGGCAGATAGTCGTTGGTGTAGAAGGCCTTCGGGTTGTCCTTGGCCTTGGCGTCGAGACCGCCATACTCGACCAGCAGATTGACGGTCTCGGTCATGTTCTGGTCGGTGACCTGGAACGGCCGCTTGCTCCTGGTCTCCGCGGTCCGGTAGAGCGGAATGGTCAGCTCAAAACCCTGCGTCAGCGTATCGATCTTGCCGCCCTTGGGGTTGGCATCGAGGATCGACTGCGCCGCTGCCTTGGGCTCCTTCTCGGCGGCTTCGACCGCCTTGGTCGTCGCCGACATGAAGCGGCGGACGAGGTCGGCGTTGGCCTTCACATAGTCGGTGTTGGCGATGATGCCCGAGGAGACCATGTTGATGCCGTAGTCGGCGAACTTGATCGGGAACACGTCCTTGCCGGTGGCGTCCTTGATCTTCATCGACTGGTCCATGACATAGCCGAGCAGGAGATCGGCCTGGCCGTTGATGACGGCGTTGAGCTTGGTCTGGCCGTCGCCGGCGACGGTCTGGAAATCGCTTTCCTTGAGGCCGGTCTTCTTCAGGAACAGCGGCCAGATCTGGGTCATGGAATCCGCCGGCGTGATCGCCACCGTCTTGCCCTTGATGTCCTCAGGCTTCCTGATGTTCTTGTCGGCAAAACCCATGGCGGACATCGGCGAGGTCTGGAGCAGCACGCCGGTCGCGACCACGGGAGCGCCCTTGATCGCGGCGCGCATCATGGTGGGAATGTCGACATAGCCGAAATCGGCGGTCTTGGCGGCAACGGCCTGCGTGGTCGCAGCCGAGCCGCGGCCTTCCTGGATCTCGAGGTCGATGCCTTCGGCGGCATAGATGCCCTTGGCCTTGCCGTAATAGAACGGCGCATGCTCGCCATAGACGTACCAGTTCAGCATCAGCACGACCTTGTCGGCCGCCTGCGCCGGCGCAACTGCAAAAATCATCAGCGCCGCCGCAACAGCCCCAATCCACCGCTTCATCGTCACTCTCCCTTGTCGTTATGTTTCGGCCGTTAGTGGCCGTTGCATGAAGTTAAGAGGCGAAAATCACGTCCTCTCGCTGGCTGACATGCCAGGGAATGACCAGCTTCTCGATCCGGTCGACGATCCAGAACAGGATGACGCCGAGCAGCGCGAGGATCACCAGCGCCGCGAACATCGTCGGCAGGTCGAAGGTGCCGATCGAACGCTGCATGACGTAGCCGATGCCGGAATTGGAGCCGACGAACTCCCCGACGACGGCGCCGACCACGGCCAGCGTCACCGATACTTTGAGGCCGGAGAAGATTGCCGGCAGCGCATGCGGCAGGTTCACTGCGCAAAACACCTGGAAGCGGCTGCCCTGCATGGCCCGCGCAAGGTCGACCATATCGGGATCCACCGACTTGAAGCCCTGCACGGCAGAGACCACGACCGGAAAGAAGCCGAGCAGGAACGCCGAGATCACTTTGGGAATGATGCCGAAGCCGAACCACACCACGAACAGCGGCGCGATCGCGATCTTCGGCACGGATTGCGAGAACACCAGCAGCGGATAGACGTAAGCCTCCACCGTCTTCGAGCCCGCGATCAGCATCGCGACGGGAATGCCGAACAGCGCCGACAGCAGGAAACCGCAAACGGTCGCATAGGTCGTCGGCCAGGACTGGCGCAGAAGTTCCGGCCATTCGGTGCGCAGCACGGCGACGACGTCGGCCGGCGCCGGGATCTGATACGCGGGAATTTTGAACAGCCGGATCGCGAGATCCCAGGCCACGACGATGAAGACCAGGAACAAGAACGGCCGAACCCAGGCCGCGTTCAGCATCTTGGATACCGCACTCTGCGGCTTCGGTTCGGCCAATTTTCACTCCCGGCAGTCTTCTTCGTTGTGGGGAGAAATTAACCCGTTGGATAAATACTGTCCAGAGGATTCCCTGTGACGTTTTGCGCCGGTTCCGGGGCTTTTGACGAGTGGCGGAGCCGACGCTCTCGTGTCCGCTGCAACGCCCTATAGCGTTGCTGCGCGGAGCCGGGACCCAGCGGCCGCGTGCTCCGCGGTGCTTAGGCCCCGGCTCTGCAGCGCACCGCCAAGGGGCGCTGCGCTGCGTCCGGGGCACGAGACCGAACTTGAGCGCGCCGCTTTCTACACCGTCTGCGCCACCGCGCTGCGCGACTTCGGGGCCTTGGCAATCGCGAACAGTTCCGACGACCGCCCCGTCAGCGCGGCCAACACGAGGCCGGCCATGTGCGCGAGCCGTTCGTCCTTGGCTTTCTTGTCCAGCAGATCGCGGCCGAAGATCACGCTCAGCGTCGCCGAGTTCGAGAGATAGAAGAAGCTGAGCGCCGCAATCGAGATGTAGAGCTGCACCGGATCGACCGCGACCTGGAAGTCGCCGCTCTCGACGCCGCGCCGCACCACGGTGCGGATCATCTCGACGAAAGGCGAATGCATCGACTTGACCTTGGTCGATTTCTTCAGATGCTTGGCGCGCGCGAGGTTCTCGGTCTGGAGCAGCGACAGGAATTCGGGATTGCGCAGGAAGTAGCCCCAGGTGAATTCGATCAGCCGGCGGATCGCCTCGGGCGGATCGAGATGCTCGAGATCGAGCCCCCGCTCCTCGCTGCGGATCTTGTCATAGGCGCCTTCGAGCACCGCGAGATAGAGCTCGTCCTTGTTGCCGACGTGATAATACAGCATGCGCTTGTTGGCGCCGGCCCTGGCCGCGATGCGGTCGACGCGCGCGCCCGCGAGCCCGTGGGTGGAGAACTCCTGCTTGGCGGCTTCGAGAATGCGCAGCCGCATCCCCTCGGGGTCGCGCTGCCATTTCAGAGTTCGCTTTGCCTTCGCCAAACCGGATGCTCGCTGGGTGGTCTCAGGACGCATGTAACATGCGCACAAGCATTTGAGAACGATCTCGTGCCCCGGACGCAGCGCAGCGCTTCTCAGCGGTGCGCTGCAGAGCCGGGGCCCATGCCACGCGGCGAGAGGTTGTCGCCTTCTCGGTCCCGGCTCTGCGCAGCAGCGCTCCGCGCCGCAGCGCGTCCGGGACACGACACCGGATGCTTCATCACTCCACCGGCTTCGGCGAGCGCTCCAGCAGCACGGTCTGGATGCCGCAGGTGCCGGTCCGCACCGTCATGATGCGCGTGCCCGGCTTGCGGCCGTTGCGGACCTCGGTGACGTCGAGACCGCTCGCGATCAGGCGGGCGCGGGTGGCGTCGATGTCGGCGACGCGCCAGCTCAGGCCCCAGAGACGGTCGTGCTGGGAATCGCCACCCGCGACGGGACGGCGCACCACCTCGACGATGAGATCACCGCAGCGGAAGAACATCAGCTGGCCCCAATCCTGGTGCGAGCGGTCGAGCGCGAGATCGAGCCCGAGCCGCGCGCCATAGAGCGCGGCGGCGCGGTCGGAATCCTCGGTGGTGATGACGACGTGGTCGAGGGCGTCGATCGGCGCGATGTCGGTCGCGACCGATTTCGGACGCTCCTCGGCCAGCTCGAGGAAGAACATGCGCACGCCGCGCGTGAGCTCGGTCGTGGCCCGCGTGCGCTTCCAGTGCAGCACGGCGTCGGTCGCGGCATCGCTGCTTTCGACCTCGGCGACCGGATCCGGATTCAAGGCCACCCGCTCCAGCCGCCGGTGCGTCTTGCCCATGTCTGCGACACGAAAGCACAGGCTGGCGAGCACGCCTTCGTGGTCGTCGAGCAGCGCGCGCATCCGGTCCGCGGTGACGCTGAAGCCGCTCGGCGCCATCAGCTCGATGGTCATGTTGTCGAGGGTGAACAGCACCCGGTCGGCGCCCTCCCCGGAATTCTGCCAGGCCGGCGCCCGCCCCAGCAGGGTCTGATAGGCCGCCCTAGCCGCATCGATGTTCTGCACCAGGGCGACGACGTGATCGAGGCCGGTGATCATGTTTCCCCCTTGTGATCGACCTGGAACCAGTGGGCCGAAAGACGGCGTTTGTCCGGGCTTGGCATTGCCCGGTGATGGTCGTATTCCGGCCCCATGCTGACCTCAAGCGCTTCGGGCGGCGGTTTTGCGAATAATTTCAGCGGTCCATCCGCGGAACCGGTGCTACAGTAAGCGCGCCGGCCGGGACCACAAGCGCATCACGGACAATCAATGCAGGCTCTCTTCATCGGACAGACCTATATCGACGTCGTCTTCATCACCGACCACATGCCGACCGGCGACGAGAAGCACGTGGCGACCGACTATGCGGTCTCCTTCGGCGGCAATGCGGTGACGGCGGCGTTCTGCTGCGCCAAGCTCGGCATCGTGCCCGATCTCGTCGCCACTGCGGCCAATGACTGGCTCGGCCGCATGTTCATGGACATGTGCGCGAAGTACGGAATCTCGCTGCATGGGCGGAAGGTGAACCAGTCCTCGCTGTCCTTCATCATGCCCAAGGACGGCAAGCGCGCCATCGTCCGCTGCCGCGACGACGATCACATCCACCCCTTCCCGATGCTCAATCTCGGCGGCTGCCGCGTGCTGCATGTCGACGGCCATCAGCCGGATGCGGCACTGCATTATGCAAAAGTCTGCCGCGAGGCGGGCATCCTGACCTCGCTCGACGGCGGCGGCCTGCGCACCAACACCCATGAGCTGCTGGAATTCATCGACGTCGCCATCGTCGCCGAGCGCCTGTGCGAGCAGATGGATCTGACGCCGGAGAAGATGCTCGACTACCTCAAGGGCCGCGGCTGCAAGATCGGCGGCATCACCATGGGCGAGAAGGGCCTGCTCTGGTACGACGAGACCGGGACGGTTCAGGTGATGCCGGCGATGCCGATCCCGCGCGAGCGCGTCATCGACACCAACGGCGCCGGCGACGTCTTCCACGGCGCCTACGTCTATTCGTATCTAGCCCATCCCGGCAAAAGCTGGCGCGAGCATTTTGATTTCGCCCGCGCCGCCTCGACCTTCAAGATCCAGCGCCTCGGCAACGAGGCCGGGCTGCCGACCCTTGTGGACATCGCAAAGGTCAGGCACGAGTTCGAAGTTCGAGTCTAGACTTCGAAGAGGTTGTTATGGGGCGCGTATTCATCGCCGGCAGCATCAACATGGATGTGGTGGCGACCGCCGATCGCCATCCAAAGGTCGGCGAGACCGTCGCCGGCCGGCAGGTGCTGTATTTTCCGGGCGGCAAGGGCGCGAACCAGGCCGTCGCGGCAGCACGGCTCGGCGTCAAGACCACGCTGATCGGACGGCTCGGCAAGGATGCATTCGGGGCCGAGTTGCGGACGTTTCTCGGTGCCCAGGGGATCGACCTCGGCTCCGTCCGCGATGCCGACACGCACAGCGGCACCGCGATCATCACCGTCGCGGAGTCCGACAACACCATCGTCGTGATTCCCGGCAGCAACGCACTGGTCAGCGCGGAAGATGTCGCGGACGTTCCGCTGGCGAAAGGCGATGTCGCGGTCAGCCAGTTCGAGATTCCGCTGCCGACGATCGCCGCGTTCTTTGCGCGGGCGCGCAAGGCTGGCGCCACGACCATGCTCAACCCGGCGCCGGCGCAAAAAATGTCCGGCGAGCTGCTGGCGCTGGTCGACATCCTCGTGCTGAACGAGACCGAGCTCGGCTTCCTCGCAGGTCGCGAGCTGTCCGACAGCGACGAGGCCGCAAAAATCATCGACGTTGCGCGAGGGCTTCAGGCGCGCGAGGACCAGAGCATCTGCATCACGCTGGGCAAGCGTGGCGTGCTGACGCTCGCTGCCAGCGAGCAGTTTGCCGTGCAGGGGCGCGCCGTGAAGGCGGTCGACACCACAGGCGCCGGCGATTGCTTCGTCGGCGCGCTGGCCTCGCAGCTGGCCGAGGGCGTGCCATTGCGCGCCGCCCTCGCCTTCGCCAACGCCGCCGCATCGATCAGCGTGCAGCGCATGGGCGCAGGTCCCTCGATGCCGACGGCAAAGGAAGTCGCGGCTATCGTCAGCGCAAGCTGATCACGCCAGCGCGCTCTTCAGGTCGAAGCTTTCGTCGGCGGCCTGCTCCGGCGTGAGCGAGCGCTCCATGCCGAACAGGCGGCGGCCGAACATGTGGTCGCCGGCGCGGTTGACCGACTCGATGCCGAGCAGCTTGTCGCCCTTGTAGCAGAACGCGGAAAATGCCTTCTTGGCGGGATCGCCGCGCAGCACGACGCGGTCGTAGCCCGTGGTGAGGCCGGCCATCTGGAGCTTGTCGTCGCCCTGGTCGCTCCAGAACCAGGGATGGCCGTCATAGGGCTTCTTGTCGCCGGTCAGCCGCGCCGCGAGGCAGCGGGCGTGGTCGGTGGCGTTCTGCACCGATTCCAGCCGCAGCGATCCGCCGAAGCGCGGGCTTGCGAACAGCGCGCAATCGCCGATCGCGGAGATATCGGGGTCAGCCGTCGACAGATATTCGTCGACGATGATGCCGGCGGCGACCGGCAGCCCGGCCTCGGCCGCCAGTTCGATGTTCGGCAGCACGCCGACGCCGACCACGACAAGGTCGGCGGGCAGATGACGGCCATCGCTCAGGGACACGCCGGTGACCTTGCCGTTCTCGGCCTCGATCGCGGTTGCCTGCACACCGAGATGAATGCGGATGCCCGCCTCGCGATGGCGCGCCTGAAAATAGTCCGAGACCTCCGCCGTCACCGCGCGCGCCATCACGCGCGGGGCAAGCTCGAGCACGTCGACCTCGAGGCCCTTGATGCGCGCGGTGGCCGCGAATTCGAGCCCGATGAAGCCGGCGCCGATCACCACGACGCGCGTTTTCGACGGCATGATTTTTCGGAGCGCCTCGCTGTCGTCGAGGATCCGCAGATATCTCACGTCGGGCAGATTGGCATTGGGCAGATCGAGCAGGCGGTTGCGCGCGCCCGTCGCCAGCACGAGATGGCCGTAGGCCAGCGTCTCGCCCGAGGCGAGCAGCACCTTGCGCCCCGAGCGGTCGATCGACACGACGCGCCCCGAGACCAGTTCGATGGCCTGGTCCTGGTAGAACTTTTCGGGGCGGAACATCAGGCTCTCCGGCCCGGCTGCGCCCTTGATGTAGGCCTTGGACAGAGGCGGCCGCTGATAGGGCAGATGGGCCTCGTCATTGATCAGGCAGATGCGATCCGAAAAACCCGCCTGGCGCAGGGATGCCGCGACCTGGTAGCCGCCATGGCCGGCCCCGACAATGATCACCGGACCATCACTCATTGGACAGCCCATTTCCACAAGACACGAGCGTTACCCATGTCGTCTCCCCTCTCGCTCAATCTGGCTTGGCTAGCCCGGGAGGAGCCGGCGCTCGTGTCCGTCCCTCAACGAAGGCCGGCCCATTTGACCCCATCGCTCCGCCCGGCGCAAGTGCGCCGGGCGGGACACAGGCGGCCGGGGATTGTCACCCCTGCCCATCTGCGATTTAGTCGCACGAACCAACTCATGCCGGGGATATTCCAGATGCCAGCTCCTGTCTCAAAACCCGACGATCCCGCCTTGCTGCGGATCGACGGCCCGATCGCGACCATCACGCTGAACCGTCCCGCTGCGTTCAACGCGATCAATCTTGCGATCGCGCAGAAACTCGAGCAGCTCGCGTCCCATATCGAAGGCGACGATGCCATCCGCGTCGTGGTCCTCGAAGGCGAGGGCCGCGCCTTCTCGGCCGGCGGCGATCTCCAGACCATCGGCGCTGCAGCCGAAGCCAATACCGTGACGCCGGTGGTCGGCGAGCTGCTCAGGCATTATCATTCCTTCATCGAGATCATCCGCCGCATGCCGAAGATCTCGCTGTCGAGCGTGCACGGCTCGGCGGCCGGCGCCGGCATGGGCCTCGCCTTCGTCACCGACCTCTGCATCGCCGCCGACGATGCCAAATTCACGCCCGCTTACGCCAAGATCGGCGTGTCGCCGGATGGCGGCTCGACGGTCGGCATCGTCGGTACGGTCGGCTCCCGCCGCGCGCTCCAGATTTTCCTGGCCGAGGACAATTTTACCGCGCAGCAGGCCTGTGAATGGGGCCTCGTCGTCAAGACCGTTCCTGCGACCGAACTGAAGGCGGCGACGCGACAACTCGCCGAGCGCCTTGCGCAGAATCCGCCGGCCGCGATATCAGGCACCAAGTCGCTGGTCTATTCAGCTGCGACCACGCCGGTGAGACAGCAGCTCGATTCCGAGGAGCACAAGATCATCATGGCGATGAACACGGACGAATTCCGCGTCGCCGTGAAGAAATTCACGAGCAAGTCGAAGTGATCCCGGCACGCAGTTTCTACGGCCTTCGCCACGGCGCGACCGACTGGAATCGCAAGGGCCTGTTCCAGGGCCGGACCGACAACCCGCTGAACGAGGACGGTCTCAAGCAAGCGCACGAGGCCGCTGAGACGCTGCGCGGTGTCGGCATCAGCCGCATCGTCACAAGCCCGCTGGTGCGCGCGGCGCGAACGGCCGAGATCATCGCGGACGCGATCGCGGCGCCGCTTGCGATCGACGCCGGCATCATCGAGTTCGATTTCGGCAGCTTTGAAGGCCTCCCCGTCCGCGACCTCATGATCAAGCACGGCGTCACGTCAGCGACGGGCCTCGTCTCGATCCTGCCCGCCGACGGCGAGAGCTGGGACGCCATGACGAAGCGCTCGCTGGCATGCGTCTCCACTTGGCTCGACCGTCACCCCGGCGACCACTTCCTGTTCATCTGCCATGACGCGGTGATGCAGGGCATGGCCAACGCGCTATCCGGCAGCTACTTCAAGAACAGCCACGGCACGCCGTTTCGCTACATCCGCGACACGGCACAATGGCGCGTCGAGCAAGTCGTCATTGAGGACAAATATAGCCAACGCCCGCCGGCGACTTGAAGCAGCCGACCGATTCCGGCAGCACGTGCCGCGGCAGCCACAGCACCACGCTCGGGAAATAGATCGCGAACGCGATGGTAGCGAAGAACACGACGTAGATCGGCAACGCCGCACGGAGCGCTTTCGCAAAACTGATGCCGACGAATTTCGAGGCCATCAGCAACACCAACCCGTAGGGCGGCGTGATCAAGCCGAAGGCGAGCGTTGCGATCAGCACGACGCCCATGTGCACGCCGTTGATGTCGCCGGCTTCCGTGAGCGTATTGACCAGCGGCATGAAGATGATGATGGTCGGTACCGGCTCGATGAAGTCGCCGACTATGGTGAACAAGAGCACCATCAGCAGCATGATCAGATGCGGATCGTTGCCGGCGATCGAGGTGATCACGTCGGCGATGTAACTGGCGCCTCGCAAATAGGCGAGCATCCAGCCGAAGGCATTGGCGGCGCCGATGGTGATCAGCGGCAGCGAGAAGATCAGGCCGGCGAGGCAGAAATCATACGGGATTTTTTTGATATGGCCGCGATTGAGCGCGGGGATCACGACCAGGATGATCCAGACCACGGCGACGACGCCGGCTTCCGTGGGCGTGAACCAGCCGGTGAGGATGCCGCCGAGCAGGATGACCGGGATCATCAGCGGCAGGGCCGCGTCGCCGGCCGCGAACACCACCTGCCGCAGCGGCGCACGCGGCTTGCGCAGGCCGGCGGGACCGAAGAAATAGCAGTAGATCATCAGGCCGAAGCCGATCATCAGGCCCGGCACGACGCCCGCCATGAACAGGCCGGCGATCGAGACATTGCCGACGGCGCCATAGACCACGGCCGTGATGCTCGGCGGCACCAGCGCCGCGATGGTCGAGGCCGATGCGATGATCGCGGCGATGAAGGCGGGCTCGTAGCCCTCGCGCTTCATCGGGCCGCCCAGCGCGCGGCTCATCACGGCGACGTCGGCGGTGGTCGAGCCCGACATCTCCGAGAAGAACATGCTGAAGACGACCACGACCTGCGACAGCCCGCCCCTGATATGCCCGACCAGCGACACCGAGAGGTTGGCTATTCGGACCACCACATTGGCCGAGCTCATGAGCTCCCCGACCAGCAGGAAGAACGGGATCGCCAGCAGCGCCTCGGAATCGACGCCGTCAAAGATCTTCTGGATGATCGCTGCAAGCGAGACATCGGACAGGAGCGCGCCAATGAAGACGCCGGCCATCAACGAGAACGGCACGGGCACGCCGAGATAGCCGAACGACAGGAAGCAGATCGACATCAGTGCCAGGACAATGGGCGCGCTCACGGCTGCGCCCTCACCTGGGCCTCGGTGACGACGGGCGCTCCGTCTTCCTCGGGCAGCTCGGGATGGTCAAAACCGTTGCGCAGGCCGTTGACGAGCTGCTCGATGGTGAACAGGCCGATCAGCACGCCCGACAGCGGAATGATCGCGTAGAGCGAGGCGATCGGCGTGCCCGAGGGCAGACGAAAACTGCCGAAGCCGCGCAGATAATTCTGATAGCCGTACCAGATCAGGCAGAAGGCGACACCGAGCACGACCATGCGGATGACGACCTCGACGATCACCCGCGGCGTGCCGTGCATCGCCTCGGAGATCGCGGTGAGATAAAGGTGATCGTTGCGCCGCGTCGCCGCCGCCGTGCCGATGAAGATGGCGTAGATGAACAGCGTCGAGGTGACCTCCTGGAGCCAGAGCCAGGGATGGCCGATGGTGCGGGTGACGATGTCGGCCGCCACCGACAGCGAGAAGCCGAAGCAGAGCACGCCGCAGAGCATCATCAGCGCAAGTTCAAGCCAGTCGAGCCAGCGCCATTTCAGGTGGCGTTGGCGCTGAACGAGCAGTTTGTCGGCGATGGGCATTGTTGCTTCCGGCTAGGGGTTGGCTGCACCTCTCCCGCTTGCGGGAGAGGTCGCCGCGTAGCGGCGGGTGAGGGTTCTTTCCTCTGGGGGATTGTCCCGTTGCGGAGACACCCTCTCCCCCGCCCTCGCCCGCAAGCGGGAGAGGGAGCGCACCGTCTTCCGGCAAACGCCCTAATTGATCGACCGGATCAAATTCTTGATCTTCTCGGCGTGCGGGCCGAGCTCCTTGGCGAGCTTGTCGAGATAGGGATCGGCGACCGCCGCAAAGCTCTTCTTGTCGACGTTGTCGACGACCTTGACGCCCATCTTCTTCAGCTTCTCGGCCGCGGCCCGCTCAAGCTCGAACGCCTTGGCCGGCTCCTTGGTGCTGATCTCGTTGGCCGCGGTCTGCACCCAGCCCTTCTGCTCGGCCGAGAGGCTCTGCCAGAGCTTGTCCGAGATGAACACCAGCGCGTTGTTGGCCTCGTGCTCGGTGATGTTCAGGACCGGTGCGACCTCGTAATGCTTGTTGACGAGGTAGACATTGATGCTGTTCTCGGCGACATCGACGACACCGGTCTGCAAGCTGGTGTAGACGCTGCCGAACGGCATGTGCACGGTCTGGGCGCCATAGGCCGGGAACATGGTGTCCTCGGTCGCGGTCGCCTGGACGCGGACCTTCAGACCCTTGACGTCGCCGACATTGTGGATCTCGCGCTTGGAGTACATGTGGCGCACGCCCTGCGAGCCCGTCGCGATCACATGCAGGCCCTGCGTGGTCTCGTCGATCATGGTTTTCAGCGCTTCGAACACGCGGGGATCGGCGAGGCCTTTGACCACGTGGTTCTCGTCGCGGAACAGATAGTGCAGCGACATCACGCCGGCCTGCGGCGAGATCGTTGCGGTATTGGCCGAGGAGATGATCGAGAACTCGACGTCACCGGCCTTGACGAGCTGGAGCACCTGCGGCTCCTGCCCGAGCTGCGCGCCGGGATATTGGTCGATGATCATGGTGCCTTTGCTCAATTCCTTGAGCTTGTCGGCAAAGAGGTCGCCCGCGATGGAATAGCCGGTGTTGCGCGGCTGGTCGTAGGCGAAGCGATAATGCTTCACCTCCTGTGCCCCGGCCCCGGTCACGAAAAGTACGGCGGCAACAGCCACCAACCCACGCAAGGATCGTGCAATCATCGTTTCCCCCTGTTTTATCGCCCGCCGCTTCAGCGGTCTGAGCGTTCGTTCGGGTGGTTGATCACCCCTTCTCCGTCTGCTCTTCGGTCTTCTTCCCAGTCCTCTGCATGAAATCGAAGTCGCAGCCCTCGTCGGCCTGCATGATGGTCTCGTTGAACAGCCAGGCATAGCCGCGTCGCGCTTCCTCTGGCGCGGCCGCCGGCTTCAACGCGGCGCGGCGTCGTTCCAGCTCGGCGGCATCGACCAGCAGCTCGATGCTGCGCTTGGCCACATCCAGGCTGATCATGTCGCCGTTCCTCACCAGCGCCAGCGGCCCGCCGACGGCGGATTCCGGCGTGATGTGCAGCACGATGGTGCCGAACGCGGTGCCGCTCATGCGCGCATCGGAGATGCGCACCATGTCCTTGGTGCCGCCGCGCGCGAGCTTCTTCGGGATCGGCAGATAGCCGGCCTCGGGCATGCCCGGCGCGCCCTTGGGGCCGGCATTGCGCAGCACGAGCACGTCGTCGGCGGTCACATCGAGCTCGGGATCATCGACCCGCAAGGTCATGTCCTCGACGGATTCGAACACCACCGCGCGCCCGGTATGCTTCAACAGTTTCGGGCTCGCAGCCGATTGCTTGATGACGGCACCGCGCGGCGCGAGATTGCCGTGCAGGACGGCAAGACCCCCTTCCGTCTTGATCGGATTGTCGCGCGGACGAATGGCGTCCTGGCCCGGCACGTCCTCGGCATTCGCAACGACATCGCGCAGGCTCTCGCCCGAGATCGTCTTGGCATCGAGATCGACGAGATCGCCGAGCTGCGCCAGCAGCTTCGGCACACCGCCAGCGTGATGGAAATGCTCCATGTAATGCTCGCCGGACGGCTTGAGATCGACCAGCACCGGCACTTCGCGGCCGATCTGGTCGAACACTTCGAGGTCGAGCCGGTGCGGCGAGCGATGCGCCATCGCGGTCAGATGGATCAGCCCGTTGGTCGAGCCGCCGATCGCCTGGAGCACGACCTGCGCATTCTTGAAAGAGGCCGGCGTCAGCAGCTCGCTCGGCTTCGGCCCCTTGGTCTTGGCCATCTCGGCCGCGACTCGGCCACTGGCCTCGGCCAGGCGAAAACGTTCGGCATGCGGCGCCGGAATCGTCGCGCTCATCGGCAGCGACAGGCCCATGGCTTCGATCATGCAGGCCATGGTCGAGGCGGTGCCCATCACCATGCAGGTGCCGACCGACGGCGCGAGGCGGCCGTTCACGGCCTCGATCTCGGCATCGTCGATTTCACCGGCGCGATACTTGCCCCACAGGCGGCGGCAATCGGTGCACGCACCGAGCACCTCGCCCTTGTGATGGCCGACCACCATCGGCCCCACTGGGATGACCACAGTCGGCAGGTCGGCGCTGATCGCGGCCATCACCTGCGCTGGAAGCGTCTTGTCGCAGCCGCCGATCACGATCACCGAATCCATCGGCTGGGCGCGGATCATCTCCTCGGTGTCCATCGCCATCAGATTGCGCAGATACATCGAGGTCGGATGCGCAAAACTCTCGGCGATCGAGATGGTCGGAAACACGAACGGCATCGCGCCCGACAGCATCACGCCCCGCTTGGCGGCTTCGATGATCTGCGGGACGTTGCCGTGACAGGGATTGTAGTCGCTGTAGGTGTTGGTGATGCCGACGATGGGGCGCTCCAGCGCGTCGTCGGAATAGCCCATGGCCTTGATGAACGCCTTGCGCAGGAACAGCGAGAAGCCGGCATCGCCATAGCTCGTCAGACCCTTGCGCAACCCACTCGTCATCATGCCGCTCCTTCGTGCTTGCCATTGTGCTACAGCCTGCCCCCTGATTGTCAATAAGATTGGTCAGGATCGGCGCGCTTTCGGCTTTCAGTGGCGATCGGGGACACAAATTATTGACAATCTGGGTCCGCCCTGCTCCACAAGGCAGACCGGCGAGGCGCCGGAGGCCGAGGGCATGTCCGACATTCGCACCACAGACGCCATGGCTATCCGGCGCGACGATCCGGATGACGTCGTCGCGCGGCTGGAGGAAGACATCATCTTCGGCCGCCTGCCGCCGGGCGCGCGCTTGACCGAAGACGCGCTGATGTCGGCTTACGGCACCTCCCGGCACTTCGTGCGGCAGGCCTTGGTGGATGCCGAGCGGCGCGGCATCGTCCGCCGCGAGAAGAATGTCGGCGCCACCGTGCGGTTCTATTCGGCCGACGAGGTCCGGCAGATCTACGAAGTCAGGGAGATGCTGACCCGGCAAGCGGCCTTGATGATCCCCCTGCCCGCACCGCAAGCCCTGATCGACGAATTGGCTGCCCTGCAGCGGCAATATTGCGCGAAGGCGGATGTGCAGGATCTGCGCGGCATTCACGAGACCAACGACGCCTTCCACGTCGCGCTGTTTGCAGCCTGCGGCAATCCCTATCTGGTGCGCTCGCTCCAGGACTACATGAACCTGACGTTGCCGATGCGCGCAAAAAACCTCGCCGACCGCGACGGCCTCGCGCAGTCACGGCGCCAGCATGAGCTGATGATCGAGCTGCTGAGGGGGCGCGACAGCTGGGCATTGGCGCAGCTGTGCGTGGACCATATGCAGTTCAGCAAGAAGGATTATCTGGCGAGGATTGCGGGTGAGGAAGCCGAACGGCAGGGCCCGCATTCCTAGATGTGAGACGTTCGCTTCTCGCAGGAGTTCAGCTTACGCGGTGAAGGCGCGCTGGATTGCGAGCAATTGCAGGCCGCACGAGCCCATTCGGGCAACAACGCCGGCAGTCCACAATTTCCAGGGAACCTTTGGTCGACATGGTGCTTGTCTTGCACCAATCCCCCACCACAGGAGCTGCCATGATTTGCCGTTTTGTCGGAGCCGTCGCTGTTGCCGTCGCCGTACTGCTTCCCGTAACGACCCAGGCCCAGGGCGTACCCGGAGGCGTCGAACGCGGCGCGCGGGATGGCGAGCGAGCGGCAGGCCCGGTTGGGGCGGTCGTGGGTGGCGTGGTCGGCGGCGTCGTTGGCGGCGTGGCGGGAGTCCTTGGCGTCGATCAGCGTCCGCGCTTTCACTCCTACGTGGTCGAACAGCGACGCCCCTCCTATCAGTATCGCGAGGATGTGAGAGTCGGGGCGGTTCTTCCGGAAGAGGGCGTGACCTATTACGAGGTGCCACCCGAGTACGGCGCCCGCGAGTATCGTTATACGGTAGTGAATGGTCGCACTGTGCTGGTCGAACCGCGAACACACCGGATCGTCGAGATTGTCGAATAACAACCAAGGGCCGTCTTTCGAGACGGCCCTTTCATTCAGAGAGCTGAATCCCTCAAGTCCCGGCTCAATACCGCCTCAGCAGACCGCGATCCACACTGGCATCGCCATAGCCGGCGCAAGCTCGCTTCGGGCTTCTGATCAGTTCGGCCCGGACGCGCCTGAACGTCTTGCCAGCCGCGTCGGACACTTCGGGGCGGAATTTGGCGGGATCGTAGCTCTCGCCGTCGCGAGCCTTGATGGCCGCAGCATAGGCGTCGATCATGGCCATCGCCGCCTCAGGGCTGCCGAGAAGCCGGGCGCCGCGTTGAACGCCGCCGGCGCCGTCGACCTCGTAACCTTCGCATCGTTGCTCCAGCACCACGGATGCGGTGACGAGCTGGTCGAGGAATGTCGCCTCGGCGTCGCTGAGCGCTGCGGCTTGCGCCGGCGCGATCGTCGCGAGCATTACGATGGCTGACAATTTGAGTTTCATTGTCACGGCTCCCGCTGCGGCCATTGAGCTACGATCGCGGCTGCCGGTTGCTGAGTTGCAAGCACCGATCGAGAGCCAGACGAGATCTGCGACGTTGACCTAGATCAATAGGGGAGAGTCACCGCGAGTCACGAGCCCGCAGCAGTAACACTCCTTCAGCACGCGGCGAGTGGCTGCGAGCCTAACCTCTATCGTCCCTGCGGAGACGGCCCCTCACCCCAGCCCCCTCAGCGCGAGCGAAGCTCGTCGCGGCCCGTAGAAAGGGGGCGAGGGAGCGCATCTGCGTTCGCGTCAAACGTTACCGCTTATTCCAATCGATGATCCGGCTCGTATCGCCATCGAACTCATTGCTGCAAAACGCACCACCCTGAAAGTGGTCGCCGATCGGATCGGGCTTCAGCTTGGCCTGCTCGGCCATCGCGTGCGCCACGTGATCCTCGGAGCGGCCGGTGGGGCGGTAGCCGAACTCGTAGGCGCGGTGGTTGTCCCACCAGGCGCGCTCGTTCAGGGAGACGCCATAGAAGACCTCGAAATGGATGTCGGGATGCTCGAGGCCGATCTGGCAGAGCTGCACCAGATCTTCCGGCTTCAGCCACATCGCGATGCGGCGATGGTCGAGCGGCCGCTCGTCGCAATTGCCGATGCGGATGCAGGTCACCTTCAGCCCGTGCTTGTCGGCATAGAGCGCGCCGACGGCTTCGCCGAACACCTTGCTGACGCCGTAGCGCCCGTCGGGACGCACGGTGACGTCGGTGCCGATTTTGTGGTGCCGCGGATAGAACCCGACCACGTGATTGGACGAGGCGAACACCACGCGCTTGACGCCCTTGCGGTAGGCGGCCTCGAACAGATTGTAGCCGCCGACGATGTTGGCCTGGAGGATGTCGTCCCAGGGGCCTTCAACCGAATAGCCGCCGAAATGGATGATGCCGTCGACGCCCTCGCAGAGGGCCTCGACCTGCGCGAGGTCGGCGAGGTCCGCGGCCTTGAACTGCTCGTTGGGGCCGAGATCGGCGGGCTTGCGGATGTCGCTGAGCAGCAGGTCCGGATAGATCGGCGGCAGCAGTTTGCGCAGGCGCGTTCCGATTCCGCCCGAAGCTCCCGTCATCAAGATACGCGGCATGTCTTTCCTCGCCGTTGGTGATCGATTTGCCGTCACGTGTCTCTAATGATAGCAGCATTGTCCAGAGGGAACGAAACGAGAGAACCGACATGAATGAGGCATCGTCCCATACCCAGGAGCGGTCAGGCTGGCGGCCGGCGAGCTACTATCCAGATCCCGCCATCAAAGCACTGGACCCCCGCTTCGAAAAATACTGGCTGAAACTGTCGGCCGTGGAGCGCATCGCGACCGGCCTGCGCTGGGCCGAAGGACCGGTGTGGTTCGGCGACGGGCGCTATCTGCTCTGTAGCGACATTCCGAACCAGCGCATCATCAAATGGGAGGAAGAGACCGGCGCCGTCAGCGTGTTCCGCAAGCCCTCGAATTTCGCCAACGGCAATACGCGCGACCGTCAGGGCCGGCTCGTCACCTGCGAGCATGGCGGACGCCGCGTGACCCGTACCGAATATGACGGCAGCATCACCGTGCTGATGGATTCGTTTGGCGGAAAGAAGCTCAACTCGCCGAACGACGTCGTGGTGAAGTCCGACGGCTCGATCTGGTTCACCGATCCGACCTTCGGCCTGCTCGGCAATTACGAGGGCTACAAGGCCGAGAGCGAGATCGATCCGAACGTCTACCGGCTCGATCCCGCGACCGGCAAGGCGACCATCGTCGCCGAGGGCGTGCTTGGGCCGAACGGGCTGTGCTTCTCGCCGGACGAGACAATTTTGTACGTGGTGGAATCCCGCGGCGTGCCGAACCGGAAGATCCTCGCCTATGACGTCTCGGCGGACGGCACGACGATTGCCAACAAGCGCGTCCACATCGACGCCGGTCCCGGCACGCCCGACGGCATGCGCTGCGACATCGACGGCAACCTCTGGTGCGGCTGGGGCATGGGCGATCCCGAGCTCGACGGCGTCGTGGTGTTCGCACCTGACGGCGTCATGATCGGGCGTATCGCATTGCCCGAACGGTGTGCCAATCTCTGCTTCGGCGGCGTCAAGCGCAATCGCCTGTTCATGGCCGCGAGCCAGTCGATCTACGCGCTGTATGTGAATACGCAGGGGGCGGTTGGGGGGTAATCGCCGCCGACGTCACAACTCTCTCCTCGTCATTGCGAGCGAAGCGAAGCAATCCAGAGTCTTTCCGCGGAAGCGGTCTGGATTGCTTCGTCGCAAGTGCTCCTCGCAATGACCAAGAAAAAACGCCGGAGCGGTTTCCCGCTCCGGCGTCATTCTGTTCAGGCGCTCAAATCTACGCCGCGTTGAAGCCGGCGACGGCCTTCACTTCGAGGAAGTCCTCGAGGCCGTACTTGCCCCACTCGCGGCCGTTGCCGGACTGCTTGTAGCCGCCGAACGGCGCGGTGCGGTCGTTGGGNACGCCCTGGAGGTTGATGTTGCCGGCGCGGATCTGGCGGCCGACGCGCTTGGCGTCCTCGACCGAAGCCCCCGTGACGTAGCCGGCGAGGCCGTACGGCGTGTCGTTGGCGATCTGCACGGCGTCGGCTTCGTCCTTGGCGCCGATGATGGTCAGCACCGGTCCGAAGATTTCTTCACGCGCAATCGTCATGTCGGGCGTGACGTCGGCGAAGATGGTCGGACGAACATAGAAGCCCTTGTTGACGCCCTCGGGCAGGCCCGGGCCGCCAGCGACGAGCGTCGCGCCCTCGTCGATGCCCTTCTTGATCAGGCCCTGGATCTTGTCCCACTGGCCGCGGTTGACCACCGGACCGATGGTGGTGCCTTCGGCACGGGGATCGCCGGCCTTGGTCTTGTCGGCGACGGCCTTCGCGATCGCGGCGACGTCCTTCATCTTCGACAGCGGCACGATCATGCGCGAGGGCGCGTTGCAGGACTGGCCGGAGTTGTTGAACATGTGCATCACGCCGCCGGTCACCGCCTTCTGGAGGTCGGCGCCTTCGAGGATGACGTTCGGCGACTTGCCGCCGAGCTCCTGGCTGACGCGCTTCACGGTCGGAGCCGCGCGCTTCGCGACGTCGATGCCGGCGCGGGTCGAACCGGTGAACGAGATCATGTCGATGTCGGGGTGCTCGCTCATGGCGGCGCCGACCTCGGGGCCGAGGCCGTTGACGAGGTTGAACACGCCCTTGGGCACGCCGGCTTCATGGAGGATTTCCGCGAAGATCAGCGCCGAGGTCGGGGTGAACTCGCTGGGCTTCAGGATCATGGTGCAGCCGGCGGCGAGCGCAGGCGCGACCTTGCAGGCGATCTGGTTCAGCGGCCAGTTCCAGGGCGTGATCATGCCGACCACGCCGATCGGCTCGCGCAGCACCATCGCGGTGCCGACCGGCTCCTCGAAATGATAGTTCTTGAGCACGTCGAGCGTGGTCATGAGATGGCCGAGGCCGGCGCCGGCCTGGAGCTTCTCCGCCATCGGCAGCGGCGCGCCCATCTCGTCGGAGACGGCGGCGCCGATCTCCTTGAGGCGGCCCTTGTAGATCTCGATGACCTTGGTGAGCAGCGCGACGCGCTCCTCGCGGCTGGTCTGGGAGAAGGTCGCGAAGGCGCGCTTGGCGGCAGCGACCGCCTTGTCGACGTCAGCCTTGGAGCCCAGCGCAACCTCGTACATCGCCTCTTCCGTCGCCGGATTGACCACGGCGGTGGACTTCTTGACGGCGGGATCGACCCAGGCGCCGTCGATGTAGAATTGCATGCGATTGACCATCGTTAACCTCTTCTTGGGGGCNTGGNGGGGGCGTTTCGGCANGCATCCTTGCACGAAAGCGCCGGCAATTGAACCCGC
>Ga0063456_1000653_pt1 | contig 20864 bp, 17 predicted proteins | sample AraplaMF_Cvi_mMF_FD_56228 | JGI IMG/M metagenome (GOLD analysis project Ga0063456, IMG submission 56228) | Arabidopsis root microbial communities from the University of North Carolina, USA - plate scrape MF_Cvi_mMF version 2 (version 2) | ecosystem: Host-associated > Plants > Roots > Endosphere ... | reverse complement strand
GGCGACCATTTTCATCGCCTTGGTGATCTTCTGCGTCGCCTTGACGGAGGCGATCCGGTTTTTCAGATCCTTAAGTGAAGGCATCCGTTATCCGTCCTAACTTAGGGCCCGATTACGAGAAAGACTTTGCGAAGCTATCGAGAGCAGCGGTAAGCTTGCCCCTGGTATCGTCGCTGATTGCCTTTTCCGTGCGGATCGCGTCGAGGATGGCGGAGCCTTCCGAACGCAGATATGAGAGGAAGCCCTGCTCGAACTTGCCGACCGAAGCGACCGGCAGCTTGTCGAGATAGCCGTTGACGCCTGCAAAGATCACGGCGACCTGCTCTTCCGTCTTCAGCGGCGAGAACTGCGGCTGCTTCAGGAGTTCGGTCAGGCGTGCGCCGCGGTTCAGCAGGCGCTGCGTCGCAGCGTCGAGGTCCGAACCGAACTGGGCGAAGGCNGCCATTTCGCGATACTGGGCGAGTTCGCCCTTGATCGAGCCGGCAACCTGCTTCATCGCCTTGATCTGTGCCGCAGAGCCGACGCGGGAAACCGACAGACCGACGTTCACGGCCGGGCGGATACCCTGGTAGAACAGGTCGGTTTCAAGGAAGATCTGACCGTCGGTGATCGAGATCACGTTGGTCGGAATGAAGGCCGATACGTCGTTGCCCTGCGTTTCGATAACCGGCAGAGCGGTCAGCGAACCGGCGCCCTTGTCGTCGTTCATCTTCGCAGCGCGCTCGAGCAGGCGCGAGTGCAGGTAGAAAACGTCGCCCGGATANGCTTCGCGGCCCGGCGGGCGGCGCAGCAGCAGCGACATCTGGCGGTAGGACACGGCCTGCTTGGACAGNTCGTCGTAACCGATCAGCGCATGCATGCCGTTGTCACGGAANTATTCGCCCATGGCGCAACCGGCAAACGGAGCCAGGAACTGCATCGGCGCCGGATCGGACGCGGTGGCGGCGACGATGATCGAGTACTTGAGCGCGCCGCGCTCTTCGAGCACCTTGACGAACTGCGCGACGGTCGAACGCTTCTGGCCGACAGCGACGTAGACGCAATAAAGCTTCTCGCCTTCCGGACCGTTGTCGTGAATAGCCTTCTGGTTGAGGAAGGCATCGAGAAGGATCGCGGTCTTGCCGGTCTGGCGGTCNCCGATAACAAGCTCGCGCTGGCCGCGGCCGACCGGGATCAGCGCGTCGATGGCCTTGAGGCCGGTCGACATCGGCTCGTGAACCGACTTGCGCGGAATGATGCCGGGAGCCTTGATGTCGACGCGCGAACGGCGCGTCGCGTTGATCGGGCCCTTGCCNTCGATCGGATTACCGAGCGCGTCGACCACGCGGCCGAGCAGCTCAGGGCCGATCGGAACGTCGACGATGGCGCCAGTCCGCTTGACGGTGTCACCTTCCTTGATGTCGCGGTCGGCGCCGAAGATGACGACNCCGACATTGTCGGCTTCAAGGTTCAGCGCCATGCCGCGGATGCCGCCCGGGAACTCGACCATTTCACCGGCCTGGACATTGTCCAGACCATAGACACGAGCGATACCGTCACCGACGGAGAGAACCTGGCCGACTTCCGAGACTTCTGCCTCTTTGCCGAAATTTTTAATCTGGTCTTTGAGAATTGCGGAAATTTCCGCGGCGCGGATATCCATCAGCCAACCTCTTTCAATGCGAGCTTAAGGGTAGAGAGTTTGGTACGAAGAGACGTATCAATCTGACGGGACCCGACCTTCACGATCAGACCACCAAGAATTGACGGATCAACCGTGACGGCAATCGTCACGTCTTTGCCGGTAACGCTCTTGAGTGCCACCTTCAATTCGGTTTCCTGCGCTTGTGAAAGCGCATGCGCCGAGGTGACCTCGGCGGAGATTTCACCGCGATGGTTCGCGGCGATGATGCGGAAGGCCTTGATCATGCCCGGCAGGGCGAACAGGCGGCGATTGCGCGCCACGACCTTCAGGAAGTTGGCGAAGAAACCGCTGATGCCAGCCTTCTCGCTGATGGCGACGATCGCCTTCAGCTGGTCGTCGGCGGAGAAAACCGGGCTTACGACGAAGCGCTTCAGATCGGCGCTCTCATCCAGCATCGCCTGGAAACGGTCAAGATCTGCGGTTACGCTGTCCACGGCGCCCTGCTCGAGCGCCAGTTCGAAAAGCGACGAGGCATAGCGCTCGGCAACGCCAGAAGTAAGCTGGGACGTGTCTGCCACTGGCACAAATTTCCCTGATTTCAACCCAAAATCCGGCTCTCGGCGGNCGCCGAACCTATGATCTTGAATTCGTTTTGATTTCCCCCAGAAATCACAAGAGAAGCCTCTTGCTTCTTCCGAAATTCGGGGTCCGTCTAACATAGGATGTTCGGACTCGCAACACGCGTAATGCCCGAATACGCCTTTCACATGAATTTCTGTCCGCAAAATTGCGCAATGGCCTGAAAGCAGGCCACGGAAGCCGTCTGCCGGCAGCAAGAGTTACGTCTGGGTGAAGCCGAAAACGTAGAGCAGTGGTAACGCGGCCAAAGCGATCTGCACAACCAGGAGTAAATAGTTGACGATATTACTCCCCTTATCGGACAGGATCGAGATGATCCGGGCAAAGGCAGCCATGGCGAAGGAGGCACCGAGCGCCATGTAGATCCAGTCCTGGGCGAGCATGATCGCCGACAGGCCGAAGCCGAGATAAAAGCCGCCCATCGAGCGTCCCTCGCCGAAGCCTTCCGGCCGCCCCTCCTGTGCCTGCAGACCGAGGAGACGGAAAGTTTGGCCCGGGGCGAACATCATGATGAAGCCGGCGAGCGCCGTGAAAGCGGCGGAGCAAAAGGCAAGCTGCTCGCCAAGCTCGGTCGGAAAATAAAACTCCATGCGTCAGCCCCAAATCACCCGGATGAATCAGTGTTTTATGGCATGCGCCGAAAAAGGAGGAAATGGCGACGTTCTGTTTTAGAGAAAACTCTGCGGATCGATATCCAGCTGCACCTGCACCGATCCGCGCTCCTTNGGCGATTGCGACAGCATCNCCCGCANGAACCCCTGCATGTCGGAGTTCCGCCGCCCGTGCACCAGCAGGCGGAANCGGTGGCGGCCGCGCACCAGCGCGAGCGGCGCTTCGGCCGGGCCGAGGACCGAGATGCCCGACACCTGAGGTGCGGCGTTGCGCATGCCGCGCGCATGGTTTTCGGCGTCGTGGCGGGTTTCGGCCGAAACGATAATCGAGGCGAGCCGGCCGAAGGGCGGCAATACGGCGCGTTCGCGTTCGGTGATCTCGCGCTCATAGAAGGCGTCGGAATCGCCTGACACGATCGCCTGCATGACCGGATGCTGCGGCTGGTAGGTCTGCAGCAGCCCATGGCTCTTGAGGCCGGTGCGCCCGGCACGGCCGGTCACCTGCGACAAAAGCTGGAAGGTGCGCTCGGCCGCGCGCGGGTCGCCATTGGCAAGGCCGAGATCGGCATCGACGATGCCGACCAGTGTCATCAGTGGAAAATTATGCCCCTTGGCGACGAGCTGGGTGCCGATGACGATATCGGCCTCGCCCTTGGCGATCGCGTCCAGCTCCAGCCGCAGCCGCTTCACCCCGCCCATGATATCCGAGGAAAGAACGATCGTTCGCGCCTCCGGGAAATGCCGCTCCACCTCCTCGGCGATGCGCTCGACTCCCGGCCCGCAGGCGACGAGATGGTCGAGCGTACCGCATTCCGGGCACGCTTCCGGCGTGCGCTCGGCATGGCCGCATTGATGGCATTGCAGCTGCTTGCGGAAGCGATGCTCCACCAGCCAGCTCGAACATTGCGGGCACTGGAATCGGTGACCGCAGACCCGGCAGAGCGTCAGCGGCGCATAACCGCGCCGGTTGAGAAAGAGCAGTGCCTGTTCGCGCTTCTCCACCGTCTTGCCGATCGCCCGGATCAGCACCGGCGACAGGAAGCCGCCTCGCTCCGGCGCATGCCGGCGCATATCGATGAGATGCAGGTCCGGCAGCGCCGCATCGCCGAAACGCGTCGGCAGGTGAACGGTGCTGTAGCGGCCGCTCTGCCCGTTGACCTGGCTTTCGACCGACGGCGTCGCCGACACCAGAATGACGGGAAAATCGCCGATGCGGCCGCGCACGACGGCCATGTCGCGGGCATTGTAGAAGACGCGATCCTCCTGCTTGTAGGCGGGATCGTGTTCCTCGTCGACGATGATCAGACCGAGATCCTCGAAGGGCAGGAAGAGCGCCGAGCGGGCGCCCGCCACCACGCGCACTTCGCCGGTCACCGCCTGNCGCCAGACCTTTTCGCGCATGCGCGGCGCCAGATCGGAATGCCATTCGGCCGGCTTTGCCCCGAAACGATCCTGGAAGCGCTCCATGAAACTTGCCGTCAGCGCGATCTCCGGCAGCAGGATCAGCACCTGCTTGCCGCGNTTCAGCGTCTCGGCAATCGCCTCGAAATAGACCTCCGTCTTGCCGGAGCCGGTCACCCCGTCGATCAGCGACACCGAAAACTCGCCCTTGCGGACGTCGGAAACGATCTCCTCGGCCGCCTGCTTCTGGGGTCCTTCGAGACGGGCTGCGGCAAAATCCGGATCCGGCATCGCCACCACCGGCGGCGGCGGCAAAAATATCGTCTCGAAGATGCCGAGCGTGATCAGCCCATCGACGACGCTCGTCGAAACGCCCGCCGCATGCGCCAGGCCGCTGCGCGTCCAGGAAAAGCCGTCGGAGGCCGTGTCGAGCACCCGGGCGCGCGCCGGCGTCATCCGCTCCGGGTCGCCGCCGACGAACTTCAACCCCTCCACCATCGGTTCCGGCTCGAAGGCGTTCGGCGCCCGCAGCGCCATGCGCGCGACGAGGCCGGGCGGCGAGAGCGTATAGGTGGCCACCCAATCGATGAAATCCCGCATCTCTTTGGAAAGCGGCGGGCAATCGAAGACATGGCTGATCGGCCGGAGCTTCTTCGGATCGACGCCGTCCTCGCCGCCGTCCCAGACGACGCCGATCACCTGCCGCGGGCCGAGCGGCACCTGCACGACCGAGCCGGGCTCGACCGCCATGCCATCCGGCACCGAATAGGAATAGGGCTTTGGCGCCGGCATNGGCACCAGCACCGGAACCGTTCGGTTCGCGGGCGGTGCCTCGAAAAGCGCGCCAAAGAGATCGGACGAATCTGTGCTCATCGGGCGAGACCATGCCCGCAAATCGATGGAATTGGAACCGCAAAGACAGAGCGATGGGTTCCGGGGCGTCGCGACGATTTGACGACCGAAGCTCAGAGCGCCAGCTTCATCTGGCCAAGCGGTCGCCATCGCCGGAATAGGNTTCATTTGTCTCGCCGTTGCGCTGCCGCANGCGGATGATCGCCGACGCGTCGCGAGGATTGGGCGGTAGCACCGCGTTCTTCAAGGCGATCGAATAGGCGTGTTTCGGATGTTCCAGCACGTCCCTGGCATCTCCGCTCTCCACCACCACACCCTTGCGCATGATCACCACGCGATCGGAAATGTAATAGGCGGTCGCAAGATCATGGGTGATGTAGACGATCGAGACGTTGAGAGAGTCGCGCAGATCGCGGAAGAGATTGACGATCGACATGCGAAGCGATGCGTCCACCATCGAGACGGGCTCATCGGCGACGATCAGCTTCGGCTCCGGTATCAGGGCGCGGGCGACGGCAATGCGCTGCAACTGACCGCCTGAAAGCTCATGCGAGAAACGACCTTTTATCTCCGCCATCGAAAGGCCGACGCGCTGAAGGGCAACGTCGGCAAGCGCCTCTTTCTCGGCGCGGCTCTTCGCGCCCTTGAAGCGATGGGCGGTGGCCAGCAGATACTCGTCGATCCGGGTCAGCGGATTGAAGGCCTCGAACGGATTTTGGAAGACCGGCTGGACCTTTGCCATGAAAGCCTCGCGGTCCCTGCGGGAATGCACCGACTTCACATCAGCGCCGTCGAAGCGGATGCTGCCCCGATCGGCCTTTTCATTACCGAGGATCATCTTTGCCAGCGTCGATTTGCCGGAACCGGATTCACCGACGATCGTGAATATCTCGGGCTTGTCGGCGGCAAGGGCGAAGCTGACATCGTTCACCGCCTTCATCTTTTCGCGCGAGAAGAAACCGCCGATCGGAAAGAGCTTGGTCACATGGTCGAGTTCGAGGAGGAAATGGCTGCTCATTAGATCTGGTACTCCCCGGCGCGGAAGCATGCGACCCGCCCGCCTGTGGCGCTCGGCAGCATGGCCGGCACTTCACGGGCGCATTTGTCGATCGCAATCGGACAGCGTGGATGGAACCGGCATCCTGAAGGCGGATCCGAAAGCGCCGGCGGCTTGCCTTTAAGGCTCTTTCGCGTCGAGACGTCGCCGATGCGCGGCAGGCTGCCGATCAGATGGACGGTATAGGGATGCTGGGGATTGTCGAAGATCGCCTGCGTCGGCCCCTCCTCCGCCAGCCGGCCCGCATACATGATGGCCAACCGGTCGGTGATGGCGGCATGCACGGACATATCGTGCGTCACGAAGATGACCGAGGACTGCATGCGCATCTGCACTTCCTTGATCAGCGCCAGCACGTCCTGCTGGACGAGCACGTCGAGCGCCGTCGTCGGCTCGTCGGCGATGATGAATTCCGGCTCGCAGACAGTTGCAAGGGCGATCGTCAGACGCTGGCGCATGCCGCCCGAAAGCTGGTGCGGAAAGGCATCGAGCACATGGGGATCGAGATGCAGCCGGGCAAGATGTGCTTCGACACGGGCGTGGAAGGCAGCGGGATCGAGGTTCATATGGCGGGAGGCGAAATCGGTGAAGGCGTGTTTGACCCTTCTGACCGGGTTCAGCACGTTCATCGAGCCCTGCATGATGTAGGAAAGGTGGCGCCAGCGTGCCGCCTTCATCTTGTCCGGTTCGGCATAGACATCGATGGGCCCGTCGGCAAAATTGAATTTCACCGTTCCGCCGACGACGCGCATCGGCGGGCGGATGGCGCCGGCCAAAGTCTTGATCAGCGATGTCTTGCCGCTCGAGGATTCGCCGGCAATGCCGTAGATCTCGTTTTTGCGGATGGTCAGGCTGATATCGTCGACGGCGCGGATCTCCCGCCGCACGCCGAAATAATCATTGACGTAGTAGCATTTCAGCCCATCGATCGTCAGGGCGTCCATGGCGTTTTCGGCAAGGGTCAACGGCCGCCTTCTCATCAGATTCTGCATCTCCTCAAGCTCCCATCCGGGCCAGGCGCGAACGCGGGTCGATATATTCGTTCACCGACATGGCGAGCATGAACAGGCCGAGGAACAGGATGACGACGAAGAGCATCGGGAAGGCGACCCACCACCATATGCCCGATACCATTGCGGAATGCGCATTGGCCCAGTAGATCATGCCGCCGATCGTCGGCCGGTTGATGTCGGAAAACCCAAGCACCGAGAGCGTCACCTCGAGGCCGATCGCCCAGATCAGGTTGTTCATCGTCGTGAAGAAGACGATCGGCATCACATAGGGCAGATGCTCGCGGATGAGGATCTGCCGTGTGCGCATGCCCGAGAAGACCGCGTGCCGGGTGAATTCCCGGTGGCGGAGAGACAGGGCGACGGAGCGGATCAGACGACTGTCATGCGTCCATCCAAGCAGCGCTGCGGTGATCGCCAGCATGAACCACGTCATCTGGTCGCGAAGCACGAAAACCAGAAGCAGCAGGATCGGAATATTCGGCAGGGCGCCGAGCGTATCGTTGACCGCCATGATGATCTGGTCTGTCCGGCCGCCGATATAGCCCGAGATCAGCCCCACGGCGATGGCGATGATGCGGCTGACGAAAGCGACGATGATGCCGAAGAACAGCGTGTTGCGCATCGAGGCGGCGATCTGCCAGAAAACCTCCTGGCCGCGCGAGGTGGTGCCGAGCCAGAATTCGGCCGAAGGCGGCATGTCGGGCGCGACGACATAGATGGCGTTCTCGTCATAGGGCGAGAAGAACGATGCCACGATCAACGCCAGGATGAGGCAGATCAGGACGGTTCCGAGCAGGAACTCCTTGTTGTAGCGCAGCAGGTCTCTGAGGACTTTGAACATCACGGATTATCCCAGTTTCACGCGCGGATCGATCAGCGGATAGATGATGTCGATCACGAAAACCGCGGCGGCGACGGCGATGATGGCGATTGTGGTGACGCCGAGCACGAGGCTATAATCGCCGGAATAAATGCCGGAGATCAAAAGCTTGCCGATCCCGGGATAATTGAAGACGAACTCGACGATGACGGCGCCGCCGAAGACGTTGCCGAGACTGAGCGCCAGGCCGGTGACCTGCGGCAGCATGGCGTTGCGCGCGACATATTGTGAAAAGATGCTGCGCGAGCGCACGCCGCCGAGTTCAGCGTAAACGACATGATCGTCGGTGATGATGTTGGATACGAGCGAGCGCATCGAGATGAACCAGCCGCCGATGCCGACGAGCACGAGGGTCAGGGCCGGCAAGATGCCATGCTCGATCACCGAGCTGATGAAGGCCCAGTTGAAGCCGGGCGGGAGATTGACCTGTGCNCCGTCGCTGATCGGCAGGATAGGCCAGATGAAACCGAAGAGGATCACCAGGCTGAGGCCGATGATGTAGGTCGGGATCGGCTGTAGNGCCATGATGACGACACCGGCGACCTTCANCAACTTACTGCTGTGGAAATAACCGGCAAGCGCGCCGAGGAAATTGCCGATGATCCAGGAAATGATCGTTGCGAGCGTCAGAAGCCCGACCGTCCAGGGAAGAGCCCGGCCGATCACGGTCATGACGGGGGTCGGGAAGGAAGAGAGCGACGGACCGAAATCGCCGGTCAGGACGCGGCCCCAGAAGGTGACGTACTGGTCCAGCAGCGGCCCGCCGGTGCCGTAGAGTTCACGCAGCGATTCGCGAAGGATCTCGACGGCCTGCGGATCGGTGGAGCCGAAGCTCGTCAGCAGCGACACGGTCTGCTCGATCGGATCGACCGGCGAAAAATGCGCGATCAGGAAGGCCAGCGTGATGCCGGTGAAGACCACGAAGAGAAATTGCAGANAACGTTTTGCCGCATAGATCAGAAAGCCATTCATGACATCGACCCTTCAATAGCAGAACGGAAACAGCCGGCGGCCGGCTGTCTCCTTTATGGTGCCCCGATCAAGGCTTCGGCGCATCCGGGTTGGCCTTCAGCCCGACCACCATGTAGCGGATGTTCGACCAGTTCGGACCCGAGGCCGAATAGGGATTGTCCNCGCTTGGATAGTTGGTCCAATAGGTCGTATCGAGCGGCGCGAACTTGTTGTAGGCCATCAGCGGGATCATCGGCATTTCCTCGACGGCGAGCTTCAGGAAGTCCTGACCGAGCTTGGCGACATCCGGCGAATCGAACGCGATCGATCGGTTCTTCTCGATGAGCAGGTCGAGACGCGGATCCTGCCAGCGCTGCAGATTGCGCGGCGGCTGGATCTGCCCGAGCGGCTTGATGAACTCCGAATGATAGCTGTCGAGGAAGAAGGAGAGATCGGGATGACCGCCCCAGGTCTCGATGCTCCAGTAGATCGCCGTCTCGAAATCGCCTGTGCTGAGGCGTTGACCGTTGGTTGGNCCGGCGACATCGACCTTGGTCGCGATGCCCGCCTGCGTCCATTGCTGGGCAATCACCGTGCCGGCGCGGGCCAGTGTCGGAATGGCATCGCCTTCCACCTGCAGACGGATCGTAAAGGGCGTTCCGTCAGGCTTTACCCACTGGCGACCGCTCTTCTTGAAGCCTGCCTTCTGCAACAGCTCGGTAGCGGCCTGAACGTCCTTCTTCCACCAGCCGAAGCCGAATGTACGCTGTAGTTTGGCCGGATCCGTCGGGATCTGATCGGCCCATTGGCTGCGCACCATATTGGCGATCTGCGCCGAGATGTTCGGATCGTAAGGCTTGATCTTGCGGGAACCGGTGTCGAGCTCGAAATTCGTCAGCCAGTCTTGCATCGGTGCGTAATAGTCGTCAGGGGCAGAACCCGTCGGCGGCGTGGCTAGGGCTGCGATATTGGCCGCACCGCGATAGGAGCCGAGCGCCACTTCGCGGATATCGATCAGCAGCGCGAGAGCCCAGCGAACATCCTTATTGTCGAAGGGCGCCTTCTTCGTATTGANGAGAACGGAAGGCAGCGTCGGATCNGGATGCGCGAAAGGGAAACCCTTCAGCCACGAGGCCGTACTCTTGCTGTCACGCATGATCGAGAACATGCCCTCGGGCGCCATGTCGTTGATGACNTCGAGATTGTGGTTGCGCTGTTCGATAACGCGGGCTTCCGGATTGCCGGCGGCGCGATAGACGACNTATTTGACCTCGGGCGGCTGTTTCGCAGCCAGGCCGATCGACGTGCGCTGCCAGTCGTCGCGCAGCCTCCAGATCGTCCAGTTGCCGCCCTTGTCATAGCTTTGCAGCTGATAGGGCCCGAGCGAGACCGGCGGGTTGTTGTTGTACGACAGCGGATCTGCAGCCTTCTCGAAGACATGCTTCGGCATGATCCAGGCGGCATTCCAGCGCACGGTGAAAAGCGTGTGGAAGCGCGAGTTCGGTTTCTTCAGATGGAAGACGACCGTTTGCGGATCCGGATTTTCCATGCTCGCGACATTGACTGTGAAGGGCGCGCTCCAAGCCATGCCGGGATGATCGATCTGCGTCTGCACGGTATAGACCACATCGTCGCTGGTGAATTCGACACCGTCGCTCCAGAAGATGCCCTTGCGCAGCTTCACCGTCATCTCGGTGAAATCGGCGTTGTAGCTCGGGGGCTCGCTGGCAAGGGCGTTCTGCCAGGCGTCCTTGCCGCCTTCGGGATTGATGAACCATAGCGTATCGGTGGTCAGCTGCTGCAGGCCGTTGAGGTTTGCCGCCGCCCCGCCCCCAGGAGCCCAGAGGTTGAACCAGTCGGCATTCTGCTGCGGCGTGCCTTGGATAATCAGCGTTTCATTGCGCGGTATGCCGGCAATGAAATCCTGCGCAAATGCCGGAAGGGCCATAAGAGACATTAGCGCGATGGCTGCATATCTACGGAACTTCATCGGATGTTCCTCCTCCTCAACTCGCCACGGCGAGCGCTTCCCGTAATCAATTGACGATGCGTCCAGCGAACCCCTGCCTGCGCGTGCCGCAGGGACACATGCACTCCTCGACGGCGGGCGAGCTCACGCNACAGTTATCGACAATTTTTCNAGAAACGGCAACCGATAATTTTGANGACTATAAAAAATAGCGCATTTTCAGGCATTTTTGACNCTCAATGATAAAGCATATTTTTATATTATTGACAAAGTGAGCATTTNGCTTAGCTTTTGCGGCGNGCGCGGCNCCCTCCCAAGAGGCCGTACTTCATCACCAGACAGGTCGGCCGCTTTCGGGAGGGGCTTTGGCATGATCGTTCAAGAGGACACCACGATGAGCAGCCCTTATGACGTGACGATCTCCGTTCACGCCAACCGGCCGACCGGCAAATACGAACCCTTGTGGAACTGGTTCGGCTATGACGAGCCGAATTACACTTACTCCCCATACGGCAGGAAGCTGCTCAAGGAACTCACAGAACTCAGCCCCGAGCCGCCCCGCATCCGCACGCACAATCTTCTGACCAGCGGCGACGGCCTGCCTGCCCTCAAATGGGGTTCGACCAATGCCTATACCGAGGATGCTGACGGCAATCCGGTCTACGACTGGACGATCATCGACANGATCTTCGACACCTATGTCGAAGCCGGCAACATTCCGCTGATCCAGATCGGCTTCACACCGGAAGCTCTCTCCGATTTCNACGGTCCTTACCGTCACCAATGGGAGCCGGCCGATAAATACGCGACGATCACCACCGGCTGGACGGCTCCGCCGAAGGACCTGAAGAAATGGAGCGACCTGATCGAAGCATGGGCGCGCCATCTCGCCGAAAGATATGGCGAGGCCGTCGTTTCAAGCTGGCCGTGGGAAGTCTGGAACGAGCCGGACGGTCACTACTGGACCGGCACCATCCCGCAATTCTGCGAAATGTATGATGTCAGCGCCAAGGCTCTGAAGCGTGCCTTGCCGAATGCCCGTGTCGGCGGACCGCATACCTGTGGCGCCTTTGCCAACGAAAAGGCCCAGACCTTCCTGCGTGCCTTCCTCAAGCATGTCGTCGAGAACAAGTCGCCAATCGATTTCCTCGCTTTCCACGCCAAGGGCAATCCGGTGATCTATGAGGGTCACGTTCGGATGGGCCTGCACAAACAGCTCCGTGACATCGAGACAAACCTTGCCATCATCAATGAATTTCCGGAACTCCGGCACCTGCCCGTGGTAATCGGCGAATCAGATCCGGAAGGCTGCGCCGCCTGTTCCGCACGCGTCCATCCCCAGAACGGCTATCGCAATGGTCCGCTCTACGGCGTCTATATCGTCGAGAGTATGATCCGCACCTATGAGCTTGCAAGACGCGCCAACATCCATATCGAAGGGGCGGTCACCTGGGCCTTCCTCTTCGACGACCAGCCCTATTTCGACGGTTTCCGCGATCTTGCGACCAACGGCGTCGACAAGGCCGTTCTCAATGGCTTCCGCATGCTCGGCAAACTCGGCGGCGAGTGGCTGGAATCGGAAAGCGATTATCGCCGCGACATCGAGGATATCATGAACCACGGCGTGCGCGGCAAGCCCGATGTCAATGTCGTGGCGACCCGCGACGATAAGGGCGTTTCCATTCTGCTCTGGCATTATCACGACGATGATGAAGCCGGGCCGTCCGCAGACATTTCGGTCAATCTCGACGGCTGGGGCGACAAGTCCGCGTCACTCAGGCATTTCAGAATGGACGAGGAACATTCCAACGCCTTCGGCGTCTGGACGGCGATGGGCAAGCCGCAGAATCCGACCGGCGAAGGTTATGCCAGGCTGGAAGCGTCGGGAAAGCTCGCCGAGATCGACGAGGCATCGGTTAAGGTTGATGGCGGAAAGATCGTCCTCAAGGTCTCCCTACCGCGTCAAGGCGTGTCTCTGCTGCGCCTCGATTGGTGAGCCGGTAGGCGAAGGGAGCGCAATCGAACGATGCGCTCCCCTTCAAACGGCTAGCCGCGTCAATGATCGCTGACATAGGCGAGATAACGTTTCTTGCTGGGCTGCAGATGGTCGACNCAGAGCTGGGCNAGAACCCAGTTGTCAGTGCCGCGCAGCATCTCGATCATCAGCCGGTGATGCTCATGCGAGATGCGNAGNGANTCCTTGCTCGACATCGAATTGGCGCGCACCGGCAGGCTGAGACGCATATANAGCTCGATCGATTGCACGAGATGCGCATTGCCGCAGGCGCCGAAAAGCGTCAGGTGGAATTTGTCGTTGGCCTCGTGCACGCCTCTGAGATAACCGGATTCGACGTGACGGCCATGCTCCTCGTGCAGCGCCAGCAGTTCCTCGATCAACGCTTCAGGTGCCGGCANCTTTATCCACAGCGCAGCCTGCCGTTGCAGCAACTCACGGACATCGTAGATTTCCTGAACCTGGCGAGCAGTCAGCGAGCGGACGGTCGCCCCTTTGTTGCGCTCCCGAACCACGATACCCATCGTCTCGAGCTGCACGATCGCCTGGCGGGCGAAATGGCGCGTGACGTGAAAGCGGGCTAGAAGCGCGTCTTCGGTCAGACGGGTCCCGGGCGCAAGCCGGCCGAAAATAATGTCCTCCTCCAGCGCGCGGGCAATGCTTAGATCATCATGCTCGATGCCGTCTTCGCGGCTTTCGTTGAGCGTCTGCAATGTCATCTCCTCTGACGGGCGCGCCATNTTACCGTGGATTGCGNTCCGGGTCGAACCGGCTCAAGCGATAGATATCCTCGACAAGAGCAAGCGTCTTCATGTTATCGCCCGGCGATGTTTCCATCGCGACCTTTCCATCGAGACTGTCGAGGAAATGCGCAATGGTCGCGTCATAAGCGCCTTGGTAGGTCTCGTCGAGATCGAAGCTCTCCCGGCGCTGCTCCGCACCCTGCGCTAAGAGCAGATTGCCTTGGAGTTCGAGCGTGCCGCGCGTTCCGAAGATGCGTAAGTGATCACGCGGCACCGGCGGAGCACCATGCGCGGCGAGATTGGCGTTGACGGTGACAAGAACGCCGTCGCCCAGCCGGCGCAGGACGACGCATGCCACATCCTCCGCGACGATATCGCGATTGCTCCTCTCAAGCCGCGCACCGACCACCTCCATCTCGCCCAGAAGATATCTCAGCGTATCGAGATGATGAATCATGACCTCCATGACCAGCAGCCGCTCCTGCGTCCGGAAGAAGGGTTGGCGCACCAGCGCCGGCCTTCGCCCCTCTGCATCCGCTAGCATGCCGCTGGACAGGAATTCGAACTGCGCCTGACGGACATCGCCTGCAAGTCCTTCGTCGAGCCATGCCTTCAGCCGCCGATAATAGGCGCGGAACCGCCAGTTCTCGTGGATCATCAGCCTGCCCTTGCCGGAAAGCTCTGCCAGCAGGTGAACAGCCTCGTCGTAGGAAGAGGCGAGCGGCTTCTGGCAGATAATATCGAGCCCCCTTGCCGCCGCCAGCCGGACCAGTTCGGCGTGAAACTCCCGCGGCGCGCAGATATCGACGGCATCGAGCTGCTCGGCTTCCAGCATCGCCTCAGCGCCCGCATAGTTGCGCGCGACCTCGAAGGCGGTCAGCCGGGCCTCGATCGCGCTCCGCGACGGGTCGGCGATCGCCACGACCTCGGCGCGATGCAATTGCCGCCTCCATGCCGATAGATGGTGGGCGCTGACCCAGCCGGCGCCGACCATTCCGATACGCCGCCGTCTCGTCCCCGTCATGGCGCTTCCCTCTGCTTCAAATTCATTTTATCAATAATCTATCCGGCTTCTTTATAAAAGCCAATCATCGACTCATCAAAATAAGGCGACGATCGATCGATATTTCCTTGGAAATTTATGGATATCGCTGAAGATATCCAAAAATACGATATGGCGACGCCATCTTATTTATTGACAATCCTCCATATCCCACTACGCTGACTGCACATTGGCCATGGTCAAGTTGGCGAGGGAGGAACAGGTTTGTCGAACGGTCTTCGTCGCAAGCTGACGAGTTATGGCGATCAGGGATTCTCCCTTTTCCTGCGCAAGGCATTCATCAAGGCCATGGGCTATTCTGACGATGCACTCGACCGTCCCATCGTCGGCATCGCCAATACTTACAGCGATTTCAATCCCTGTCACGGCAATGTGCCGCAACTCATCGAGGCCACCAAACGCGGCGTTATGCTGGCGGGCGCGATGCCNATGGTGTTTCCGACCATCTCGATCCACGAGAGCTTTGCCTCGCCGACCTCGATGTATCTGCGCAATCTGATGGCGATGGAAACGGAAGAGATGATCCGCGCCCAGCCGATGGATTCCGTCGTGCTGATTGGTGGCTGCGACAAGACCTTGCCGGCCCAGATCATGGCGGCCGCCAGCAGCGAGATACCGGCGATCTTCCTGCCGACCGGTCCGATGGCCGTCGGCCACCACAGGGGCGAACGGCTTGGTGCCTGCACGGATTGCCGCCGTTTCTGGGGGCGCTTCCGCGCCGGAGAGATCGACGAGGCCGAGATCACCGAGGTCAATAACAAGCTGGCCAGCTCGATCGGCACCTGCACGGTGATGGGCACGGCGAGCACCATGGCGAACCTGACCGAAGTCATGGGTCTCTGCCTTCCCCGCGCCGGTTCGGCACCCGCCGTCGAATCCGAACGCGTCCGCCTTGCCGAGGAGACCGGCCGTGTCGCCGCACGGCTCGCCGTGGATGAGGCCGCCCCGACGGTGCGCGAGATCCTGACGCCACAGGCGATCCGCAACGGCCTCGTGGCGNTGCAGGCGATGGGCGGCTCGACCAATGCCGTCGTGCATCTTGCCGCAATCACCGGCCGCCTCGGCCGTCGCCTCGACATGGCCGAACTCGACCGGCTGGGCCGGAGCATACCCCTGCTCGTCGACTTGCAGCCGTCCGGCCAGCATTATATGGAGCAGTTTCACGAGGCGGGCGGCGTCCCGGCGCTGTTGAAGGCGGTGCGTCATGAAATCGATGGCAGCGCCNCGACGGTCTACGGCAGGACGATCGGCGAGATTATCGACAACGTCGTCGACGAGCCGGGCCAGACGATCATCCGCACCGTCGAGAAACCGTTAAAGCCGATCGGCACGATCGCCGTCCTGCACGGCAATCTTGCGCCGCGCGGCGCCGTCATCAAACAATCCGCCGCCTCCAAGGATCTTCTCCAGCATATTGGCCGCGCCGTCGTTTTTGATTCCGTCGAGGATATGACGCTGCGCATCGACAGCGACGATCTCGACGTCAAGGCCGACGATGTTCTGGTCCTGCGCAATGCCGGGCCGAAAGGCGCGCCCGGCATGCCGGAAGCCGGCTATCTACCCATTCCCCGCAAACTCGCCCGGCAGGGCGTGAAGGACATGGTGCGGATTTCCGATGCCCGGATGAGCGGCACGGCTTTCGGTACGATCATCCTCCACATCGCGCCTGAAGCCGCCGATGGCGGCCCGCTGGCGATCGTCCGTACCGGCGATCGCATTCGCCTCGATGTCGAGGGCCGGCGCATCGACATCGATATCGACCAGGCGGAATTCGATCGCCGCATGCTGGAGATCATCGACCGACCCTCCCCTGCCCCGTTGCGCGGCTATGCAAAACTTTATCAGGAACGCGTGCTCCAGGCTGACGAAGGCGCCGATTTCGATTTCCTGCAAAGCGACGAGCTCGACGCATGATGAGTACCGCTGATATAGAGGCNCCGCTTTGCCTGCCCCGCCGGCAACTGGCGCGCTTGCCGCGGCCGGCACTGCCGCAAGGCACGGTCGATACGCATTTCCACGTCTTTCGCGCCGACGCTCCGCTCAACACCCCGCGCAGCTATACGCCTGACATCGCGACGATTGCCGACTGGATCGAATTCTCAGAAAGCCTTGGCATCGCCAAGGGCGTATTGGTACAGCCAAGCGTCTATGGCCTCGACAATAGCGTGCTGCTGGAAGCGCTCGCCGCCTTTCCGGGCCGTTTGCGCGGCATCGTCGTCATTGATCCCGAAACTGGAGAGACCGAGATCGAGCGGCTCCACCGGCACGGCGTGCGCGGAGTGCGGATCAACACACGCAACAAGGGCGGCCTTCCCTTGGCTACCGCCAGGACACTGGCGGAAAGGATTGCGCCTTTCGGCTGGTCGCTGCAACTGCAGATCAATCCCGAACAGCTTCCCGATCTTCCGGCAACATTATCCGGCATCCGCCTGCCCATCGTTGTCGATCATCTCGGCTTCATTCCGCTTGCCACAGAGACGAGACCACGGCATGTCGATGCGCTGAAAANGCTGATGGACGCGGCTGATGCCTATGTCAAAGTGACCGCGCCCTATCGGTTGACGAAGGAGACGAACGACCANGGCTTCGCCGAGGTCACCCGCACGCTTGCCGCGAGCCATGGGGAGAGGCTGCTCTGGGGCAGCGATTGGCCGCACACCGAATTATGGGATGGCATGCCCGATGACGCCGAGTTGATCGAGGCCATGCAGGCCGCCATCGACGATCCCACGGCTGCCGAAAAGATTTTTGTTCGAAATGCCGAAGTGCTGTTCTTCGGCCGCTGAATGGGAGACCACGAATGGCCAGACTGACCGAAGATGCCAAGGGCGTCTATGTGATCGCCGTAACCCCCTTCACCGATGATGGCTCTCTCGATCTCGCCAGCATCGACAGCATGGTCGATTTCTACGAAGGCGCCGGCGTCACCGGGCTGACGGTGCTTGGNCAGCTCGGCGAGGCCCCGAAATTGACCGCCGAGGAATCGAGGGCCGTGGTCGAACGGGTGCTGAAGCGCCTTGACGGGCGCCTTCCCGTCGTTGTCGGCGTCTCGGCGCCGGGACTTGCGCCGATGCGCGAACTCGCCGAAGCCGTCATGGGGGCGGGTGCTGCCGGCGTCATGGTCGCGCCGCCCTGGACCGTCAAGACTGACGATCAGGCTTTCGCCTTCTACCAGTCGGTCGGCGAAACCCTTGGCGATACGCCCTTCGTGCTGCAGGATTATCCGCTCACCACCAATGTGACGATCGCGCCCAAGGTCATCGAGCGCATCGTCAACGAGGTGCCGAATTGCGTCATGCTCAAGCACGAGGATTGGCCGGGTCTTTCGAAAATATCAGCGCTTCGCGCTGCCAGCGACAGGGGCGCCATGCGGCGCATATCCATCCTTTGCGGCAATGGCGGGCTTTTCCTGCCCGAAGAGATGGGCCGCGGCGCCGATGGCGCCATGACCGGCTTTTGTTATCCGGAGATGATGGTCGGCGTCGTCGAGGCCTATGCGGCCGGAAATCCCGATCGCGCCCATGCGATCTTCGATGCCTATCTGCCGCTCGCCCGCTATGAACAGCAGCAGGGCATCGGCCTTGCCTCGCGCAAATACGTGCTCGCCAAGCGCGGCGTGATCAGGTCNGCCGCCCTGCGCAAGCCGGGCGCCGGGCTGTCGGCGCTCGATATTGCCGATGTCGAGCGGCTGCTGGCGCGCCAGGCCATCCGCCTCAACGAGATCGGGGCGTGAAGCTCGACCCATGCAGATCGAAACGATGTGTGTGTCCGCACTGCCCGTTGGCCTGAAATCCGAGCGACTCCCAGAATTTCGCCGCGCCATCGTTTCCCGCATGAACGGTGACGATGCAGCAGCACTACCGCGCATGGTCGAGCAGTGCCAGGGCAAGCATCCGGCCGATGCCGCGCCCGCGCATTGCGGGACTGATATAGAAACGCCGCATCCGCAACGCCCCCGACATGGCCGCTTCGACGGTCATGCCCCCGACGCCGGCAAGCACCATAAGCGCCGAGCAGCCTTTCGCCGTTACCCTCGAACCTGACATCGCCGGCCGACCATTCGTCGATAAGGCGGGTGATATGGCGATAACCTTCCTGCCGGGCCTCGCTTTCGAGATCTGCGATCTGCTGCGGCAATCGATCGCGGATCATGCGGATATCGANTGTCATGGTGGTGCGCGAATCTAGGCTGCAGGGACCGGAATCTCGCGGCGCACTGCCGCANCCGGCAGGCCGACCGGAGCGAAGGTCGCATCACCATCGACCGCCATGTCACGCACCGTATGTTTCTCCAGCGCTTTCGTCACCTCGGTGAGGTCGCCGTCCAGATGTTCGGCCGGGATGAGATTGCCGATCACGAAATCGAAGCGATCGCCGCGTTTGTTCAGCAGCTCGTGAAACACCGTCATGTCGCGAAGCTCGGTCGACCATTTCGCCAGCCAGTAGAACAGGCCGGAATTGCGCGCCGTCATATGGACGGGAAGGATCGGCAGATTGTATTTGCGCGCCAGTCCGACGGCCGAGGTCTTCCATGGGCGTTCGTTCAGCCGGCCGTTCGCCCAATAGGCGATGCGGCCTGAGGGAAAGAGCACGGTCGCCTTGCCCTCCTTCACCGCATGGTTCGTCAGTTGCAGCGTCTCGCGCGCCTTCAGCTTGCTCTTGTGCTCCTCCCGCCATTCGACGGGAATGATCATCTCGGCAAAGCGCGGATTGACGCGGATGGCATCGCGATTGGCAAAGAACATCATATCAGGCCGGCGTGCTTTCAGGAGATCGAACACGGCAACACCGTCGGCGATGCCGGTCGGATGGTTGCTGACGAGGATGAAGCCGCCGGTTTCCGGAATGCGTTCGCCATGGCTGATGCCGATGTCGAGTTTCAGCACGTCGCTCAGATATTCGAACGACTGGAAGCCCGGCATTTTCGCAACCGCATTGGCGAATTCGAGCGCCTTGTTGTAGCGCAGCAGCGTGTAGAGGAACGGTCGCATCACCGGCCAGAGTGGATTTTTGACGATCCTCTGGCCGCGTTCGGCAATCAGCGTGTCNACGATATGACCGGGCTTTCCCTGTGAAACGAGAGCGATCGCTTCCGCGAGCTGTCCGAAAGCCGTCATGGAATCGCGCCGTGCCATGAAAGATCCTGTCTATGGGGTATAAGCTATCGCAGTACAATATGATCGAAGGATGACAAAGGCTTGGCCGGCATTAGCAATTCCATAACCGTTCCTGCTTCAAATTGGCGGACTTGAAGGCAAATTCAAGGCTCGCGACGTGAACGAACTGCTTGTTATCGCCGATCCGCGCCTGATGGCGGAGCGGGCCGCATGGCTCGAAAACCTCGCCCGCGAGCGCCGTCTTTCCGAGCACACGCTGGACGCTTACGAACGCGACACCCGCCAGTTTCTGACCTTTCTGACCGGCCACCTCGCCGGACCGGCGACGCTTGGCGANATCAGGGAATTGCGCCCCGCCGATTTCCGCGCCTTCCTGGCCGCCCGACGCAAGCAGGGTTCCGGCGCCCGATCGCTCGGCCGCAATCTCGCCGGCCTTCGCTCGCTGCTGCGCCATCTCGAAAAGAAGGGCCTGGTCAATGCCGCCGGTGCTGCCGCGATACGCTCGCCGAAACAGCCGAAATCATTGCCCAAGCCACTCTCGGATACCCAGGCGATCACCGTCGTCAGCGACGAAGCCCAGCTCCATGACGAACCCTGGATCGCCGCGCGCGATGCGGCTGTGATGACGCTGCTCTACGGCTGCGGCCTGCGCATCTCCGAAGCGCTGGATCTCGTTCCCGCCGACCTGCAGAAGGGCGCGACGACACTGCGCATCACCGGCAAGGGCAACAAGACGCGGCTGGTGCCGCTGCTGCCCGTGGTCTTCGACGCGGTCGAGAAATATCGCGCGCTCTGCCCATATCACCTCGAAAGTAGCGAACCGCTGTTTCGTGGCGCCCGCGGCGGCAGGCTGCAGCCGGCGATCATTCAGCGGACCATGCAGAAGATGCGCAGCGCCTTCGGCCTGCCGGAGACGGCGACACCGCATGC
>Ga0063456_1000642_pt1 | contig 21057 bp, 20 predicted proteins | sample AraplaMF_Cvi_mMF_FD_56228 | JGI IMG/M metagenome (GOLD analysis project Ga0063456, IMG submission 56228) | Arabidopsis root microbial communities from the University of North Carolina, USA - plate scrape MF_Cvi_mMF version 2 (version 2) | ecosystem: Host-associated > Plants > Roots > Endosphere ... | reverse complement strand
TGGGGCCTGTCCCTGGTGCTCCAGCAGGCGGTGCGCACCATGTTCGGGCCGACCAACCGCGAGGTCGGCAATCCCTCCTGGATGAGCGGTGCCTTCGAGCTTGGCCAGATCACCATCACCTATAACCGGCTCTGGATCCTCGTCTTCACACTCGCCGTGTTCGCGATCCTGCTTGCGATGCTGCGCTACACGGCGCTCGGCCTCGAGATGCGTGCGGTGACGCAGAACCGCCGCATGGCGGCTTCGATGGGTATCGCGACGTCGCGTGTCGACGCGCTGACCTTCGGCCTCGGCTCGGGCATTGCCGGCATTGCCGGCGTGGCGCTGTCGCAGATCGACAATGTCAGCCCGAATCTCGGCCAGAGCTACATCATCGACAGTTTCATGGTCGTGGTGTTCGGCGGCGTCGGCAATCTCTGGGGCACGCTGGTCGGCGCCTTCACGCTCGGCATCGCCAACAAGTTCCTGGAGCCGGTGGCCGGCGCGGTGCTCGGCAAGATCGCGATCCTGGTTCTCATCATCCTGTTCATTCAAAAGCGCCCGCGCGGTCTGTTCGCGCTCAAGGGCCGTGCGGTGGAAGCATGACCCCTCACATGCTGACGCGATCGCTCGACCGCGGCGCGACGATCTTCCTGCTGGTTGTCGCCGCGCTGGGCGTGCTGATCCCGCTGTCCAACCTGCTGCTGCCGTCGGGCTCGTTTCTGCAAGTGCCGACCTACCTGGTCGCGCTGTGGGGCAAGTATGTCTGCTACGCCATCCTGGCGCTCTCGATCGACCTGATCTGGGGCTATTGCGGCATCCTCTCGCTCGGCCACGGCGCCTTCTTCGCGCTTGGCGGCTACGCCATGGGCATGTACCTGATGCGGCAGATCGGCACCCGCGGTGTCTACGGCAATCCTGTTCTGCCCGACTTCATGGTGTTCCTGAACTACTCGAAGCTGCCCTGGTACTGGCATGGCTTCGACATGTTCTGGTTCGCGGTCTTGATGGTGTTGGTCGTGCCGGGCTTGCTGGCCTTCTGCTTCGGCTGGCTCGCCTTCCGCTCCCGCGTCACCGGCGTGTATCTGTCGATCATCACGCAGGCGATGACCTATGCGCTGCTGCTCGCCTTCTTCCGCAACGACTTTGGATTTGGCGGCAATAACGGCCTGACCGACTTCAAGGACATCCTCGGCTTCAACGTGCAGGCCGAGGGGACCCGCGCCGCGCTGTTTGCGCTGAGCTGCCTGGCGCTGATCCTCGCCTTCCTGATCTGCCGCTCTGTCGTGTCCTCCAAGCTCGGCAAGGTCCTGATCGCGATCCGCGACGCGGAATCGCGCAGCCGCTTCCTCGGTTACCGCGTCGAATCCTACAAGCTGTTCGTGTTCACGCTCTCGGCCTGCATGGCCGGTGTCGCCGGCGCGCTCTACGTGCCGCAGGTCGGCATCATCAATCCCAGTGAGTTCGCCCCCGGCAATTCGATCGAGGCGGTGATCTGGGTCGCGGTCGGCGGCCGCGGCACGCTGGTCGGCGCTGCGCTCGGCGCCGTCGTCGTCAACTACGCAAAGACCTTCTTCACCTCGGGCATGCTGGCGCCGTACTGGCTGTTCATGCTGGGCGCGCTGTTCATCCTGGTGACGCTGCTGCTGCCCAAGGGCATCGTCGGCACTTTCAACGCCTGGTGGGACCGGTCGAAGGAGACGCGCACCGCCGCGGCCGCCGCGAGCGCTGCGGCCGAAGACGGCGTCAGCGAACCCAAGATGGCGGAGTAAGCGCGATGAACGTCATGGACACCCGCGCGACCTCCGCGATGCTCTATCTCGACGGCGTGCACGTCTCGTTCGACGGCTTCCACGCCATCAACAATCTGTCGCTGACGCTCGCGCCCGGCGAGATGCGCGCCATCATCGGCCCGAACGGTGCCGGCAAGACCACGATGATGGACATCATCACCGGCAAGACCAAGCCGGACGAGGGCACCGTGCTGTTCGACGGTGTCACCGACCTGACGCGGCTCGACGAGACCCGGATCGCCGAGCTCGGCATCGGCCGCAAATTCCAGAAGCCGACCGTGTTCGAGAGCCAGACCGTGCAGGACAACCTGCTGCTGGCGCTCAATGTCGATCACAGCGTCAGGGGCACGCTGTTCTGGCGCGGCAGCAAGCCGGAATCGGAGCGCATCGACAAGGTGCTGGAGACGATCCGCCTCACCGACGCCCGTCATCGTCTTGCCGGCAGCCTCAGCCACGGCCAGAAGCAATGGCTGGAGATCGGCATGCTGCTGGCGCAGGATCCAAAACTGCTGCTCGTCGACGAGCCCGTCGCCGGGATGACCGACGTCGAGACGCATCTCACCGCCGAGCTGCTGAAAGAGATCAACAAGACCCACACCGTGATGGTCGTCGAGCACGACATGACGTTCGTGCGCGAGCTCGGCGTCAAGGTCACCTGCCTGCACGAAGGTACGGTGCTCGCGGAGGGAACCATCGACCAGGTCTCGTCCAACGAGCGGGTCATCGAAGTCTATCTGGGACGCTGAGCGATGCTTGAGGTCAAGGACATCAACCTGTTCTACGGCGCGGCGCAGGCGCTGCGCGGCGTTTCGATCGCGGCCGAGCCCGGCAAGGTGACCTGCGTGCTCGGGCGCAACGGCGTCGGCAAGACCTCGCTGCTGCGCGCCATGGTCGGCCAATACCCGATCTCCTCGGGTGCGATCGTGTTCGACGGCAGCGATATCACCGGCCTCAAGCCCTATGAGCGGGCGCGCAAGGGCATCGGCTTCGTGCCGCAGGGCCGCGAGATCTTTCCGCTGCTGACGGTCGAGGAGAACCTCAAGACCGGCTTCGGCCCGCTCAAGCGCGAGGACAAGAATATTCCGGATGACGTGTTCTCGCTGTTTCCGGTGCTGCAATCCATGCTCGGCCGTCGCGGCGGAGACCTCTCCGGAGGCCAGCAGCAGCAACTCGCAATCGGGCGCGCGCTGGTGATGCGGCCAAAGCTGCTGCTGCTCGACGAGCCGACCGAGGGCATCCAGCCCTCGATCATCAAGGACATCGGCCGCGCCATCTCCTATTTGCGTAACCTCGGCAACATCGCCATCGTGCTGGTCGAACAATATCTCGACTTTGCCTGCGAACTCGGCGACAGTTTCGCGGTGATGGATCGCGGCGCGGTGAAGTTCACCTGCGATCGCTCCAATCTTGACCCGGCCGAAATCAGCCGCCAGATGGCGCTGTAATCCTGAAATTTCTGCCGCGGCCGGCTGGGGAGACGGATGCGCAGTGACGTTCTAGCGACATCTTCGGTGTTCGAAGCCAACCGCGCTCGCGGCGCGGTGCGCTTCGATGTCCACGCGCGTGACGGCGTGACGCGGCGCGGCGCCTTGCATGAATCGGGCTCCTTGCGCGTGCGCTTTCCCTCACCGGATGGCGAGGGGCTCTCCGGCGTGTTCGTCAACACGGCCGGCGGCGTTGCTGGCGGGGACAGTTTTGATATCGACATTGCGGCGGGCGCCGGTTCGCGCCTGACCATGACCACGGCTGCGGCCGAAAAGGTCTATCGCGCCCCGGGAGCGGCAGCCCAGCTCAGCATTTCCTTGAAGGTTGCCGCAGGCGCTCATCTCGGCTGGCTGCCCCAGGAGACGATCCTGTTCGACCGGGCGCGGGTCCATCGCCGCTTCGACATCGATCTCGACGAGGCGGCCTCGCTCCTGCTGTGCGAAATCGTCGTGTTCGGCCGTATCGCCATGGGCGAGCGGATGGAGCAGGGTGAGTTCGTCGACCGCTGGCGGCTGCGCCGCGGCGGCAAGCTCGTATTCGCCGAGACCGTCAGGCTCGACGGCAATATCGGCAAAAAAATGCGGCGATCGGCCGTTGCGAAGGGCGGCGCCGCGATCGGCACCGCGCTGATCGTGCCCGGCGACGAGGCGCTGGTCGAGCGCATCCGCGAGGCGTCGGACTCATTCTCGGGCGAGGTCGGAATCTCCGCCTGGAATGGCTTTGCAATGGCGCGGTTCTGTGCCCAAGATGCGGCGCGTTTGCGCGCCGACATGACGGCCGTGCTGGCGCGCACCGGTGCGGCGCTGCCGCGGTTGTGGCTGAATTGACGTGTTGAACGGAAGAGATTCTTCATGAACCTGTCTCCCCGCGAAAAGGACAAGCTTCTGATCTCGATGGCGGCGATCGTGGCGCGCCGCAGGCTCGATCGCGGCGTCAAGCTCAACCATCCCGAGGCGATCGCGATCATCTCCGATTTCATCCTCGAAGGCGCCCGCGACGGCCGCACCGTCGCCGAACTGATGCAATCCGGCGCGCAGGTCCTCACCCGCGACCAGGTGATGCCGGGAATTCCCGAGATGATCCACGACATCCAGGTCGAGGCGACGTTCCCGGATGGGACCAAGCTCGTCACCGTGCACGAGCCTATCAGGTAGGAGAGAAGCATGATCCCCGGCGAACTCTTCATCCAGGACGGCGAGATCGAGCTCAATGCCGGCCGCAAGACCGTGACGCTGACGGTCGCCAACACCGGCGACCGCCCGATCCAGGTCGGCTCGCACTACCATTTCTTCGAGACCAACCCGGCGTTGAAGTTCGACCGCAAGAAAGCCCGCGGCATGCGCCTCGATATCGCCGCCGGCACCGCCGTCCGCTTCGAACCCGGCCAGACCCGCGACGTCCAGTTGGTCGCACTCGCCGGCAAGAAGACCGTCTACGGTTTTCGTGGCGACGTGATGGGGAAGCTGTGAGGCATGTGGCCGCCCGTCCGCCTCATCGCCGAAGCTGCCGAAGTGGCCGCTCGTCGGCATAAGACGATGATGCGTAAGGGGCGAGACAACGAGCCCTACGCAAACCATCTTGCCGAAGTCGCAAACTTCCTTGCTGTCGCCACGGATGGTTCCGATGCCGAGCTTGTCGCAGCCGGCTGGCTGCACGATACGCTTGAGGATACCGAGACGACCATCGAGGAACTCTCAGCAAGATTCTCTGATCGTGTGGCTTCCCTCGTCATCGAATGCACGGATGACATGAGTTTGCCAAAGGCCGAGCGGCGCAGACGGCAGGTCGTCGATGCGCCGAAGAAGTCGGCTGACGCCAAACTCATCAAGATCGCCGACAAGATCAGCAATATCGAGGCGCGTATTCGTTCCAACCCGACAGCCGACCAGCGTGCCGATCTGATCGAGTACACCGATTGGGCAGAGCAGGTTGTCGCGGGCTGCCGCGGCGGTAATGCCTACCTCGATGAGATGTTCGACCACGTGGTGGAACGAGCGAGAGCCTCGCTGCGAACACCATCAGAATGATCCAACGCAAACGGGGCTTGTGATGTCCGTCAAAATAAAGCGTTCCGTCTATGCCGACATGTTCGGCCCGACCACCGGCGACAGGTTGCGGCTCGCCGACACCGATCTCATCATCGAGGTCGAGAAGGATTTCACCACCTATGGCGAGGAGGTGAAGTTCGGCGGCGGCAAGGTGATCCGTGACGGCATGGGGCAGTCGCAGGTCACCAACAAGCAGGGTGCGGCCGACACCGTCATCACCAATGCGCTGATCGTCGATCACTGGGGCATCGTGAAGGCCGACGTCGCGATCAAGGACGGGATGATTGCGGCGATCGGCAAGGCCGGCAATCCCGACATCCAGCCCGGCGTCACCATCATCATCGGCCCCGGCACCGACGTGATCGCGGGCGAAGGCAAGATCCTCACCGCGGGCGGCTTCGACAGCCACATCCATTTCATCTGCCCGCAGCAGATCGAGCACGCGCTGATGAGCGGCGTCACCTCGATGCTGGGCGGCGGCACCGGTCCCTCGCACGGCACGTTCGCCACCACCTGCACGCCGGGCCCGTGGCACATGGGGCGGATGATCCAGTCGTTCGACGCCTTCCCGGTCAATCTCGGCATCTCCGGCAAGGGCAATGCCTCGCGGCCGGCCGCGCTGGTCGAGATGATCAAGGGCGGCGCCTGCGCGCTGAAGCTGCACGAGGACTGGGGCACGACGCCGGCCGCGATCGACAACTGCCTGTCGGTCGCCGACGATTACGACGTTCAGGTCATGCTGCATTCCGACACCCTTAACGAATCCGGTTTCGTCGAGGACACGATCAAGGCCTTCAAGGGCCGCACCATCCATGCCTTCCACACCGAAGGCGCCGGCGGCGGTCACGCCCCTGATATCATGAAGGTCGCCGGGCTGAAGAACGTGCTGCCGTCCTCCACCAACCCGACGCGCCCCTTCACCCGCAACACCATCGACGAGCATCTGGACATGCTGATGGTGTGCCACCACCTCGATCCCTCCATCGCGGAGGACCTGGCGTTCGCCGAGAGCCGCATCCGCAAGGAGACCATCGCGGCCGAAGACATCCTGCACGATCTCGGCGCGCTCTCGATGATGTCGTCGGATTCCCAGGCCATGGGCCGTCTCGGCGAGGTCATCATCCGGACTTGGCAGACCGCCGACAAGATGAAGAAGCAGCGCGGGTCGCTGCCGCAGGACAAGGGCAAGGACAACGACAATTTCCGCGTCAAGCGCTACATCGCCAAATACACCATCAACCCCGCGATCGCGCATGGCGTTTCGAAGCTGATCGGCTCGGTGGAGAAGGGCAAGCTCGCCGATCTCGTGCTGTGGTCGCCGGCCTTCTTCGGCGTCAAGCCGGACTGTATCATCAAGGGCGGTATGATCGTCGCCGCCCCCATGGGCGATCCCAACGCCTCGATCCCGACGCCGCAGCCGGTGCACTATCAGCCGATGTTCGGCGCTTTCGGCAGGGCGCGCACGGCATCCTCGGTGGTATTCACCTCGAAGGCCGCTATCACCGGCGGCCTCGCCCGCAAGCTCGGTATCGAAAAGAAGCTCTATGCGGTCCAGAACACCCGCAGCAAGATCTCGAAGAAGAGCATGATCCACAACGACGCGACGCCCGATATCGAGGTCGATCCGGAGACCTATGAGGTGCGCGCGGACGGCGAGCTTCTCACATGCGCGCCGGCGGAGGTGCTGCCGATGGCGCAGCGATATTTCATGTACTGAAATAGCGTCCGACGCATATCCCCGGCGCGCCGTTCGGGGGAGCGGATTTACGGTGTTGCGTTCGATCCCGCCTGGTCTAATGTCCCGCCGGTATCTAGCCCTCAGAAGAAAAGCCGGGAGGATTTCTCGTGATTTACGTCGTTGCCACCTTGACCATCAAGCCCGAGACGCGCGCCGAATTCATCGCGGCCGCCACCGCCTGCATCAAGGAGACGCGGAAGGAGCCCGGCAATATCGCCTATGATTTGCATGAGAGCGTCACCGATCCCAGCAAGATGGTGTTCGTCGAGCAATGGAAAAATGCCGAGGCGCTGGTGCCGCATCGCGGCCAGGAGCACATGAAGACTTTCGGCCGCGTCGCCGTAAAGTGTTTCACGGCGCCGCCGAAGATCGAGGTAATCACGCCCGAGAAGGTCGAGACACGGTAACGGGGTAAAAGCATGATCCGGGCGACGCAGGTCAGGGGACAACACCGCTTCACGGAAACGGCGGCGGATACGGTCGTGCTCGATTTCGACGATCGGCACCGCCGCCGCATGGCCATGACGGGGACGCGGGGGCTCGAATTCCTGCTCGACCTGGAAAACGCCGTCGCGCTGCGCGGCGGCGATGCGCTGGTGCTGGAGGACGGCCGTTTGGTCGAAGTGGTGGCGGCGCCCGAGCCGCTGCTGGAGATCCGCGGCCGCGATCCGCACCACCTCGTTCGCGTCGGCTGGCACCTCGGCAACCGTCATCTGCCGACGCAGATCATGGCCAAGAGCCTGCGCATCCGCCGCGACCACGTCATCGAGGCGATGGTGAAGGGCCTCGGCGCCCGCGTGATCGAGATCGAGGCGCCGTTCGATCCCGAAGGCGGCGCTTACGCCGATGCCGGTCACGCGCACGACCACGATGATCATGCGCATCACGATCACGGCCATCACGATCAAGGTCACGACCACGATGATCATCACGGCCACGACCACCATCATCATGATCACGCCGCACATGACGGCCATAGCCACGATCATCATCACCACGACGAGCATTGCGACCATCCCGACCATCACCACGGCCACAAGCATGCTCATGACCACAAATGAGCCGGTCGCGGCCTGCGACCTCGCCGCGCGCGAGGCGGCGGCGCTGTATCGGCTGATGACCTGGTTGTCGCCGGCGTTCCCCGTCGGCGGCTTCTCCTATTCCAGCGGCCTCGAATGGGCGGTCGAGGCGGGCGACATCACCGACATCGCGACCCTCGCCGATTGGCTCGACGCCATGCTGGGCGACGGCTCGGGCTTTTGTGACGCAACGTTTCTTGTCCATGCCTATCGCGCCGCTGAGGCGGGCGAGGACACCGCCCTCAATGACATCGCCGAGCTTGCCGCGGCCTTCGTGCCGTCGCGCGAGCGGCAGCTCGAGACGACCTCGCAGGGGCGCGCTTTCATCGACATCTCCCGCGCCGCCTGGGATGCCGACGGGCTGGATGCCGTGGTCTCGGCATGCCGCGCGCCCTTGGTCTATCCCGTCGCCGTCGGCGTGGTCGCCGCGATGCATGGCGTGCCGCTGGCGCCGACACTGCACGCCTTCCTGCATGCGCTTGTCTCGAACTGGATTTCCGCGGCGAGCCGCCTCGTTCCACTCGGCCAGACCGACAGCCAGCGCGTGCTGGTGAAACTGGAGCTGGTCGTCGCCGCGACCGCCAATCGTGCGCTGAATGCGACCTTGGACGATCTCGGCAGTGCCACCTTCCGCGCCGATCTCGCCAGCCTGCGGCACGAGACGCAATATACGCGGCTGTTTCGCTCGTGAGCGGCGCGGCCTTCAACTGATCAGGAGAGAGTGGCTGACATGTCGAAATCTCACGGTCCCCTGCGTGTCGGTGTCGGCGGCCCCGTCGGTTCGGGCAAGACCGCGCTGATGGACCTGCTCTGCAAGACCATGCGCGAGCGCTATGACATCGCCGCGATCACCAACGACATCTACACCAAATGGGACGCGGAATTCCTGGTGCGTTCGGGCTCGCTGACGCCGGACCGCATCGCCGGCGTCGAGACCGGCGGCTGCCCGCACACCGCGATCCGCGAGGACGCCTCGATGAATCTCGCCGCGGTTGCCGACATGCGCGCAAAATTCCCCGGCCTCGACCTCGTGCTGATCGAATCCGGCGGCGACAATCTCGCTGCCACTTTTTCCCCGGAGCTGGCCGACCTCACCATCTATGTGATCGACGTCGCCGCCGGCGACAAGATCCCGTCCAAGGGCGGCCCCGGCATCACCCGTTCCGACCTCCTCGTCATCAACAAGATCGACCTTGCGCCCCATGTCGGCGCATCCCTCGAAAAGATGGACACGGACGCCAGGCGCATGCGGGGCGAGCGCCCCTTCGTCATGACCAATCTGAAGAAGAGCGAGGGGCTCGACCGCATCGTCGGCTTCATCGAGGCCAAAGGCGGACTGAAACCCGCGGCCTGAAACGGACCAGGGCTGACCGACGCGACGACGTGGCGCAGGCGTTTTGCCGTTAATGCCTGGGGCAAAGCCGGCAGCTTGCGGAACAAATTTCGGACATGGCGATTAACTACTTTCGGCGCCCGGGGCAAATCCGCCTTGTAGGTCGATTTGGCCGGACGATCGGCCGGGCAGATTAAGCTTTTCATGCGACCCAAGTTGCGTACTGATGCCTCCTCCTCCATTATCTCCGCCACTGGGGTTCACCCTGTTTCGGCACATGGCCGTTCGAGCGGCGTTCATATGCTCCGTGTTTATTGCCGACCTCCAGCTTCCGCCTGAGTAGTCGCGTGGTCCGGCTGGGTTTCATCATAGGCTTCATCGCTCTGCTCGGAGCCTTGCTCTCCGGGCTCGCAGCCTATCGCGTCCACGACCAGGAGCTGGCGCTGGACCGGATCGCGCTCGCGCGTGCGATCGACGTCCATGCGAGCCTGGTGCAGGACCGCCTGACCGAGCGCGAGCTGCTCGCGCGTGTCGCCTCAGGCCTGTTCCGCGCGCCCTCGGTGCTCAAGCCCAACATGCTGGAGCCGCTGCGCTCGGCGATCTACGCCTTCAAGACCGATTTCGTGGTGGCTGGCTGGGTCGCCAGGCTTCAGCCCAACGAGATTGCGGCAGCGCAGGCGGCGATCGCGGCCGCAGGCTTCCCGAAACCGCAAATCCGCGACTACGGCGACAAGCCGATCGCCCCCGCAAGCCTCACCCAGCCGATCGACGTGCTGATGGACCTCGAGCCGCGCAGCGACGAGACCAAGGCGCTCCCCGGCCGCAGCTATGACCAGGACCCGGTCCGCAGCGCAATGCTCGCGCGAGCCCGGATCGAGAAGAGGTCCGTCGCCTCCGACCCGGTGCCGCTGCTGCGCGCGAACGGCTCGGTCGGCGTCATCGTCGCGGCTCCCGTCATTCCCGAGGGCGCGACCGAGCCCGTGGGCTTCATCACGTTTTCCTACGAGCTCGCCTCGCTGATGCTGACCAACGACGACATGTCGCTGTTCTCGGTCGCGCTCAGGGATCCCCGCAAGGACGGCGCCGAACTGGTCGCCAACGAACAGGGCGTGATCTCGACGCGCATGGTGACGCCGGACGGACCGGCGCCGTCGGCGACGCGCACCGTGAGCTTCGGCGGTCGCGACTGGCAGCTCGGCTATTACGCCAAGACAAATTCGGCACGCCGTGCCGAGCAGACCGCGATCATCGTGGCGGCAATCGGCTTCGCCATCACCGCGATGGTGTGCGGCCTGTTCGGCTATGTCGCCTACAACAACTTGAGGCTCAGCCGTGAGATCCAGGTGCGGATCGGCTTCGAGCGCCGGCTGACCGCCGTCATCGACGAGCTCAACCACCGGGTCAAGAACATCCTGGCCGTGATCCAGTCGATCGTGACGCGCACCTTGCGCCACGGTTCGGACATCGACGTCGCGCGCGAGCTGCTGATCGGCCGCATCCACGCCATGTCCAACGTCGTCTCGCTGCTCAGCGAGAGCCAGTGGCAGGGCGTCAAGCTGAAGGGACTGTTCGAGGCGCGCGCCATCCCGCATGCGGACCGCATCGCCGTCACCGGCCCCGACATCGCGGTCAGCGCGCGCGCGGCGCAGAGCCTGTCGCTGCTGTTCTTCGAGCTCGCCTCGCACTCCGACGAAGGCCTGTCGCTGGTCGGCAAGCATCCGCACATCACCGCCAACTGGACGGTGACGGGTGAGGAGTCCAGCGAGATTTTCAATTTTCGCTGGGAGGAGTTCAATACCAGCGAGGCGACGCGGCGCCCGGATTCCGATTTCGGCCTGATCCTGCTCGACCGTGTCGCGCCGGAAGCGCTCGGCGGCACCGCCAAGCGCTTCTTCACCGACGTCTCCTACGTCTATGAATTGACCGCGCCGATGGAGACGGTGGTCGACATGACCGAGCGCGACCGCACGGAAAAGCTCTCGCAGCCGGTGAAACCGGTACGATGACGGTGCGCTTCTAGCCCTTCGGCCGCAGCACCTGATCGACCAGGCTGCGCGCATAGGCCGGCGTGATCGGCGCGATGCCGAAGACGTAGCGGTAGAACAGGCTGCCATAGATCGCGTCGTAGAGATCCTCAGCGGGTCCCTCCGCCTGGATGCTGCCATCGGCCTGGCCTGCGGCGATCATCTCGACCAGTGCGTCACGGCGGAATTGCAGATAGCGCGCGTAGAACAGCTCGGCCGAGCCGGTCTTCGAAATGCATTCGGAGACGACCGCGAGCTGGACCTTGCCGAACTCTCCCTGGAGCGCCTCGGCATAGGCTGCGGCATGGCGGCGGGCACGCGCCACGGGGTTGCCGGAACTCGCAGGCGGCAGCGGCAGCATCTGCGCGGCGTGGTGCAGGAAGGCGTCGATCAGCAGCGCTTCGCGCGACGGCCACCATTTGTAGATCGTCATCTTGGAGACGCTGGAATGGCGCGCCACCGCGTCGATGGTGGTGGCGGCAAGGCCGGTGGCAGCCATCAGCGCATAGGCGCTTTCGAGAATGGCGTTGGTGGTCTCGATCGACCGCGGCCTGCCGCGCCGGGGTGCGCTGTCAGCCCCTTCACCCCCGCTCTTCACCATCGCCAAGCCGGTCTCCTCACGCAGACTCCCGAATAGCGCAGCGACGGCTTTCGGCCTAGCAGAATCGCACGATTATTGTGAGGTCAGGCCCGCTGCCGCAGCGCCGCAGGCAGATCCTGCCGCTTCGACCATGAGATGTAGTAGGCGACCGCCGTCATAGCCGCGAAACCGACCACGCTCACCGCGATCTGCATCACCACCAGGTTCGGCCCCGTGATCAGGATGAGATGGCCGGCGAGGGACAGGAACACGGCAATGCAGAACACCGCGAGCCATTCCTCGCCGCATGTGATCACCGCCTGGAGCGGCCGCAATTTCAGGCCGGGATGATCGGCCGGAATGAAATGGGTCGCAAGGAAGGCGAGCGCGAGGAAGTGGATCACGCGATAAGGCGCGAGGTTTTCCTTGTCGGTCGGCGTGATGCCGCTGAGCAAGGCGTCCGGCAGGTAGGCGGTCAGCGCCGGCGAATGCCGCATCAGGGTGAGGGCCATCGCGAACACGAGATAGGCGCCCGCGGCGATCCGCAGCCAGGACATGCCGCGCAGCGTGCGTCCCGGGGCGCCCGTCACGGCGAACCAGCCGCCCAGCACCATCAGCATCTGCCAGCAGAACGGATTGAAAGTCCATTCCTGGTCGGGGTAGGCGTGAAAATTCCAGCCGAACCACCGCGCGGCGAGATACAGCGCGACCGAAACCGCCAGCGTCAGGTTCGGACGCCGCAGCAGACCCCACAGTGCGAATGGGAAGAACGCCATCAGCGGGATCATCAGCTGCAGCAGGTCGAGGTTGAGCGGTTGTTCCTGGAGCACCAATCCCTGGACCAGGATGCGCAGCGGGTGCTCGAGAATTCCGGAGATGTTGTATTCCTGAATGATCTCCGGCGCCATCGACTGCGAGGCGACATAGGCAATGGTGTCGATATAGATGACGAACAGCACGACATAGGCGGCGTAGAGCCGCCAGACCCGGCGAAAGATCCGCGTCGCCGCGACGACATAGCCGCGCTCCAGCGCGATCCTGCCGTGGATGATGGCGACACCGTAGCCCACCACGAATACGAACAGATCGGCCGCGCCGCTGAAGCCGAAATTGCGCAGCGTCAGCAAATTGACGACGTTGTTCGGGATGTGGTCGACGAACACCGACCAGTTGGCAATGCCGAGCGTCAGATAAAGCCTGGCGTCGTGATGAAATGCGGCGAGGTTCGCCTTGACGGACGGTTTCATTGAGTAAAATAGGTTTGGGAATCAGGATGATGCTTTTACCGGCAACGGCCTGCCCATCCGAGTAGCGTTTGCGTGAGGCCGGCCCGATTTATCCCCCGGTGGTGAAAAATTGCGCAAAAGGTCTGTCCGCACACGCGCCGTCCCGTGTGGTCGGCCCTTGACGCAACTTTTGGAAAGCGGAACGACCACGTCTGATGGTCATGGCTTCCGTGTGGGGCGCGGTTGCGGTCGTCGTTGCGTCGCTCTGCTCATGGCTGCAGCGTCTCTGTAGCTTAGAAATAGTAAATCTCCAGACTGGAAGGCTTCTAGCCCGCAACGTTGAACTGCCGCGGTAACTCCTAGCTCCGGCTGCCGAGGCGCAGCCGTTGGAAGTTGGGGAATTTTGCAGTGGGCATCTTGGAAGTGGGGCGCTGGCGGCTTGTGGGGGCCGTGAGCTCAATCGTTCTGATCGTCGTGAGTGGAGGGGCAGCAGCACAATCATCGACGGCGAGTTCGTCTGCCGGCGCAGGCACCGAACTCAGCCCGGTCATCGTCGAGGGGAGCGTGGCCCGGAAGCGGACCAATACATCGCCGGCGCGCAGCCGCAGCGCGGCCCGTGCGCGCGCCGCCGCCCGCGCCAATGTGGCCGCCAGCGCCGCTGCGGCGGGGGCGGGCGTTGGCGCAGGCCGCAAGGAATCGGCTTTCGGCCATGTCGACGGCATGGTCGCCACCCGCAGCGGCACCGGCACCAAGACCGATGCGGCGCTGATCGAGACGCCGGCTGCGATCTCCGTCGTGACGCAGGATCAGATCCAGGCGCAGGGCGCGCAGAGCATTGCGCAGGCGGTGCGGTATACGTCGGGTACGCGCGGCGAGACAACCGGAGCGGACGGGCGCTTCGACAATGTCTATATTCGCGGCTTCCTCGCCGACCAATACCTGGATTCGCAACGGATCCTGAACTTCGGCGTGTTCGCCTATCCGATCATCGAGCCCTTCAATCTCGAGCGCGTCGAAATCCTGCATGGGCCCGCCTCAGTGCTCTACGGCCAGTCATCGCCCGGCGGTATCGTCGATCTCGTCTCGAAGCGTCCGACGCTCGAGCCCTATCACGAGATGTTCGTGTCGACCGGCAGCTATGGCCGCGCGCAGGCGGGCGTCGACCTGTCCGGACCGGTCGACAAGAATAAGGAGTTTCTCTACCGCTTCACGGCGTCCGGCTTCGACGTCAACAGTCAGGTCGATCACGCCGAGTATCAGCGTATCTCGATTGCGCCATCGCTGACCTGGCGGCCGAACAATGACACGACGCTGACGGTGCTCGGCACCTATCAGCGCGATCCCAAGGCCGGTTTCTACAATCAGTTGCCGCCGAACGGCATCGGGACCATCACGCCCTACAAAGGCGGCTACATCCCGACCAGCTTCTATTCCGGCGAGCCGAATTTTGACAAAACGGACCGTACCCTCGGCATGGTCGGATATCAGCTGGACCACAGCTTCAACAACAATCTCAAGGTCCACCAGAACGTCCGCTACATGGACCTCAGCACCGATTTCGCGGTGGCGTCGCCCAACGGCAGCCAGACCGATCCAACCAACCTCGCGCGTGGCGCCTTCACGACGCAGGAGGCGATCCGCTCCATCAATGTCGACAATCAGGTCGAGACGAAGTTCAATGCCGGCCCGTTCGAGCATACCGTGCTTGCCGGTCTCGACTATCTCCACGCCACCGACAACCGGCTCAATGGCAGCCTTGCCGTGGTGCCCGCGATCAATGCGTTCAATCCGGTTTACGGGCTATCGATCGGGCCAGTGCCTTACACGACGAACGTCCATCAGAGCCTCGACCAACTCGGCGTCTATGCGCAAGATCAGATCAAGTTCGACCGCTGGGTCGCGTTGCTCGGTATCCGCCACGATCTGGCGCAGTCGCGCACGGAAACGCTGACCTACGCGAGCGGCACCACCGCGATCGCGCCGAAATCCGACACCGCGGTCACCAAGCGTGGCGCGCTGCTCTACAAGTTCGACAACGGAATCGCGCCCTACATCCAGTATACCGAATCGTTCCAGCCGACCGCCGGCACGACATTCTCGGGCAGTCCGTTCGCGCCGACCACCGGTCAGCAGGAAGAGGTAGGCATCAAGTATCAGCCCAATGCCAAATCGCTCTATACGATCGCGGCGTACAACCTGACCCAGCAGAACGTGCTGACGCCGGACATCGATCCGTCCCATGGTCTCGGCCAGCGCGTTCAGACCGGCGAGATCCGTTCGCGCGGCATCGAGCTTGAAGCCAAGACCGAGGTGAATCGCGAACTGACGATGCTGGCTTCCTACACCTATCTCGACAACCTCGTGACGAGGAGCAATACCCCCACCCAGGTCGGCAGGCATCCGGTCGGCATGCCCATGAATTCGGCATCGGCCTGGGCCGATTACACCTTCCGCAGCGGTCCGCTCGACGGCTTTGGTGTCTCTGGCGGCGTCCGCTATGTGGGCGAGACTCCGGGCACGACGGCGAACACGTTCTACGTCCCGGCCGTAACGCTGTTCGACGCCTCGCTCCACTATGATTTCTCGGCGCTGGGGCCGATGTTCAAGGGCTATTCGGCACAGATCAACGCCACCAACATCTTCGACAAGACGTACGTTACTCTCTGCCAGGACATCGGCTGCTATTACGGTCTCCGCCGCAACGTCATCGCGACGTTGCGCTACCGCTGGTGAGGTCGCCGCATGAGCGATCAGGCCATCTTCGAGGAACGTGTGTATGAGCGAAAGCCGGTGCTGCGGCGCTGGCTGTTCGTGCATAAATGGTCGAGCCTGATCTGCACGCTGTTCCTGCTGCTGATCTGCATCACCGGCCTGCCGCTGGTGCTGCGCGAGGAGATCGACGGCCTGCTCGACGATGCCTTGCCCTATGCAGAGGTCGCCGAAGGCACGCCCAACATCAGCCTCGACCGGGTCGTCGAGGCCAGCCGGACGATGTATCCCGGCGAGACCATCCTCTCCGTGTTCGTCGACGATGACGAGCCCAGGATCATGGTGTTCATGGCGAGTTCCTGGGAGGCGTTCAAGGCCAACCGCCGGGCGCTCCACTCGATCCGGTTCGACGCCCATACCGGCGCGGTGCTGAAGCAGACGAAACCGTTCGGCGAGGACGGGCTCACCTTCCTGCAAGTGATGCTGTCCCTGCACCGCGATCTGTTCGCCGGACTTGCAGGCGAATTGTTTCTGGGTGCAATGGCGCTGCTGTTCATCGCGGCGATCGTGTCCGGGATCGCGATCTACGGGCCTTTCATGCGCAAGCTGGATTTCGGCACCGTGCGCGCGGCCCGATCGCGGCGGCTGAAATGGCTCGACCTGCACAATCTGCTCGGGGTCGTCACGCTCGGCTGGGCGCTGGTGGTCGGTGCCACCGGGGTGATCAACGAGCTCTCGACGCCGTTGTTTGCACTGTGGCAGCAGACCGACGTGCGCGCGATGCTGGCGCCGCTGCAAGGCAAGCCGGTGCCGCAGACCTCCGAACTGTCTTCGCCGCAAGCCGCCTATGATACGGTGAAGGCGGCATTTCCCGATATGACCACGACCAGCGTGGTGTATCCGGGCTCGCCGTTCGGCTCGCCCTTCCACTACGTGGTCTGGACCAAGGGCAAGGAGCCGCTGACCTCGCGCCTGTTCAGCCCGGTGCTGGTCGATGCGAGAAGCGGCACGCTGGTGTCGGCGGTCACCATGCCTTGGTATCTGCGCGGGCTCGAGCTCTCGCGTCCCCTGCATTTCGGCGACTATGGCGGCATGCCGCTGAAGGTCATCTGGATGGTGCTGGACCTCATCACCATCTTCGCGCTCGGCAGCGGACTGTATCTCTGGCTCGCGCGGTCGCGGGCCGCGAAGACGCAGCAACGGCTCTCCGCGGCTCTGCCGTTGCCTTCGCCGGGAAGCGGCAGAATGACCAACCGTTCGTTCAGCCTGATCTGGCGCTGGCCGGCCTTGCTCGCGGTCCTCAGCATTTTCGGCCTGCTGCCGGCGCTGCTGGGCCAGACTGGACTGTGGCTACCGCTGTCCTGGGGCGCGCTGACCCTCCCGCTTGCGGTGGCCGCGATCTGCATCGTCCGCAGCCGGAGCTGATCCGGATTGCCGGTATTACTCGGCAGGCTCAGCCGTTGCCTCGTCGGGGGCGCCGGCGCGGCTTGCCATGATCCCGAGGGCCACGCCGCCGATCGCCAGGATTGGCAGCAGCCGCTTGACCCCGATGGCGCGGACGATCTGAAGCCCCGTCGCGAGCAGCATGGGATCGGCGAGCATGCTCGAGGCCGCCGATTTCGCCGCGCGCTCGGCGGCGATCCTCGCGCGCTTCTGCATCTCGCGCTTGTAGCCCCAATAGGTCCCGGCCGCCGCGAGCGTCAGCAGGAAGAAGATGCCGGCGCCGGCGAGGCAGGCCTGCACCGGTCCGTAGGTCTGGAGCACCGAGATGAAGGCGGCCGCGCAGAGAAAGCATGTGGTAATGAACAGCGCGAACGCTGCTCCCGCGGCGAGTGAGGTCAGCCGGACGGTCGCACCGGTCGATGCGCTGATACCGTCGATGATGCGTTGAAACATGGACTTGCTCCTCAGATCCCCACAAGCCAAATCGTCGCCAGCCGATCGCGGCGGCGCCGTAGCGCCGCCGTCATCGCGATATCGGCAGCCTTACCGGCGCCAGACCGCGCCGATCAGGAAGCCGATGCCGAGCGCGAGCCCGACGGTCGCGAGCGGCCGCTGCGTGATCGCGTCCTCCAGCGTCTCCTCGATCGAGCCGTAGGCGTCCTGCGCAGCGCCCATCATGGCGCTGCCGCGCTCCGACATGTCGTCGATCGCGGAATCCATGTTCTCGCGCGCCTGCTTGTAGCCGCGGCGGGCCTGCTTGCCGGTGGAATTGGCAAACGTGTTGAGCACGTCGGTGATCTGGTCGGTGAGGGCGGCGATATCGCTTTTCACGGCTGCTACATCCTTCTCGAGGCGTTCTCTGGTGGCTTTGTCGGTCCAGTCTCTCATCCCGGCTTCGGCGTTACTCGTTGACATCTGGGGCTCCGAATTGTGGGCGGCTGAGATAGCCGGAAAACGTTTCGTTATGACGGAAGTTCCGTTCGTGGGATCCCATCACTCCTGCGGCAGCTGCGGCGAATTCACCGGCATCAGATGTTCCTTCAGGATCAGCCCCACGATCAGCAGCGGCGACGACAGGAACGCGCCCATCGGGCCCCACAGCCAGGTCCAGAACGCCAGCGCGATGAACACGGCGAGTGCGTTCAGCGCGAGCCTGCGCCCGATGATGGTCGGCGTGACGAAGTGCCCTTCCAGGAAGGTGATGCCGCCGAAGGCGAGCCCGGCCATCAACCCACCGCCCAGCGTCGGGAAGGCGATGAGCCCGACCACGACCAGGACGACGAACATGGCGATTGGCCCGATGATCGGGATGAAGTTGAGCGCCGCCGCGAGCGCGCCGAGGCCGGCCGGATTGGGCATGCCGGTGAGCGCGCAGACAATGCCGGTTGCGACGCCGACGCCGATATTGATCACGGTGACGGTCAGGAGGTAGTTGCCGAGATGGACTTCGATCTCGTTGAGAATCCGCAGCGTCCGCAGCCGCGCGTCGCGGTCGCCGAATGTCATGATCAAGGCTTTCCGCAGGTCCCGCCAGCTCGCGATGAACAGGACCAGAGTGGCGAAGAACAGCAGGAACTCGGCGAAGGTCGGCGACAGGAATTCCAGCGTCGGCTGCACCCATTCGAATTTCGGCAGGGGGACGCTCGGCAGGCCCTCGGACCCGCCGACCATGGTTTGCAGCTCCTTCCATAGCGCCAGCGGCCGGTCGAAGACGTGCAGCTTGTCCTTTAACTGTGCGCCGAGCTCCGGCAGGCGCGAGCTCCACTCCATCGCGGGCGCTGCAATCAGTGCCAACACGAACGTCACCAGCGCGGTCACCGCGACCACGATCAGGACGGCGCCGACCGCGCGCGGGACGTGCCGCCGTTCCAGGAAGGATGCGGCCGGCGACAGCATGGTGCCGGCGACAATGGCCATCACGATAGGGAGAAAGAACGCCTTGGCGACGTAGAGCACCGCCACCACCGCGATCAGGAGCAGGCCGGCGAGGGCAAAAGCGACGAACTCGGTGCGGCGAATGACCGGCGGCAACTCGGCATGACTGCCGGGAAGCGGATCACCTTCGCTGCTGCCGGACATCAGACGTTCACTGGGTAGGACGCGCACAATATCTCTCCCGCACGGAAGTCTCCGCGCGCCCATTCACGACCCATTCAACGTCCCGGCAGCCCTCGGGTTCCATCGCGGTTTCGTGAAGCTGTACTCGCTTGACTGTGACGTCGCCGCCGCATCGCGAGCTGGAACTTGAGTCGGCTGGTCTGCGTTGATTGGGAAGCCGCATCACCCTGATGCAGACATTCCACGGGGCAGCACATGACAAAGTCGTCTTTAGTCCGTCGCAGCTTCTCGCCGCGCGCCGTCGCCGCTTTTGCCTTCGCGACAGCATTGTTGACCGTGCCGTTCGCGGCACAGGCCCAGACGCTCGGCTATGCGCCGATGCAGCCGGAGGCTTATCCGCAGGACCAGGCGATCTATTCTCAGGGCTATTCGGCCGAGCCGCAAGCCGCCGACGAGGACGCCGCGCTTCCCGACCGCTTGCGCAAGCAGATCGTCAGCTTCGACCGCAGCGAGCCCGCCGGCACCATCGTGATCGATACCGCCAACACCTATCTCTACTACGTGCTCGGCAATGGCCGCGCGATCCGTTACGGCGTCGGCGTCGGCCGCGAGGGGTTTACCTGGTCGGGCGTGCAGAGCGTGACGCGCAAGGCTGAGTGGCCGGATTGGCATCCGCCGGCAGAGATGATCGCGCGCCAGCCCTATCTGCCGCGCTTCGTCGCCGGCGGCCCCGGCAATCCGCTCGGGGCACGCGCGATGTATCTCGGCTCCAGCGAATACCGCATCCACGGCACCAACGATCCCACCACCATCGGCAAGTTCGTTTCGTCCGGCTGCATCCGCCTGACCAACGAGGACGTCAGCGATCTCTTCAGCCGCGTCAGTGTCGGCACCAAGGTCGTGGTGCTGCCGAAGAACGCACCGTTGATGGCGAGGGGCGGCGATCCGGTACGCAAGCGCCCCGCCGTGACGACGCTGTCCTCGGGCCGGCAAGCGCTGAACATCCCGGCGTCGGCGGTGAACTGAACAAGTTGAGTGAGGTCGCATGAAGGGACGTTCGATCGGCAAACTGGTGAGCGGCGCGGCGGCGATCTTCGCCGTCGCCTCCGTCGGCCTCGCGCTGACGCCATCGGCGCATGCGGAGGATTTCTTCTCGGCATTGTTCGGCGGATTCGGAAGGCGGCCGCCGCCGCAAATCCAGATGCCGTTCGCGAATGACGACATGCCGCGCTATGACTCGCCGCGTCAGCGGGCCTCCTATGGCGGCGGCACGGCCTATTGCGTGCGTGGTTGCGACGGTCGCTATTTCCCGGCGCAGGGAAACGATGCCGAGAGCAAGGCGCAATCCTGCAAGAGCTTTTGCCCGACGTCGGAGACCTCGCTGGTCTATGGCAGCAACATCGACGACGCCACCACGGACAAGGGAAAATCCTATTCCGACCTGCCGAACGCCTTCCGCTATCGTAACGAGATCGTCGCGGGCTGCACCTGCAACGGCAAGGATCCAGTCGGGCTCGCCCAGGTCAAGGCCGAGGACGACCCCACCTTGCGCAAGGGCGACA
>Ga0063456_1000616_pt1 | contig 21550 bp, 16 predicted proteins | sample AraplaMF_Cvi_mMF_FD_56228 | JGI IMG/M metagenome (GOLD analysis project Ga0063456, IMG submission 56228) | Arabidopsis root microbial communities from the University of North Carolina, USA - plate scrape MF_Cvi_mMF version 2 (version 2) | ecosystem: Host-associated > Plants > Roots > Endosphere ... | reverse complement strand
CCGCGCAAGCAGTACCGCATCCAGGAAGTCATCAAGCGCCGCCAGATCCTGCTCGTGCAGGTCGCCAAGGAAGAGCGCGGCAACAAGGGTGCAGCCCTTACCACCTATCTCTCGCTCGCCGGCCGCTATTCCGTCTTGATGCCGAACACGGCGCGCGGTGGCGGCATTTCCCGCAAGATCACCAACCCTGCCGACCGCAAGCGCCTGAAGGAAATCGCGCGCATGCTCGAGGTACCGCAGGGCATGGGCGTCATTCTTCGCACCGCCGGCGCCAACCGCACCAAGGTCGAGGTCAAGCGCGACTTCGAATATCTGATGCGCCTGTGGGAGAACGTACGCACGCTGACGCTGGCGTCCACCGCTCCCTGCCTCGTCTATGAGGAAGGCTCGCTGATCAAGCGCTCGATCCGCGACCTCTATAACAAGGACATCAGCGAGATCATCGTTGCCGGCGAAGAAGGCTATCGTGAAGCGAAAGACTTCATGAAGATGCTGATGCCGAGCCACGCCAAGGTGGTTCAGCCCTATCGCGACATCCACCCGATCTTCTCGCGCTCAGGCATCGAAGCCCAGCTCGACCGCATGCTGCAGCCGCAGGTGACCCTGCGTTCCGGCGGCTACCTGATCATGAACCAGACGGAAGCGCTGGTTTCGATCGACGTCAACTCCGGCCGCTCGACGCGCGAACACTCAATCGAAGATACCGCGCTGCAGACGAACCTCGAAGCCGCGGAAGAAATCGCCCGCCAGCTTCGCCTGCGCGACCTTGCCGGCCTGATCGTCATCGACTTCATCGACATGGAAGAAAAGCGCAACAACCGCGCCGTCGAGAAGAAGCTGAAGGAATGCCTGAAGAACGACCGCGCCCGCATCCAGGTCGGCCGGATCTCGCATTTCGGCCTGCTCGAAATGTCGCGCCAGCGCATCCGCGCTTCGGTTCTCGAATCGACCACGCAGGTGTGCTCGCATTGCGGCGGCACCGGCCATGTGCGTTCGCAGTCCTCCGTCGCGCTGCATGTGCTGCGCGGCATCGAGGAATATCTGCTGAAGAACACCACGCACAACATCACCGTGCGCACCACTCCTGACATCGCGCTCTATTTGCTCAACCACAAGCGCCAGACGATCATCGATTACGAAAGCCGTTTCGGCGTCGCGATCGTCATCGACGCGGACGGTTCGGTCGGTGCGCAGCATTTCGCGATCGATCGCGGCGAAGCCGTGGAAAACCCGGTCAAGATCGAAACACTNTTCAACTTCGCAGCCATTCCCGAGGATGACGACGACGATATCGTCATCGAAGTGGATGAAGAGGAAGACGAAGAACTCGAGGAAAAGCCGGCCGCTGCCGAACGCCCCGCAGCAGCGCGCTCGGAAGGCGAAGGTGACAGTAACCGCAAGCGCAAGCGCCGCAGGCGCCGCCGCGGCCGCAACGGCAATGCCGAGCAGCCGGTATCGGCAGCAGGCGAAGCCGGTGACGAGGATGAGGATGGCGACGACGAGGGCGGCGAAGGTGATGAAAACACCGAAGCCACACCCGAGACGCGCGCTGAAAGCGAGGAATCGCAGCGCCGCAAGCGCCGCCGTCGCGGCAAGCGTGGCGGTCGCCGCAATCGCGCCGAGGATGGCTCCGAGCTGACGGCTGGCGAAGCCGGTGAAGACAATGGCGGCGACGAGGACGAAGGTGACGACGTTTCGAACGACGGCGCTCCTGGTGAAGCCGTAGCTGTCGAGGCGATTGCCGAGCAGGCTGACGAAGCTCAGCCCGCGATGGCAGCCGTCGAGAGCGCAGTGGTCATCACCGAAGATGTGAAGCCCGCCCGCAGCCGCGGCCGCCGCAAACCGGCGGCAGCGCCGGTCGAGGAACCGGTGGCGGAGACCGCACCTGTGGTCGAGGCAGAACCGGAGTTGGTGGAAGCCTCCGCCGATCTCGAAACATCAGTCCAGGAAGAGGCAAAGCCGGTTCGCGCCAACCGCGAATCCAATATCTCCTCCTCCGAGCCGACGGTGAAATCCACCACCCGCGTCGAGAATGGCGACGGCGATGACGGCAAGCCGAAGAAAGCCGGCTGGTGGCAGCGCCGTGGCTTCTTCTGAACGCTGATTTTCGGACGTAAACACTGAAATCCGGCCGCGGCGACGCGGCCGGATTTTCGTTTATGGCGATAGCGTGGGGAGTAGAAATGGGCGGCACTTTGCCACTGTGTACCGCAAGCGAGACGGCATAGAGCGCTTCACTATCGCTCGGCTCGACGCCGGCGAAGAGCGACCATCATCCCCGGTTGCGATCAGGCCGCCGGCGGATAGAGCAAGTCGACGATGTAGCTGGCGTCGAAACGGGAATCGAGCATGCCGTAAGTGGAGCGCCAGCCGCCGGCAAGGCGCGTCTCGATGAAGGCATCGGCAATGCGCCCGGCGCCCAGCCGATAGAGTTCGGCGGCACCGGCAGCCAGCGCCAGTTGCTCGACCAGCAGGCGCGCGGCGCCCTCGTCCTGTTCACACAGCGCGATTGCGGCGCGCAACACGTCGATCGTCTTCTTGCCGGCAGGGCCGAGATCGCGGGCAAGGCCGGCGAAGACGGTTTCGAACAGATCCTTGCCACGGTTGAGCACACGCAGCACGTCGAGCGCCATGACGTTGCCGGAGCCTTCCCAGATGGCGTTGACGGGCGCCTCGCGGTAATGGCGGGCGATCGGGCGATCTTCGATGTAGCCGTTGCCGCCGATGCATTCCATCGCCTCGTAGATCAGCGCCGGCGCGATCTTGCAGCACCAGTATTTGGCGACCGGCGTCATGACGCGGGCATAGGCCGCCTCCTCGGCATTGCCGCGCGCCTTGTCGAAGGCGTCGGCAAGACGGAAGGACAGCGCCGTCGCGGCGGCGACATCGAGCGCCATGTCGGCGAGCACGCGCGTCATGATCGGCTGGTTGACCAGCATCTTGCCGAAGACGCTGCGGCCGCGGGTGTGATGCACGGCTTCGGCAAGCGAGGCGCGCATGATGCCCGATGAGGCCAGCGCACAGTCGAGCCTGGTCAGCGTCACCATGTCGAGGATGGTGCGGATGCCGGCATCCGGACCGCCGAGCAGGAAACCGAATGTGTCTGTAAACTCGACCTCGGAAGAGGCGTTGGAGCGGTTGCCGACCTTGTCCTTCAACCGCTGGAACTGCAACCCGTTGGCGGAACCATCTTCCAGAAGGCGCGGCACGAGAAAGCAACCCATGCCCTCCTTCGTCTGCGCCAGCATGATGAAGGCATCGCTCATCGGCGCGGACATGAACCATTTGTGGCCGGACAGCCGGTAGATACCCTCGCTGACCTTTTCGGCAGCGGTCCTGTTGGCGCGCACATCCGTGCCGCCCTGCTTTTCCGTCATGCCCATGCCGATGGTCACGGCGGATTTCTGCATGGCGGGCTTGTTCGACGAATCATATTTGCGCGAGAGGATCTTTGGCGCCCAGTCCTTTTGGACAGCGGGCGAAGCCGACAGCGCCGCAACCGAGGCGCTGGTCATCGTCAGCGGGCAGAGATGGCCGGATTCCAGCTGTGACGTCAGATAAAACCGCGCGGCGCGAACCTTGTGCGCCTCATCCTTGGCCTCGGTATCGGCCTGCGGGTCCCAGACGGAGGAATGCAGCCCGACCGACATGGAGCGGCGCATCAGCGCGTGCCAGGCGGGATGGAACTCGACGACGTCGAGGCGCTCACCGCGCGGACCATGGGTGCGCAGCTGCGGCGCGCCCTGGTTGGCCATGCGCGCCAGTTCCTGCGCCTCCGGCGAGGTGACGTAGCGGCCCATATTTTCCAGNTCTTCGCGGATGCCGCGCGGNAGGGCCGCCGTCAGGTCGACGATCAGCGGATCGGATCGATAGGCGTTGATGCCGGACCACAGGCTCGGCTGGTTGAGTTCTGCGAGTTTGTCGTCAGTCCGGTTGGCGGAGGTCATAATTCGCTTCTAGTGTAAGAACCCGGCAAAGGGAAACCGGAAGTTATGATTCGGTTCATTCTGCTCTATCGGAATTCGGGCGAAAATGCATGGGGACATAAGCCTTTGCCCACAGCGCATGCTTGCCCCGGCGGGCAGCACTCTTTATAGACCCGCCAGAGACAGCAAGAGGCAAGGTCATGGTCTTTTTCCCCCACCGCCACCTCATCGGCATCAAGGGCCTCACCGAGCAGGATATCACCTATCTTCTCGACAAGGCGGATGAGGCCNTCAAGATCAGCCGCCAGAGAGAAAAGAAGACGTCGACGCTGCGCGGGCTGACGCAGATCAATCTCTTCTTCGAGGCATCGACCCGCACACAGGCCTCCTTCGAGCTTGCCGGTAAGAGGCTCGGGGCCGACGTCATGAACATGTCGGTCGGCAATTCCTCGGTGAAGAAAGGCGAAACGCTGATCGACACGGCGATGACGCTGAATGCCATGCGCCCCGACGTGCTGGTGATCCGCCATTCGAGCGCAGGTGCCGCCGCCCTTCTCGCCCAGAAGGTCTCCTGCTCGGTCGTCAATGCCGGCGACGGGCAGCACGAACATCCGACCCAGGCGCTGCTCGACGCGCTGACGATCCGTCGCGCCAAGGGCAAGCTGTCGCGCATCATCGTGGCAATCTGCGGCGACGTGCTGCATTCGCGGGTGGCGCGCTCCAACATCCTATTGCTCAACGCGATGGGCGCCCGCGTCCGTGTCGTCGCACCTGCAACCCTCCTGCCCGCCGGCATCGCCGAGATGGGCGTCGAGGTCTTCCATTCGATGAAGGAAGGGCTGAAGGACGCCGACGTCGTGATGATGCTGCGGCTGCAGCGCGAGCGCATGTCCGGCGCCTTCGTGCCTTCGGTGCGCGAATATTATCACTTCTACGGACTCGACGCCGAAACGCTGAAAGCCGCCAAGGAGGATGCGCTGGTCATGCATCCCGGCCCGATGAACCGCGGCGTCGAGATCGCGTCTGAGGTGGCGGACGGGCCGCAGAGTGTGATCGCCGAACAGGTGGAGATGGGGGTGGCGGTGCGCATGGCGGTCATGGAGACGCTGCTCGTCTCGCAGAACCAGGGTCCCCGCAGCGATGGAATGATGGCATGAGCAACCCGATCGTCCTCAAGAACGTCCGCATCGTCGATCCCTCGCGCAACCTCGATGAAGTCGGAACGATCATCGCCAAAAACGGCGTGATCATCGCCGCCGGCCATGCGGCGCAGAATCAGGGCGCGCCTGATGGCGCCGTCATCCGCGACTGCACGGGCCTTGTGGCGACGCCCGGCCTCGTCGATGCGCGCGTCCATATCGGCGAACCCGGCGGCGAGCATCGTGAGACGATCGCCTCGGCGAGCCGGGCGGCGGCGGCCGGGGGCGTCACCTCGATCATCATGATGCCGGACACCGATCCCGTCATCGACGACATCGCGCTCGTCGAATTCGTCAAGAAGACGGCGCGGGATACGGCCGCCGTCAATGTCTATCCGGCAGCCGCCATCACCAAGGGCCTTGCCGGCGAGGAAATGACCGAGATCGGCCTGTTGATGCAGGCCGGCGCCGTCGCCTTCACCGATGCCCATTCCAGCGTCCACGACACGCAGGTGCTGCGCCGGATCATGACCTATGCGCGCGAATTCGGCGCCGTCATTTCCTGCGAGACGCGTGACAAATATCTCGGCGCCAACGGCGTCATGCATGAGGGGCTTTTCGCCAGCTGGCTCGGGCTCTCCGGCATTCCCAGGGAAGCCGAGCTCATCCCGCTCGAACGCGATCTCAGGATCGCCGAGCTGACGCGCGGACGTTATCACGCCGCGATGATCTCGGTGCCGCAATCGGTCGAGGCGATTGAACGCGCCCGCAGCCGCGGCGCCAAGGTGACCTCAGGCATCTCGATCAACAATCTGGCGCTCAACGAAAACGACATCGGCGAATACCGCACCTTCTTCAAGCTCTATCCGCCGCTGCGACCGGAAGACGACCGGGTGGCGATGGTCGAGGCCCTTGCCAGCGGCGCGATCGACATCATCGTCTCCTCGCATGACCCGCAGGACGTCGATACGAAGCGCCTGCCCTTCGCCGAGGCGGAGGACGGCGCGATCGGGCTCGAAACCATGCTGGCGGCGGCGCTGAGGCTTTACCATGGCGGCCAGGTGAGCCTGATGCGCCTGATCGACGCCATGTCGACCCGCCCCGCCGAGATTTTCGGCCTCGCCGCCGGCACGCTGAAGCCGGGTGCGGCGGCCGATATCGCGCTGATCGATCTCGATGAGCCTTGGCTTGTCGCCAAAGACATGCTTCTCTCCCGTTCGAAGAATACGCCGTTCGAGGATGCGCGCTTCAGCGGACGGGCGGTCGCGACATACGTCTCGGGAAAGCTTGTCCACGCAATTTAGGAGACGGCTGGACCGAGGATAGGCCACGGAGGGCCGAGGGGGCATATGTTATCCAATCTCATGTCATGGCAGATCACCCTGCCGATCGCGCTTGCCGCAGCCATCATCGGATATCTCTTCGGCTCCATTCCTTTCGGCCTGATCCTGACGCGTGCGGCCGGCCTCGGCGACGTGCGCAGCATCGGCTCCGGCAATATCGGCGCGACCAATGTGCTCAGAACAGGAAACCGCAAGCTCGCTGCGGCGACGCTGCTGCTCGATGCGCTGAAGGCATCGGCGGCGGCCTGGGTCGTCGGTTATTTCCTCGGTGAGGAGGCGGCGATCATCGCCGGCTTCTTCGCCTTCATTGGTCATCTCTTCCCGGTCTGGATCGGCTTCAAGGGCGGCAAGGGTGTCGCCACCTATATCGGCACCCTGCTCGGCGTCGCGCCGATCATGGTCGTGCTCTTCGCCGCCGTCTGGCTGGCCGTCGCCTTCACCACCCGCTACTCCTCGCTGTCGGCACTGGTCGCCATGCTTGTCATCCCGGTGGCGCTGTGGATCCTGGGCAACGAAAAGGTTGCGGCAGTGATGGCGATCATGACCCTGATTTCCTACTGGAAGCACAAGGCGAATATCTCGCGGCTGATGGGCGGGACGGAAAGCAAGATCGGGGCAAAGGGATAATGGATGCGCTGAGCGCGGGACCAAAAGGCGTCGTGCTGACCGAACGGCAGAGAATTGCCTGGCTGCGCCTCATCCGTTCCGACAATATCGGCCCCGCCACCTTTCGCGACCTCATCAATCATTTCGGTTCGGCCGAGGCAGCGCTTGCCGCATTGCCGGAGCTTTCGGCGCGCGGCGGCGCCACGCGGGCAATCCGCATCGCCAGCGAGGCCGAAGCACATCGGGAACTGGAGGCAGCGCATCGTTTCGGCGCCCGCTTCGTGGGCATCGGTGAGCCGGACTATCCGCAGGCACTGAAACAGATCGACGGCGCACCGCCGCTTCTCGCCGTCAAAGGCGCGCTTGCCGCCGCCAAACGACCGGCCGTCGGCATTGTCGGCTCACGCAACGCCTCGGTCGCAGGCNCGAAATTCGCGGCGATGGTGGCGCGCGACTGCGGCAGGGCGGGTTATACCGTGGTCTCGGGGCTGGCGCGCGGCATCGACACATCAGCCCACCGTGCGAGCCTCGAGACAGGCACCATCGCCGCCCTTGCGGGGGGTCTCGACCAGCCCTACCCGCCGGAGAATATCGGCTTGCTCGAAGAGATCACNGGCNGCAACGGCCTGGCGGTCAGCGAGATGCCCTTCGGCTGGGANCCCCGCGCCCGCGACTTTCCGCGCCGGAACCGGCTGATCGCCGGCATTGCGCTCGGCCTCGTCGTCATCGAAGCAGCGACACGTTCGGGCTCGCTGATCACGGCGCGGCTTGCCGGCGAGTTCGGTCGCCTGGTGTTTGCCGTGCCCGGCTCCCCCCTCGATCCGCGCTGCCATGGCACCAACGGCCTGCTGAAGGACGGTGCATCGATCGTCACCGCCCCCGTCGATGTCGTCGAGGCTTTGGCGCCGCTTGCGCAATTCGACCTGTTCCCGTCATCGATGGCAGAGGAACCGGCGCGTGAGGGCAAGGCAATTTCGGTGCCACCCGGCGATCCCGACCGAACCCGCGTCATCGATGCGCTCGGGCCGACGCCGGTCGAGATCGACGACGTCATCCGCCATACCGGTCTGTCGGCATCCGCGGTCTATCTCATCCTTCTGGAACTCGATATATCGGGCAGGCTGCAGCGCCATCAGGGCGGGTTCGTCTCGCTTTCCGATTGAACTTTGCACGATATCGCAGAATTGCCGCCCCCTGTGTCGAAAACCTTCGACAACCTATCTACGATTGCACTTCCCCGATAAACTCCCTTCGGCTGCACCGGATGCAAGAACTAAAATTGTAGCAAACCCCTTGACCGCGGCGATTTCCCTGTCCATGTCGGAGGGCCGGGATCCATCTTTCGGTGTGTGTCGCGCTGGCTTCAACGCTGGCGTCGTTTCCTTTTTAGAGAATCATCATGAATGTTGTAGTGGTGGAATCGCCTGCCAAGGCCAAGACGATCAACAAGTATCTGGGTCCGGGATACAAAGTGCTCGCCTCCTTCGGCCATGTGCGCGATCTGCCTGCCAAGGACGGCTCAGTTCTTCCTGATCAGGATTTCGAAATGCTTTGGGAGGTCGATAGCGCCTCCGCAAAGCGGATGAAGGATATTGCCGATGCGGTGAAATCCTCCGACGGCCTTTTTCTCGCGACCGACCCGGATCGCGAAGGCGAAGCGATTTCCTGGCACGTTCTCGATATGCTGAACAAGAAGCGCGTGCTGAACGGCAAGCCGGTCAAACGCGTCGTCTTCAACGCCATCACCAAGAAGGCGGTGCTCGACGCGATGGCCGATCCGCGCGACATCGACGTGCCGCTCGTCGACGCCTATCTGGCGCGGCGCGCGCTCGACTATCTGGTCGGCTTCAATCTTTCGCCGGTGCTCTGGCGCAAGCTGCCCGGCGCCCGGTCGGCCGGCCGCGTCCAGTCGGTGGCGCTTCGTCTGGTCTGCGACCGTGAATCCGANATCGAACGCTTCATTTCGGAAGAATACTGGAACATCTCGGCCCTTCTAAAGACACCGCGCGGCGACGAGTTCGAGGCCAGGCTGGTTTCGGCGAATGGCAAACGGCTGCAGCCGCGCGCGATCGGCAACGGCGAGGATGCCGGCAAGCTCAAGGCATTGCTCGAAGGCGCAAGCTATATCGTCGACTCCGTCGAAGCGAAACCGGTCAAGCGCAATCCCGGACCGCCGTTTACGACCTCGACCCTGCAGCAGGCCGCCTCCTCCAATCTCGGCTTCTCCGCCTCGCGCACCATGCAGATCGCCCAGAAGCTCTATGAAGGCGTCGATATCGGCGGCGAGACGGTCGGTCTCATCACCTATATGCGAACCGACGGCGTGCAGATGGCGCCCGAGGCGATCGATGCGGCGCGCCGCGCCATCGTCGACCAGTTCGGCGAGCGCTATATGCCCGAGAAGGCGCGCTTCTATTCCACCAAGGCCAAGAACGCCCAGGAGGCGCACGAGGCGATCCGTCCGACCGATTTCTACCGCTCGCCCGACCGCGTGCGCAAATTCCTCGATGCCGATCAGATCCGCCTCTACGACCTGATCTGGAAGCGCGGCATCGCCAGCCAGATGGCGTCGGCCGAAATCGAGCGCACGACGGCTGAAATCACCGCCGACAACAAGGGCGAGAAGGCCGGGCTGCGCGCCGTCGGTTCGGTCATCCGCTTCGACGGTTTCATCGCCGCCTATACCGACCAGAAGGAGGACGGCGAGCAGAGTGACGACGGCGACGAGGATGGCCGCCTGCCGGAGATCAATGCACGCGAGACGCTCGCCAAGCAGAAGATCAACTCGACGCAGCATTTCACCGAGCCGCCGCCGCGCTATTCGGAAGCCTCGCTGATCAAGAAGATGGAAGAGCTCGGCATCGGCCGCCCCTCCACCTATGCCGCGACGCTGGCGACGTTGCGCGACCGCGACTATGTGACGATCGACAAGCGCAAGCTTATCCCGCAGGCCAAGGGCCGGCTGGTGACCGCTTTCCTCGAAAGCTTCTTCACCAAATATGTCGAATACGACTTCACCGCCGATCTCGAAGAGAAGCTCGACCGGATTTCCGCCGGCGAGCTGAACTGGAAGCAGGTGCTGCGCGACTTCTGGAAGGATTTCTTCGCCCAGATCGAGGACACCAAGGAACTGCGCGTCACCAACGTGCTCGATTCGCTGAACGAGGCGCTGGCGCCGCTCGTCTTCCCGAAGCGCGAGGATGGCAGCGATCCCCGGATCTGCCAGGTCTGCGGCACCGGCAACCTGTCGCTGAAGCTCGGCAAATACGGCGCCTTCGTCGGCTGCTCAAATTATCCGGATTGCAACTACACCCGCCAGCTCTCCTCCGAAAACGGCGGAGAGGCGGACGGTGCTGCCCTTAACGAGCCGAAGAACCTCGGCACCGATCCGACGACCGGCGAGGAGCTGACGCTGCGGTCCGGCCGCTTCGGCCCCTATATACAGCGCGGCGACGGCAAGGAAGCCAAACGCGCCTCGCTGCCGAAGGGATGGAAGCCCGAGGATATCGACTATGAAAAGGCGATGGCATTGATCTCGCTGCCGCGCGATATCGGCAAACACCCCGAAACGGGCAAGATGATCTCATCCGGCATCGGTCGCTACGGGCCGTTCCTCCTGCATGACGGTTCCTATGCCAATCTGGAAACCGTCGAGGACGTGTTCTCGGTCGGCCTCAACCGTGCCGTGACTGTTATCGCCGAAAAGGCGAACCAGGCGCCGGGGCGGGGTTCGCGCGGGACACCGGCGGCGCTGAAGACGCTCGGCGATCATCCTGATGGCGGCCCCATCACCGTTCGCGACGGCAAGTACGGACCTTACGTCAATTGGGGCAAGGTCAATGCGACATTGCCGAAGGGCAAGGACCCGCAGGCGATCACCGTCGAGGAAGCGCTCGCGCTGATCACCGAAAAGGCCGGCAAGGCGCCTGCAGGCAAGACGGCAAAGGCGAAGGCCAAGCCGAAGGCGGCGGCCGCCGAAGCCAAGACCACCAAGACGGCGGCCAAGCCGAAGGCAACGAAGGCGAAAGCGCCGGCGAAATCGAAAAAGGGCTGACGTGAGCAGGATACCGCGCGAGAGAACGAACCCCGCGGGCAAGCGCCCGGGCAAGATCGGCCGCTCGGGCAAGGATGCTCCCGCCGTCGAGCCGCTGAACATCGTCCACGGCGCCCTGCCCTCACGCGAGGTGATCCTGCGCTTCATCGCCGATCATCCGCAGAAAGCCTCCAAACGCGAACTCGCCAAGGCTTTCGGCCTGAAGGGCGACAGCCGCGTCGAGCTCAAGCACATGCTGCAGGAACTCGAGCAGGAAGGCATGCTGCAGAAGAACCGCAAGTCGCTGATCCGTCCCGGCGCGCTGCCGCCCGTCACCGTTCTCGATATCACCACACGCGACAAGGATGGCGATCTGATCGGCCGGCCGGCGGAATGGCCGGAGGACCAGGGCGTCGCACCCGCCGTCGCCATCCGCCAGCAATCGCCCGCAGGCCGCCAGGGCAAGGGCAAGGCGCCCGTCGCCGGCCTCGGCGACCGCATCCTGGCAAAGATCTTCCCGGCCGTCGATCGCGGCGGGCCGGCCTATACGGCGCGGATCATCAAGGTGATCGACAGGCGCCGCGGCGCCTCGATGGGCGTCTTCCGCACCGCACCCGGCGGCGGTGGCCGGCTGCTGCCGATCGAACGGCGCGGCGAGGAAATGGTGATCGATCCCGACTTCACCGGCGGCGCCGCGGACGGCGACCTGGTCGAAGTGGAAGTCGCCCGTCTCGGCCGCTTCGGCCTGCCGCGCGCCAAGGTGCTTTCCGTCGTCGGTTCCGTCGGTTCGGAAAAGGCGATCTCGATGATCGCCATCCATGCACACGGCATCCCGCATGTCTTCCCGCCTGCGGTCATCGCCGAGGCGGATGACGCCAAGCCTGCCAACATGTCGCATCGCGAGGATTGGCGCGACGTGCCGCTGATCACCATCGATCCGGCCGACGCCAAGGACCATGACGATGCGGTCTATGCCGAGCTCGACCCCTCGCCCGACAATCCCGGCGGCGTCCTCGTCACCGTCGCGATTGCCGACGTTTCCTGGTATGTCCGCCCCAATTCGCCGCTCGACCGCGAGGCGCTGAAGCGCGGCAACTCGGTCTATTTCCCGGATCGCGTCGTGCCGATGCTGCCGGAGCGCATCTCCAACGATCTCTGCTCGCTGAAGCAAGGCGTCGACCGCCCGGCGCTCGCCGTGCGCATGAGCTTTTCCGCGGAAGGCCGCAAGATCGGCCACACCTTCCATCGCATCATGATGAAGAGCGCCGCAAAGCTCTCCTACCAGCAGGCGCAGGCGGCGATCGACGGCAAGCCAGACGATCAGACCGGACCGATGCTCGAGCCGATCCTGAAGCCGCTCTGGCACGCCTATGAGGTGATGAAGCGCGGACGCGACCGGCGCCAGCCGCTGGAACTCGACATGCCGGAGCGCAAGATCCTGCTGAAGCCCGACGGCACGGTCGACCGGGTCTTCGTGCCGCCGCGGCTCGATGCGCACAAGCTGATCGAAGAAATGATGATCCAGGCGAATGTCTGTGCCGCCGAGACCCTGGAAAAGAAACGCCAGCCGCTGATCTATCGCATCCATGACGGCCCGACGCTCGCCAAGCAGGAAATCCTGCGCGAGTTCCTGGCGACACTCGGCATCTCGCTGGCCAAGGGCGGGAATATGCGCGCCAACAGCTTCAACGGCATTCTGGCGAAGGCGGACGGTACGCCGCACCAGACCATGGTCAACGAGATGGTGCTGCGTTCGCAGAGCCAGGCGATCTACGGTCCCGAGAATATCGGTCATTTCGGCCTCAACCTGATGAAATACGCCCACTTCACCTCGCCGATCCGCCGCTACGCCGATCTCATCGTGCATCGCGCCCTCGTCGGTTCGCTGGGCTTCGGCGAAGGCGGCATTACGCCCGACGAAGAGGCGGCACTCGACGATATCGCCGCCGAAATCTCGACCTTCGAGCGCCGCGCCATGGCCGCCGAGCGCGAGACGGTCGACCGGCTGATCGCCCATCATCTGAGCGGCCGCGTCGGCGAGGAATTTGCCGGGCGGGTCTCGGGCGTGACGAAATCGGGGCTTTTTGTCGCCTTGCCGGACTATGGCGCCGACGGCTTCGTCCCNATATCTACGCTCGGCACCGATTATTTCATCTATGACGAGGCGCATCAGGCGCTGTCNGGGGAGCGAACGGGGCTCGGCTATCGCCTGGGCGACAGCGTCACCGTGAAGCTTGCCGAAGCGATCCCGCTTGCCGGCGCGCTGCGTTTCGAGATGATCAGCGAGGGCCGCGAGATGCCGACGGCGGTGCGCTCCTTCCACAAAGCGGGCCGCCGCGACAGGGGCCAGGTCCGCAAGAAACCCGGAACGAGGCCGCCGCGCGGACGGCACTAGCCCACCGGCTCGAAAATCGGAATCGATTTTCGAAAAGCGCGATGCAAGGATTGAAANAGTTAGAGCGTTCTTTGTGCGTCCGAAAGGACGCACGGGGCTCTATGTCCGAAAGAGGAACAGGCGATGATCACACNGACCGATCCGGCGGTCCGCTACGGAGATGCGCCCGAGGTCGAGCGTCCGGTTGGGCGCTCGGTCATNCGCGGGCTGATGAACCGCTGCCCGGCCTGCGGTAACGGCAAGCTCTTTCGCGCCTTCCTGAAACCGGTCGATCATTGCGCGGCCTGCGGCGAGGCGATGCATCACCAACGCGCCGACGACCTGCCGCCCTATATCGTCATTCTCGTCCTTGGCCACGTCGTGGTCGGCGGCTATATGCTGACCGACCTGACCTTCGTGCTGCCGGTCTGGGTGCACCTTGCCATCTGGGCGCCGATCACCGTCATCACAGCGCTCGCCTCGATCCAGCCTATCAAGGGCGGCGTCATCGGCCTGCAGTGGGCGCTGCGCATGCACGGTTTCGGCGGGGAGAGTGATGGTGCGGACGATTATGACATCCCCGGCCGGCCGGATTAGAGCATGTCGAGCAAAAGCGCGAGNCGCGAATCTGAAAGATCGCGACGCGCTTTAGCGCCTTCACCTTCCAGACATATTTAACGTGTAGTGCCAGCGCTCCACCGANCACCACCCGAACGCGGCAGCCGACGATCCTCAACGACTTGACATGGTACGCTTTTCTTGTCTGAACAGGCTTTACATTCCGCAGGTGGTCACTCACATCGGAAATACTGCGAAACGCTGCCTGTCACCTGGGTTTGGCACGCCTGTGTCTTTCTATGCGAGGTGACAGGCCGGTTCGCTCGCGTAGCTTTCTAAGGATGGATAAATGTCTCAGCCGAGAAACGGCACACCGGGCGATGTCGAGGAAATCCATTGGCCTTCTCTGGTGGCAGCCATCTCGTCCATATCAGCCGTCGGCATAGCAATCGGCCTCGGACTCCCGCTTCTCAGCATCATCCTCGAAAAACGCGGCATCTCGTCCACCTTGATCGGGCTCAACACGGCGATGGCCGGGGTTGCGGCGATGGCCGCCGCACCAATCACCACCAAGCTTGCCCATAAATACGGCGTTGCGCCGACGATGCTCTGGGCGGTGCTGATTTCGGCGCTGAGCGCGCTCGGTTTTTATTACGCCGAGGATTTCTGGATGTGGTTTCCGCTGCGTTTCGCCTTCCATGGCGCGACGACGACGCTGTTCATCCTCTCCGAATTCTGGATCAATGCCGCTTCGCCGCCTTCCAAGCGCGGCTTCGTGCTCGGCATCTACGCGACGGTGCTTTCCCTTGGCTTTGCGGCCGGGCCGCTGCTCTTTTCGATCCTCGGCAGCGACGGCATCTTCCCCTTCCTGATCGGCGCCGCCGCCATCCTGCTTGCCGCCATCCCGATCTTCATCGCCCGCGACGAAAGCCCGGTGCTCGAGGAAAAACCGGAGCTGCATTTCATGCGCTACGTCTTCCTGGTGCCGACGGCGACGGCGGCGGTCTTCATCTTCGGCGCGGTCGAAGCGGGCGGGCTGTCGCTTTTCCCGATCTTTGCCGTGCGCGCCCATTTCACCGAATCGCAGGCAGCACTTCTGCTGACCATGATGGGTGTCGGCAACGTCATCTTTCAGATCCCGCTCGGCCTGCTCTCCGACCGCATCGGCGACAAGCGGCCGCTTCTGGCTGCCATGGCGCTGATGGGGTTCATCGGCTCGATGATGCTGCCGCTGCTGGTCGACAACTGGCTGCTGATGGCCGGGCTCCTGCTTTTCTGGGGCGGCTGCGTCTCCGGCCTCTATACGGTCGGACTCAGCCATCTCGGCTCGCGGCTGACGGGTTCCGACCTTGCGGCGGCCAATGCTGCCTTCGTCTTCTGTTATGCGATGGGAACCGTGGCCGGGCCGCAGGCGATCGGCGCGGCGATCGATGTCGCTGGAAATAATGGTTTTGCCTGGGCGATTGCCGCCTTCTTCGGCCTNTACGCNCTACTTTCCGGCATCAGACTGATGTTCATTCGAAAACGGACTTGACTTTTCGGGCTGGATTCGTAGTTTCGCGCCAGAATTTGCCGTGGAGCCCATCCGGCTTCCACGGCTTTCATTTTCTTAAAGGCAGGACGACCATGGCCAAGGCTACAACAATCAAGATCAAGCTGCTGTCGACAGCCGACACCGGTTTCTTCTACGTCACGACGAAGAACAGCCGTACGATGACGGACAAGATGACGAAGACGAAGTACGACCCGATTGCTAAGAAGCATGTCGAGTTCAAGGAAACCAAGATCAAGTAACCGCTTGAGCTGACGGATTTCAAAAAAGCGCGCGCTTTCGGGTTGCGCGTTTTTTATTGTCCGGATGATCGTCTTTGAGAGATGATAGCGCAAACAGACAAAACGCCGCCCTTCCATCTTCGGGAAGTGACGGCGTTTTTGTGAAAGGGGGTCGGCCAGCATGCAAAACGGCACGAGGAACCGCTATAACTTGCCTACTAGCCGACCGACCCCACGACCCAGGAGATGCGGCGGACCTGAGCATCATGGGGTATCGACAACTCCTCAACGGGAGCGCTTCTCTTATGAGCCGATAATTTGCGCAGAAATGAAAGAAAATCAACAAATTCTTAATGGTGAAATTTGTTAGCCTGATTCTATGGTTAAAAGTCCAGATTTGGGACATACAAAGATTTGTCGGCTCTGCTTGGGCTTGAAGCCTAGAGTTGGACCATCCCAAGAAATTCGACAATATAACTTAACAACTTACGCCTCCCCTCCCCTTACGTGAGGTGACGTCGCCGCAGTCTATTTGGCCCTTCCGGCGACAGGCATTTTTTATAGTCTCCATTTCATCTTGAGCCAGCGGCCAGACATCCTCAACACTGTCGCAGGTCGACCTATCCGCAGCAACGCCGATGGTCCATTTTTGGGCTATTGAGTTGCAAAATTTTCGCCCCGCATTGCATAAGCGAAGATTAAAAATCGGTAACGATTGGCTTACAGCGGTGGAAAACCCGCAAATGGTGCCTATGGCGGCAACTGATTCGTCAGGCGGCTGCGGCGACCACGCGGTTGCGGCCGGTATTCTTGGCCTCGTAAAGGGCCAGATCCGCCTGTTTCATCAGCTGGTCCGGGGTCAGTACCGCCGCAATCCGCGAGGCGATGCCGAAGGAAGCGGTGACGTTCAGCGCTTGGCCGGCGTGTTTCAGCATGAAGGGAGCGCTTTCGATCGCCGCGCGCAGGCGCTCGGCTACAGTAGCGGCAATTTCCGGCGAGGTGTCGGGCATCACGACGACGAATTCCTCGCCACCGTAGCGGCAGGCGAGATCGGCGCCACGGATGGTCGAACGGACGCGATTTGCGAATTCNCGCAGCACTTCGTCGCCGCCGTCATGGCCGTAGGTGTCGTTTACCTGCTTGAAGCGATCGATATCGGTGATCAACACCGAAAGNGGTCGGCCCCGGGCCATCGAACGGTTGAAGAGNANGTTCAGATGGTTGTCGAGATAGCGCCGNTTATAAAGGCCGGTCAGCGGATCGGTGACGGCAAGCTCGATCGTCTGCTTGACGCTGGCGCGCAGGCGGTCGTTGTAGCGCTTGCGGCGGATCTGCGTCAGGCTGCGGGCAACAAGCTCGTTGGGATCGACCGGGCGGATGATGTAATCGTTGACGCCGAGATCGAGCGCGCGCACCACCATGTCGTCCGCGCCCTGCTCGGTGATGATCAAAATCGGCAGGAAGCGCGTGCGCTCCAGCGAGCGCAGCTGCGAGCAGAGGCGAAGCGGATCGTAGTCATCGAAATTGGCATTGACGATGACNAGATCGAAGGCGCTTTCGGCCGCCTCGAAGAGGGCAGCCTGCGGATCGGAAAGGGCAAGCACGTCGGCGACCGGCTTCAGCGCCTTGACGAGGCGCTCCTGCGAATTGGCGCGGCCGTCAACGAGCAACACTTGAGCGGTCTCATCGGCGCGGCCCTCGCCTGCNCGCGCGAGGTCGTCGATGCCCATCGTATGGGCGGTATCGGAGCGGATGCGCAGCTCGTCGCTCAACGTCTTCAGCCGCAGCAGGCTCTTCACCCGAGAGATCAGCTGCAGATCGTTGACCGGCTTGGTGAGGAAATCATCGGCGCCAGCCTTCAGGCCGCGCACGCGATCGGCCGGCTGGTCGAGCGCGGTGACCATGACGACTGGAATATGGGCTGTCTTCTGGCTCGCCTTCAGCCGTTCGCAGACCTCGAAACCGTCTATGCCGGGCATCATGATGTCGAGCAGGATGAGATCGACCTGGTTGCGCTCGCAGATCGCCAGCGCCGTGTAGCCGTCGGCTGCGGTCATCACGTCGAAATACTCCGCGAGCAGCCGCGCCTCAAGCAGCTTCACGTTGGCCGGAATATCGTCAACCACCAGTATTCGCGCAGTCATAAGTGTCTTTCCGATGCGTCAAGCATCGCCCAGATAGGTCTTGATCGTCTCGATGAATTTTGGAACCGAGATCGGCTTGGAAACATAGGCCTCGCAGCCGCCCTGGCGGATCCGCTCCTCGTCGCCCTTCATCGCGAAAGCCGTGACGGCGATGACGGGAATCACATGCAGCTCGTCGTCTTCCTTCAGCCATTTGGTGACTTCGAGGCCTGAGACCTCGGGAAGCTGAATGTCCATGAGGATGAGATCGGGGCGATGCTTGCGCGCCAGATCCAGCGCCTCCATGCCGTTTCGGGTCTGGATCGTGGTATAACCGGACGCCTCGATGAGGTCGCGAAAGAGCTTCATGTTGAGCTCGTTATCTTCTACAATCATCACCTGTTTGGGCATGACAAGCTGTCCCTACGTCCGTTCGCGCAGCGGTTCGTCCCATGAGAAAGGCACATGCGGACAAAAGCTGCGTGAAACCGATAGCGCACGCTACCGGTATTTGGTTGAAGAAAAGGTAACTTACCCCGCGAAATGCAAAGCAACTTCAAGACATCGAAACAACTGGCAGCCGACCCGCACGAGACGGCGATTGCCGTGCTCGGCTGGCTTGCCGGCGATCCCGACATGTTCGGCCGCTTTCTCGCCCTGACGGGTGTGGCGCCCGGCCAGGTGCGCAACGCCGTCAACGATCCGGGATTTCTCGCCGGCATGATGGATTTCCTGATGAACCACGAACCGACGGCCTTGGCCTTCTGCGCGGCAAGCGGCATAAGCCCGGAGACGGTGACCGCCGCCTGGCGGCATTTCTCTTCGCCGGGCCTCGATTCCGGAGAATACTGACCGTGACCTCCGGGGAATTCGACATCTCGCATATTCGCCTCGGCGAACGGCCGCTGATCGTCTGCGACGTCGACGACGTCGTGCTGCAGTTCATCGGTCCCTTCCAGCTTTTCCTCGAGAGCCAGGGGCATGCGTTTCTGCCGCGATCGTTCCGGCTTCACGGCAACATCGTCTCGCAGGCGGATGGCACGGAGATCGAGGATCAGCAGGTCAGTCGGCTGATCGAGGAGTTCTTCGAAGCGCAGGAGCAGTGGCAGACGCCGCTCGATCGCGTCGTCGAAACGCTCGACCGGCTTTCCGAAGAGGCCGATGTGCTTTTCCTGACGGCCATGCAGCCGCGGTTCCAGGACCAGCGCCGTCGCCTGCTCGACAGGATGGGCCTGCTTTTTCCGCTGCTTGCCACCGAACAGCCCAAGGGGCCGATCGTTCACGCCTTGCATGCCAGCCGCTCCCTTCCCGTCGTCTTCATCGATGATATGGCGCGCAATCTGCATTCCGTCAGGGATCACGTCGCCGATTGCCTGCTCATTCATCTGATGCCGAACTCACCTGTCCATCGTTTCGCACCGGCGGCCGCCGATGACATTACCCGCGCTACCGACTGGACGCATGTGGCCGAACTCATCGAGGCGCATTTTCTGTCCGGCGCGGTCACTCGCGCAGTTCCAGCCGCATGAGCGGACGGCCGTCCTTGCGCCGCGCCACCGTTTCGAAACCGGCGGCATCAAAGATCGCCGTCGAACCGATGCAGAGCGTCACGGATTTCGACTGCTTCACATGATCGATCGGGCAGGCTTCGAGCAGCCGCGCTCCCTGGCGCCGGGCATGATCAATCGCGGCGGCGAGCAGGTGATGGCTCATTCCCTTGCCGCGCAGTTTGGGCAGCAGGAAAAAGCAACTGACGGCCCAGATGGACGGATCATGCGCATCGTCTTCCTCCAGCGGCCGCGAGACGGTGCGCGGCGAATTGAACTGTGGCACGTCATGACGCGGCCCGACCTGCACCCAGGCGACCGGCGCGCCGTCGGCATAACAGAGGATGCCCGGCGGCGGGCCTGCCTTGATCCGCTCCCGGATATGCGCCTTGCGNTCGTCGGGCGCCATCTCGGTCCTGATCGCATGCGGCAGGCGCANCGCAACGCACCAGCAGTTATAGAAGGCACCCTGCGGCCCGAACAGGATTTCGAAGTCGTCCCAGCGCTCTGAGGTGACCGGNTCGAAACGAAGGTCGTTATCCAAAGGCAAAGCTCCCGCGTCTCTTGTGACTCGGAAGCTTAAGGCGTAATGTCCCGGCGTTCAATCTTTGTTCTCATCATGACGCCTGCGCCTGACAAGACACCCGGCTTTTGTCGCGACTGCCTTGCCGAGCAGAAGGGCGAGGCGCGCCGTTGCGTTTCCTGCGGCAGCCCCCGTCTCGTACGCCATCGTGAACTCTACGCATTGACGCTTGCGCATATCGATTGCGACGCCTTCTACGCAGCAGTGGAGAAACGCGACAATCCGGAACTTGCCGACAAGCCCGTCATCATCGGCGGCGGCAAACGCGGCGTGGTGTCCACCGCTTGTTATATCGCCCGCATCCACGGCGTGCGGTCGGCCATGCCGATGTTCAAGGCGCTGGAGGCGTGCCCGCAGGCGATCGTCATCCGCCCCGACATGGAAAAATATGTCCGGGTCGGGCGGCAGGTGCGGACCATGATGCAGGATCTGACGCCGCTGGTGCAGCCGCTGTCGATCGACGAGGCCTTTCTGGAGCTTGGCGGCACCGAGAGGCTGCATCACGATCCGCCGGCGCGCACGCTCGCCAAATTCGCCCGCCGCGTCGAAAAGGAAATCGGCATCACCGTTTCGGTGGGGCTTTCCTACTGCAAATTTCTCGCCAAGGTCGCCTCCGACCTGCAGAAGCCGCGCGGCTTTTCCGTCATCGGCCGTGAGGAAGCGGTCGAATTCCTGGCGCCGCGTCCGGTCACCACGATCTGGGGCGTCGGCAAGGCTTTTGCGGCGACGCTGGAAGCGGACGGNATCCGCACCATCGGCCAGTTGCAGCAGATGGAGGAGAACGACCTGATGCGCCGCTATGGCAGNATCGGCCAGCGGCTCGCACGGCTNTCGCGCGGCATCGACGACCGCGAGGTGCATCTCAACGATGCGGCCAAAAGCGTTTCGTCCGAGACNACCTTTTTCGACGACATCTCGCGTNATGAGGAGCTGGTGCCGATNCTGCGCAACCTCTCCGAAAAGGTCTCCTGGCGGCTGAAGAAAAGCGGCATTGCCGGCCAGACCGTGGTGCTGAAGATGAAGAGCGCCGATTTCAAATCGCGCACCCGCAACCGCAAGCTCGAAGACCCGACCCAGCTTGCCGACAAGATCTTCCGCACTGGGCTCGAGCTTCTCGAAAAAGAGACCGACGGCACGAAGTTCCGACTGCTCGGCATCGGCGTCACCGATCTCGGCGACGCCGCCCGCGCAGATCCGCCCGACCTCATCGACCAGCAATCGGGCCGGCGNGCGGCCGCCGAAGCGGCGATGGACAAGCTGCGCGACAAGTTCGGCACGAAGACGGTCGAGACCGGCTACACCTTCGGCAGCGGCAAGCGCGATCACTAGCGCGTGAGGGCAACATCAAGCCCGGCCTATAAAATCTTCCTTAAACTTCGTCCCATAATCTGCCGGGCAGTATTGCGTATGGTTGGGTATCATGTTCTCGCGTCTCGTCTTCGGCCTCGGCTTGCTGTCGGCCACCGCACTCGTGCACCCTGCTCTCGCTGCGGATGCGCGCACGCTGCAGATCATCGTCTCGAAGGACAAGCAGTCGCTTGCGGT
>Ga0063456_1000607_pt1 | contig 21775 bp, 19 predicted proteins | sample AraplaMF_Cvi_mMF_FD_56228 | JGI IMG/M metagenome (GOLD analysis project Ga0063456, IMG submission 56228) | Arabidopsis root microbial communities from the University of North Carolina, USA - plate scrape MF_Cvi_mMF version 2 (version 2) | ecosystem: Host-associated > Plants > Roots > Endosphere ... | reverse complement strand
CGGTCTCGGTCGCGCCCAAGCCCGTCAGCATCGGTACGCGATAACCCTTCTCCTTCACGGCGAGCTCGTCGAGGCTATCCCAGACGAACGGCGAGAGCGCCGCGCCCGAGAAGAACATCGCATGCAGCCGGTCGAAGAATTTCGCGCGCAGGCCCTGATCGTCGCGCAAGTAAGGCAGCAGCGATTCATAGCCCTTGGGGACGTTGAAGTAGACCGTTGGCGAAATTTCCCGGAGATTGCGCACGGTCTCCTCGATCCCGCCGGGCACCGGCTTGCCGGCGTCCAGATACATCGAGCCGCCATTGAAGAGCGTCAGCCCGATATTGTGGTTGCCGCCAAAAGTATGATTCCAGGGCAGCCAGTCGATGATGACGGGCGGCTCGTCCTTGAGGAAGGCGAGCGTCTCGCGCAGCATCACCTGGTTGGCGCAGATCATGCGCTGGGTGTTGATGACGGCCTTGGGATTGCCGGTCGAGCCCGAGGTCAGCAAAAACTTTGCAATCGTATCAGGGCCGATCCTGCCGTGCACCGCGTCGAGATCGTCGCGGATCGGCGTCGCCATGAGGTCGGCGAGCAAGGTGACGTCGCGACCCGGCACGTGGCCGAAGGACGCCGCGATCTCGGTGCCGAGCGAGACGTTTGCGGCGAGCGCATCGGCGAATTTGTCGGCGTCCTCCACGAAGACGAGGCCGGGCGTCAGCAGCTTCATCAGGTAGGAGAGCTTGCCGTAGTCCTTCGACACCAGCGAATAGGCCGGCGACACCGGGCAGAACGGAATGCCGGCATAGAAGGCACCGAACGCGAGCAGCGCGTGGTCGATCGAATTGCCGGAGAGGATCACGACCGGCCGCTCCGCCGAGAGGCCGCGTCGGATCAAGCCTGAGGCGATGTGCCGGCTCGCGGTCAGCAACTCGGCATAGGTGATCTTGCGCCAGCCGCGCCCGCCCTCGCGCTCCGCCATGAAGACCCGGTCCGGCGTCGTCGTCGCCCAATGATGCAGGCGGTCGGTGATGCGGAGGGGATAATCGCCGAGCGGCTGCTTCGGCCGCAGGTAAATCGTGCCGTCGTCGCGCCGTTCGATGTTGACGACGGGATCGCCGAACGAAATGGGCCGCAGCGGGAAAGTGCTCGCGCCGCGCTCCATGCTGGAAGAGGACGGCTGCGCGCTCATGATTTCGGCTTCACCTTTGCGGTCTTGTGCTCGAGGAATTCGCGGATCCTGCGTTTTGCCTCCTTGTCGCTCTGCGCGACGGTGGCCATCAGCGATTCCATCAGCAGGCCGGTCTGCGGATTGGCCTCCGCGATCATCGGCAGCGCCTGGATCACGGCGAAATTCGTCAGCGGCGCGTTGGCGGCGACCTTGGTCGCAAGCTCCAGCGCCTTGCCGAGCCCGTTGCCGGTCTCGGTCACATATTGCGCAAAGCCGTAGGAGGCGCCTTCGGTCGCGGTATAGACGCGCCCCGTCAGCATCATGTCCATCATCCGGGCGACGCCGATCAACCGCGGCAGCCGCACCGAGCCGCCGCCGCCGACGAAGATGCCGCGCTGTCCCTCCGGCAGCGCAAAATAAGTGGAGGGCTCGGCGACGCGGATATGCGCCGCGCAGGCAAGCTCAAGTCCGCCGCCGATCACCGCGCCCTTCAGTGCTGCGATCACGGGCACGCGGCTGTACTGGATGCGGTCGAACACCCGGTGCCACATCTGGGAATGGAGAAGCCCGCCGGTGGCGTCGTGGTCCTGGAGCTCGGAGAGGTCGAGACCGCTGGAAAAATGATCGCCGATGCCGTGGATGACCACCGCGCCGACGTCCTCGGGCAGGGACGCGAAGCATTCGCCGATTTCCAGGATGATGCCGTCATTGAGCGCATTGCGCTTGGCCGGCCGGTTCAGGCCCACGGTCAGAACCCGGTCCGCCCGCTCGATCCTCAAAAGCCCGGAGGCGCCCGCGTCAGCGGTCTCGGCGTTTCCCTGTGTCATTTGCGTCCTTATCAGAATAGTTATGTTGTATAACGAATTCTGGGGGAGTCAAGAAGGGGATGACACCACCGGGGCGAGGATTAGGCTGCCTTGGCATTCGATCCGGTGGCCAGGGGCTTTGGAGGCGTTTTGATACGCTGTCGTTGCCACACTCTCCGTCATTGCGAGGAGCTCTTGCGACGAAGCAATCCAGGCTGTCTCCGTGGAAAGATTCTGGATTGCTTCGCTGCGCTCGCGCGGTGAGAGGCTTTGTCACACCACCTGATGCACGTCGATCACCACCCGATCAGCGTGCCGCGCGGCGGAGCCGATGAAAATGTGCTCCATCAGCCAGCGATAGTTTTCGTGCCCGGTCTCGAATCTCGGCACGGTGCGGAAATAGATCAGCTTGGGATCGACCGGCTCGCCGCGCTTGAGCTTTTGCAGGAGATCGACCGGGCCGAAGCGCATGCCCTTGTTCTCGACATAGACGACGGCGCCGTCGTCCGTCTCGAAGGCGTATTTGGCTTCGAGGTCGATCAGCTCGTTGGGGCGGATGGTCTGGAAGTCGGCGCCGAATGGCAGCACTTTTCCTGTTATCGCGCCCTTCACCTCGCCGCCGAGGATCGGGATGATGCGGCGGACGCCGATGCCGGTCTCGCCGGCGGTGACGACGTCGCCGATTTTGGCGGTGATGGTGAAGACGTATTTTGTCTCGAGCGTCGGTGTGGTCATCGCTTCGTCTCTCAATGCGCCATCATCCGTGTCGGTAGCCAGGTGGCCAGCAGCGGGAAGGCGATCAGGATCACCAGGCGCACGAGGTCCGTCGCCACGAACGGGATCACGCCCTTGAAGATGGTGGAGAAGGAAACGTCCTTCACCACGCTCTTGATGACAAAGACGTTCATGCCGACAGGCGGATGGATCAGGCCGAGCTCGACGGTCATCACGATGATGACGCCGAACCAGATCGGGTCGAAGCCGAGATGGATGATGACCGGGAAGATAATCGGCACGGTCAGGATGATCATCGCCATGGCGTCCATCAGGCAGCCGAGCACCAGATACATCACCATGATCAACGCCAGCACGCCGTAGGGACCAAGGCCGAGGCCGGTGAGGAATTCCGTCACCTTCTGCGGCGTCTGCGTCACCGTGAGGAAATAGCCGAAGATCAAGGCGCCGATCAGCACGGTGAACACCGCGGCCGCGGTGCGGGTTGCCTGGAGCAGCGAGGCCAGAATCTTCTCGCGGTCGAGCCGCCCCGTGACGACCCCGATGATGAAGGCGCCGGCAGCGCCGACGCCGCCGGCTTCCGTCGGCGTGAAGCGCGGCAGGAAGGGCAGGCCGTAGAGGCCGCCGATCACGAACACGAACAGCAGCACCGGCGCCCAGATCTCCTTCAATCCGGCAAAGCGCTCGCGCCACGGCAGCACCTTGCCCTTGGGCAGGAAGTCGGGGCGGAAATAGCCGATCAGGAAGATCGTGATCATGTACATGGTCATCGCCAGCAGGCCCGGAATGATGCCGGCGATGAAGAGCTTTCCGATGTCCTGCTCGGTGATGATGCCATAGACCGCGAGCACGGTGGAAGGCGGCAGCATCGCGCCCAGCGTGCCGCCGGCGGCGATCACGCCGGTCGCAAACGACTGCGGATAGCCGAAGCGGCGCATCTCCGGGTAGGCGACAGCAGAGAAGGTTGCGGCGGTTGCGACCGAGGAGCCGCAGATCGCGGCGAAGCCGCCGCAGGCGCCGACGGTGGCGATGCCGAGCCCGCCGCGCAGATGCCCGACAAAGCCGTTGGCGGCGCGGAACAGCTCGCGGCTCATGCCGGAATTGGACACGAACGAGCCCATCAGCAGAAACATCGGGATGACGCCGAAGGTGTAGTCGGTGACCGTGCGCATCGAGGTCTGGCCGACCAGCTTCAGCGCCGCCGTCCCGTTGACGAGGTAGGCGAAGCCGGACACGCCGACGAGGCCCATCGCCATGCCGACGGGCACGCGCAGCAGCATCAGGACAAACAGGGATACAAAGCCGATTAAGGCGACGGCATCGGTGCTCATGATTACTCCGTCGCCTTCAATTTGGGATCGTGCATCTCTTCGGGGTGGAAGATCAGCCGGTAGGTGCGGATCGCGATCAACAGCACGGCCGAGGCGTCACCGATCCAGGCAACCGCGAAGAACGGCCAGGTCGGCATGTGCATGTCAAACGTCTGGACGTTGTCGTTGTAGGTGCCGCGCACCTTGTCGAACAATGTCCAGGTCTGCACGGTGACGACGAACAGCAGCACCAGCGTCGCGAACACGTCGATCCAGCGCTGGTAGCGCGGCCCGACATTGCCCCAGACGAGGTCGACCGTGATGTGGGTGCCGCGATAGGACGTCGCCGCGATGCCCCAAAAGATGAGGATGCCGAGCAGCATCCGGCCGATGTCGAAACTGTCGGGGATCGCGTAGTTGAGCGTGTTGCGCAACAGCACCGACAGGAAGATGTCGAGTGCGACGATGCCGACGAAGCCGGCCGCGATCCATTCGATCGTGTCGATGATGCGGTCCATCCAGGAGCGCTTCATGGGCGATGAGTCCTATCTAGAATTAGCGAAGCTGGGTTCAGCTGTTGCCGCGAAGAAGGTGCGCTCCCTCCCCCGCTTGCGGGGGAGGGTTGGGGAGAGGGTGCTTCCAAAATCGAGACCCCCCAAGAGGAGAAAGCCCTCACCCGCGCCTTCGGCGCGACCTCTCCCGCAAGCGGGAGAGGTGCAGCGAGTGCGGGGCCACAGTTGGGCCTCACTCCGCCAGCGCGTTGTACTTCTTCAGTGATGCCTTCAGATCCGCCATCGCCGCATCCGGATCGGCGCCGGCCTTCCTGGCGCCGTCGGCCCAGGTCTTGACCAGCGGCTCTGCGGCCTTCTTCCAGGCGGCGGTCTGTTCGGCCGTCAGCTTGTAGACCTCGTGATCGCTCTCCGCCTTCACCTTGTCGACGCCGGCGTCCTCGAACTTGCCCCAGTGCTCGCCGACCACGCCCGCCATCTCGACCGAGCAATTCTTGTCGATCGCGGCCTTCTGCTTGTCGGACATCGCATTGTACTTGTCCTTGTTCATGACGAACACGAAGGTCGTGGTGTAGAGCGGCGCTTCCATGTCGTACTTGGTCACCTTGTCGATGCCGAACAGCACCAGGGAGCCCCAGGGGAAGGTGACGCCGTCGGCGACGCCGCGCTCGATGATGTCGCGCACTTCGGGCGCGGAGGACTGCACGTTGGTGCCGCCCAGTGACGTGACGAAATTCGCCATGGTGGCGTGTGCGGGGCGGATCTTCAGGCCCTTCACGTCCTCCGGCATCACGATCTTCTTGGTCTTGGAATGGAACGACGAGGGCGAGTGGACGAAGGCGAGGCAGTATTTGACGTCCTTCATCTCCTTCTCGGCATATTTGCGATACCAGGCGTCCAGCCCCATCGAGCCGCCCTTGGCGTCCGAGATCAGGAACGGCAATTCGCCGGCGCCGATGATCGGGAAGCGGCCGGGCTGGTAGCCGGGATTGACGTAGGTGACGTCGGCGATGCCGTCGCGCGCCATGTCGTAATGGTCGAAGGCCTTGCCGAGCTGCTGGGCCGGAAACACCTTGCCCGTGATGGTGCCGCCGGAGTCCTTGTTCACCGCGGCCACCCAGTCTTCCAGGGATTTCTGCAACGGGTGCGACGCCGGCACCCAGTGCGAAACCTTCAGGTCGACGGTCTTGTCCTGCGCCAGCGCAGGCGTCACGCTTGCTGCCAGCAGCAAAGCCAGACAGGCTTTTCTCATCACGCGTCTCTCCCTCTTTGTGACTGCGGGCTTCGATGGCCCCGGTCTCTTTAATTAACATGTTATCTAATTGGCCGGCGCGTTCAAGCCGGAACTGGCGCGACATCTACGCCGGCCATGTTGCATGGATTTGTCGCTGTGAGCCGCGACGCACACTCCCCTTTTGCCCAACGATTATATGATATAATTATCGTCTGCGGACGGCTGCGACAAGCGCGCCGCGACGAAAGCCTACAGGATCGGGAGGAGCAAGTATTGCGGACAAAAGTCGCAATCATCGGGGCCGGGCCGGCCGGATTGTTGCTTGGGCAACTGCTGCATCAATACGGCATCGACAACATCATTCTGGAGCGGCAGAGCCCGGATTACGTGCTCGGACGCATCCGCGCCGGCCTTCTGGAGGAGGGGACCGTCACACTGCTCGACCAGGTCGGCGCCGGCGCGCGGGCGCACGCCGAGGGCCTGCTGCATGAGGGCATCGAGCTTGCCTTTGCCGGCCGCCGACACCGCATCGACATGAAGTCTGCGACCGGCAAGACGGTCATGATCTACGGCCAGACCGAGGTCACGCTCGACCTGATGAATGCGCGCAAGGCGGCAGGCTTGACCACCGTCTACGAAGCCAGCGACGTGCAGCCACATGATTTCGACGGCAGCCACCCGCGCGTGACCTATGGCAAGGATGGCGTCACCCACACGCTCGATTGCGATTTCATCGCCGGCTGCGACGGCTTTCACGGCGTCAGCCGCGCCAGCGTCCCGGCCTCGGCGCTCCAGGAGTTCGAGCGGGTCTATCCGTTCGGCTGGCTCGGCATCTTGTCGGAGACGCCGCCGGTCAGCCACGAGCTGATCTATTCCAACCACGCCCGCGGTTTTGCGCTCTGCACCATGCGATCGATGAAGCGCAGCCGGCACTACGTGCAATGCTCGCTCGACGACCATGTCGACCAGTGGCCGGACGACCGCTTCTGGGACGAGTTGAAAAGCCGGCTCGACCAGGAAGCCGCCGACAGCCTGATCACGGGCCCGTCGATCGAAAAGAGCATCGCGCCCTTGCGCAGCTTCGTCGCCGAGCCGATGCGCTTCGGCAAGATGTTTTTGTGCGGCGACGCCGCCCACATCGTGCCGCCGACCGGCGCCAAGGGTCTGAATCTCGCCGCCAGCGACGCACATTATCTGTCGAGCGCGCTGCGTGAATTCTACGACGAGAAGTCGAACGCCGGCATCGATGCCTATTCGGCCAGGGCGCTGGCCCGCGTCTGGAAAGCCGTGCGCTTCTCCTGGTGGATGACCTCGATGCTGCACAAATTCCCCGACAACGGCAGCATCGGCGCCCGCATCCAGCTCGCCGAGCTCGACTACGTCACGCAGTCCCAAGCCGCGATGACGTCGCTGGCGGAGAATTACGTGGGGCTGCCGTTCTAGAGCGGCACCGACCCCTACGGCATCGCGCGCTCTCTCCCCACGTCATTGCGAGCGAAGCGAAGCAATCCAGACTCTCTCGGCGGAGGCAGTCTGGATTGCTTCGTCGCTTCTTCTCGCAATGACGGCGGGAGGCCGTTTCAAACACTCCCGCAAATCCCGTTTAAAACTTTGTAGGTGGTGAAACCGTCATCCACATCGCGTTCAATGCCGGCAACGCAGCAACGCGAGATCCCCATGACCTCCACCGACATCCCCGACGGCTTCGAGCCGCTGTTCCGCAAGAGCCCCCTCACCGAGCCCTGGGAGCCGCTCTACGCGAAGAAGACCGACAAGGCCGTCATCATCGGCTTGCGGCTGGCGAGGCCGCACACCAACGGACGCGGCCTGATCCATGGCGGCCTCATCACCGCGCTTGCCGACAACGCCATGGGCTATAGCTGCGCGCAGGTGACGGGCTGGACCACTTCGTTCGTGACGATTTCCCTCACGATCGATTTCGTCGGCTCGGCCGAGATCGGCCAGTGGTGCGCGATCGAGAGCGACGTGATCAAGACCGGCAAGACGATCTGCTTCGCGCAGTGCCTGGTCAAAGCCGACGACGTCGTGATCGCGCGGGCGAGCGGGACGTTCCGGGTGGTGCCGAAGAAGGGGTGAGGCGGTCTTGTGCCCCGGACGCAGCGCAGCGCCTCTTCGGCTCTGCGCCGCAACGTTTCACGTTGCGGCGCGTCCGGGACACGGTCGTCACCCAAACCGCCACTCCGCCGTCTCCACCACGAGATCGATGAAGGCGCGCACCTTGGCCGAGAGCAGGCGCGAGGTCGGGTAGACGATATGGATCGGCAGCGCCGGCTGCTCGTATTCCGCCAGCACGATTTTCAGCCGCCCGCGCTTTAGGCCCTCGGCGGCCTGATAGGCCAGCACCCGCGTCACGCCGCCGCCGGCTTCGGCATATTGCAGGGCGGCGTCGGCGCTGTTGCTGGTGAAGCGCGGGGTCGGCGTTACCTCGATCTCCTGACCGTCGCGCAGGAAACGCCACGCGATCGACGGGCCGAACAGGATGGTCTGGTGCTCCAGCAGCGCCTCAGGCGTCTTCGGCTCGCCATGGCGTTTGAGATAGCCCGGCGTCGCCACCACGATCCGCCGCATCTCACCGACCTGGCGCGCGACGAGGGAGGAATCGGCGAGATGGCCGATACGAACCGCGGCGTCGACGGCGTCTTCCACCAGATTCACCAGATGGTCCGACAGCCTCAGCTCGGCCACGACCTCGGGATACCGCTTGAGATAGGCGGTCATGACCGGCCCGACATGGAGCCGGCCGAAGCCGACCGGCGCCGACACCACCAGCCGTCCGCTCGGCCGGTTGCGCTCCTCCCGCGCCGAGCCGTCGGCCTCCTCGACATCGGCCAGGATCCGCCGGGCGCGCTCCAGATAGCGCGTGCCGACGTCGGTAAGCGTCACCTGCCGCGTGGTTCGTTGCAGCAGCCGGGCGCCGAGATGCTCCTCCAGCGCCGCGATCATCCGCGTCACCGCGGAAGGCGACAGCCGCAGTTTTCGCGCGGCCGGCGCAAAGCCGCGCAGATCGGCGACGGTGACGAAGACGTGCATGGCTTCGAGGCGGTCCATTGCATTATTGCATATATGGCAATGATGAAGTGTCAAGTGGATTGATTGTTCTGCCTGCTGAAAGGTCCATATTGAAGAGCGAAAGACGCAGCAATGCGCCGGAATTCCAGGAGATGTTCCGATGACCGCAATTCACACCTACGCCAGCGATGTCGCCTTCTCGCCGGCGGTGAAGTCGATCCAGTCCCGGAAGGGGTCGCGCGAGGGCTACGCCCATGCCGAGCAGAAGGGATGGCGGACCGAGGTCGACGAGAACCTCGCCGCGTTCCTGGCTGATGCCAACAGCTTCTACTTCGCCACCGCCTCGGCCGACGGCCAGCCCTACATCCAGCACCGCGGCGGACCGAAGGGCTTTTTGAAGGCCTTGGACAAGCAGACGCTGGCCTTCACCGACTACGCCGGCAACCGGCAATACATCACGCAAGGCAACCTGTCGGAGAATCCCAAGGCCTATATCTTCGTGATGGACTACGCCCATCGCCGGCGGGTGAAGATCTGGGGCGAGGCACGCGTGGTCGAGGACGACGAGGCGTTGACGACGTCGCTGATGCCGAAGGGCTATCGCGCCCGGCCGGAGCAGGTGATCCTGTTCAAGATCACCGCGTGGGACACCAACTGCCCGCAGCACATCCCGCAGAAGTTCGACGCAGCCGATGTGGCGGCGGCGCTGGCGGCGCGGGATGCGAGGATTGCCGAGCTGGAGGCCGAGGTTGCGGCGCTGAAGGGGGAAAAGGCGGCAAAGGGTTGAGCGGGCCACTTCGACTTCACCAACACCGGTGTCATGCCCCGCGAAGGCGGGGCATCCGGTACGCCGAGGCATCTCGATTCGAGCACAGCCGCCTCTGGAATACTGGATCGTCCGCCTTCGCGGACGATGACAGCGGAGTTTGAGGAAGCATCTAATACCTACAACACACTTTCGCCTTCGTGCTGGAAGCCGAGATAGCTCGCCGCCACCCGTTCGTTCGCCGCGATGTCGCTGGCCTTGCCGCTCAGCACGAACTCGCCGAGCTCCATGACATAGGCCTGGTCTGCGATCTTCAGCGCGGCCTGCGCGTTCTGCTCGACCAGCAGCACCGAGACGCCGGCGGTGCGAAGCTCGGTGACGATCCGGAAAATATCGGCGACGATGATCGGGGCGAGGCCGAGGCTCGGCTCGTCCAGCATCAGCAGCTTCGGCTCGCCCATCAGCGCGCGGCCCATCGCGAGCATCTGCTGCTCGCCGCCGGAGAGCGTGCCGGCGAGCTGCTTGCGGCGCTCTTTCAGCCGTGGAAACAGCGTGTAGATCCGCTCCATCGAGGCTTTCGCCTTGCTGCGCTCGATCCGGAAGGCGCCGAGTTCGAGATTGTCCTCGACATTCATGGTCACGAACAATTCGCGGTGCTCCGGCACGAGACCAAGCCCCATCGCGACGCGATCCTCGATATCGAGCCGGGCGAGGTCCTGGCCGGCGAAGGCGACGCGGCCCTTCAGCGGCAGGATGCCCATGATGGCGGACAGCAGCGTGGTCTTGCCGGCGCCGTTGGCGCCGACGATGGTGACGATCTGGTTTTGGCCGACCTCGAGCGAGACCGAGCGCACCGCCTCGACCTTGCCATAGGCGACATGCGCGTCGGTGACGGACAACAGCGCGCTCATGCCGCCACTCCGAGATAGGCCTTGATCACTTCGGGATTGGTCTTGATCGTGGCCGGCGTGCCTTCGGCGATCTTGGTGCCGAAATCGAGCACCACGATGCGGTCGGCGAGGTTCATGACAAAGCCCATGTCGTGCTCCACCAAAAGCACGGACATCCCGCCGTCGCGCAAGCTCCGCAAGAGCGCCGCGAGCCGCTGCTTCTCCATGTGGCGCAGGCCCGCGGCCGGCTCGTCGAGCAGCAGCAGCATCGGGTCGACGCAGAGCGCGCGCGCGATCTCGACGATGCGCTGCTGGCCGAGCGAGAGGCTGCCTGCAAGCTGGTGCATCTGCTCGGTGAGGCCGACGCGCTCGATCTGGCGGGCGGCCTCCGCGAGCAGTTTTGCTTCGTCGGCGCGGTCGAGCCGCAGCATCGAGGAGACGGGTCCGGAATGGCCGCGCAGATGCGCGCCGATCGCGACGTTCTCCAGCACGGTCATGTCGGGCACCAGCTTGACGTGCTGGAAGGTGCGGGAAATGCCGAGCTTGACGATCTCCTGCGGCGGCGCGTTGTCGACCTTGTTGCCGAGCACCGAGATCGAGCCTGATGTCGCCGACAGCACGCCGGTGATCAGGTTGAAGGTCGTGCTCTTGCCGGCGCCGTTCGGTCCGATCAGCGCGACGATCTCGCGGGCCTGGACGTCGAAGGAGACGTTGTTGACCGCGACCACGCCGCCAAATTGCTTGCGCGCCTTTTCGACCTGGAGCAGGACGCTGGCCTCGCCGGCTGCGCGGGCGCGCTGCTCCAGCTTCAGCGAGGTGTCGGGCTTCTTGCCGCTTGTGCGTTCGGGCAGGAACGACATCAGCCACGGCCAGACGCCGCCGGGCGCGAGTTGCAGCAGCGCCACCAGCATGATGCCGAACACGATGGTCTCGACCTGGCCGGAGCCGGGCAGGATCAGCGGCAGATAGCTTTGCAGCACCTCTTTCAGCACCACGACGATCGCCGCGCCCAGCACGCCGCCCCAGACGTAGCCGGCGCCGCCGACCACCGCGATGAAGAGATATTCGATGCCGGCCTGCGCGCCGAACGGCGTCGGGTTCACGGCGCGCTGGAGATGCGCGTAGAGCCAGCCGGAGAGGCCGGCAAGCACGGCGGCATGGATGAACACCAGCATCTTGGCGCGCGGCGTGTGCACGCCGAAGGCTTCGGCCGCGACATGCCCGCGCCGCAGCGCGCGGATGGCGCGGCCGGTGCGGGAGTCCAGGAGGTTCATCGTCAGCAGCGCCGAGACGATCACCGCGACCCAGATCGCGTAATAGATCGAGCCGGGCGAGAGCATCTTGAACGAGCCGATCGACAGCGGCGGGATCGCCGAGATGCCGTCGTTGCGCCCGAGGAATTCGAGCTTGCTGAAGAGATAGAACAGGCCGAGCCCCCAGGCGAGCGTGCCGAGCGGCAGATAATGGCCGGAGAGGCGGACAGTGACGAGGCCGAGCAGCACGGCCAGCAGTCCGCTGACCAGGAGCGACAGCGGCAAGGTCAGCCAGGGCGAGAGGCCATAGGCCGTCGACAGCACCGCGGTGGTGTAGGCGCCGAAGCCGACGAAAGCTGCTTGACCAAAGGATGTCAGGCCGCCGACGCCGGTCAGCAGCACGAGGCCCATCGCGACCAGCGCCGCGAGGCCGATATTGTCGAGCAGCACGATCCAGAACGGCGGCATGCCCGGCACGAACGGGATCGCCGCCATCAGAGCTGAGAAGACGAGGATAGGAAGCCGGCTCTGCATCTTGGCCTCAGTCCTTCTCTTCTTCGACCGCGGGCGCGGCGAGCGAGCGCAGCAGCAGCACGGGGATCAGCAGCATGAAGACGATCACCTCCTTGTAGTTGGAAGCGTAGAAGGACGAGAACGCCTCGACGATGCCGACGACCAGCGCCGCGACTGCGGTGAGAGGGTAGCTGACGAGGCCGCCGATGATCGCGGCGACAAAGCCCTTCAGGCCGATCAGGAAGCCGCTGTCATAGTAGAGCGTCGTGATCGGCACGATCATGATGCCCGACAGCGCGCCGATGACGGATGCAAGCAGGAAGGCGATCTGGCCCGACAGCGTGGTGCGGATGCCGGCCAGCCGCGCGCCGAGCCGGTTGACGGCGGTGGCACGCAGCGCCTTGCCGTACAGCGTCAGGCCAAAGAACAGCCAGAGCCCGACGATGAAGGCGACGGTGATGCCGTAGACGGTGAGGCTCTGGCCGGTGAAGCGCAGCGCGCCGGCGGTGAAGGCGCCCGACAGCACGGCGGGTCCGCGCTGGCCTTCGGCGCCGAAGAACAGGAGGCCCAGCCCCTGAAGCGCGAGGTGCACGCCGACCGATGCGATCAGCAGCACCAGCACCGAGGTGTGCGCCAGCGGCTGGAACGCAACGCGGTAGAGATAGAGGCCGATCATCGCGACAATCACCAGCGACAGCGCGATGCAGACCGCGACCGGCGGCTTCTGCGCGGCGAAGTAGATCGTCAGCGCCAGCACGATGGACGGCAACACGACATTGGCGACGAAGCTGCGCAGGATCAGGCGGCCATGCAGCGCCTTGCGCGCCACGAACAGGTCGAAAGCGAAGGCGCCGATGCCGAGCGCCAGCGCGAGCTTGGCCGTGCCCGGCATCTGGCCCGCGGCGAGCGAAGCGTAGGTCAGCGCGCCATAAGTGACGAATTCGCCCTGGGGAATGAGGATGACGCGCGTGACGGCGAACACCAGCACCAGCGCGAGGCCGAGCAGCGCATAGATTGCGCCATTGGTGATGCCGTCCTGCACCAGGAACAGCATGATGGTGGTATTCAAGACCGGACGCTCCCCCTCAAGATCAGGGACCGGTCTCCGCAATTGCGGTGGACGGTCCGCTCACAGCCATTGAAACGCTGACGATATTTGATATGGTCCATAACAATTATCAAATATAACTTCAAGGGTGGGCGGACGACCCGCCCCGAATTTAGCGGGATCACGAGCACGAGGCGATGACCGTTTCCAAGACCGCCGAAAAGTCTTCTGAAAAGTCCGGCGACGCGGCCAAGGGCCGCAAGGACGCGGAAGCGCAGCCGGAGGCGCTCCAGCTCGGCGAGCTTTCCGAGCAGCTCGGCTATGTCCTGAAGCGGGCGCAGCTCAAGGTGTTCGAGAACTTCTTGCGCTGCATGGCCTCGCTCCAGCTCACGCCTGCCCAGTTCTCCGTGCTGCTGCTGGTCGAGAAGAATCCAGGCCGTAACCAGACGGAGGTCGCCTCCACCCTCGGCATCCTGCGCCCGAATTTCGTGGCTCTGCTCGACAATCTGGAGAGCCGCGACCTCTGCGCCCGGATCCGCTCCACCAACGACCGCCGCTCGCACATCCTGGTCTTGACCGACAAGGGCAAGGCCGTGCTGACCCGGGCGAAAAAGCTCGTCGCCACCAAGCACGAGTCGCGCCTGAACGAGCTCCTGGGGCAGGCCAACCGCGAAGCCCTGCTCGCGATGCTCTCGAAGATCGCCAACGAGTTTTGAGGTCCGGCTGTCATCGTCCGGCTTGACCGGACGATCCAGTACTCCGAGACGGTTGTGATTCATCGACAAGCCGCGACGTACTGGATTCCCCGCTTTCGCGGGGAATGACACCTTCATTGGAGCAGGGTCTCAATCCACCAGAATCACCCTGATGTCATTCACGTTCGTCAGCGTCGGGCCCGGCTGGAGCAGATCGCCCGTGGCCTCGAAGAACGTCGTCGCGTCGTTGTTGTCCAGGTACGCCTGCGGTTGAAGCGCCAGCGCCTTCATCCTGGCGAAGGTGGCGGCGTCGATCAGCGCGCCGGCGGGGTCGGTGGGGTGGCCGGCGCCGCCGTCGGCGCCGTCGGTGTCGCCGGCGAGCGCGGAGATATCAGGCGTGTCCTTCAACTGAGCCGCCAGCGCCAGTGCGTATTCCTGGTTCGGGCCGCCGCGGCCATTGCCGCGCACGGTGACCGTGAGCTCGCCGCCGGAGAGGATCGCGAGGCGCTTGCCTTGCGCGCGCGCCTCGAGCGCCAGCTTCGCATGCGCGGCGGCGACCTCGCGGGCCTCGCCTTCGAGATCGGCGCCGAGATCGATGGTCTCGTAGCCCGCCTCCTTCGCAAGCTTCACCGCGGCATCGAGCGACTGTTTTGGACGCGCGATCAGCTCGAAATGTGCGCGCGCAAAGGCGGCATCGCCGGGCTTGGCGCTCTCATTGGCGGGGTCGTCGAGCGCGCGCCGCACGGCATCGTCGATGTCGAGCTTGTACCTTGCGACGATCGCGCGCGCGTCCGCCAGCGTGGTCGGATCGGGCACGGTCGGGCCGGAGGCGATCGCGGAAGGATCGTCATGCGGCACGTCGGAAATCGCGAGCGTGACGATCTCGGCGGCATTCTTGCCCGCGCGCGCAAGACGGCCGCCCTTGATCCGCGAGAGATGCTTGCGCACCACGTTCATCTCGCCGATCGGCGCGCCCGAACGCAGCAGCGCCTTGTTGACCGCCTGCTTCTGCGCAAAGCTGATGCCATCCACTGGCGCGATCCAGTTCGCGGAGCCGCCGCCGGTCAATAGCACCAGCAGCAGATCGTCAGGTCCGGCCTCGCCCGCCAGCGCCAGCGTGTCGGCCGCGCCCCTGAGGCCGGCTTCGTCGGGCACGGGATGGCCGGCCTCGACCACGCGGATGCGGCGCGTCGGCACCCCATAGCCGTGACGCGTGGTGGCGATGCCGACGAGGCGCTCCGGCGCAAGCTTCAGCGTGTCGAGATAATGCCGCTCTGCGGCGGCGGCCATCGCGCCCGCGCCCTTGCCGGCGGCAAGGCAGATCACGCGCCCCTTCGGCGCGGGCCGCAGATGCGGCGCCAAAATCGTGCTCGGATGGGCGGCGGCGACGGCGGCGTCGTAGAGCGCGCGGAGCAGGGGACGTCGGTCGGTCATGACGAAAAGCCCTAGGCAGACAGTTGGGAGCGGCGCCGAGAGCGCCGTTCACATGCCTACCGCATCGGCCGCGAAAGCGTAAGCAGGCTTTGCCATCATTCGATTGTGCAATCGCGTGATCATAATCGGGATGCAAGCGAAAGCCCCCTGCAACGAAGTTGCAGGGGGCTCGTTTCGCCGCAACGGCTAGCCGCCGGCGTCGGCGCTGATCACGTCGCCGAACAGTTCCCAGCGCTCGCCCTTGAACCGCTCGAGCTGAAGCTGGCTGATCGGCGCAAAGTCGTTCGGACCGGTGTTGATCTTGATGCCCGGCAGCAGCGCCTCGGTGCGGAAGTCCTTCACGCTGGCGGCCTGCTTCATGACGTTCTCGCGCGTGAGATCGTCGCCGCACTGCTTCAGCACATGAACCAGCGTCTGCGCCACCGCGTAGCCGACGATGGTGCCCTTGTCGAGCTTGTCGCCCTCCGGGAAGTATTTTGTCATGAAGGCGAGAAATTCCTTCATGCCGGGGTCGTCCTTCCACGCGGGATCGGAGACGTCCTTGAGATAGTCGGCCGAGATGATGTCCTGGCCGTTCTCGTAACCGGCGGGCTTCATCACGCTGCCGACGGAAGCCGAGACGTTGTTGAGGAAATGCAGCGGCTTCCAGCCGATCTCGGCGTTCTTCTTGATCGCCTGTGCCGCGAATTTCGGCGTCGTGATGTTCATGAACACGTCGGCGCCGGTGGACTTCAGCTTGACGATGTGATTGTCGATGGTCGGCTCGGAGGTCTCATAGCTTTCCTCCATGACGATCATCGACGCGGCCTTTGCGCCGAGCCCGTCCTTCAGGCCTTTCAGATAATCCTTGCCGTAATCGTCGTTCTGGTAGAGCACGGCGATCTTGGCGTCCGGCTTGTTCTTGAGCAGCCACTTCGCATAGATCTGCGTCTCGCTCTGGTAGTTGGGCTGCCAGCCCATCGTCCACGGGAAGTTCTGCGGGTCGTTCCACTTGGTGGCGCCGGTCGCGACGAACAGCTGCGGCACCTTCTTCGAGTTCATGTATTTGTGGATCGCCGAGTTCGGCGGCGTGCCGAGCGAGTTGAAGATGAACAGCACCTCGTCGCTCTCGACCAGCTTGCGCGCCTGCTCGACCGTCTTCGGCGGCGAATAGGCGTCGTCATAGCTGATGTAGTTGATCTTGCGGCCGTTGATGCCGCCCTCGTCGTTGATCTTCTTGAAGTAGGCGGCTTCGGTCCGCCCGATGATGCCGTAGGCGGAGGCCGGTCCGCTGTAGGGCATGATGTTGCCGATCTTGATCTCGGTGTCGGTCGCGCCGGTATCGTATTTTTTCTGGGCCGAGGCGATGGAGGTCGAGGCCGCAATGAGCGCGAGCGCGAGTGACGCGGCCGCAAGCTTGCCGGTGACAGCGGGCATTCCTATCTCCCTATTTTCTTGGTGTGTGTCCGTCCCTTTTCTTGTCTTGATTGTTTTTGGCGACGCGACCGCAATTCAATACGATTTGCCGGATGCCTTCAACAGAAAGCCCCTGCGATGGCGTCGCAAGGGCTGCTCCTTTAGTAGTCAGCGGCGGGCAGATGTCTCGTGTGCGACTGCGAGAAGGTGCAGCTCTCTCTGATTGACGAATAGATTTCGATCAATCCTCGGTTTCGCAGGGTGGGCACGGCGCGAAGAGCGCGCCTTTGCCCACTCTACGAATTGTCGCCAAGCCATATCGAGTTGCGCGGTCTCAGTGGCCCATCTCGCTCGAGATGATGTCGCCGAACAGCTCCCATTTCTTGCCCTTGAAGCGCATCATCTGGAGCTGCTCGATCGGGGCGAAATTGTCCGCTGCGGTGTTGATCCTGATGCCGGGCAGCAGCGTGTCCGGTTCGAAATCCTTCAGGGACGCCGCCTGCTTCATGACGTTGTCGCGGGTGAGGTCGTCGCCGCACATTTGCAGCACCTTCACCATGGTCTGCGCCGCGGCATAGCCGAACACCACGCCAGCATCGAGCTTGTTGGCCTTGGGCTCGTATTGCGCGAGGAAGTTATAGAATTTCTTCATGCCGTCGTCGGCATTCCATTGCGGGTCGGAGCCGTCCTTGGTGTAGCTCGCCGACAGGATGCCTTGCGAGATCTCGATACCGGCGGGCTCCAGCACGCCGCCGACCGAGGCCGAAACGTTGGAGATGATGTGCATCGGATGCCAGTTGATCTCGGCCACCTTCTTGATCGCCTGCGCGGCGAATTTCGGCGTGGTGATGCTGATGAAGACGTCGGCACCCGAGGCCTTCAGCTTCACGACATGCTCGTCGATCGCGGGCTCGGCGGTGTCGTAGCCGTCTTCGAGCACGATCATCGACGCCTTGGCGCCGAGGCCGTCCTTCAGCCCTTTCAGATAATCCTTGCCGAAATCGTCGTTCTGGTAGAGCACGCCGATCTTGCCGTCCGGCTTCTCCTTCATGATGTACTTGGCGTAGATCTTCGCCTCGCTGGCGTAGCTCGGCTGCCAGCCCATGGTCCATGGATATTGCTTGGGGTCGTTCCACTTCGAGGCACCGCTCGCAACGAACAATTGCGGCACCTTCTTCTCGTTCATGTATTTGCGGATCGCGCCGTTGGTGGAAGTGCCGAGCGAGCCGAAGATCAGCAGCACGTTGTCGCTCTCGACCAGCTTGCGCGCCTGCTCCACCGTCTTCGGCGGCGAATAGCCGTCGTCATAGGAGATGAATTTGATCTTGCGGCCGTTGATGCCGCCTTCGGCATTGATCTTGTTGAAATAGGCTTCCTCGGTCTTGCCGATTGCGGCATAGGCGGAGGCCGGCCCGCTATAGGGCATGATGTTGCCGATTTTGATCTCGGTGTCGGACGCGCCGCTGTCGTACTTCTTCTGTGCCAGCGCGGGGTCGGCCACCGCAGTGCACAACGCGAATGCGGCCGAAAGGGCTGCAACCTGAAAACGAACGGCGATCATTGTTCTCCTGCCCCGGCTGGATCGATCGCATTGAACAAAATTGACGCCCGACGTCAACAAAAAGCCCCCGCGGTCGCTCGCGGGGGCTTCTGTCCGGTCGGACTATTGCGTCAGCGTGTCACTCGGAGGCGACATCGCCGCTGATGATCTCGCCGAACAGTTCCCACTTCTCGCCCTTGAAGCGCTGCATCTGAAGCTGCGAAATGGGAGCGAAGTCCGTGGCGCTGGTGTTGATCTTGACGCCGGGCAGCAGCGTGTCCGGCGCGAAATCCTTCAGGGAAGCAGCCTGCTTCATCAGGTTGGCGCGGGTGAGATCGTCACCGCACATCTCCAGGGTCTTGACCAGCGTCGAGGCCGCGCCATAGCCGTAGACCATGCCGGTGTCGGTCTTGTCGGCGCCGGGCATGTATTTGTCGACGAACTCGTTCCACCTCTTCATGCCGGGGTCGTTGTTCCACTGCGGGTCGGTGGAGTCCTTGGCATAGGCGGCCGAGAGCACGTCCTGCGAGGCCTCGAAGCCGGCCGGCTTCATCACGCTGCCGACCGAGATCGACACGTTGGTGAGGATCTGGAGCGGCTTCCAGCTCAGCTCGGCGGTCTTCTTGATGGTCTGCGCCGCGAATTTCGGCGTCGCGTAGATCAACAGCACGTCGGGATTGGCGGCCTTGATCTTGACGATGTGGCCGTCGATCGATGGCTCGGAGACCTCGTAGCTCTCCTCCATGATGATCATGGACGCGCCCTTGGCGCCGAGACCGTCCTTGGTGCCTTTGAGGTAGTCTTTGCCGAAATCGTCATTCTGGTAAAGGATGGCGACCTTGGCGTTCGGCTTTTCCTTCATCAGCCATTTCGCGTAGATCTGCGCTTCGCTCTGATAGGAGGGCTGCCAGCCGATGGTCCAGGGGAAGTTCTTCGGGTCGTTCCACTTGGTGGCGCCGGTGGCGACGAACAGCTGCGGGATCTTCTTGGCGTTCAGATATTTCTGAATCGCGGTGTTCGAGGGCGTGCCGAGCGGATTGTACACCGCCAGCACCTCGTCGCTCTCGACGAGCTTGCGGACCTGCTCGACGGCCTTGGGCGGCGAATAGGCGTCGTCATAGGTGACGAAATTGATCTTGCGGCCGTTCACGCCGCCCTTGTCGTTGATCATCCTGAAATAGGCTTCTTCGGTCTTGCCGATGATGCCGTAGGCCGAGGCCGGACCGCTGTACGGCATGATGTTGCCGATCTTGATCTCGGTATCGGACGCGCCGGTGTCGTATTTCTTCTGAGCGAGTGCTGCGCCGGAGGTGAGGGTCGCGACCGCCGTTACCAGCGCAGTGGTTCGCAGTATTCTTGCGAGAAACAAAATAAAATCTCCTTCCTTGATGATGGTCTTCAGTTTTTTCTGAGCTTGCCGGCGAGCTGCTGGCCCAGGATCGCGACCTGCCTTGCGCCGTGCGGCACGAGGTAGATGACGGCGAACAGGAGCACGCCGAACACGGCGCCGGAGAGGCCCTTGGAGATGCCCTCGGCGATGTTCGGCACGAAGATGATGAACGCGGCACCGACAATCGAGCCGGGCAGCCAGCCCACGCCGCCGACGACCATGCCGAGGAACAGCGAGATCGCGAGCGTGATGGTGTAGCTGTCGGGCGCGACGAACTGCACCGCGATGGCACCGAGCGAGCCTGCGATGCCGGTGATGGCGGCCGACACGCCGAAGGCCAGCGTCTTGTACAGGGCGACATCGACGCCCATCGCGGAGGCCGCGATCTCGTTGTCGCGGATCGCCATGAAGGCGCGGCCCGACCGGGAGCGCAGCAGGTTCACCGAGAAGATATAGATCGCGAGCACGACGGCGAGCGAGAAGTAGTAGAGCCACATATCCTGCGACATCGGCAGGCCGAACGGCGCGTCCGGCTTGGTGACGACGAGGCCCTGCACGCCGCCGGTCCAGTGCTCGAGGAAATTCAGCTTCAGCAGTTGCGGCATCGCGGTGGCGAGCGCGAAGGTCGCCAGCGCCAGATAGACGCCGGACAGCCGCAGCGCCGGCTGTCCGAACAGGAAGCCGAAGCCGAAACAGACGATGCCTGCGATCGGCAGCGTCAGCGCGTAGTTGACGTTGAAATGCTCCATCAGCACCGCCGTCGTGTAGGCGCCGACCGCGTAGAACGCGCTCTGGCCGAGCGAGAACTGGCCCGAGCCGCCGGTCAGGATGTTCAGCGCCAGCACCGCGAGCCCGTAGATCAGGAGCATCGTCATCTGGAAGATGATGAAGTTCTTGACGAAGACCGGCGCGATGATGAGCGCGGCCAGCACGACCAGCGAGGTGCCGGTGCCCAGCGTCATGGCCCGCTTCGGAACGGCCTCGACCGCCGCGTGGCCCTCTGCAACGACTTCTTCTGCAGCGCTCATGATCAAACTCGCTTGACGATGTGCCGGCCGAACAGGCCAGCGGGTTTGACGACCAGGACGGAGATGATCAGCGCGAGCGCGATCGGGAGTTTCAGCTCGTTGCCGACGCCGGGGATGTAGGTGCCGGCGAGGTTCTCGAAGATGCCGACCAGGAAGCCGCCGACGACGGCGCCGAACGGGCTGGTGAGGCCACCGAGCACCGCCGCGGCAAAGCCGTAGATCAGCACGCCGCCCATCATGTTGGGCTCGAGGAACACGACGGGCGCGATCAGCATGCCCGCGATCGAGCCGATCGCGGTTGCCATGCCCCAGCCGAGCGCGATCATCCAGCTGGTGTTGATGCCGACGAGGCGGGCCGATTCGGGCACCGAGGCGGCCGCGCGCATGGCGAGGCCGATGCGGGTGTACTGGAAGAAGAAATAGAGGCCGAGCAGCAGCAGCACGGTGACGCCGATCATGCCGGCCTGGTGGGTCGAGATCAGCTGGCTGCCGAGGAACGGGGACGAGCCGAACGGGGTCGGATACTGCTTGATGGTGAAGTCCCAGAGCAGCCCGGCCGAGGAGTTGATGATCGCGTACAGCGCGATGAAGCCCGCGACGTTGGTCAGCACCGGCGCCTTGGCGAGCGGCTTGAACAGGATGCGCTCGATCGCGATGCCGGCGATGAAGGAGAAGATCAGCGTGATCACGAAGGCGGCCCAATAGGGCACGCCCCATTGCATCAATTGCCAGGAGATGAAGGTCGAGAACATCGCCATCTCGCCCTGCGCGAAGTTGAGATGGTCGATCGCCTGGTAGATCATGACCACGGCCAGCGCCATGCAGGCGTAGATCGCGCCCGTGGCGATGCCGGCCAGCACTTGGTTGGTGAACAGCTCCATCGTGCCGGCTCCTCAGTAACCCAGATAGGATTTGCGGATTTCTTCGTTGTTCGCGATGTCCTTGGCATTGCCCGACATCACGATGCGGCCGGTCTCGATCACATAGGCCTGGTCGGCGAGCTCGAGCGCGAGCTGGGCGTTCTGCTCGACCACCAGGATCGACACCTT
>Ga0063456_1000595_pt1 | contig 21939 bp, 23 predicted proteins | sample AraplaMF_Cvi_mMF_FD_56228 | JGI IMG/M metagenome (GOLD analysis project Ga0063456, IMG submission 56228) | Arabidopsis root microbial communities from the University of North Carolina, USA - plate scrape MF_Cvi_mMF version 2 (version 2) | ecosystem: Host-associated > Plants > Roots > Endosphere ... | reverse complement strand
GCCGATCTCGCTCATCGCCTGCGAGATCACGTCGCCCTTGCGGGCGAAGCCTTCGGAGAGGAAATCGAACTGGGTGCGCGCCAGCCGCAGCACCTCGATCGGCACGGAGACCACGGTCTCGTTGAAACTGTCGACGGAGGCGCGCAAGGCATCGAGCTCGCTCGTGAGCTTGCCGATATGGCTCTCCGCATGTTGCATCAGGCCGAGCAGCTTGCCGCGCTCGGCATCGAACGCGGCGCGTTCGGCCGCAGCCGCGGCGGTCACCTCGGCCAGTTGCGCCCGCAGCGTCTCGATCTGGCTGACCATGGCATCGGAGGCAAGCTCGGCGGCCTCGCGCAACTCGGTGATGCGGGTGCTGTCTTCCTGCTGCCGGTGATAGAGCCGCTCGGCCGTCATCGCCCGCTGGGTCAGCGACTCGATCAGCGCGGCGGCACGCAGCAGCATCTCGCCGTTCCGCCCCGACACCATGCTGGCCATGCGCCGCAGGAAATCGACGGTTTCGGACGAGGAGTTCGGCGGCAGGGGGACGACCGTCGCGGACATGGGTGATGTTTGAGCCAGGGCACAATGACCGCGCCGTACCGACTGGGCTCACGCAACATTCGGCGCCTGATCGCAAGCCTTGGAGCAAGCCTGAATCGGCAGGCCGGGTCAACTGCTGGTGCGGCAAATACCGTTTCGCAGCCAGGCCGCAGCGGTGCCGCCGCCGGCTCAGGCGTCGGTCTGCCGCCCGATCCGGCCGAGATGGGTAAAGCCGAACCCGGCCGCATATTTCAGGCCATAGCCGAGCGCCCGGTCGATGCCGATATGGGCGAGCCAGATCAAGGCGATGGACAAGGTGAGGGGCGAAGCGAGGCCAAAGCCCAGCGTCAGCAGCGCCACCGGCGCCATGTAGCTGTGGGCGGCGTTGTAGACCAGCGCGCCGAATTTGGCATCGGCGAGGTAGGCCAGGAAGCTCAGATCGGGGACGAAGAAGAGCAGGGCGAACACCAGCCAGGAGCCGTCCCAGGCCCAGTAAAGCATCACCATGCCCAAGAACAGGGTCAGGCCCTCCAGCCGCAGCAGGATCTTGACGCCGCCTGTCGCAGCGCCGGTCTCGGCCGATCCTTGGTCCATCGTCGCCTCCCAGGCAAAACTCTGTAATTCCTTGCGCTTTCACGCTGCGTCAAGGCAGCCCTGCGGCGCCGAAAGCCGCTTCCCGGCCCGCAAAATGCCGTGTTAGAACCCCCGGCAATTGCATTTAGGCTAAGAACCGGCGGGAGCAAATGAAGAATATTCTGGACGCCCTTGAAGACCGTCGTGCCGGCGCAAAGCTCGGCGGCGGCGAGAAGCGCATCGAGGCGCAGCACGCCCGCGGCAAACTGACCGCGCGCGAGCGCATCGAGCTCTTGCTCGACAAGGGATCGTTCGAGGAATTCGACATGTTCGTCGAGCACCGCTCCACCGAGTTCGGCATGGAGAAGAACAAGATCCCCGGCGACGGCGTCGTCACCGGCTGGGGCACCGTCAACGGCCGCAAGACGTTTGTCTTCGCCAAGGACTTCACGGTGTTCGGCGGCTCGCTGTCCGAGACCCACGCGCTGAAGATCACGAAACTCCAGGACATGGCGATGAAGGCGCGGGCGCCCATCATCGGCCTCTATGACGCGGGCGGTGCCCGCATCCAGGAAGGCGTCGCGGCGCTTGCCGGCTATTCCTACGTGTTCCGCCGCAATGTGCTGGCCTCCGGCGTGATCCCGCAGATCTCCGTCATCATGGGCCCCTGCGCCGGCGGCGACGTCTATTCGCCGGCGATGACCGACTTCATCTTCATGGTGAAGAACACCAGCTACATGTTCGTCACCGGCCCCGACGTGGTGAAGACCGTCACCAACGAGGTCGTCACCGCTGAAGAGCTCGGCGGCGCCAGCGTGCACGCCACGCGCTCCTCGATCGCGGACGGCGCCTTCGAGAACGACGTCGAGACGCTGTTGCAGATGCGCCGCCTGATCGACTTCCTGCCGTCCAACAACACCGACGGCGTGCCGGAATGGCCGAGCTTCGACGACACCGCCCGTATCGACATGTCCTTGGACACGCTGATCCCCGACAATCCGAACAAGCCCTACGACATGAAGGAGCTGATCCTGAAGGTCGTGGACGAGGGCGACTTCTTCGAGATCGCGGACATGTTCGCCAAGAACATCGTCACCGGCTTCGGCCGCATCGCCGGCCGCACGGTGGGCTTCGTCGCCAACCAGCCGATGGTGCTGGCCGGCGTGCTCGACGAAGCGCGACGCCTCCCGCAAGGCCGCGCGCTTCGTCCGCTTCTGCGATGCCTTCAACATCCCGATCGTCACCTTCGTCGACGTCCCGGGCTTCCTGCCGGGCACCGCGCAGGAATATGGCGGCCTGATCAAGCACGGCGCCAAGCTCTTGTTCGCGTACTCGCAGTGCACCGTACCGCTGGTCACCATCATCACCCGCAAGGCCTATGGCGGTGCCTTCGACGTCATGGCCTCCAAGGAAATCGGCGCCGACATGAACTACGCCTGGCCGACCGCCCAGATCGCGGTGATGGGCGCCAAGGGCGCGGTCGAGATCATCTTCCGCAGTGACATCGGCGACCCCGACAAGATCGCGGCGCGCACCAAGGAATACGAAGACCGCTTCCTGTCCCCGTTCATCGCCGCCGAGCGCGGCTACATCGACGACGTCATCATGCCGCATTCGACCCGGAAGCGGATCGCACGGGCGCTGGCGATGCTGAAGGACAAGAAGGTGGAAACGCCGGCGAAGAAGCACGACAATTTGCCGTTGTGAGATGGGACGCGTAGGGCGGGTTAGCGAAGCCTAACCCGCCAACTCATCTGAATGGCGGATTACGGCTGCGCCTGATCCGCCCTACAATGCTCAATCCAATGACCGAAGACGATCCCACCGACGAAATCTCCGATATCGAGGACCGGATCGCGCGGCTCGCCGAGATCGCCGAGCGCTGCCGGAAATACATTCTGGCGTCCAAGATCGCCATCGGCAGCGGCGCTGCATTGCTGCTGGTCACGATCCTCGGCTTATTTGGTTTTGGTCAGACCGCCGCGCTCGGCTCGATCGCCCTGGTGCTCGGCGGCATCGTCTCGCTCGGCTCGAACGTCAGCACGTTGCGGCAGACGGACGATGCGATCGGTGCTGCGGAGGCGCGCCGCGCTGCGCTGATCGGCACGATCGATTTGCGCGTGGTCACCGATACGCCGATAAAGCTGGTGTGATGCGCTGCCTCATGCGGCAGCATTGACGGTCAGCAGCTGCAACTCCGCGCGGCATTCGGCGGCGAAGGCCTGAAGCCGTTCCGCGGTTTGCTGGTCGAGGATCGTCTTCGCCAGACGCTCGGCGCGGGCAACCTGTTCCTTCAGATATTCGATGCGAGCCATGTGGCACCTCCCGCCGGAATAATTTGAATCAAATTGCTTCGTTCCGGCGGTCGTGCAGGGATGGCTAATGGCGGGTTAATTGTGTGCTGGTCACGCTCCGCGCGCCTGATCCGCCGCGGCGAAATGCGCCATCTGATCCGCGTGGGCCTTGGCGAAGGCCGGGCGGCCTGTGGCGCGCGCGACGTAGGCGCGGCAGGCGGGACTGTCCGCCAGCCCGTCGAACCCATCGACGACGCGCAGCACGTCCGACATCAGGATGTCGGCGACGGAGAAGGAGCCCGCCAGCCATTCGCGTCCCGCCAGCACCGGTTCGAGATGCTTGAGGCGAAGCTTGAGGAAGTCGTCCACGAATGTCCACGCCGCCGTGTCGGTCGGATGTTTCATGAATTTCGACATCGTCCAGGGCAGGCTCGCCATCTCCACCGAATTGAGCGCGGCGAACAGCCATTCCGTCGCCTCGTTACGGTCGCGCGGATCTGACGGCATCAGCTTTGCGCTGAGCTTGCCCAGATGCAGCAGGATCGCGCCGCTTTCGAAGATCGAGAGCTCGCCGTCGGTCAGCCACGGCACTTGGCCGAACGGCTGGTGCGCGAGATGTTCAGCGCCACGCTCGTTGAACGGCACGCTCGCGACGCGATAGGGCAGGGTGGCCTCTTCCAGCGCCCAACGCACGCGGAGGTCGCGCACGAAACCGCGCGGAGGCGGTGGAACCCAGTCGAAGGTGGTGAGGGTGAGGTCGGGCATGCGGTGTCTCCGTGCTGTCTTTCGCATAGGACGGATGAGGAGCGGGGGTTCCGACAGCGGGGCGGATTTTTTGCGAGCTCGTAAGGTGATAGATCGACGAAGAAGCACGAAAACTTGCGGATATGAAGAAACGAGGGACGTCATAGCTGTCCCTCGTTTCTCTTTTTAGCTAGCGCCTCCCATTGCTGAGATCAGCGGGCTCTACGTCGGCAAAAATCCGGCCGAATTTCAGATCTGAAATCCGCCCCTGGTTGATGCGGTAATCTGAGGCAATATTGGCGTAGAGATCGCCGCGCAGAATCCGGGCTTTGATCACTGCGATTTCCGTCCTCGATAAGTGCTTCATCTGATTTTCCTGTTCGATAGTTGCCATTGAGGATTTGAACGGCCGTTCGGGAACAGAATCGTCGAAGCCCAGCTGAAATCAACGAATGAGAATTTGTTGTAGGAACGTGGTAGCGGCGATCGCATTGAAATTATTGGATTTTTGTGCGTCGTGTCAGAGCTTTGGACACTGCGGCCATATTCTGGATTTCGCGACCAGTCTGGCCATGCTGCCTCAGGAAGGAGAGGTAGTAGCTAGGATTGTTGAATTCGCGAAAGCTCCGAGAGAACTCTCTCAGTGGATAATAGTCGAGACGCGACTTCCGCAGCGCACGTCGCCACGCGAGGTCAATGGTCCGAATGTGGTGGACATTTCGCGGATGGCGGCTGGGAAACCAGAACGGCGAAGTTGCAAAGTCCTGCTCGCCCAAGCGTTTGATTCTTCTTAAAAGCTCTTGAGCGTCGCCGTCGATACCTTCCCGGCATTCAAACCAATACTTCTTCTCGCCCGGGTGGTAGGGGTACCAATAGTTCTCATGGATTTGTTTCCACTGAGCGCGAAGGATGCGGCTAAGCGGGGCATGGAAGGTGAAGTACATCCGGATAGCCATCGCTTGCTGCCAGTAAGTGTCGTCTGCTTCGAGTGCTCGAAACAAGGCTTTGTACTTCTTTGCGCTAATCTTCCTAAGTTCAGGATATCGAACATCTCGATTTCGGTCCCATTGGATCGAAAACTCCCTCGAAAACTCATCGTGAAAGCGCCTTAAGGAGCCGCTGAAAGTTGCAGCCCGCTCGATGATCTGGGAGATGAAGGACCTCAAAATCCTCACGTTTCCTGTAGAGGCCTTCGATTTGACGAGTGCACTGGCGACTTGCCAGGGTTCTAATCTTTCCAAAGGTATCTGCTTGAGCCGCTGGGGAATATGGAGAGCGTACAGCTTGCCAAGTCGATCTCGATAAGCTTCAGATGAGCCGTTCGAAAGCATTCCTCGAAGCAACGCTTCTGCCGCTCTATGCAGAGTCATAGCCCGGGTGAGCCGGCCTGTAATGCGATGCTGAACTGAATCTTCCTCGTGCCTTGTTGGTCGCTGCTTAATCCTGTCGATCTCGTCCTGCGCCCACTCCCGTGCTTCGTCCAAGTGGTCGCTAAGAACATCCTTGCCGTTGCCTTCGCGGAGGTGCGCTCCCGATATGTTGCGCGGATGGAATGTCCGTCGAACCTTCTTTGATGACGAGTCGGAGACCCTGATCGCAAACGCTTTCTGTCCACCAGATTTCGTCGCCCAAAGTCGGAGGCCAAAACCTCTTACCTTCGTGTCTGAGATCCACCGTTCTCCCGTGGTCGGGCAAGCGGATTCAGAAACTATCCGCGGCGTCAGCCTTGCGCGCTCTACCAACCGTGAATTCCATTTTGCTGCTAAACGTAACCTTATACCCCATCACTGCCCGAGCTTCGCCAGCTTGCCCTGTTTCGCGGCCTCCACCGCACGCTCCGCATCTTCCGGCAGCAGCGTCCGCTCCGCCACCTGTCGCGCGGCCTCGCGCTTCACCGCGGCCACATACGCGCCATCATCGGCATAGCGCTCCGCGATCGATAGTCTGGGATCATGCACTTCCTTCCGCGCTGCTTCCGTCGGGGCGAACGGCACCACCGCGCCTTGCAGCGGATACAGCGCCGTCGGCCCAAAGCCCTGCGCGCGCGGATTCCAGGCGGTGTAGGTTGCGCGCGGCACGGCCAGCGCGAGCTGGCGGATGCCCGCGATGGCCATGCCGTCAGTGTCCGCTTTCGGCACGAACACGGGATAGCGGCCGATCTCCTTCGGCGGCAGCACGCTCTGGTCGGAGAAGGCGGCGAGGGTGTGGATGCCGGCATAGGGCAGGCCGGGAATATCCGTTGGCACCGCGCCTTGCGCGGCGACCAGCGTGCCGTGGGCGCGCATGGGGACGCGGCTTGCCGGCGGCCTCACACCGTCGCTGATCCAGGCGTTGAGGCCTGTGAGCAGCGCGCGCATCGGCATGCCCGAATGCATCGGGTTCTGCGGCAGTGCCATCGCGGGCACGCCCTTGCGCATGGTGTCGGTGGCTTCCGCGAAATGCGGCGTGCCTGTGATCATGTAGGCGCGGACGTTGTCGGGGAGGTCGATGTGATTGCCTGAGAGGTCGGTGACCAGGAGAGAGGCGTGCGAGGCCCACCATTCGTGCTCGCTGTCGGTCTGCATCACTTTTGGACAAGTCGCCGAGAGCGCGCAGCGGCGCAGCAGGCCGTCGGTCTTGCCGGAATAGGGATCGCTCAGGCTCGCATAGGTGAAGGGGAACAGATCGGCCTGCCACGCCGGATCCTGTATGTGGCGCGGATTGCGGCCGGGCTGGCCGAAGCGGACATTGGTCGCCATCCGCCGCGTGCCCGCGACATGCGGCATCAGGCCGTCGAACACGGTGCGGCCCGACAAATCCTCGTTGAAGCCGAGATAGAGGAAGTCGCGCAGGAAGCGGCCCGATTGCGACACGCCAAAGCCGATGGCGCGGCTCACCGATGGATGCAGGCCATCGAGCAGCGGGTTCGCTTGCGTCTCGTCGTGACGGAGGAAGCTGACGACATCGCGCACGGCGGCATAGCCCATGCCGAGCGGCACCGGATCGCGCGCGGTATAGGTGATCTCGTAGAGCGCGCCGGCGTCGAAGTTTTCGGGACGGCTGATCTCAACCGTATTGGGATCGATGAGTTTCACGGACAGGCCCGAAGGCGTCTGCCGCGGATCGGCCCAGGCCGCGCGCACGGTGACGTTGAGATTGGCGGCATCCGCGGCCGGCCATGTCAGTGTCGCGCGCGCGGGGCTGGTCGTGTTGTCGAACACGAACTCTTCGCGCGCGGGACCGGTGACGCCTTTCAGCACCGGTGCGGCAAGCGCCATCTGGCCGGGCTTCGAGGGGATGTCGCCCTGCCAGCCGACCCAGACCATCGTAAAGCCCTGGCGGTGCAGGAAGCCGATGCCCGCATCCTCGGCCTTGTCGGCATTGTTGGCGCCGGGCTGAGACGCATCGTCGAACAGTTGCGGCGCCAGCTTGCGGCCGCGATTGGGAACCTCCAGCAGCAGCGTGCCGTTGCCATGCGTGGGATCGCTGGGCCTGAGGATCACGACGTCGGCCGTGGCCTCGACCTTGCCGTCGGAATTGCGCGGAGCGGACGCGAGATCGGTGATGACGGCGTTGCGGTCGTCGGCAGGATTGAGCGCAAACGTCGCGCGCGCGGTGATGCGCTCATAGGTGCCGGCTGCGCCGAAGCTGCGCCCGGCAAAGGCGGGCACGCGTTCCAGAATATCGAAACGGATGACCTCCGCGGGCGAGGCGGCCGGCCACAGGCATGCGATCGCAATGAGCCCGGTGATGATCCTGCGCATGGCCGTTCTCTCTCCCTTATCGGCGCGTCGGCATTGTCCGTCGCGCGGGCTTTTTGTTAGCCCCACTATAACCGTCTATGCTGGCGCCAAACAACAGGAGGAAACACATGCCCGCTGCCTACTTCGTCGTTCGCGCCACTGTCACCGATGCGAGCAAACGCGCCGCCTTCGACAGGTGGTACGAGACCGCGCACGTGCCCGACGCGGTCAAGGCGTTCGGCGCAGCCAAAGCCTGGCGGTTCTGGAGCCTGGACGATCCCTCGCTGCACCAGGCGATGTATCAGTTCGACGACGAGAGCATGCTTGCGGCGATGCTGAAGGGCGATGCGCTGAACAAGCTCGTCGCCGATTTCAACCGCGACTGGCCCGACGTGAAGCGGAGCCGCGAGACGCTGGTGCTGGCGCAGGAATTTACAAAGTAGCGCGCAGGTCCGTGGCCTGGATTGCGCTGCGCTCCGTCCGGGCTACGATGAATCCTGTCACCGTTGCAATGAATCTGAACGGGCGATTCAGCCGCAGTTCATGTCGACCGCCCGACACTTCCTTCGCATCATGCAACGCTCGCCTCGAGAGGAAGATGTCATGGAACGCCGCAATTTTCTGAAGCTCGCATTCGGTGCGGCCGCGGGGGCCGCCGCGTTCACCGCTGCCGCGCAGGCTGCGCCGCTGTCGCCGCAGCCGCTTGCTGGTCCGGGCCGCATGCCGGAAGGCAATCCGGATGCACATCCCGCCGTCACCACCAGCGAGGAAGCCGCCCAGCTCAAGCCCGAGCAGGTGCACTGGCACGGTCGCGGCCATCACTGGGGCTGGCGCCACCGCCACTGGGGTTGGCGTCGCCGCCGCTGGCATCGCCGCCACTGGTAAGCTCCTCACAAGCTTGCCCGCGAACGGGGATCGCGAATGCGGTCCCCGTTTTGATTCATGGCCGCGGAAGACGATCAAAAGAAAATGGCCGCGCAGGCTGATCCCGCGCGGCCATTTCGCAGTGCAAAGAGGTCAGATCAGAACGGACGGCAGCGGCCGGCGTACCAGCGGAAGCCATAGGGGCACACGCGCGGACGCACCACCACGACCGGCGCCGGGCGGGGCGCCACGACGACGACCGGCGGACGACCGCCCATCGGACGGCAGCCGCCATAGGGGCCGCGATACCAGCCGGGGCCGCAACCGCCGGCGGCGCTGGCCGCTTCGCTGAAACCGACGACCGCGCTAGCGAGCATCACGGCGGCAAACAGGTATTTCATCTGATCTTCCTTCTCGTCCTTGGGCAAGTCTTTAGGGGCAAGACTTTGTGGTTGAGCGCTTGCGGCGCACCATGAATCAAAAGACACGATTCGACACGTTAAATCTGGAAGCCATGTGCCGACATGTCGCAGATCCAAATCTGCCCATCATGACCTGAATGCGGCATGAACGTTCCCGCATCCCGCCTCAGGCGACACGCAGCGGCCGCTAGCGCCCGAGAAAGCCCAGCACCAGCTCCTTGTACTTCTCCGGCGCTTCCAGGAACACGAGATGGCCGGTGTCGGGGATCACCTCGGCCCGCGCATTTGGCATCTTCGCGGCGAGCGTTTTCGCGAGCCCGGCGTTCTCTCCCATTTTTGCGCGCAATGCTTCGGGTGCGAGCGGCCGGCCCGGCGCGTTGTGGTCGTCGGCGCCCATGATGAACAGCGTCGGCTCGGTGATGAGCGCAACCTCGTGCGCCACCGGCTCGCGATAGATCATCTGGCCGGAACTGACGAAGGCGCGCAGCCAGCGCGGATAGTCCGGGCTGTCCTTGATTTTGAAGCGGGCATCGATGAACGGTGTGATGGCGTCGGGCGGCAGCTTGATCGCGTAATTGGTCTGAAGCTGCTTCCGGTAGCCGTCGGCGGTGAGCTTGTCCTCGGCCTCGATGATCTTCTCGGTGGGCGTCGGCGGCACGTAGAGGCGGTAATCCTCCAGCCCGATCGGGGCCGTCAGAACAAGGTGGGCAACGCGGTCCGGATAGGCCCGCGCGATGCGCACCCCTAACATGCCGCCGAGCGAATGTGCGACGACCTCCGCCTTGCCGATCTTGAGATGATCGAGCAGCGCGATGGTGTTGCGCGCCAGATTGTCGAAGTGCAGTTCGCCCGTGGGCTTGGACGATTTGCCGAAGCCGATCTGATCCGGCACCACGACACGGAAGCCTGCCTCGCTGAGCATCTTGATGACAGGCGCCCAATAGCTCGACGGGAAATTGCGTCCGTGCAGCAGCACCACGGTGCGCCCGTTCGGCTGTGCCGGCGCCACGTCCATATAGGCCATGGCGAGCTGCTCGCCGTCATTGACGACGGGCAGGAGGTGCACGGGATAGGGATAGGCAAAGCCCTCGAGCGCGATGCCGTAGGGTTCGCGGGGGGCGTTGTCGGCGGCGTGGGATGCAAACGAGGTCGTAAGGAGGGCGGCAGCGAGTGTGGCGGAGAGGATGCGGTTCATTGGGGTCTCGTAATTGGAGCCGTCATTCCGGGGCGCGTCGAAGACGCGAACCCTGATGCGCAATTGCGCACCAGAGAATCTCGAGGTTCCGGCTTCGATGCTTCGCATCGCCCCGGAACGACACTGCGCTTAAAGCGATGGGTGGCGAGGTCAAGCCCGGCCATGACGAGATCAGGATTTCACACGCGAACGTGTGCCGTCACGCCTCCCGCGTGATCAGTCCTTCCCGTTCCCGAACAGGGTGGCGAACTGCTTCTCGCCGGTGCGGGTGAAATTCACCACGCGGCTGCCGGGGGTGGCATCGCGCGCGGCCCATTTCAGCTCGTTGAAGCGCTGCATCATGGCCGCGCCCAGGGTGCCGGCGAGGTGATGGCGCCGCTCGCTCCAGTCGAGGCAGGCCTTGCAGACCGGACGGCGGGGATGGGTGAGCATCTCGGCCGAGATCTGCAAATGTTTTGCCAGGAAGCGCTCGCCCTCGGCCGTCAGCTCGATCTCCTGCTTCTTCTGCCTGATCAGATTGCGCGCGCGCATGGTGTCGAGCATCTGCACGCCGAGATCGCCGGCGAGATGATCGTAGCAGATCCGCGCGCGCCGCAGCGCCGGATCCTTCGGCCCGGTGCGCACGCGCATGTGGCCGGTACGCGCGGCGAGGCCCGCAAGTCCCTCGAGCACGCCGGCGACGTCGTCGTCGGTGAGGCGGTAATAGCGGTGGCGGCCCTGCTTCTCCGGCTCGACCAGCCCGCCGGCCTCGAGTTTTGAAAGATGCGAGCTCGCGGTCTGCGGCGTGATGCCGGCCTCCTGCGCCAGCTCGCTCGCGGTGAGCGCACGGCCGTTCATCAGCGCCGTGAGCATGTTGGCGCGGGCGGGATCGCCGACCAGCGAGGCGACCATGGCGATGTCGGGACCTGATTTCATGCTTCGATGGTAGCCGAAGCATTGCGGTCGGGCAAGCCAGTAATCTCTCAACACGTCGTCATTGGAGAGCCCATCATGTCCGTCACCGTCTTCATCCGCTACCAGCTCGATCCCTTCAAGCGCGCGCAATTCGAGGAATATTCGAAGCGCTGGCTCACCATCATCCCGAAATGCGGCGGCGACCTGATCGGCTATTTCATGCCGCACGAGGGCACCAACAACATCGCCTTCGCGCTGATCACCTTCGAAAGTCTCGCCGCCTACGAGGCCTATCGCGCGCGGCTGCGCCAGGATGCCGAGGGCATGGCGAATTTCCATTTCGCCGAGGAGCACAAATTCATTCTCGCGGAAGAGCGCACGTTCTTGCGCAAGGTGGTATTGTAGGCCACCCATAAGGAGACGCCCATGATCGCCGTGATTTTCGAAGTCTGGCCCAAGCCGGAACATCGCCAGGATTATTTCGACCTCGCGGCCGATCTGAAGCCGATCCTGCAAACCATCGACGGCTTCATCTCGGTCGAGCGTTTCGAAAGCCTGACCGAGAAGGGCAAGATCCTGTCGGTGTCGTTCTGGCGGGATGAGGCGGCCGTGCAGGCCTGGCGCAATACGATGGAGCACCGCCGCACCCAGGCCAAGGGCAGGGCAAAAATCTTCGCCGATTATCACCTGCGCATCGCCAGTGTCGTCAGGGACTACAGCATGAACGATCGCGAGCAGGCGCCGAAGGACAGCCGCGCGGTGCACGATGCGCACTAGCGCCGGCGACTGCGTGCGCCTATCTCTGCGCGGCCAACAAGGGAGAGAAACATGCATGTGACAACCGCTGACAAGCGCGCGGCGTTCAAGAAGATGCACGAGAGCGGCTGCTTCATCCTGCCCAATCCGGTCGATGTCGGCAGCGCGAAGGCCTTGCAGCATCTCGGTTTCAAGGCGCTGGCCTCGTCCAGCGCGGGCTTTGCCTGGACCATCGGCAAGGCCGACAACCACGTCACGGTCGAAGACGTCTGTCAGCATCTGGCAGCATTGAGCTCGGCCGTCGACATCCCCGTGAACGCGGATTTCGAGGGCGGCTTTGCCGTCGAGCCGGACAGGGTCGCCGACAATGTCGAGCGCTGCGTGCGCACCGGTGTTGCCGGCCTGTCGATCGAGGACTCCACCGGCGACAAGAATAACCCGATCTATGAGCGCGCGCTGGCGGTCGAGCGCATCAAGGCCTCGCGCAAGGCGATCGGCGACAGCAACACGATGCTGGTCGGCCGCTGCGAGGCGTATCTTTGGGGGATCACCGACCTCAAGCTCGTCATCGACAGGCTCACCGCCTATGCGGACGCCGGCGCGGACTGCCTGTACGCGCCGGGCCTGAAGACCCGCGAGGACATCGCCGCGGTGGTGAAGGCCGTCGCGCCAAAACCGTTCAACCTGCTGATCGGCGGCTCCGGCCTGTCGCTGAAGGAAGCCGAGGAGCTCGGCGTGCGCCGCATCAGCGTCGGCGGCTCGCTCGCCCGCGCCGCCTGGGGCGGCTTCATGCGCGCGGCAAAGGAAATGGCGGAGCAGGGGACGTTCACCGAGCTCGGCAGTGGCTATTCCGGCGGCGAGCTCAACAAGATGTTCAGCTAGAACCAAACGAAGAGCGGCGAAAATTAAAAGCGGCGGGATGTGAGGTCCCGCCGCTTTCTCATCCTCTCGGTGTCATTCCCCGCGCAGGCGGGGAATCCAGTACGCCGCGGCTTCGCGGGCGATCACCGTCGTCTCGGAGTACTGGATCGCCTGGTCAAGCCGGGCGATGACAGTTGTGTGTTACGCGATGACAGTCGTCGTGTTACTTGGCACCCTCAGCCGGCGCCGCCGGATCCGGCTTCGCTGCAGGCGTATCGGCCGGCTTGCTCGGCGCCGCACCCGTGGTCACGCCCGGCTCGGTGTTGTTGCGCGGCGTCACGTCGCGCATGCCGGGAGGTGCCGCCGGATTGGTCGCAGGCGCCTGCTGGGCGGTCTGCGTCGTCGGCGCGTTGCTCGCCTGGTTGCCCGTGCTGGAGTTGTTCAAACCATAGAACACAGCGCCCAGCACCAGGGCGATTGCAACCGCGAACAGCGCGACCTTGCCGCTGGAGGCGGGGCCTTCGCCGAGTTCGGGGTCAGCCTGAAGCTCGGCATCCCGTCGCGCCGCACGGACATACTCATCGTCGGCGAGGTTCGGGCGATACGGATCGTTGGGAAAACGGTCGTCAGCCATCGATTGGGTCTCCTCGTTTATTGCGGCAAGACAACCCCCAGCTGCGAGATTCTGTTCCGCCCGCTTTATGCTTTCGTCGCATGTTGCTCCGGCGTGGGGAATCGGAACTTGTTCCTCTCGGGAAACCCCCGGGGGAGAGTTCCGTCAGGTGGAGGAGGAACAAGGCGATGTGGAGCCTGCCGCCGACCGATAGCGTGCTGCATTTCCTGTCGCTGATCGCCATCGCCGCGCAAGGCATGACCGCCGCGCTCGCCGCCGGCCGGCGTCGCATGGACTGGTTGGGTGTCTGCTTTCTCGGCTGCATCACCGCGCTCGGCGGCGGCACCTTGCGCGATCTCTTCCTCGGGCATTACCCGCTGGCCTGGGTGCAAAACCCCGTCTACCTCGCGCTGGCCGGCGGCGCGGCCTTTGCCACCATTCTGCTCGCGCCTCTCGTGCACCGGCTCAAGCTCGCCTTCATCGTGCTCGATGCCATCGGCCTCGTCGTCTTCACCATGGCCGGCTGCGACATCGCCTGGCAGATGGATGCCTCGCTGCCGATCGTGATCGTCTCCGGCATGGTGACGGGCTGCGCCGGCGGCGTGCTGCGCGACGTGCTCTGCAACGACGTGCCGCTGCTGTTTCGCTCGGAGCTCTACGCCAGCGTCTCGGCGGTGACGGGATTGTTCTATGCGACAGCCTTCGGCTTCAACCTCAACGCCGCGCTCTGGACCATATTGACCTTCGTCCTCGGCATCAGCTTCCGCCTGTTGGCGGTGCGCTACAAATGGGAGATGCCGAAATTCGTGTTCACGGCAGACGAGGAGAAGTAGTGCTTACTTCGTCCCAATCTATCCACGTCATTGCGAGCGCAGCGAAGCAATCCAGAGATGCCTCCGCGGAGGGATACTGGGTTGCTTCGTCGCTGCGCTCCTCGCAATGACGGGGGACTATTCTTGCCCGCGCGCCCTCGCCACCTGCGACGGCGTCACCAGCGGCGCCGCATTGCCCCAGGAATTGCGGATGTAATTGGTCACCGCCGCGATCTCGTCGTCGGACAGTTGCTTGGCGTAACCCGGCATCTCGCCGGTGTTGGGCGCGCGCGACGTCGTCACGGTGTGGGCGCCGTCGAGGATGATGCGCAGGGTCGACGACGGGTTGACCGATTGCAGCAGCGCGTTGCCGGGCAGCGGCGGGTAGATCCGCGGGGCGCCCGAGCCGTCGGCCTCATGACAGGCAATGCAGAGCTTTGCGTAGACGGCCTGGCCGGCCTTCATCTCGGCTTCCTCCGGCGGCGTGACGTTGGTCTCGCGCCGCGACGGTGGCAGGCTCTTCAGGTAAACCGCGATCGCGCGCACATCGGCATCGCTCATCTTCGCCGTCGAGTTGACGACGACCTCGGCCATCAGCCCGCCGGCATGGCTTCTGGCGTTGCGGCCGCTTTGCAGATACTCGGTGATGTCCTCGGCGCTCCAGGATTTCAGCCCGGTGCGCGCGGCGCCATCGAGCCTGGGCGCGTACCAGCCGCCGACCTCGTTGCCCGACAGTGCCTGCGCGGTCTTGTCCGCGCCAAACCAGTTCTTCGGCGTGTGGCAGGCGCCGCAATGGCCGAGCCCGGTGACGAGATAGCCGCCCCTGTTCCATGCCGCGCTCTGGCCCTGGTCGGGCTCGAACAGGCCGGGCTTGAAGAACAGCGCGTTCCAGACCCGCATCAGGCGGCGATAGCCGAACGGCCAGCGCAGCTCCGGCGGCTTGTTGCGGCTCACGACCGGCGCGAGCGTGCCCAGATAGGCCCGGATCGCCAGCGTGTCGTCCTTCGTCATCTTCGTGAAGTAGGGGTAGGGGAACGCGGGGTAGTAGTTCGAGCCGTCGGGTGCGATGCCGGTGCGGACCGCGCGGGTGAAATCGGCATCGGTCCAGGCGCCGATCCCGGTGTCGCGGTCCGGCGTCAGGTTCGGCGCATAGATGGCGCCGAAGGGCGTGTCGATGCGCTTGCCGCCCGCGAACGGCTTGGCCGGATCGGCGGTGTGGCAGCCCGCGCAGTCGCCGGCCTCGACCAGCGTCTTGCCGTAGGCAATTAGCTCCGGCGAGGGCTCGGCAGCGAGGGCTCCGCTTGTAAGCATACTCGCAACCGCACTGCACAACGCAAGACCAGCCAGAATCGTCCGCATCGAAAGCCTCTCCTGCGACCAATCGACGTCGTCCTGCCTTGCGGGTGCGTCGATTCATTTCGCGACGGCGGGGGTATGGTGACACAAATTGAAAATCCCCGATGCCATTGCAGCCACGAAATTGCGATTTTTACCCGGCGCTCCCTTTGGTCCAGATTTGTGATGCGCTGCGTTAAATATCCGACATAGAGTGGCGGAGATGGTCGGCGCGCCCTAGCTAAAAACAACGGGCAGGCAACGGCTTAAGTGGCCAAAACGCCAAAAAGGGCGGAAGAGGACGAGAATGGGCATCAACCAGGGTCCGATCAGTCTCGATCAAAAATACACCCAGGACACCGGCCATATTTTCACGACGGGCATCCAGGCGCTGGTCCGCCTGCCCATGGCCCAGATCCGCCGCGACCGCGCCGCAGGCCTGAACACCGCGGGCTTCATCTCCGGTTATCGCGGCTCGCCGCTCGGCGGCTACGATCAGCAGCTCTTCGCCGCGCGAAAACATCTCGAGCAATACAACATCAAGTTCCAGCCCGGCGTAAACGAGGACCTCGCGGCGACCGCCGTCTGGGGTTCGCAGCAGCTCAACCTCTCGCCCGGCGCCAAGTACGACGGCGTGGTCGGCATCTGGTACGGCAAGGGCCCCGGCGTCGACCGCTGCGGCGACGTGTTCCGCCACGGCAACGCCGCGGGCTCCGCCAAGAACGGCGGCGTCCTGTGTCTGGCCGGCGACGACCACGGCGCAAAGTCCTCGACCGTCCCGCATCAGTCGGACCATGCGTTCATGTCGGCGCTGATGCCGTATCTCTATCCCTCGAGCATCCACGAGATGATCGAGATGGGCCTGCTCGGCATCGCGATGTCGCGTTACTCCGGCTGCTGGGTCGGCATGAAAGTGATCACCGAGACGGTGGAAACCACCGCCGAGATCGACCTCACCGACGAGATGAAGCCGTTCATCATCCCCGCGGATTTCGAGCTGCCGCCCGGCGGCCTCAATCTGCGCTGGCCCGACGACCGCTTCGAGCAGGACCGGCGCCTCCAGGACTACAAGGGCTTTGCCGCGATCGCCTTTGCGCGCGCCAACAAGGTCAATCGCGTCACCATGGATTCGCCGAACGCCCGTTTCGGCATCATGGCCTCCGGCAAGAGCTATGAGGACGTGCGGCAGGCGCTGCGCGAGCTCGGCATCACCGAGGACGTCGCCGCCAAGATCGGCCTTCGCCTCTACAAGATCGGCATGCCCTGGCCGCTGGAGCCGGAAGGCGTGCGGCAATTCGCGGTCGGGCTCGAGGAGATCTTCATCATCGAGGAGCGCCGCGAGATCGTCGAGAACCAGGTCAAGCAGGAGCTGTTCAACTGGCGCGACGACGTTCGCCCGCGCATCGTCGGCAAGATGGACGAGCACGACAAGCGTTTTCTCACGTTCTCCGCCGAACTCAGCGTCGCTTCGCTTGCGACCTCGCTGACCGAGCGGCTTCTCAAGCTCGATCTCAACCCCGAGATCAAGGAGATGCTCCGCGCCAAGGCCGACTGGTTCAACGGCCGCCAGGCCTCCCAGATGCAGGCGGTCGCACCCGTCTCCCGAACTCCGTATTTCTGCTCCGGCTGTCCCCACAACACCTCGACCAAGGTCCCCGAAGGCAGCCGCGCGCTCGCCGGCATCGGCTGCCACTTCATGGCGCTGTGGATGGACCGCTCGACCGAGACCTTCACGCATATGGGCGGCGAGGGCGTGCCGTGGGTCGGCATCGCGCCGTTCACCAACGAGAACCACATTTTCGCGAATCTCGGCGACGGCACTTACTTCCATTCCGGCCTTCTGGCGATCCGGCAGGCGGTCGCCTCGAAGACCAACATCACCTACAAGATCCTCTACAACGACGCGGTGGCCATGACCGGCGGCCAGCGCCATGACGGCGATCTCTCGCCGCAGCAGATCACCTTCCAGCTCCACGCCGAAGGCATCCGCGAGATCTACCTGGTCTCGGAGGCGCCCGATGCCTATCCGGCCGACACCATCGCGCCGGGCGTGAAGCTCTATCATCGCGACGAGCTTCAGAACGTCATGAAGATGTGCCGCGAGCAGAAGGGCACGTCGGCCATCGTCTTCGTGCAGACCTGCGCTGCCGAGAAGCGCCGCCGCCGCAAGCGCGGCCTGATGGAGGATCCGGCGCGCCGCGTCATGATCAATCCGGCCGTCTGCGAGGGCTGCGGTGATTGCTCGGTGCAGTCGAACTGCATCTCGGTCGAGCCGCTGGAGACCGAGTTCGGCCGCAAGCGCGCCATCAATCAGTCGTCCTGCAACAAGGACTATTCCTGCGTGAAGGGCTTTTGCCCGTCCTTCGTCACCGTCGACGGCGGCAAGCCGCGCCATCGCGCCCCGGCCGACCTCGGCGATATCGGCGCGATCCCCGAGCCCGCGTCGCGCCCCACGCTCGACAAGCCCTACAACATCGCCGTCGGCGGTGTCGGCGGCACCGGCGTGCTGACCATCGGCGCGCTGCTCGGCATGGCCGCCCATATCGAGGGCAAGGCCTCGATGATCCTCGACATGTCCGGCCTCGCGCAAAAAGGGGGGGCGGTGCTGAGCCACGTCCGCCTGTCCGATCACCCGGCCGAGGTGACATGCTCGCGCATCGTCACCGGCACCGCGGATGTCGTGCTCGCCGCCGACGAGGTGGTTGCCGTCGCCAAGGAAACGATCTCGCTCTGCGACACCAGCCGCACCCGCGGCATCATCAACAGCCACGTCATCCCGACCGCCGATTTCGTCCTCAACCGCGACTTCAACTTCCAGACCCGCAAGCTGAACGGTCTGCTGGAGACGGCGCTGCACAAGGACTCGGTATTCTTCGACTTCACCAAGCCGGCCGAGCAGCTGCTGGGCGACAGCATCGCCACCAACATGATGATGATGGGCTACGCCTATCAGAAGGGGCTGTTCCCGCTGTCGGCGGAGTCCATCGAGCAGGCCATCGAGGTCAACGGCGTCTCGATCAAGATGAACAAGGAAGCTTTCCGCCTCGGCCGTCTTGCCGTCGCGGACCCCCAGCGCCTCGCCGGCATGCTGAAGGGCACTGACGAGGTCGTCGCGCCCAAGACGCTGGACGCGATGACGCTCGACGAGATCATCGAGCATCGCGCCAGGCATCTCACGGCCTACCAGAACGGCCGTCTGGCAAAACGCTATCGCAAGCTGGTCGAGCAGGTCCGTGACGCCGCGGTCAAGGGCGGTTACGGCGATGCGCTGCCGCGCGCGGTCGCGATCAACTATGCCAAGCTGCTGGCCTACAAGGACGAGTACGAGGTCGCGCGCCTCTTCACCGACGGCGCCTTCACCCAGCAGCTCCGCGACCAGTTCGAGGGCGACTTCAAGTTCAGCTTCAATCTCGCCCCGCCGATCCTCGGCGGCGGCCTCGACGCGCTCGGCCGCCCGAAGAAGCGTGCCTTCGGCCCGTGGATGCTGAACGTCTTCGGCGTGCTGGCAAAGCTCAAATTCCTGCGCGGCACCCCGCTCGACATTTTCGGCCGCAGCGCCGACCGCAAGCTCGAGCGCGATCTGATTGCCGGCTACGAAAAGGACGTCGCCACCGTGCTCGGCCTGCTTTCGCCGGTGACGGTCGACACGTCGGTCGAACTGCTCTCGCTGCCCGACCGCATCCGCGGCTACGGCCCGGTGAAGGAGAAGGCAGTGGCGGACGCCAAGGCCCGATACGCCCAACTCGCCGCCGATTTGGCGAACCCGCCGCCGGCGCCGAGGCAGATCGCAGCCGAGTAGGACGGTCTCGTGGGGTGGGCAAAGGCGCAAAGCGCCGTGCCCACCATCCCGCCGAAATTGCGCAAAAGACGTGGGCACGCCTTCGCTCTTCGAGCTAAGGCGGACAAGTCGCTTTGCCCGCCTTACGGCACCATCCCTTGCGTTGCCCGTCGGGCAAAACACCCATGCCGTGGGTCAATCCCTCCGTACAAAAACATTCCGCTTTACCGAAATTCGGAATTGTCGTATCTACCCGCCACCTCATCCCCCTCAGAGGGGCGTATCGCGATCGTCACGAAACGCGGGGTGAGCGGCGGTGGACGCGGGCTGCGTCGCACGGGCGATTGTCTCGGTGCACGACGGGCGCGGTCTCGCGTACGGCAAAATCGTGTGGTCCTGACGCCCGGGGTCTGTGCGTCAAGTCTTGCGATCGCTCGCAAGGCGACGGGGGCAATAGTGCATCGCTCCCCGGGGAGAGCGCGACATAAGCCGTAAAGCCACTGCGCAGGGAAGGCCGGATGTTCGGCTCCACCTGTATGCCGCTGTGCAGCCTCTTGTAGCGCAACCTTCGCACAGTGGACCGTGGGTGCCCGGCCGGCACCCGGTCTTCCCTGCGCCCTCTGTTTCGGAGGGAACGCAAGACGGAAGCAAAGCTCGGGCAGGACGTGCCGCGAGAATGCGGCGCCGTGTCTGCAAGGTAATGTCTCGTGCCCCGGACGCTGCGCAGCACGAAGTGGTGCGCTGCTGAGCCGGGGCCCATGCTGCAACAGAGTTCGCCGCCACTTGGGTCCCGGCTCTGCGCAGCAACGCTTGCGCGTTGCAGCGCGTCCGGGACACGTGAGCATCGCCCCCATTTGCGCCAACGCGCTGCCCTCTCGCCCGACGGAATATTTCCGCGCTTGCCAATCAGGCCAGTGCGGTTCAGAAAAAAGAGCCAAGAAGAAACGCGAGCGGAGACCTCTGTTTTGACCATCAAGGGCAAGGCCTACATTGCCGGGATCTACGAACACCCGACCCGGCATGCGCCGGACAAATCCACCGCGCAGCTCCATGCCGAGGTCGCCAAGGGCGCGATCGAGGATGCCGGGCTCAGCAAGGACGATGTCGACGGTTATTTCTGCGCGGGCGACGCGCCCGGCGGCGCCTGGCCGATGGTCGATTATCTCGGCCTGAACACCAGGAAGCTCCGCCACGTCGATTCCACCGAGACCGGCGGCTGTTCCTACATCATCCATCTCGGCCACGCCGCTGAGGCGATCGCGGCGGGCAAGTGCTCGATCGCGCTGATCACGCTCGCAGGCAAGCCGCGCACCGGCGCGATGCCGCCGCGCGCGGCGGGCGCGGAAGCCGATTTCGAATCCGCTTACGGCGCGACCACGCACAATGCCTATGGCATGTGTGCCATGCGCCACATGCACGACTATGGCACCACATCCGAGCAGCTCGCCTGGATCAAGGTCGCGGCCTCGCACCACGCACAGTACAATCCCCATGCGATGCTCAAGGACGTCGTCACCGTCGAGGACGTCCTGAATTCGCCGATGATCTCCGATCCGCTGCATCGCATGGATTGCTGCGTCGTCTCCGACGGCGGCGGCGCGCTGATCGTGACGACGCCGGAGATTGCGAAGAGCCTGAAGAGGCCGCTGGTCAAGCTTATCGGCCATGGGGAGGCGATGAAGGGCCCGCGCGGTGGCAAGGATCTCGACCTCACATACTCCGCCGGCATCTGGTCCGGCCCGCGCGCGTTCGAGGAAGCCGGCATCACGCCGCAGGACATCAAATATGCCTCGATCTACGACAGCTTCACCATCACGGTGCTGATGCAGCTCGAAGACCTCGGTTTCTGCAAGAAAGGCGAGGGCGGCAAGTTCGTCGCCGACGGCAACCTCATTTCCGGCGTCGGCAAGCTGCCGTTCAATACCGATGGCGGCGGGCTGTGCAGCAACCATCCCGTCAACCGCGGCGGCATGACCAAGATCATCGAGGCCGTGCGGCAGCTCCGCGGCGAGGCGCATCCGAAGGTGCAGGTGAAGAATTGCGATCTCGCCATCGCCCACGGCACCGGCGGCCTCTTGGGAGTTCGCCACGCCGCCTCGACCGCCATTCTGGAGCGCGTGTGATGGTAGATGCAAAAAAATATCCGGCCCCGGTGACGAACCCCGAGACCGCCGCGTTCTGGGACGCGGCGAAAGAGGGCAAGTTCATGATCAAGCGCTGCACCGCCTGTGGCGAAGCGCATTACTTCCCGCGCTCGATCTGTCCGTTCTGCTATTCGGACAAGACGGTGTGGGAACAGGCATCGGGCGAGGGCACGATCTACACCTGGAGCCTGATGCGGAAGTCGCCGACCGGCCCGTATGCGATCGGCTATGTCACGCTGAAGGAGGGACCGTCGGTGCAGACCAATTTCGTCGACTGCGATCTCGAGACGCTGAAGATCGGCCAGAAGGTGAAGGTGGTGTTCAAGCCGACCGACGGCGCACCATTGCCGTTCTTCACGCCGGCCTGACTTTTCTTCCCTTCTCCCCTTGTGGGAGAAGGTGGCGCGAAG
>Ga0063456_1000581_pt1 | contig 22190 bp, 21 predicted proteins | sample AraplaMF_Cvi_mMF_FD_56228 | JGI IMG/M metagenome (GOLD analysis project Ga0063456, IMG submission 56228) | Arabidopsis root microbial communities from the University of North Carolina, USA - plate scrape MF_Cvi_mMF version 2 (version 2) | ecosystem: Host-associated > Plants > Roots > Endosphere ... | reverse complement strand
CTTGATCCGGCCTTCGCTCCGGGAACCGGCACGCCAGAAGTAGGCGGGCTCCAGCCGAGGGAGGCCTTGACCCTGCTCCTGCGCGGCGATCTGCGCGGTGTTGGTGGTGTTGTCGTATTGCGGCGCGATTTCCACGACGTCGCCGCCGATGAGGTTGATGCCTTTGAAGCCGCGCAGCAGGGTCAAGGCCTCCCTCGGCTGGAGCCCGCCTACTTCTGGCGTGCCGGTTCCCGGAGCGAAGGCCGGATCAAGGCTGTCCACGTCGAAACTGAGATAGGTCGGACCGGCGCCGACAACCTCCAGAGCCTTTGCGATCACGGCCTTGAGACCCATCTCCGCCACCTCTTCCGCGTGGATGACGGTCATGCCGGAGGCAAAGGAGAACTCCCAGAGATATTCGCCGCCGCCGCGGATGCCGATCTGGATCGTCCGCTTCGGATCGAGCACACCGGCCAGAACCGCCTCGCGGAACGGCGCGCCGTGATGGAACTTGGAGCCCTCATAGGGACCTGCGGTGTCGCAATGAGCGTCGATGTGGATCATGCCTACGGCCGGCTGGCCGCCAGGCCCTTGAGAATGGCGCCGGAGATCGAATGGTCGCCGCCGACCGACAGCGGAATAACCCCGGTTGCCGCGATCATCCGGTAGCAGGCCTCGATGTCGGCATGGCATTCGGCCAGGTCGAACCGGCTGCGCATCGGCACGTCGCCGACATCGGCGACTTTTAACCCTCCCATCGGCGCGACACGCAGAACATGCTCGTAGGGGCCGACACGCTCGATCGCCCGGACGGCCCGCGGCCCCAGCCGCGCGCCGGCGCGATTGGTGACGCCGAGGTCCATCGGCACACCGATCAGAGCCACGTCAAGCGCCTCAAGCACCTCGGGCCGCAAGCCATTCTCGATGAAACGGGCGTCCAGAAAGGTCGCAGGATCGGCAAAGGGCCATTTGCGGCTGTCGCCGTCCTTGAATACGCTCGCCGCCACGGCGCGGAAGTGCGGATCTTCCATCTCCCCGCCTGCGGCGCTGCCGAAGCGCTTTCTCAAGTTTTCCAGAAAATCCCGATCAATGGTCAAGGCAGGCTCCCACGTATTGATGCTGCCATCATCATCAGCGCCGCACGCTTCTCTTGGAACCGCGAAAATTCGAGAGGGGATATAACGATTGCTGATAGCTCGGATCCGCCGAGGCGCCGCGATGCGGGTCGTGCGTTCGTCGGTACGTTCAGAAAACTTTATAACCCGGCGAGAATTTTCCCACTACCGCGGTCGGCAACCTCCCAGCAGTCTCCGATACGAACGGTCCGGCAGAGGGCCGAAAACAAAGGGAACCTACCATGTTGCACGATATGACACGCCGCCGCTTCCTCGGATCCGCCGCTGCCGCGGGGATTGCCGGCACGATGACCGGGTTTGCGNGATCCGCCGCAGCCGGCAGCGGCAATCTNACCGCCGTTGAATGGGGCGGCGATGTCGTCGAGGCCATGAAGCAGATTGCCGCCGACCAGAATGCGGCGACGTTCAACTGGGTTCTCCATCAGGGCGGCGCGGGCGCGATCCTGCCAAAGATCAAGGCCGTCTGGCCGAATGTCGACTACGACTACGTCGCCGGCTGGGAGGGCTCATTCAACAGCATGGTGAAGGAGGATTGGCTCGAGACCATCAATCCTGCCGATGTTCCCAACCTTGCGAATATTCCCGAGAAAATCATCATTCGGGACGGCAAGGGGAATATCAAAGCGGTCCCACGCGCCGTTGGCGGCATGTATTTCGGCGCCCGAACCGACACGGCTCCGATCGCTGTGAAGACCATCGATGATCTGCTGAGCCCCGATCTTAAGGGGGCGATCTGCTGGCCAGGCCCGACACAGAGCATGATGCTCCAGATCGTCGCGCTCGCCCTTCACGCCGGCGGCAGTGAAACGAATATGGAACCCGGGTGGAAGCTCATGACGGAACTGGCGAAATCCGGCAATATCGGCCGCGTCGCCATCACCGATATCGATTTCACCAATTCGTTGACGTCGGGCGAGACCTCCGTCGGCTTCTTCGCTGAGCCCGGCTGGGCGGCCGTGGCGAAGAACTTCCCGGTTACGCGTTTCACCAAGGACAGTAACTTCAAGGCCTTCCTCTACCAGAGCGGTTTCGGCGTGCTGAAGAATAGGCCGAACACCAAGGCAACGCTCGATTTCGTCAACTTCGCGATCAGCCCGGACATGAACTCGCTCTACGCCAAGGTGGCGGGCGAAGCGCCGTTGAACAGCAAGGCGGTCACGCCCGACAATCTCAAGCATCTGTCCTTCACGTCGGACGAGTTTTCGAGCTTCGTCTATGTGCCAGACTACAATGTCGTTCTCGAACAGCAGGATGCCTGGTCGAAACGCTGGGAACAGGACATCGCCCCGTTGCTCTAAAGCACCTCCGGGCAGGTTATCGAAGGCGCGGCGCGGGCTTCGATAACCTCCCTTTCTCATGCCCCGCAAGGGCGAGGAAAAGGCTGTTCCACCATGACCAAAGCAATGCGGCAACCCGTTGCCATTTCTATTCCTGATCGCCGAGATGTCGCCCTGACGCTCGGACCAGCCGTCCTAGTATTCGCCTTCGGTTTTCTGTCGCCATTNGTCAATCTGGCAATCGAAAGCTTCAAGGAGTTTACGCCGGGGCGCGTCGGTTCCGTTGAAAATGCCGCGGCGACAGTTCAAAACTACTACGAGCTTGCAAACCAGGCGTTTGCGAGCGTCCTGCTGACGACTTTCTGGATCGGTGGAGCTGCCGCGATCATCGGCCAGCTCGTGGCATTCCCGCTGGCCTACTTCATCGTACGGCGCATTTCCCCGCGGATGCGGGCGCTCACTCTCGGCTTTTTGATTACGCTTGTTCTCTCCAGCGTCCTGATCAAGACCTATGCGATCGAACTGACCTTCGGGTCGGTCGGCATCTTCCGCCCCTTCCTCTTGACACTTGGCCTTTCGCCCAACAGCCGCGAATATATCAATATCGTCGTGACNGCGGGTCTGGTTCACTCGATCATACCGGTCGCAACGCTGACGCTGATTGGCGCGATGCAATCGATCGATCCGCGTCTGCTCGATGCAGCCCAGTCGCTCGGCGCGCCGGGATGGAAAGCCCATCTGTCGATCACGCTTCCCCTGAGCTTCCCGGCTCTGATCTCAAGCACGCTTGTCTCGCTGACTTTCGCGATCAGCGCCTTCGTCATTCCCATGGTGCTCGGGAGGGGCCGGGTGCTTTTCATATCGAACGTCATCTACACCCGGTTCAGCGATATCGCCAACTATCCGAGCGGCGCGGCGATCTCACTCGTCATGCTTGCGGCGGCGTTGGCGGTGGTCGCTGTCATAACGTTTGCGCAGGCCTGGAAGGTTTCCCGATGAGCAGACAGTCTATTGCAGCGCGAACCGGAGACCGGATCGCCGTTTCCCTTGCCTACGGTGTCATCGGCCTTGGATTGGCGTTCCTCGCCATCCCGTTGGTGATAACATGCATCATGGCTTTTGACGCCAGGACCTACCTTGGTCCAATGCCGCCACCTGCCTTGTCGCTTCACTGGTTCGAACGGCTGGTTTCCCAGGCGGATATCCTTACCAGCCTACGCACCAGCCTCATCTTGGCGGTGCTCACGACGGTTCTGTCCGTCACGATTGGAACTGCGGCGGCTGTTGGCCTTGCCCGTGGCAATTTTCCAGGAAAGGCGGCGCTGACTTCGGCCTTTCTCTCGCCACTCATCGTCCCGCCCGTCGTCATTGGATTCGGCCTGCTGCTTTTTCTTTCCAAGGCCGGCATCACGAATGGTATGGCGCGCCTGCTCCTCGGCCACGTGATCGTGACGTTGCCCTATTGCATAAGGACCAGTCTCGCCAGCCTTCTCGGCAGCGATCAACGATTGACGGAAGCCGCAATGGTTCTCGGCGCCACCGAGCGCCAGGCCTTCTGGACCATTACCCTGCCGCTNATGCGGACGGGCGTCGTCACCGGGGCGATCTTCGCCTTCGCCATTTCNATAGATGACGTATCGATCAGTCTCTTTCTGAGCGATCCGTCCGCAACGACCTTGCCTGTTACGCTGGTCAGCAACATGCGGGCGGCTTTCGACCTGACGATCGCTGCGGCGGCCGTGGTCCTGATTGCCGTCACCGCGTTGCTGATCGTCGTGCTGGACCGGGTCGTCGGCTTCGACACTGTCGTCGGCCAGGGTTTGTTTCGTTCTTGAGGACAATACGATGATTTCTGCCGTGGAATTTCAAGGGGTCAGCAAGCGCTTCGGCGAAACCGTCGCCCTCGGTAATATCTCCTTCTCGGTGAATCCAGGTGAAACAATCGCACTGCTCGGACCAAGCGGCTGCGGCAAGACCACCATTCTTCGGCTCATTGCCGGATTCGAGCGGCCCGACAAAGGCTCGATCTTGATCGACGGCGAGCCGATGGCCGGATTGAAACCCTATGAGCGCAATGTCGGGCTGCTGTTCCAGCATTACGCTCTTTTCCCGCATATGACCNTCGAACAGAACATCGGCTACGGACTTCGCCATCGCAACCATCCGCCGGAGCAAATACCTCGCCGCATTGCCGAGATGCTTGAGCTCGTCCGGCTCGTCGGTTTCGGACAGCGGCGGCCGCACCAGTTGAGCGGCGGCCAGCAGCAGCGTGTTGCGCTGGCGCGGGCGCTTGCCACCCATCCGAGCCTTGTTCTTCTGGATGAGCCCTTGTCGGCCCTCGACGCCAAGCTTCGGCATGAGTTGCGCACTGAATTAAAGGATGTGCTCGCCGCGGTCGGCTCGACCGCAATCGTGGTAACCCACGACCAGGAAGAGGCGATGAGCCTGGGAGAGCGCATATTCGTGATGAACCGTGGAGCAATCATGCAATCCGGCAGGCCGGATGATGTGTATTGGCGTCCAGACTCGCGTTTCGTCGCGGATTTCATGGGACGGACGAATTGGATTCACGGCTCGATTTTGGCAGCGGGCGGATCGGCGCGCAAATTTCGCTCCGAATCCGGCTGGGAGTTTCCGGTCGCGTCCACGGGAAGCCTTTCCGGTGCCGCCGAGATTTGCGTGAGGCCGGAAAGCGTCGAGATATCGTCCGGCGCTCCGGGAGCCGGGGCCATGCCCGGACGCGTTGCCGACGTTGTGACACTCGGTGCGTTCAGGCATATCGTTCTGGACCTCGTCAGCGGTGACCGCATAATCTCGGCTTGCCCTAACCGTCCAGACATAGCCTTCGCTCGCGGGCAGGAGATCAGCGTTTCCATTCCGCCGGAGGCATGCGTCCTCTTCGCGCGATAAGCTGGCATTGACGGGACGCAGCTTGCGCTGCGCCCCGGGCAAAGGATCGCCGGTTGCCGGAAGAACATGGTTCGTCCAATATCCGCTTATCGGCAGAGAGGCCCTCGGCTCTCGAGCGCCACAAAGTATGGAATGCGGCTCCTGATGCTTGATCTTGATTCCTATCTGCTTCGTGCATTTCTGACCGTCGCGGAGATCGGCACCGTCAATGGAGCAGCCGCCAAGCTGAACAGAACGCAGGCGGCGGTGAGCATGCAGATCCGCAAGCTGGAGGAGCTTGTCGGCGTTACGCTGTTTTCGCGTTCGTCAAAAGGCCTCGAGCTCACGAGCCATGGGCAGATCATGCTGGCTTATGCCCGCGAAATGGTCGCCCTCAGCGACGAGGTCGAGAAAAGGCTGACAGGCAAGATGATCGAGGACCGCATCCGCCTCGGCGTCGTTGAGGACTTCGCAGCCGGCCACCTGATCGACATTCTTAGCGACTTCAGAGCCCAGAACCCGAAGGTCGAGATCGATATCATCGTCGAGCCGAATCGCCGCCTCGCCAGCCTGTTTGAAGACAGGAAGCTGGATCTCGTGGTTTGCGACATCACCTGCCTCTCGCGAAAACCGACCCTGATCTGGACCGAATATTTGATGTGGACGGTCAGATCCGACTTTGTGGCGGATGCGGAAAAACCGCTTCCCATCATTATGTTCGAGGAGGAGTGTCCCTGGACGCTCCCGACGATTGCCGCTCTGTCTCAGCGGAACATCAAGTGGAAGACGGCGTGCGTCGCATCGACGCTGGTGGCCATGGCGACCGCGGTTCGCGTCGGTATCGGTATCGCACCGATGATGCTCAACACGAAACCGGAGGGCTGCCGGACGCTTGACAAATCGGCGGATCTGCCCGGGCCGGTGCGCATCGAGATCGGTCTCTATGCTCAGTCCGAGACGGCCGAGGGCGCGCGCTATCTTGTGGACTTCATTTCGCGGCATACGGCCATTTTGTCCAGCTAAAGCCTTGAGCCAACAGAATGCTTCAATCTGACCAGGAAGGCTTTAGGAGCGTTCAGCTTCTATTATATCGGCTCAACTTAATTCCCTCTACCGGAATGGCCAGCCAAGCCCCACAGTGATTCCAATGAAGGGTCGAACGGCCCAATCTCAAGCATTCATGGAAGTCGCGAATACGATGATGGGGCAAGCCAAAGTTGACGAAACTCTCCTCGCAGATGCCGCCTATCTGCCCGGTCAGGTCGCAAACCTGACGAGAGGAGCGAGCGTGATGGCGCAAACCAACGAAATACTGGAGCGCATCGATGACATGCTGCTGCGCGAAGGGACCGATAAGGCGGAGATCATTCTCGCCAACATTTGGCTCAGCGACCTTGCCTCATTCGAGGAAATGAACAGAGCCTGGGATGCCTGGATGCCGGATAGCGGAACGCCACGGCGGGCGACGTTTGAGGACAAGAATCTCCCGCCGATGTGCGCCATCCGTATTGACGTAGCCGCGTCGCGAAAGAGTGGGGCCGGGCAAATTTGAGCCGCCGGCGTTCGTCATCTTCATATNCNTGTCAGCAAAGCTGACCAGGGAAAGGCTCTAAAGCGCGTCGCGTCAAATCGGAATCATGCGACGCGCTTTAAGTCATTGTTTTATGCATGTCGTTGNCCCAAAACCGCTGTACACTTTTGGGCGACATGCATTAAGGCCGGATGATGCAGACATTGGCCTCGTAGGCNCAGGGATCGTCCTGCACGGCGACGTCGATGACNTTCGCCTTCGGCGCCAGCTGTTCAGGCCGCGGGGCCGGATAGAAACCATAGCCGTCGCCGCCGACATAGGTTCCGCCATCGACCTGATAGGCATAGGAAGAGCCGGCATAGGTGCCGCCGCTGTCGCCACCCTGCGCTTGGGGCAGGACGAAGATGAGATTGCTGCGGGCGATGCGATTTGTCGCCGGCGATGAAAACTGTTTCAGGAACGGCATCCGCTCTTTGCGGTTGCGATACCGATAGGCATTGTCGAAACGGATGCCGCGATCGCGCCAGCCGACACGTTCGCCGAGGAACAATCCGCCGTGGACAGCGTGGCGATGGCCGGGAAAGCGATGATCGCTGCGGCGGTCGCCGGCTTCGGCGGGCAAGGCGGCAAGTGCGGACAGGGCAAGCAGGGTGACTGCGGACAAACTGCGAAACATGGGTGGCCGGCCTCCGGAATTCCGATCCTTAACAAATCGTTAACGCCAGATTGCGCCAAAAGCCGAAGCTTGTCCATTCAGGTCCGAGCATCGGCATCAAATTTGAGCGGAAGAGACCAGTTTCTTTAGCCTGCAAACTTCCCGGTAACGCGAATCGATTAAATTAAAAGCAGACAGCGATTGTGCTTGTCGTCGGCGTTTCCGGTGATTAAACGTCGCAATTGATGCAACGCACACAGAGAATTTTGTCATTCGTGTGGTTGACTGAGCATGCTCCGAAATCCGGGAGCGCAGAGAAGCCGCCGCGAGGTTCTGATGGCGAACGTGACAAATAACCGGCCCCTATCGCCGCATCTGCAGATTTACAAACCTATTCCCACCATGATCATGTCCATCGTCCACCGCATTACCGGTGGCGCGCTCTACGTCGGCACGCTGCTCGTCGCCTGGTGGCTGATCGCGGCGGCAAGCGGCCAGGGCTCCTATGACTGGGCCAACTGGGTGCTTGGCAGCCTTCTCGGCAAGCTCGTGCTTCTCGGTTACACCTGGGCGCTGCTGCACCACATGCTCGGCGGCTTTCGCCACTTCATGTGGGATCTCGGTTACGGTTTCGGGAAGGAATTCTCGACCAAGCTCGCCATCGCCAACATCATCGGGTCGCTCTGTCTGACCGTGCTGGTCTGGGTGATCGGCTTCCTCATTCGCTTCTGAAGGTCCTCTCATGGATATGCGCACCCCCCTCGGCAAGGTTCGCGGGCTCGGCTCCGCCAAGGACGGCACGGACCATTTCTGGCGCCAGCGGCTGACGGCCGTCGCCAATGTTCCGCTCATCCTCTTCTTTCTCATCTTCATGCTCGTCTATGCCGGCGCGCCTTATGCGGATGTGGTTCGCGCGCTGTCGAACCCCTTCGTCGCTGTTGTCATGGGGCTGATGGTGATCTCCGGCGTCATCCACATGAAACTCGGCATGCAGGTCATCATCGAGGATTACGTGCACGGTGAGTTCGGCAAGATCGCGCTGCTGATGCTGAACACGTTCTTTGCAATCCTGATCGCCGGCCTCTGTCTCTTCGCCATTCTGAAAATCGCATTCGTAGGATAAGCTTGATATGGCACCGACTTCACCCGCCCAGAATGGCAAGGCCTACAAGTATGTCGATCACTCCTACGACGTGATCGTCGTCGGCGCCGGCGGCGCCGGCTTGCGCGCCACGCTGGGGATGGCCGAGCAGGGTTTTCGCACGGCGTGCATCACCAAAGTATTCCCGACCCGTTCGCACACGGTCGCGGCCCAGGGCGGCATCGCCGCCTCGCTGCGCAACATGACGCCGGACAGCTGGCAGTGGCACCTCTACGACACCGTCAAGGGTTCCGACTGGCTCGGCGACGTCGACGCCATGCAGTATCTCACCATGGAAGCGCCGAAGGCGGTCTATGAGCTCGAGCATTATGGCGTGCCGTTCTCGCGCAACGAGGAAGGCAAGATCTACCAGCGCCCGTTCGGCGGCCACATGCAGAATTACGGCGAAGGCCCGCCGGTCCAGCGCACCTGCGCCGTTGCCGACCGTACCGGCCACGCCATCCTGCATACGCTCTACGGTCAGTCGCTGCGCAACAATGCCGAATTCTTCATCGAGTATTTCGCGCTCGACCTGATCATGTCGGAAGACGGCAGCCGCTGCACCGGCGTCGTCGCCTGGTGCCTCGACGACGGCACGATCCATCGCTTCGCCGCCAAGATGGTGGTGCTGGCGACCGGCGGTTACGGCCGCGCCTATTTCTCGGCAACNTCGGCCCACACCTGCACCGGCGACGGCGGCGGCATGGTGGCGCGTGCCGGCCTGCCGCTGCAGGATATGGAATTCGTGCAGTTCCACCCGACCGGCATCTATGGTTCGGGCTGTCTGATCACCGAAGGCGCCCGCGGCGAAGGCGGTTACCTCGTCAACTCCGAGGGTGAGCGCTTCATGGAGCGTTACGCGCCTTCGGCCAAGGACCTTGCCTCGCGCGACGTCGTTTCGCGCTGCATGACGCTTGAGATCCGCGAGGGCCGGGGCGTCGGCAAGAACAAGGACCACATCTTCCTGCATCTCGACCATCTCGATCCGGCCGTTCTGCATGAACGCCTGCCGGGGATTTCCGAGAGCGCCAAGATCTTCGCTGGCGTCGACGTCACGCGCGAGCCGATCCCGGTTCTGCCGACCGTTCATTACAATATGGGCGGCATTCCGACGAATTATTGGGGCGAAGTGCTGAACGCCGACAGCGCCAATCCGGAACGGATCATCCCCGGCCTGATGGCCGTGGGTGAAGCCGGCTGCGCTTCGGTGCACGGCGCCAACCGCCTCGGCTCCAACTCGCTGATCGACCTCGTGGTCTTCGGCCGCGCCGCTGCGATCCGCGCCGGCGAGGTGATCGACCGCGCAGCGCCGGTCCCGCATCTCAACGTCGCAGCCTGCGACAGGATCATGGACCGCTTCGACGGTCTGCGCCACGCCAGCGGCGCCACGCCGACGGCGGAACTGCGCGAGAAGATGCAGCGCGCCATGCAGGAAGACGCCGCCGTCTTCCGCACGCAGGAATCGCTGGAATCCGGTTGCCGGCGCATTTCGGCGATCTGGCAGGAAATGGGCGATCTGAAGGTCACCGACCGTTCGATGATCTGGAACTCCGATCTCGTGGAAACACTCGAGCTGCAGAACCTGATGGCCAACGCCATCACGACGATCTACGGCGCCGAGGCCCGCAAGGAGAGCCGTGGTTCGCATGCGCGCGAGGACTATACCGAGGGTGCATTCGCCGGCCGCGACGACGTCAACTGGCGCAAGCACACGCTCGCCTGGGTCAACGAGGCAGGCGACGTGAAACTCGACTACCGGCCGGTTCACACCGAGCTCATCGCCGAAGGCATCGATCCGCAGAAGATCGCGCCGAAGGCTCGCGTGTACTGATCTCAAGAGGAACCTGCTATGGTTGAACTCGCTCTCCCCAAGAATTCTCAGATGCGCGAAGGCAAGGTCTGGCCGAAGCCGGCGGGTGCCAAGAACACCCGCGAGTTTCGCGTCTATCGCTGGAGCCCGGATGACGGCCAGAACCCGTCGATCGATACGTTCTACATCGATGTCGACGATTGCGGGCCGATGGTGCTCGACGGTCTGCTCTACATCAAGAACAAGATCGACCCGACGCTGACGCTGCGCCGTTCCTGTCGCGAGGGCATCTGCGGATCCTGCGCGATGAATATCGACGGCACCAACACGCTCGCCTGCACCAAGGGCCTCGACGATATCAAGGGTGCGGTGAAGATCTATCCGCTGCCGCATCTACCCGTCGTCAAGGATCTGGTTCCCGACCTCACCAACTTCTATGCCCAGCATCGTTCGATCGAGCCGTGGCTGAAGACGGTGTCGCCGGCGCCGGCCAAGGAATGGAAGCAGAGCCACGAGGACCGGCAGAAGCTCGACGGCCTGTATGAATGCATCCTCTGCGCCTGCTGCTCGACCTCCTGTCCGAGCTACTGGTGGAATGGCGACCGTTATCTCGGTCCGGCCGTTTTGTTGCANGCCTATCGCTGGCTGATCGATTCCAGAGACGAGGCGACCGGCGAACGCCTCGACAATCTCGAGGATCCGTTCCGTCTCTATCGCTGCCACACGATCATGAACTGTGCGCAGACCTGCCCGAAGGGCCTCAACCCGGCCAAGGCGATCGCCGAAATCAAGAAGATGATGGTCGAGCGCCGGGTTTGATCAGCATGCATGCCACGACGGAATAGACGGCTTCGATCCCGAAGCCGTCACAGAGATCAGGTCGCGGCTTAGCATCTGTGCACGAACAGGGCATTCGCATCATGGTGATGGTGCAATTCTCTTGAGTTCGCTGGAGCGCTCTTCCGAGACATTGCGCGAGTTCGACAGGCATCCTGACAGAGATGAACGCGCGCAACACCTTGCTGACAAATTCTATGTGCAGGAAGTTTTGCAGCGGGACAGTTGAACTGTATCGTTTTTCGGTTAGTTGTTGTGACGGGCAATTTGTGCAGCCTCACTTGATTAACCAAAGCGAATTACGATAATCGGACTTGTCTCACGCCCGTTTCTCTACGGCGATAGCCGAATTCAGGAGTATGATGATGCAGTTGCGATATGCGATGACAGGTCTGGTGGTGGCTCTCGCGCTAGCCGGTTGTCAGCGTACGGCATATGATTACAGCTCCAGCCCGAATGCCGGGCCGGCGCCGTTGACGGCGCAGCCGGTTCCCTCGGTGCAGGGCGGGCAGCTTCCGCCGCCGACCGGCAGCTCGCAGTTTCCGGCGGCGCCGACGGCGACGACGGCATCGATGCCGGGCGCTCAGCCTGGCGCAATGGCCGCGAATGCGCTTGACGTCACCAAGGAATCGATGGTCGGAAGCTGGCGCGTCAACGGCGGCTGCGACATGTTCCTGACGCTGACCAATCTCGGCAGCGGTTCGCGCGGCGGGACCCGCGGCTGTGTCGGCGAGCTGACGGCGATGGGGTCCTGGGAGGTCTCCGGCAAGCAGGTGCTGCTCAAGGACCGTTCCGGCAACCAGATCGGCAGCGTCTACAAGACGGCCGACAACCGCTTTGACGGACAGACGAACACGGGTCAGCCGATCAGCCTCAGCCGGTAAATGTTCCGGCAGCTCTGCTGCGACGACTGACAGGCGGATATGCCCTCATGCAACCAATGCCGGATTATGCGCTCAGCGTCTGCGAACAGCTTAAAGCGCTGACNGCATCGGGGGCACTTCAGGTCGATTCCGCACAGATGGACGTGGCAAAGAGCCTCGACCGGGTGCTTGCCGGGCTCAAGCAACGGCGGCCGGCGGCAAAATCGAGCGCGCTTGGCTGGCTGTTTGCCGCCAAGAAGAAATCCGTCGACGGCCACAAGGGGCTTTACATCCACGGCAGCGTCGGGCGCGGCAAGACCATGCTGATGGACATGTTCTTCTCGATGGCGCCGTGCAGGAAGAAGCGCCGGGCGCATTTCCACGAATTCATGGCGGATGTGCATAACCGCATCGCCGCGCACCGGCTGAAGCTCAAGAANGGCGAGACGAAGCAGGCCGATCCGATGCCGCCCGTCGCNGCNGCNCTTTACGAGGAAGCCGAGCTTCTCTGCTTCGACGAGTTCACGGTCACNGATATCGCCGATGCGATGATCCTGTCGCGGCTGTTCTCCGAGCTTTTCGCACGCGGATGCGTGCTGGTCGCGACCTCGAACGTCGAGCCCGACAATCTCTATAAGGATGGCCTCAATCGCGGCCTCTTCCTGCCTTTCGTCACCTTACTCAAGCAGCATGTCGATGTCGTAACGCTGGATTCGCCCACCGATTACCGGATGGAGAAGCTGAACAGCCAGCCGGTCTATCTGGTGCCGATCAACGAGCATAATGACATGGCGATGGATGCGTCCTGGACGCAGGCGCTGCATGGGCGCAAGGCGCAGCCGCTGGATATCCCGATGAAGGGGCGCCACATCCATGTGCCGNTCGCCGTCGACCGGATGGCGCGGTTTTCCTTCNCCGATCTTTGTGACAAGCCGCTCGGAGCAGCCGACTTTCTGGCAATCGCCGAACGCTTCGATATGGTCTTCGTCGATCACATTCCGTTGCTCGGGCCGGAAAAGCGGAACCAGATCAAACGGTTCATCATTCTGGTCGATACGCTCTACGATCATGCCGTGCGGCTTTACATCTCCGCGGCGGCGATGCCGGAGGAACTNTTGGTGCACCGCAAGGGTACCGAAGGTTTCGAATTCGACCGCACGACGTCGCGGCTTTTCGAGATGCGCAGTGCNGAATATCTTGCGCTGCACCATGAGAAACGCGCCGCCGAGTAACAATCCGGTGACAAAATGTCTTACGTTTACGTAAGACATTTTGTATCTAAACGATTGAAAACGCTGCATCAAAATTAATGGATTGCCATTTTTTGGCTTTGGGTCTATGCGATTGCGTCATTGGGCGGTGCCTTGTTGCGTCCGTCCGACGAATTTGATCGCAAAGGAAACAGCGAAATGGCGCGTAACAAGATCGCACTCATTGGTTCTGGCATGATTGGTGGCACGCTGGCGCACCTCGCCGGCCTGAAGGAACTGGGCGACATCGTCCTNTTCGACATCGCGGACGGTATTCCCCAGGGCAAGGGNCTCGACATCGCACAGTCCTCTCCGGTCGAAGGCTTCGATGCCAATCTGACCGGCGCCAGCGACTATTCGGCGATTGAGGGCGCTGACGTCTGCATCGTCACTGCCGGTGTTCCGCGCAAGCCTGGCATGAGCCGCGACGACCTTCTCGGCATCAACCTCAAGGTCATGGAGCAGGTCGGTGCCGGCATCAAGAAGTATGCGCCGAACGCCTTNGTGATCTGCATCACCAACCCGCTCGACGCCATGGTCTGGGCGCTGCAGAAATTCTCCGGCCTTCCGGCCAACAAGGTCGTCGGCATGGCCGGCGTTCTCGACTCCTCGCGNTTCCGTCTTTTCCTNGCCAAGGAATTCAACGTCTCCGTCCAGGATGTCACGGCCTTCGTGCTCGGTGGTCATGGCGACACGATGGTGCCGCTCGCCCGCTACTCGACGGTCGGTGGCATTCCGCTCACCGATCTCGTCACCATGGGCTGGGTCACCAAGGAACGCCTCGAAGAAATCATCCAGCGCACCCGTGACGGCGGCGCCGAAATNGTCGGCCTGCTGAAGACCGGCTCGGCCTATTATGCGCCGGCCGCCTCGGCGATCGAGATGGCCGAATCCTACCTCAAGGACAAGAAGCGCGTTCTGCCCTGCGCGGCCCATCTCACCGGCCAGTACGGCGTCAAGGACATGTATGTCGGCGTTCCCACCGTCATCGGCGCCGGCGGCGTCGAGCGCATCATCGAGATCGANCTCAACAAGACCGAGAAGGAAGCCTTCGACAAGTCCGTCGGCGCCGTCGCCGGTCTCTGCGAGGCCTGCATCAACATCGCGCCTGCCCTCAAGTAATCGGCGCTGAAGTAATCGAAACAGGGATAGACCCATGAACATTCATGAATATCAGGCCAAGGCTCTGCTGAAGGGCTATGGCGCGCCGGTTGCCGAGGGTGTGGCCATTCTCAAGGTNGAAGAAGCCGAGGCTGCCGCCAAGTCGCTTCCCGGTCCGCTTTACGTGGTCAAGAGCCAGATCCATGCCGGCGGCCGCGGCAAGGGCAAGTTCAAGGAACTCGGTCCGGATGCCAAGGGCGGCGTTCGCCTCGCCAAGTCGATCGAGGAAGTCGTTTCCCACGCCAAGGAAATGCTCGGAAACACGCTGGTGACCGCGCAGACCGGCGAAGCCGGCAAGCAGGTCAACCGCCTTTACATCGAAGACGGCGCCGACATCGCCCGCGAGCTCTATTGCTCGCTGCTGGTCGACCGCTCGGTCGGCCGGGTTGCCTTCGTCGTATCGACCGAAGGCGGCATGGACATCGAGGCTGTCGCCCACGACACACCCGAAAAGATCCAGACGATCGCCATCGATCCGGAAGCCGGCGTGACGGCTGCCGACGTTGCTGCGATCTCCAAGGCGCTTCAGCTTGACGGCGCTGCCGCCGAAGATGCGAAGTCGCTCTTCCCGGCGCTCTACAAGGCCTTCGGCGAAAAGGACATGGCTCTCCTGGAAGTCAATCCGCTCATCGTCATGAAGGATGGCCATCTGCGCGTCCTCGATGCCAAGATGTCTTTCGATGGCAACGCGCTTTTCCGTCACGACGACGTCAAGACGCTGCGCGACGAGACCGAAGAAGATGCCAAGGAAATCGAGGCCTCGAAGTGGGACCTCGCCTATGTCGCGCTCGACGGCAATATCGGCTGCATGGTCAACGGCGCCGGCCTTGCCATGGCGACCATGGATATCATCAAGCTTTACGGCAAGGAGCCGGCCAACTTCTGCGACGTCGGCGGCGGCGCCGGCAAGGAGAAGGTGGCAGCGGCCTTCAAGATCATCACCGCGGACCCCAAGGTCGAAGGTATTCTCGTCAACATCTTCGGCGGCATCATGAAATGCGATGTCATCGCCGAGGGCGTGATTGCCGCGGTCAAGGAAGTCGGTCTCAAGGTTCCGCTCGTCGTGCGCCTTGAGGGCACCAATGTCGAGCTCGGCAAGAAGATCCTGAACGAGTCGGGTCTCGCGATCACGGCGGCTGACGACTTGGACGATGCGGCCAAGAAGATCGTCGCGGCGATCAACGGCTGAGNACGNTCATGGCCTTCCAGTCCACGCCCTCCGCTGCTCATTTCCGNCTCAACGCCTTCGCCGGCGTGTGGGAAGGGGACGAGCGCGTCGCGGCGTCGGCGTGGACGAGCGAAGGCAAGGCCAGTGCTGAGTTTTCCGGCGAGGCGTTGTTCGGCGGATTCTTCCTCGAGCAGCGCTATCGCCAGACGCGGGATGGTGCTGTTTCGTTCGAGGCGCGAAATATTTTCGGCTTCGATGCTTCGGACCAGACCTACAAACTNTACCAGTTCGACNCCGCAGGTTTTGCGCCGCCCGNACCGGCGTCCGGCGAGTGGAACGGCAGTGAGCTTGTGCTGATGAAGACTTCGCCGCGCGGCAGNCAGCGCACCGTATTCACGTTTGAANATGAAGACTGCTACCGGATGGGCGTCAGCTTTTCGCCTGCAGGCAGCGATACTTGGCAGGAGGTCGTCAGCGGCGTCTATCGTCGCGCGTCCTCCACGTCTTCCAACCTCTCCTAAACAAAGGCCTCGCATGTCCATTCTCGTCAACAAAGACACCAAGGTTCTCGTTCAGGGCCTAACCGGCAAGACCGGCACGTTCCACACCGAACAGGCGCTCGCTTACTACGGCACCCAGATGGTCGGCGGCATCCATCCGAAGAAGGGCGGCGAAACCTGGACCGGCGCAAAGGGCGAAAGCCTGCCGATCTTCGCAACCGTTGCCGAAGGCAAGGAAAAGACCGGCGCCGACGCGACCGTCATCTATGTTCCGCCGGCTGGTGCTGCCGATGCGATCATCGAGGCGATCGANGCCGAGATCCCGTTCATCACCTGCATCACCGAAGGNATNCCGGTCATGGACATGGTGCGNGTCAAGGCGCGCCTCGACCGCTCNAAGTCGCGCCTGCTCGGCCCGAACTGCCCGGGNATCCTGACGCCGGAAGAGTGCAAGATCGGCATCATGCCGGGCTCGATCTTCCGCAAGGGTTCGGTCGGTATCGTTTCCCGCTCGGGCACGCTGACCTATGAAGCCGTCTTCCAGACGTCAAACGAAGGCCTCGGCCAGACGACGGCCGTCGGCATCGGCGGCGACCCGGTCAAGGGCACCGAGTTCATCGACGTCCTGGAAATGTTCCTGGCCGACGCAGCCACCCAGTCGATCATCATGATCGGCGAAATCGGCGGCTCGGCTGAAGAGGATGCTGCACAGTTCCTCAAGGACGAAGCCAAGAAGGGCCGCAAAAAGCCGATGGCTGGCTTCATTGCCGGCCGTACGGCGCCGAAGGGCCGCACCATGGGCCATGCCGGCGCTGTGGTATCAGGCGGCAAGGGCGATGCGGAATCGAAGATCGCGGCGATGGAATCGGCAGGCATCAAAGTGTCGCCGTCTCCGGCCCGCCTCGGCAAGACGCTGGTTGAAGTCCTCAAGGGCTAAAACCACTTAAAGACCCGGGCGGAGGAACGGCATCTGCGCCTTCCGCCCGGCCTTGACGGTACGAGACCAGCAGATGCGCCGCGGACAGGCGGCAATCGGAATGCGGCAGCCGGCGATCGAGCCGGCAAATTCATCAAAGTCAGGAGGCGGACGGAAGCGTCCGCATATCACCATGGCACGGCAAGAAGCCAACGAGCAATTTCAGATCACCTCGTTTCTGGATGGCGCCAATGCTGCCTATATCGAGCAGCTCTACGCCCGTTATGAAGACGATCCCAACTCGGTCGACGATCAGTGGCGGTCCTTCTTCAAGGCGCTGGAAGACGATCCGAACGATGTGAAGAAGGCGGCCAAGGGCGCTTCCTGGCGCAAGAAGAACTGGCCGCTGCAGGCAAGCGGCGATCTCGTCTCGGCGCTCGATGGCGACTGGGGCATCGTCGAGAAGGTGATCGAGACCAAGGTCAAGGCCAAGGCCGAAGCTGCGGGCAAGCCTGCCGACAGCAACGAGGTGCTGCAGGCGACGCGCGATTCCGTGCGCGCCATCATGATGATCCGTGCCTACCGCATGCGTGGCCACCTGCATGCCAAGCTCGACCCGCTCGGCATCGCCGCTCCGGTTGACGATTATCGCGAGCTGTCGGCGGAGAATTACGGCTTCACGGCCGCCGATTACGACCGCAAGATCTTCATCGACAACGTGCTCGGCCTGGAATATGCGACCATCCGTGAGATGATCGAAATCCTCGAGCGCACCTATTGCTCGACGCTCGGCGTCGAATTCATGCATATCTCCAATCCTGAAGAAAAGGCCTGGATCCAGGAGCGCATCGAAGGACCGGACAAGGGCGTGGCCTTCACGCCGGAAGGCAAGAAGGCGATCCTTGCCAAGCTTGTCGAAGCCGAAGGCTACGAGCAGTTCCTCGACGTCAAGTTCAAGGGCACGAAGCGTTTCGGCCTCGATGGCGGCGAATCGCTGATCCCGGCGCTGGAACAGATCCTCAAGCGCGGCGGCCATCTCGGCCTCAAGGAAGCCGTGTTCGGCATGGCCCATCGCGGCCGCCTGAACGTGCTCTCCCAGGTCATGGGCAAGCCGCACCGGGCGATCTTCCACGAATTCAAGGGCGGTTCGGCCGCTCCCGACGAGGTCGAGGGCTCGGGCGACGTCAAGTACCATCTCGGTGCCTCCTCAGACCGCGAATTCGACGGCAACAAGATCCACGTTTCGCTGACGGCGAACCCGTCGCATCTCGAAATCGTCGATCCCGTCGTCATGGGCAAAGCCCGCGCCAAGCAGGACATGAATGCCGCGGTCTGGGACGGTGACATCATCCCGCTTTCCGAACGCGCCAAGGTTCTGCCGCTGCTGATCCACGGCGACGCGGCTTTTGCCGGTCAGGGTGTCATTGCCGAAATCCTCGGCCTTTCCGGTCTGCGCGGCCACCGCGTCGCCGGCACCATGCATGTGATCATCAACAACCAGATCGGCTTNACCACGAACCCGGCCTTCTCGCGCTCGTCGCCCTATCCGTCCGATGTCGCCAAGATGATCGAGGCGCCGATCCTGCACGTCAACGGCGACGATCCGGAAGCGGTGGTCTATGCCGCGAAGATCGCCACCGAATTCCGCATGAAGTTCCACAAGCCTGTGGTGCTCGACATGTTCTGCTATCGCCGCTACGGCCACAATGAAGGCGACGAACCGTCCTTCACGCAGCCGAAGATGTACAAGGTGATCCGCGCCCACAAGACCGTGCTGCAGCTCTATGCAGCCCGCCTCGTCGCCGAGGGCCTGCTCACTGAAGGCGAAGTCGAGAAGATGAAGGCTGATTGGCGCCTCCANCTCGAGCAGGANTTCGAGGCTGGCCAGCAGTATAAGCCTAACAAGGCCGACTGGCTGGACGGCGAGTGGTCGGGCCTGCGCACGGCCGACAATGCCGACGAGCAGCGCCGCGGCAAGACCGCCGTGCCGATGAAGACTCTGAAGGAGATNGGCCGNAAGCTGTCCGAGATCCCGGCCGGCTTCAATGTGCACCGGACGATCCAGCGCTTCATGGAAAACCGCGCCAACATGATCGCCACCGGCGAGGGCATCGACTGGGCGATGGCCGAAGCGCTGTCTTTCGGCGCGCTCTGNGTCGAAGGCAGCAAGATCCGTCTGTCCGGCCAGGATTGCGAACGCGGCACCTTCTCGCAGCGCCACTCGGTTCTCTACGATCAGGAAACCGAAGAGCGCTACATCCCGCTCGCCAATCTTTCGCCGACGCAGGGGCGCTACGAAGTCATCAATTCGATGCTTTCGGAAGAGGCCGTGCTCGGTTTCGAATACGGCTATTCGCTCGCNCGCCCGAATGCGCTGACGCTCTGGGAAGCGCAGTTCGGCGATTTCGCCAACGGCGCGCAGGTGGTCTTCGACCAGTTCATNTCGTCGGGCGAACGCAAGTGGCTGCGCATGTCGGGCCTCGTCTGCCTGCTGCCGCACGGCTATGAGGGCCAGGGTCCGGAACACTCCTCGGCCCGCCTCGAGCGTTTCCTACAGCTTTGCGCCGAAGACAACATGCAGGTCGCCAACGTCACGACGCCGGCGAACTACTTCCACATCCTGCGCCGGCAGCTGAAGCGCGACTTCCGCAAGCCNCTGATCCTGATGACGCCGAAGTCGCTNCTGCGCCACAAGCGGGCAGTCTCCACCCTTGCCGAAATGGCCGGCGAATCCGCCTTCCATCGCCTGCTCTGGGATGATGCCGAGGTGATCAANGACGGCCCGATCAAGCTGCAGAAGGACAACAAGATCCGTCGTGTCGTCATGTGCTCCGGCAAGGTCTANTACGATCTTCTGGAAGAGCGTGAGAAGCGTGGCATCGACGACATCTATCTCCTGCGTGTCGAGCAGCTCTATCCGTTCCCGGCAAAGGCGCTGATCAACGAGCTGTCGCGCTTCCGCAATGCCGAGATGGTCTGGTGCCAGGAAGAGCCGAAAAACATGGGCGCATGGTCGTTCATCGACCCCTTCCTCGAATGGGTGCTNGCCCATATCGACGCGAAGTATCAGCGCGTTCGTTATACCGGCCGTCCGGCCGCCGCCTCGCCGGCGACGGGCCTGATGTCCAAGCATCTGTCGCAGCTCGCCGCATTCCTCGAGGATGCATTGGGCGGCTAAAATTAGGGGGGCGCAATGGCTTATTTCTTTCTGAGACTGCTGCCGCCGCGCCCCACTTTCCCGCATGACGGGACCGGGGAGGAAATGGCGGCGATGAAACGCCATGTCGAATACTGGCATCGGCACGCCCTTGCGGGATCGGCTGTTATAGTCGGCCCCGTCTTCGAGGGTGAAGGCGCCTGGGGCATGGCAATCGTCGAAGTCGAGGATCAGGCGGCGGCACAGGCCCTCGCCGACGGCGATCCGATCATCGCTTCCGGTTTCGGTTTCCGTTTCGATATCCTGCCGATGCCCTCGATCATCTCGCGGCCACCCGCCGTCTGAAACGCATAAACGAAAACACACGAAATCAGGATNTGAACAATGGCCACAGAAATCCGCGTTCCAACTCTCGGTGAATCCGTCAGCGAGGCAACCGTCGGCACCTGGTTCAAGAAGGTCGGCGACGCCATCAAGGCCGACGAGCCGATTCTCGAGCTTGAAACCGACAAGGTGACCATCGAAGTTCCGGCACCCGCCTCCGGCACGCTTTCGGAAATCGTCGCNGCCGCCGGCGAAACCGTCGGTCTCGGCGCACTGCTCGGCCAGATCGCCGAAGGCGCTGCCGCTGCTGCCGCGCCGGCTGCTGCTGCACCGGCCGCCGCGCCNGCTCAGCCNGCCCCGGCTGCTCCCGCTCAGCCGGCACCGGTTGCCGCTGCGGCGGCATCGTCGGCAAGCGCCTCCGTCTCCACCATGCCGCCGGCCCCGGCGGCTTCGAAGATGCTGGCTGAAAACAATCTTTCCGCCGACCAGGTCGACGGCAGCGGCAAGCGCGGCCAGGTGCTGAAGGGCGATGTCATCGCCGCCGTCGCCAAGGGCATTTCCGCTCCGGCGGCCGCACCCGCCGCCCCTGCTGCNGCACGCGGCCCGTCGACGGTCGAGGATGCCTCGCGCGAAGAACGCGTGAAGATGACGCGCCTGCGCCAGACGATCGCCAAGCGCCTCAAGGACGCGCAGAACACCGCCGCCATGCTCACCACCTACAATGAGGTGGACATGAAGGCGGTCATGGATCTGCGCAACAAGTACAAGGACATTTTCGAGAAGAAGCACGGCGTCAAGCTCGGCTTCATGGGCTTCTTCACCAAAGCGGTGACGCATGCGCTGAAGGAACTGCCGGCTGTTAACGCCGAGATCGACGGCACCGACGTCATCTACAAGAACTATTGCCATGTCGGCATGGCCGTCGGCACGGACAAGGGCCTCGTCGTTCCTGTCATCCGCGACGCCGACCAGATGTCGATCGCCGAAATCGAGAAGGAACTCGGCCGTCTTGCCAAGGCAGCCCGTGATGGCTCGCTCTCCATGGCCGACATGCAGGGCGGCACCTTCACCATCACCAATGGCGGCGTCTACGGTTCGCTCATGTCTTCGCCGATCCTCAACGCGCCGCAGTCCGGCATTCTCGGCATGCACAAGATCCAGGAGCGGCCGGTNGCGATCGGCGGCCAGGTGGTCATCCGTCCGATGATGTATCTGGCGCTGTCCTACGATCACCGCATCGTCGACGGCAAGGAAGCGGTCACCTTCCTCGTGCGCGTCAAGGAAAGCCTGGAAGATCCGGAACGTCTGGTTCTCGATCTCTAAGGGAGCGCTTTCGATGCGGAACCGGATCATGCGAGCGGCGCGCCTTCTTCTTTGCGCTGCCGCCGCGCATGTCCCGGTCTCCGCATCGGCCGCCGGCTGGGACATCAGCAAGGCAAGCAGCAATTTCGACCTGGTGGCGCTCANCGATGCCGAACTCTCCGGCCGATCGATNGGCGTGATCCATATGGGCAATGTCGAATTGACGTCGGGGCGCATCGTCGCGGCCGATCCGCTCGCCCAGCCCGATCGTCCGGCGCTCGCCAGAACGGTTGC
>Ga0063456_1000577_pt1 | contig 22281 bp, 21 predicted proteins | sample AraplaMF_Cvi_mMF_FD_56228 | JGI IMG/M metagenome (GOLD analysis project Ga0063456, IMG submission 56228) | Arabidopsis root microbial communities from the University of North Carolina, USA - plate scrape MF_Cvi_mMF version 2 (version 2) | ecosystem: Host-associated > Plants > Roots > Endosphere ... | reverse complement strand
AAATGCCCCACCAGGCCAGCGTCTCGAAGTCCGGGAAGCCGGCCTCGATCGCGGTCGGCGTATCCGGCAGGCCTGGCAGCCGCTCGCGGCCGAGTTGCAGGATCGGACGCAGCATGTTGGTGCCGAGCTGGGCGGCTATCAGCGCCGCCGATCCCGCGATGAGATCGACGTGGCCGCCGAGCACGTCGTTCATGGCCGGCCCGCCGCCGCGATAGGGCACATGCATGATCTCGACACCGGCCTTGTTGCCGAGCACGGTCATGGCGAGATGGCCGAGCGTGCCGATGCCGACGGAGGCGTATTTCACCGCCCCCGGCGTCGCCTTGCACGCCGCGACCACGTCGGCAAAGCTCTTGTAGGGACGGCCGGCGCCTGCCGCGATCACATAAGGCGCGGTGCCGACCAGCAGCACCGGCATCAGTTCGCGCTCGACGTCGACCGGGGGCTTGTCGAGGATCGACGGGATCACCGCGTGGGAATCGAAGGTGACCAGGAACGTCGAGCCGTCGGGCGGACTCTTGGCGACCTGCGCCGCGCCGAGTGCGCCGGCGGCGCCCGACTTGTTCTCGACCACGACGATGCGGTTCAGCTTGGTTTGCAGATTGGCTTGCAACAGCCGCGCCATTGCATCGGTCGAGCCGCCCGGCGGGAACGGCACCACCAGCGTGATCTTGCCGGCCTGCGCCGCCGCCGGCGCGAGTGCGAGAATAGCGGGCGCTGCCAGCAGCGCCCGTCGTGTGATCGTCATGGTCTCCCTCCCTTTGTGTTTTCGCGCCCGGCTTTTGCTCTTTGGCGCTCAGGTCGTTCCGAAACCCGACCCCGCTTTCCTGTATTCTGGCCGCGGTGGACTGAAAATGTCCAGCACGCGGGCGCCGTCAGGGCCGGCCCGCATGGTGTGCGGCACGTTGCCGGGCGTGCGCCAGAAATCGCCTTTCTTCACCGCGATTTCCTCGTCGCCCTGGACGCGGATGGCGGAGCCGTCGAGCAGGACGCCCCATTGCTCCTCGGGATGATGATGCAGCGTGCCCTGCGCATGCGGCGCCAGCGTCACCACGGACAGCATTGCCTGCTCGCCGGAGAAGATGCGCGTGGTCACCCCTGCCGCGAGCTCGCGGAAGAGGCCGTCGTCGGGATGATCGATGTTGTGGAATTCGTCCTTCTGGCTCAATCCGCCCTCCCCTTCGTTCTGATCTGATCAGGACTTCCCGTAAGAGCCCTGGTAGCGGCCCTCGCGGATCGCCTTCATGGTCTCCTCCTCGCGCGCGACCTGGGCGCGGACTGCTTCGAGCAGCGCGGCCGCACCGGCAGCTGGAAACGACACCACGCCATCCTCATCGCCGACCACGATGTCGCCGGGCGAGATCACGCTGCCGCCGATCGACACGGGTACGTTGATCTCGCCGGGGCCGTTCTTGTAGGGACCGCGATGGATCACCGCGCGGGCGTAGCAGGGGAAGTCGTCAGCCGTGAACGCCGCGACATCGCGGATCGCGCCGTCGATCACGTAGCCTTCGGCTTTGCGCCACTGCGCGATGTTCTTCATGATCTCGCCGACCAGGGCGCGGGTCTCGTCGCCGCCGCCATCGACCACGATGACGTCGCCGGGACCGACCAGTTCGAGCGCGCGATGGATGGCGAGATTGTCGCCGGGACGGGTGCGCACGGTGAAGGCCGTCCCCACCAGCTTCGCCCCACGGTGATAGGGCTTCAGCCCGACCGCACCCGGCAGCCGGGCGAGATTGTCCGAGATGACCGAGGTCGGCGCACCGCGAAAGCCCTCGATGATGTCGGCCGGCGGCTTCGGCACGCCGTTCGCTGCGATGGTGATGGTCATGTCAAAAGAGTCCTTTCGTGAATTTTCTTATTCGCCGTGCGCCCGCGCCTTCGCAGGCCAGATCCGGAAGGCGCGCCCTTCCTTCATCCATGCTGCGCGCTCGTCGCGCAACAGGGTGCGGCGAACTTTTCCGGAATCATCGCGCGGCGGGTCGCTGACGATTTCGAAACTCTCGGGGTGCTTGTAGCGGCTGAGCCTGTCCTTCAGGAAGTCCGCCATGCCGTCGGCGATGGCCTGGCCGTCCGCATTTGGCTCGGGCTCGATGATGGCATGCACGCGCTGGCCCAATTCCGGATCGGGCAATCCCACCACGACGCAGGAGCGTACGCCAGGAGCTTCGGAGACCGCCGCCTCGACCTCGGCCGGATAGATGTTGGCGCCGCCACGCAACACCATGTCGGCGAGACGGTCGCCGAGATAAAGATAGCCTTCCGCATCCAGCCGGCCGATATCGCCGAGCGATTCCCAGCCGTCGCTACGGCGCTTCGGCTCGGCGCCGAGATAGTGATAGGTGGCGTCCTTGCCGTCATTGTTGAGGAAATAGATCTCGCCGGTCTCGCCCGGCGCGACGTCGTTGCCGTCCTCGCCGATGATGCGCAAGCGCGCCATCTCGCCGATCTTGCCGACCGAACCCTTGTGCGCCAGCCATTCGGTGCCGGAGATGATGCATGCGCCCTGCCGCTCGGTGCCGCCATAGAGCTCCCAGACCCGCTCAGGCCCGAGCCAGGCGATCCAGTTCTCCTTCAGCCAGGGCGGCATCGGAGCGGCCATGTGGAATACGGTCTGAAGACTCGACACATCATAGGAGTTGCGCACGTTCTCCGGCAGCGCCCAGATCCGGTGCATCATGGTCGGCACGAAATTGACCCATTGCACGCGCTCGCGCGCGATCTGGCGCAGCGTCTCCTCGGCATCGAACTTGACGAGACCGGTGAGCTTGCCGCCGCCGAACAACGCGTAATGCGACACGATGAACGGCGCATTGTGGTAGAGCGGGCCGGGATTGAGCAGCGAGGCACCGAAGGGAATGTTGAGCGGCAGCGCGGCCACCGTGTCGATCACCGCCGGATGGTGATCGAGGATCACCTTTGGCCGGCCGGTCGAGCCGCCTGAGGTCATCGCCTTCCAGTAGCGCGCCACCGGCGGTGTCAGCGGCTCGTCCGAAAAACCTTCCGGCACGAAATCGGCGGGCAGACGGTTCGGCGCGTTCCAGTCGGCTTCGCCGCCGACCACCAGCGCGGGCTTGAGAATGTCGAGCACCGCGGCGGCCTCGCCGCGCGGCAGCCGCCACGACAGCGAGGTCGGCGTCGCCCCACACTTCCAAACCGCAAAGGTCGTCTCGAAGAACGCATTGCCGTTGGGCAGGCCGATCGCAACGAAATCGCCGGGCTTGACGCCCTTCGCGGCAAACGCCCGCGCGCGCCGGTTGGCGCCGCGTTCGAGTGCGTCCCATGTCAGCGTATCCTGCCCATGCTGGACGGCGATCGTGCCTTCGGGTTTGCGCTCCGCATACCAGCGCGGCGCGTCGGACATGGGCAGCAGCATCAGGCGTTTCCACTTCGTCTTGTTGGCGGTGCCTCAGGGGAGGCGCGCGGGGTGAAGTGTAACAGCCGGGGCTGATGCTTCAAGACATCAGCGCTCGGCGCCGCAGCCGGGAATATCGAACAGGGCCGCGAGCCCGCATTTCGAGGTCAGCATCTTGTCGCCGTCATGGCCGACGCCCTCGACGTCCCACAGCCGGTGATTGGGCGTGCCTTGGTCGCGCTTGGCCATCGCGTCCGCATAGGCGTGCCCCCTGGCGTAACGATAAGGCCCTTGCGCTTCCGCCATGCAGCTCTTGTCCAGCGCGGGATGTTTCGGATTGGTGTCGAGCGTGCCGAGCAAATAGATCACCTCGCGCTCGACATAGCGCTGCTCGAGCGCCGCCGGTGTCGCATCCGCAAGATAGGGCGGCCGCTCGCCCATGCCGTATTTCCAGTTGTCGTAACCGGGACAGGATGCGGCAATCTTCGGCAGGGGCCGCTCGGCGCTGAAATAGGCATAGGACGAGGGATTGGCGACGACGTAGCGGATCTCGATGTGCTGGCGCAGCAGCGCCGCCTCGCCCTTGCCGGCAATGGCATAGCGCTGCACGACCTGGCCGCCGCCGGAATGCCCGGCAACCACGACCTGCTTCAGGTTCGGGAAGATGCGCCGCTCCGAGAGTTTCGCGAGGATCGCATCGAGCGCCTCGAACGAGGACACCGGATTGGGCGCAAGCGCTGCATCGCCGCCCTCCCATCCCTCCAGCGACCAGCGCAGCGTGTCCTGTGGCAGCTTGTGCGCCTCGATATCGATCTCGGCCAGGAACTGCGGCACGATCATCAGCGCGGCCTTGCCGTCGTCGCCCGCCGCGGCCTGCGCGTTGTTGGCCGAGATGTAATATTCGTCGGCGTTGCGCAGCCGCCCATGCAGCACGATGATCGCGCGCAGGATCGCGGGCTGCGGCAGCGACCAGTCGCGAGAGAGGTAGAGCGGCAGCATTCCGCGGCCGCCGACCGAGAGCCGCGCATCGCCGATGGCCTTCACCGGCTTGCGGTTGGGCGCATCTTCGTCCGCCGCCACCGCGCGGCCGCAAGTGAACACCAAAGCGAGTGCGGCGAGACAGGCCAGCGCTCTCATGACGAATAGTCCTCATCGGATTCAGGTCGGGAAAAGTCTAAGCGCATCATGTGCCGTAGGGCTGTGACTCCCGCGCCACGTCAAGCAAAAAATGTCAGCATTGCAGCCATGAAATTCCCGGGTTCCATGGGTGACAAGCCGGCGATAAAGAGGCAAAAATCTGGCCCGACTCAGTTCGGGTTGAGTTTTGCAAGGAATGCTCTCGTAGAATGTCGATCGTGGTTGCATCGCGTCGTGCGGCGCTTCTCGTTGCCGCAGCAGGGTCCTTTCTGCTGACGCAATCGCATGCCCAGGCGCAATGGTGGAAGCGCGCGCCTGTCGACTTCGAGGAATGCGCCGACGCCGCCGAGAAGGCTGCAACCAAGTCCGAGAAGACCTCCGCGCTCGCCGAATGCAACGCCAAATTCGCCGGCCGCCGCAAGGCCGGCGGCGGCTATTCCTATTACGACTTCCTCCAGGACCGCACCTTCGACATCGCCGGGCCGAACCCGACGCCGGAGGAGCAGAAGAAGATCGACGCAGCCTACACCGCCTATCTCGCCAATCAGCGCCGCAGCGATGAGGCGGCCCAGGCGGCGATGCGTCAGCAGCGCGAGCAGGAACAGCAGGCGCAGCAGCTCCAGCAGGTCGCGCTGCGCACCGAGGTCGCGCGCGTGCCGGTCCCGGTCGAGCGGCCGAAGGTGTTGCAGACCGTCGGCCAGCGACCGAAGGGCGCGCCCTGCGCCAAGGGCTCATTCTCCTGCGAATGGCCGCGGCTGTCGGAGAGCCTGAACGATCTGAAGAAGCTGTTCAGCCCGACGCCGAGCAAGCCCGCGAAGAAGGGCTAGCCAGCTACAACCGTCATTGCGAGCGCAGCGAAGCAATCCAGAGGCTCTCCGCGGAGGGATTCTGGATTGCTTCGCTGCGCTCGCAATGACGAGTGGATGGAAATTCGTCCCTCCCCCTTAATTCGTGTGCTTCTTCTTGCTCCGCTTCGGTTTGGCCGCCGGCGCGGTCGCCGGCTCCGTCACCGCCGGTGAACTGCCCAATTGCGACCGGCTCTCCTGCAATCGCCTGTCATAGCCGGGCGAGTTCATCACCGTCGGCGGCCTGGCGTAAGCGAGCGTCGATGCGCCGCAGAGCGCGGCCAGCGCCAGCCCAATCGTAAGACAACGCATCATCGCACCCTCCATCGCGCTCAGGCCACGCCCCGGATCTGCTGCGGCGTCAGCCCGGGCGGGCCGTTGCCCGCGGCTTCAGCCTCCTTGATCAGCGCAACAATGCGGCGCATCAGCGGCACGGCGACATCGTTCCGCTCGGCAAGCGCGATGACCGCGCCTTGCAGATAGTCGATCTCGGTCTTGCGGCCCTGTTTCAGATCCTGCCACATTGAGGAGCGCGCCTCGGGATCGATCTTCATGGTCCGTCCCAGGATTGCGTTGAAGATCGCATCAGGTAGCCGCAGCAGGGCCGGCGTCCACCGCATCGGGACCGGCGTCGTCGAGACCGGCGCGATGGCGGCGGCCGTCATCGCCGCGAGCCCCTCGGCCATCTGGTCCGCGAACAGTTTTCGCCAGTCGCGATTTGCCAGCTGCGCGGCAAGCGGCATGTCGGACAATGCGCTGAGCGCATTGTTCAGATTGATGATCAGCTTGCCCCATTGCACGCCGGTGATGTTTCCGCTTGCGCGCACGTTCAGGCCCGGCACCGACAGCGTCCCGGCCGTGTTCTCGGTGTCCTCTCCGATATGGATGTCGCCCGAGCTCGAACGGTGAAACCGCCCCTCGCCCTTCGCGACCACGTTGAACGGCACCATGCCGGCGAGCACGCGGCGCCCGCCGAGACGGTCGCGCAGGACGGCGACATTGCCGACACCGTTTTGAAGCGAGACGATCACTGCATCCTGCGGCGCATGCTGCGCGATCTGATCCGCCACATCGGCGGTGTCGGCGCTCTTCACCGTCACCAGCACGATGCCGGCGCTGTGGAAGATCGCGGGATCCTCCGACAACGCAAGCTGGCCGGGACCGAGCTTCTTCTCCGAGCCATCGAAATCGGTCAGCCGCAGGCCGAACCGCTCGATCTCGGTCTTCACCCGCGGCCGCACCAGCAGCGCGACGCGGCGATTTGAGGCCGCAAGCTGGCCTCCGACGAAACAGCCGATGGCGCCTGCCCCCGCCACCACGATCGGTCGATCCGCAACCACGTGAGCTTGCTCCATGAATGACCGGCCTTCGATAGCAGAGCCGGGGGCCTTGCGGCTACGTCGCATCCGCCTTGTAACCGTCATGAGACCCCCATATGTTTTCGCCCGGGGGCAGTCAGCGGCGAGCGCTCGCCGACGAGAACGCCATAGGAGAGCATTATGGGTCTACTCGACGTCCTCAACGGCATGCAGAACGGCCCGCACGGATCGCGCACGGGCGAGCAACCCTCCTCCGGCGGGATGTCGCCGATGACCATGGCCCTGCTCGGCCTGCTCGCCTGGAAGGCCTTCAAGCATTTGACGGCGGGTCAACCGGGCGCGGCGCCTGCGCCGCAGCAGCGCTCGCCGCTGCCGCCTCCGTCGCCCGTGAATACGGGTGGCGGCGTTCTTCCCGGTGGCACCGGTGGCGGTCTTGGCGACCTGCTCAAGGGCGGTCTCGGTGGCCTGCTCGCGGGCGGCGCGGCCGGCAGCGTGCTCAGCGGCGGGCTCGGCGATCTCCTCAACCAGCTTCAGCAGGGTGGCCACGGCGAGGCCGCGAATTCCTGGGTCGGCAAGGGCGAGAACAAGCCCATTGCGCCCGGCGACCTCGCCAATGCACTCGGCGCCGACCAGATCGACAGCCTGTCCGTCCAGAGCGGCCTGTCGCGCGACGAACTGCTCTCCGGCCTCAGCCAGTATCTGCCGCAGGTGATCGACCACCTGACACCGGATGGGCGAGTGCCGACCGAAAACGAGATCTCGGGCAGAATTTAATCGAAGTTCGATCTACGTCTTCAGCAAGGGGAGCACTGTCATGAGTTTCGGCGGCCTGTTGTGGATCATCGTCGTCGGCTTCATCGCCGGCCTCATCGCACGCTGGCTCGCGCCGGGGCCGAACAACCCCAGCGGCTTCATCCTCACCACCATTCTCGGCATCGTGGGTGCGTTCCTGGCGACCTTCGTCGGCCAGGCGATCGGGCACTACAGCCCCGACCAGGGCGCCGGCTTCATCATGGCTACGATCGGCGCGGTGGTGGTGCTGTTCATCTGGCACCGGCTGGTGGCGAGCGGCGTGATCAAGGGGTAGTGCGCTAGGGCGTGGGGCACACCGCCGCCGCACACTCCGTCATTGCGAGGAGCTCTTGCGACGAAGCAATCCAGACTATCTCTGCGGACACAGTTCTGGATTGCTTCGCTTCGCTCGCAATGACGAGTTCACGTAATCAAATGCATTCCCGCGTCCATCCGCACGACCTCGCCGGTCATGTTGCTGGAGGCTGGCATCGCCAGGAAGCAGACCAGCTGCGCGATGTCCTCGGCGGTTGAGGCGACCTTGAGCGGCACCTTCGCCACCACGCTGTCGCGCACTGCTTTTGCTCCGGCCTCGCCGCGGCCCTTGGTGAACCAGGGCGTGTCGATATAGCCGGGGCACACCGTGTTGACGCGGATCAGCGGCGCCAATGCACGCGACAGCGACAACGTCATCGTGTTCAGCGCGCCTTTGCTGGCAGCATAGGCGATCGACGAGCCGACGCCGCTGATGCCGGCGACCGAGGAAATGTTCACCACCGCCGACGGCCGCCCCGATGCCTTCGATCCGGCCTCCAGCAGGCTGCGCGCCGCGCGCACCATCTGGAACGGACCGATGGTGTTGACGCCGTAGAGGCGCTGGAAATCGTCCGCCGACAATCCGTCGAGATCGGCATGGGCGACATGCTTGGTGGTGCCGGCATTGTTGACGAGGATGTCGAGCCGGCCCCAGCCGGCCGCTGCCGCAACGATCCTGCGGCAATCCTCGTCCTTCGAGACGTCGCCCTGCGCGACCAGCACCTCCGCGGCGCCGGCCTTGCGGCATGCTTCCGCCGTCGCCTCGGCTTCGGTCTTGCTCGACGAATAGTTGATGACGAGCCGCGCCCCGCTCGCTGCGAGAATTGCCGCGGTCGCCGCACCAAGTCCGGATGCGGACCCCGTTACGATCGCGCACAAACTGTCCCTGGCCATCCGGTATTTCCTTCCCTTTGTAAATTGTCGGCGCCCTGTTTAGCGAGTTTGCCGCGCCCTGCAAATCGAGCAAACTCCGCTAAGCGGAATTAGTCCAGTGCGGCTCTTGTCCCAAGCTCTTGCCCATGCCGGAGCCGCAGATGGGCCTGCGATCAACGCTTGCCACGGCCATGGCTTTTTCAGATCATCGGGCGCAAGAAGAGACCGCGCGCCCCGGCCCGGCCAGGCGGGATGCGCCAATGGCAAAACACGGGGAGCGCTGTGGCGGAGAGTGACAATATCGTCGTCGAGACCGCGGAGAAAATCTTCGCCGATCTCGCCGATCCGCAAACCATCAACAACGACAAGAAGAATTCGTGGCAGGCGCCGCTGTGGCAGGCCCTGAGCGAAGCCGGTCTGCCGTTGTCCTGGGTACCCGACGATCTCGGCGGCTCCGGCGCGAGCCTTGTCGATGGTTTTGCGCTGCTCAATGCCGCCGGCCGCTTCGCGGTCGCGGTTCCCCTGGCCGAGACCATGCTCGCAGGCTGGCTGCTGGCGCAGGCGAAGATTGCTTCACCGGAAGGTGAGATGACCGTGCTGCCGGCAAGCCCGAGGGATCGCATCACGCGCGATGCCGACGGCGCGCTCTCCGGCCGCTGCCGCGGCGTCCCCTTTGCCAAAGCCGCAAAACATTTTGCGGTGCTGGCGCATGGCAAGGACGGCGTCTCCATCGCGCTGGTCGACGCCAGCAAAGGCCGGATCGAATCCGGGCTCAATGTCGGCTACGACCACAGCGACACCGTCACGCTCGACAAGGTCCAGCCCGTCACCGTCAAGCCCGTCCCTGATGGCTTTGACCAGACCACGCTCATGCTGATGGGCGGCGTCGCGCGCAGCCTTCAGATCGCGGGCGCGCTGGAATCGATGCTCGACATCTCCGTTCGCTATTCCAACGAGCGCGTCGCCTTCGAGAAGAAGATCTCGAAATTCCAGGCGGTGCAGCACAATCTCGCGCGCCTCGCCGGCGAATCCGCCGCAGCACTCGCGGCCGCCACGTCCGCGGCCGACGCGATCGCGAATGCGAAATCCTTTGACGACGAGGTCTATCTGGAAGCTGCCTCGGCAAAGATCCGCTGCGCGGAGGCCGCGGAGAAGGGCGGCGCCATCGCGCATCAGGTGCATGGCGCAATCGGCTTCACCATCGAGCATATCCTGCACCGCTATTCGCTGCGGGCACTGGCCTGGCGCGACGATTTCGGCTCGGAAAGCCACTGGGCCGTCGAGCTCGGCAAGCTCGTCGCCACCAGAGGCGCCGACGAATTGTGGCCGCTCGTGGCGTCGCGCTAGCTAACAGGGAACGAAACACATGACCGCTGCCCTCCGTTTCGATCCGATCCGCCTGCCTGAAAAATGCGAGCAGTTGCGCAAGGAAGTGCGCGCGTTCCTCGCCGAGGAGATCGCCGCCGGCACCTTCGATCCGCACAAGCCCAACCGCGAGGACACCGACGCGCCGGAATTCTCCCGCCGGGTCGGCGCCAAGGGCTGGCTGGGCATGACTTGGCCGAAGAAATATGGCGGCCAGGAGCGCTCCTTCCTCGAACGCTACGTGGTGACGGAAGAGATGCGCGTCGCCAACGCGCCGACGCGACGCTTCTTCGTCGCCGACCGCCAGAGCGGACCGGTGCTGATCAAATACGCGCCCGAGCATATCAAGATGGATATTTTGCCGCGCATCTGCCGCGGCGAGATCTGCTTTGCGATCGGCATGAGCGAGCCGAACTCGGGCTCCGACCTGTTCGCGGCGAAGACGCGCGCGACCAAGGCCGACGGCGGCTATCTCATCAACGGCACAAAAATCTGGACGTCGTCGGCGCACATCGCCGACTACATGATTGCAATCTTCCGGACCTCGCCGCCGACCAAGGAAAATCGCCGTCACGGCCTGACGCAATTTCTGGTCAAGATGAAGCTGCCGGGCATCCAGGTGAACCCGATCGGCCAGATCACCGGCCAGTACGAATTCAACGAGGTGGTCTTCACCGACTTCTTCGTCCCTGACGATCACGTGCTCGGCGAAGTCGACGGTGCCTGGAAGCAGGCGACGAGCGAGCTCGCCTATGAGCGCTCAGGGCCAGAGCGCTTTCTGGAGACCTATTACGTCCTGACCGAGCTGGTCCGCGCGGTCGGTCCCAACCCGGATACGCGCAGCGCTGAGGGCATCGGCCGGCTGGTCGCGCAGCTCCACACCATGCGGCGCATGTCGGTCTCGGTGGCCGGCATGTTGCAGGCCGGCAAGGAGCCGGTGGTGGAGGCGTCCATCGTCAAGGACATCGGTACCGTGTGGGAGCAGCAGCTTCCGCACCGCGTGCGCGATCTCGCCGCCTTCGTCGAGGAGACCGCGACCAACCGCGAGACGCTGGAGCGGCAGCTCGACTTCGCCATCAAGACCGCACCGAAACTCACCATCCAGGGCGGCACCACCGAGGTGCTGCGCGGCATCATCGCCCGCGGATTGGGCTTGCGCTAAGCTTCGAGGACATCATGAGCACCTATACAGATATCGGCGTCGAAAAAGTTGGCCACGTCGGCACCATCGAGATCCGCAGGCCACCGCTGAACTTCTTTGATATCTCGCTGATCAACCAGATCGCGGATGCGCTCGACGAGTTCGACCGCAACATCGAGATCCGCGCCTCCGTGCTCTCGGCGCAAGGCAAGGCGTTCTGCGCCGGCGCGAATTTCGGCGATCCGGCGCGGCAGGCGCAGGAAGCGCGCGAGGCCGAGAAGAAGGGCGATCCGGCCGACAATCTCGGTCCGATCAATCACCTTTACATTCAAGCCGTGCGCATCTTCCGCGCCAAGAAGCCGATCGTCGCGGCCGTGCAAGGCGCCGCCATCGGCGGCGGCCTGGGTCTCGCGGTGTCGGCGGACTTCCGCGTTACCTGCCCCGAAGCCCGCTTCTCCGCCAACTTCACGAAGCTCGGCTTCCACCCCGGCTTCGGCCTGACGACGACCCTGCCGGAGCTGATCGGCAAGAACAATGCTGAGCTGATGTTCTACACCAGCCGCCGGGTCACCGGCGAAGAGGCCTACAAATGGGGCCTCGCCAACGAGTTGGTGCCGCAGGACCAGGTCAAGTCGGCCGCCATGAAGCTCGCCGGCGAGATCGCCGAATGCTCCCCGCTCGGCCTGCTCTCCACCCGCGCCACGATGCGCGCCGGATTGGCCGACCGCGTGATGGCCGCGACCAATCACGAGCTCGCCGAGCAGACGAGATTGCGCGCGACAGAAGACTTCAAGGAAGGCGTGAAAGCCACGGAAGAACGACGCATGGCGAACTTCAAGGGAAGGTGATCTTGCACGCGAAGAACTGCGAGCTCGATCTCGACCCGTCATCCTGAGGTGCTCGCGCAGCGAGCCTCGAAGGATGCACGGCCAACGCGCAGCCGGGCCGTGCATCCTTCGAGGGCCGCGAAGATGCGGCCGCCTCAGGGGGACGGATTCCTCAGCTCACGCGGAACGTCACGCCGCCCAGCAAGAACTCGTTCCCCGCCACCGCAAGCCCCCTCGCCTTGGCGGCATGCAGCACCTGGGCCACATCGGTCACCCGAAACTCCAGCGCGCTCATGATCTCGCCAGAGCCCTTCACGAAGCGGAAGGTCGCGTTGGGCAACTTCAATTCAGCGCCATCAGCCGCGACACCTATAATCTTGCCCCAATGCTCCGCCAGCCCCTGCGGGGCCGGGCTCTGCATCTCCACGGCCGTCAGCGCCTGCGTCACGTCCTTGCGGATGAAGCTTTGCCAGTCCGGACCGGCCGGCGGATACGCGCCCAGAATGTCGTCGCTGCCTTCGGTGTGGTTGAACTCGATGAAGGCGGCGCGGCAGTCGCGGGGATGGAGCTGGACGCCGTGATAGGGCGGATGATCGATCACGTTGGCGGTCCGCACGCCGAGCGCGTTGGCATTGCGGCCGCGCTCGTCGGGATCGTTGCAGCAGAAGATCGCCATGTAGCCGCCGCGGCCGCCGGTCTTCTCGATGAAGCGGCCGGCCGTGGTGCCGTCCTTGAACGGCGCCACCACCTCCAGCATGATCGTGTCGACCGGGAGCAGCGCGTTCTCCAGGCCGTATTTGGCGACATTGCCGTCCCGGTAGCAGACGGCGAGGCCCATGATCGCGGCGATGTCTGAGACGACGGGCGCGAGCTGCGGCGCGACGAGACAGATCTGCCGCAGCCGCATATAGGGCGCCATCGTCATGCGCCCTTGAAGGCCGGCTTGCGCTTCTCGACGAAGGCCTTTGCGGCCTCCTTGTGGTCCTCGGTGTCGCTACAGCGGGTATGGTGGATCGCCTCGCCGTCGAAGCAATCCTCCAGCGGAAGATGCTCGGCATTGTTGATGTTGCGCTTGATGAAGCCGAGCGCGATCGAGGGACCCTGCGCCAGCGACAGCGCGAGCTCGTGCGCGGCGGCATCGATCTCGGCGTCGGGCACCACCTTCGTCACCATGCCGATGGCGTGCGCTTCCTTCGCGGTCAGCACCGGCGACATCAGATAGAGCTCGCGCGCCCGTGCGCTGCCGAGCAGTTGCGTCAGAAAATAGGTACCGCCGTAATCGCCGGAGAAGCCGACCTTGGCGAAGGCCGTCGTGATCTTGCAGGATTCGCTGGCGATGCGGAGATCACACGACAGCGCCATCGAAAGGCCGGCGCCAGCTGCGGCGCCATCGAGCTGCGCCACCACGGGTTTCGGCATCTGATGCAGGATACGCGAGACCTCCATGCCGCGGCGCAGGTTCGCCATCTTCACCTCGAACGGCAGCGGCGCCCGGCCCGCCGCCATCGACTTGACGTCACCGCCGACGCAGAACGAGCCGCCCGCGCCCTTGAACAACACCGCGCGCACCTCGGGATCGTCAGCCGCGCGCCGCGCCGCCTCGACCAGCCCCGCCACCATCTCGGGGTTGAGCGCGTTCTTCCGCTCGGGCCGGTTCATCGTGATGGTGAGCAGCCCGCCTTCGAGCTTTTGCAGAACCATGTCGTTCATGGGAGGTCTCCCTTGTTGTTGTTTTGCCGAGCAGTCACCACACCGTCATTGCGAGCGAAGCGAAGCAATCCAGGGATGTTTCCGCAGAGACAGTCTGGATTGCTTCGTCGCAAGAGCTCCTCGCAATGACGGCGCGACGTCGTCACGCCGTCACTTCTTCACCAACGGGCAGCGCGACTGCTCCAGCGGCTGGAACGCCTCGCTGCCGGGCACGGTCGCGAGCAGCTTGTAATCGTCCCAACGGCCCTTGGATTCCGAAGGCTTCTTCACCTCGAACAGATACATGTCGTGGGTCATGCGGCCGTCCTCGCGGATCTTGCCGTTCTTGGCGAAGAAATCGTTGATCGGCGTTTCCTTCATCACCTTGATGACCGCAGCCGCATCCGTGGTGCCGGCCGCCTTCACAGCCTTCAGATAGTGCATGACCGAGGAATAGACGCCGGCCTGCGCCGAGGTCGGCACCCGCTTGGTACGCTCCATGAAGCGCTTCGAGAACGCGCGCGTGTCGTCGTTGAGGTCCCAGTAGAACGCTTCGGCCAATAGCAGGCCCTGCGCGGTCTCGAGCCCGATGGAGTCGATGTCGGAGACGAAGGCGAGCAGCGGCGAGACTTTCTGGCCGCCCTTGGTGATGCCGAACTCGGCCGCCTGCTTGATCGCATTGACGGTGTCGCCGCCGGCGTTGGCGAGGCCAATCACCTTGGCTTTCGACGCCTGCGCCTGAAGCAGGAAGGACGAGAAGTCCGAGGTGTTGAGCGGATGGCGCACGCCGCCAAGCACCTTGCCGCCGGTCTTGGTGACGACGGCGCTGGTGTCCTTCTCCAGATCCTGGCCGAAGGCGTAGTCGGCGGTGAGGAAGAACCAGGTGTCGAGGCCCGACTTCACGGCCGCAAGGCCGGTGACGTTGGCCTGGCCGTAAGTGTCGAACACGTAGTGGATGGTGTAGGGGCCGCAGGCCTCGTTGGTGAGGCGGATCGAGCCCGGGCCGTTGAACATGATGATCTTGCCCCGCGCCTTCGCGATTTCGCCGGCGGCAAGCGCAGTGGCGGACGCCGCGACGTCGTAGATCATCTCGACGCCCTGGTTGTCGAGCATGTCGCGCGCGATGTTGGCGGACAGGTCGGCCTTGTTGAGATGGTCGGCCGCCAGCACCTGGATCTTGCGGCCCAGCACCTCACCGCCGAAATCCTCGACCGCCATCTTGGCCGCAGTCTCGCTGCCGGGGCCGGTGATGTCGGCATAAAGGCTCGACATGTCGAGAATGCCGCCGATCTTCAGGGGCGGCTTGTCCTGGGCCTGCGCGGCGCTCGCACTCAGGGCAAACGCTGCGGCAAAAATGGCCGACAAAATATGCTTCATCGAAAAAGATCTCCCTTGATCGCCTGTCTCTGATGGCGGCTTGGTTATTGGTGTTGTCGCAATCATGCCGCATGCGCGACAGCGCAGCAAGCGCGAGGGGCACACGCGAGCACGATTGCCGCGCACGTTTTCCGCAAAGCGGAATGGTGACGCCTGGACAAATCTATCCACGTCATTGCGAGCGCAGCGAAGCAATCCAGAGTCTATTCGCGGAGGGATTCTGGATTGCTCCGCTGCGCTCGCAATGACGGAATGTGAAGAGACCTCTTCGCGCCTCACCCCGCTTGGGTTAATACTGACGCACAATGCAATCTCTCCGGGCAACGTGACGCGACTGCTTCATATCATCGTCGCACTTCTTCTCGCCGCCAGTCACGCCGCGCTTGCAACACCGTGCCAGTTCGAGTCCCAGGGCGAAGGCCGGGTCGCCACAATCGTCGATGCGCGCAGCGTGCGTCTGGACGACGGCCGCGACATCCGCCTCGCTGGAATCGAGGCGACAGCGACGACGAAGCAGGCGCTGACGTCGCTTCTCGTCGGCCGTGACGTGACCTTGCGCAGCACCGACGACACGCCTGACCGCTACGGACGGCAGGGCGCGCTCGTCTTCGTCGGCGAGAGCGACACTGCCGTCCAGGCCACCCTCCTCGGCCAGGGCGACGCCCTCGTCTCCGCCGAAATCACCGACAAGGACTGCGCAGCAGCCCTGATGGCGGCGGAGGCCGAGGCGCGGCGCCAAAAAAAGGGCAACTGGGCTGACCCGTCGGCCATAAAAAACGCGGAAAGTCCGGACGATATTTTGGCGGGGATCGGGCGTTTTGTAGTGGTCGAGGGCAAAGTCCTGTCGGTCCGGCAAGCTGGGGCAATGACCTACCTCAACTTCGGACGGAACTGGACACGCGGCTTTGCCGTGACTATTTCAAAGCGCGCGTTACCGGCGTTCGAAAGCGCCGGCATGACCCTTAAGTCCCTGGAAAACAGGCGTATTCGAGTCCGGGGCTGGGTCGAGGGGAATACGGGGCCGCGGATCGATGCGCGCCTCGTGGGACAGGTCGAGTTGCTGGGCGCAAACGAGCCGACAGGGGTAAGGCCTTAAAGCAGGCCGGGCACAGGTTAAGCGACGTGAATGGGGTGCTAGAACAGCACTGGACGGGTGAAGGCCGCCGCCTGCGAGCTGCGCCGGCCGTGCTTTGCCTCATGCTGGGCGGGCTTCTTGCCGGCTGCGGTGACATGAACCGGTTCCAGACCGCGGCCGTGCCTCCGACCGTGGCGATGCCCAAGCCCAAGCCGGCCGTCGCGCAGACCCCCGCCACCGAGAAGGAGCACGAGCGCATCCTGGCGAGCTATGGCGGCACCTATGACGACCCCCGGCTCGAATCGCTTGTCAGCAAGACCGTCGACCGGCTGGTTGCCGCGTCCGACCGCCCCGACCAGGGCTACAAGGTCACGATCCTCAATTCCGGCGCGGTGAACGCCTTCGCGCTGCCGAACGGCCAGCTCTATGTCACGCGCGGCCTGCTTGCGCTTGCCAGCGACACCTCGGAATTGTCCTCCGTGCTCAGCCACGAGATGGCGCATGTGCTGTCCAAGCACGCCGCCATGCGCGAGGACCAGGCGCGTCAGGCCGCGATCGTCACCCGCGTCGTCACCGACATGAGCAACGATCCCGATCTCACCGCGCTGGCGCTCGCCAAGACCAAGCTCACCATGGCGAGCTTTTCGCGCAACCAGGAGTTCGAGGCCGACGGCATCGGCGTCGGCATCTCCGCCAAGGCGCATTTCGACCCTTATGGTGCGGCCCGTTTCCTGTCGGCGATGGAGCGCAATGCCGAGCTGAAGGCCGGCAAGACCTCGCTCGATCCGCGCGCGCAGGATTTCACCTCGTCGCATCCGGCCACCCCCGAGCGCGTGCAGAACGCGCAGACCATCGCGCGGCAATACGCGGCGCCCGAGGGCGCCGAGCGCGACCGCGAGAGCTATCTCGCCGCAATCGACAATCTCGTCTACGGCGAGGACCCCAGCGAAGGTTTTGTCCGCGGCCGCCGTTTCCTGCATCCAAAACTCGGCTTCACGTTCCAGGCGCCGGATAATTTCACGCTCGACAACACCGCGCAGGCGGTGATCGGCGTGCGCGATGGCGGCTCGCAGGCGATGCGCTTCGACGTCGTGCGGGTACCGGCCGAGCAGTCGCTCGGCGATTACCTCAATTCCGGCTGGATGGAAGGCGTCGAAAAGGCGTCCACCGAAGACATCACCATCAATGGTTTCCCGGCCGCGTCCGCCACCGCCAAGGGCGACCAATGGCAGTTCAAGGTCTATGCGCTGCGCTTCGGCAGCGACGTCTATCGCTTCATCTTCGCGGCACGGCAGAAGTCCACCGAGAGCGAGCGCAATGCGCGCGAGACCGTCAACTCATTCCGCCGCCTGACGCTCGACGAGATCCAGGCCGCGCGCCCCCTGCGCATCAAGGTCATCACCGTGCAGCCCGGCGACACCGTGGAATCGCTCTCGCACCGCATGGCCGGCGTCGATCACCCCGCCGAGCGCTTTCGCGTGCTGAACGGGCTCGATCGCACCGCGCAGGTGAAGGTGCGCGATCGCGTGAAGATCGTCGCGGATTGACGCGCGCGAATTACCGCGCCCTTTCCTTCAGAAACGCGATGATATCCGCGCGATCCTGCGGGTCCGGCACATCGAAAAACATCTTGGTTTCCGCAACCATGGCCTGCGGTCCGGCCAGCCATTTGTCGAGATTGTCCTCGGTCCAGACGATGCCGGAGTTCTTCAGGTCGGGCGAATAGTCGTAGTCGGGAACGCTGCCCGCCTTGCGCCCGACAACGCCCTTGTGCATCGGGCCGACCGCGTTCTCGTTGATCGAGTGGCAATCTGCGCAGCCCTTGTAGAGCGTCTGTCCACGCGCGACGTTGCCGGTGGCGTGGACAAGCCCGGTCGAGCAAACAATCGCGATGGCGGCAAAGGTCAGACTTGCAAAACTCCGCTGGTGGACGGAATTGGACCGGACGTTCATGGGATCTCCTGCTTGCGTCGCCGCAAACAGGATCGCCCGGCCCGGGTTTTATTCCCGTCCGCGGAAGCGCTCTTTAACCGCCCGCGTCCATGTCGCCGGCCTCGCGCTGGCCACTGAGCCAGAGCGCGAGCAGGGTCCAGAACGCCCCTGACAGCAGATAGGCACCCGAGGCGATGACGCCGAGATTGGTCGCGAGCAGCAGCGCCACCAGCGGCGCGAAACCGGCGCCGAACAGCCAGGCCATGTCGGAGGTCAGCGCCGAGGCCGTGTAGCGATAAGCCTGCTTGAAGTTCGAGGCAATCGCGCCCGAGGACTGGCCGAAGGAGAGACCGAGCAGGATGAAGCCGATCACCATGTAGATGGTCTCGCCGAACGCGCCGGCATCGAGCAGCTGCGGGGCAAAGCCGCTGTAGATCGCGATCGCGATCGCCGATCCCATCAGCAGCGATTTGCGGCCGACGCGGTCGGCGATGATGCCGGAGAGCACGATCGCGCCGACCCCGAACACGGCCGCGACGATCTCGATGATCAGGAAGCGCACGGGGCTTTCGCGGGTGAACAGGAACACCCAGGACAGCGGAAACACCGTGACCATGTGGAACAGTGCGAAGCTCGCCAGCGGCGCGAACGCGCCGAGCATGATGTTCTGGCCTTCGCGCGCGACCGTTTCGGAGATGCGCGCGGGCTGCAATTCGCGCGTCTCGAACAGCGTGGCATATTCTTCCGTCGTCACCATGCGCAGGCGGGCGAACAGCGCCACCACGTTGATGGCGAAGGCGACGAAGAACGGATAGCGCCAGCCCCAGTCGAAGAAATCATCGGCCGAGAGATTGCCGGCGAAATAGGCGAACAGCGCGCTCGCCACGATCAGCCCGAGCGGGGCGCCGAGCTGCGGCACCATCGCGTACCAACCGCGCTTGGAGGCCGGCGCATTCAGCGCCAGCAGCGAGGCCATGCCGTCCCAGGCGCCGCCCCAGGCCAGACCCTGCGCGATACGCGCCAGCGCCAAAAGCCAGATCGCGGCGCTGCCGATCTCGTGATAGCCGGGCAGGAACGCCAGCGCCACGGTGGCGGTGCCGAGCAGGAACAGCGCCGAGACCAGCTTGGCCGTCTTGCCGTATTCCCGGTCCACCGTCATGAAAATGACGGTTCCGATCGGCCGCGCCATGAAGGCCAGCGCGAAGACCATGAAGGAATAGAGGGTGGCGGTCAGCTCGCTGGTGAACGGGAACACCAGGCGCGGGAACACGATCACCGAGGCGATCGCGTAGACGAAAAAGTCGAAGAATTCCGAGGTGCGGCCGATGATGACGCCGATGGCGATCTCGCCGGGACTGGCCTGGTCGTGGCCGTGCTCGCCCGAGTGGATGTCTGCCATTGCGGGAGTCTGTGCCGTCGCCATGCGTTGCGCCCTTAACGTCCTGTAAACCAAAGCCGACCGCCCGGCGGAGAGCCAGGCAATCCGGGCCTGTCTGGCCCAACATTCTGCACTGCAACATTGGACAAATTGTCCAATGTCCGGATTGCTGCGTCGCAGCTACCCGTTGGCCCCGCAAAGGAAACTCATTCTCAAAGGCTCGGCCCGTGTCCCGTCTCAAGATCCTGGCGCTGCTACCCCTGGCAGCTGCGCTCAGCGGCTGCAACTACGTCGTGCTGGCGCCAGCCGGCGATATCGCGGCGCAGCAGCGCGACCTCGTCATCATCTCCACCGTCCTGATGCTCCTGATCGTCCTCCCCGTGATGGCGCTGACGGTGGTGTTCGCCTGGCGCTACCGCCAGTCCAACAGCTCGGCCCGCTACGAGCCGGAATGGGATCACTCGACCAAGCTCGAGCTGGTGATCTGGTCGGCGCCGCTGCTGATCATCATCTGCCTGGGCGCGTTGACCTGGATGGGCACGCATCTGCTCGACCCCTATCGTACGCTTGGCCGCATCCATGCCGATCGCGCCGTCGATCAGTCCAAGGCCCCGCTCGAGGTCGACGTCGTCGCGCTCGACTGGAAATGGCTCTTCATTTATCCGGACTACGGCATCGCCACCGTCAACGATCTCGCCGCCCCGGTCGATCGTCCGATCAACTTCCGCATCACCGCCTCTTCGGTGATGAACTCGTTCTACATCCCCGCGCTCGCCGGCCAGATCTACGCGATGCCGGGTATGGAGACGAAGCTCCACGCGGTGGTGAACCACGCCGGCACCTACAAGGGCTTTTCGGCGAACTACAGCGGCGCCGGCTTCTCCGGCATGCACTTCAACTTCCAGGGCCTCGACGACAAGGGCTTTGACGCCTGGATCGCGCAGGCCAAATCGGCCGGCGGCTCGCTCGGCCGCGCCGAATATCTCCAGTTGGAGAAGCCCAGCGAAAACGAGCCGGTCCGCCGCTACGGCACGATCGACTCCGATCTCTACCGCCTGATCCTCAACATGTGCGTCGAGACCGGCAAGATGTGCCAGAGCGAGATGATGGCAATCGACGCCAAGGGTGGCCGCGGCCATGAGGGCCTGAACAACACGCTGCCGCTGGCCTACGACAAGTATGCCCGCCGCGGCACCGTGCTCGGACCCGAGCCGACCTTCGTCGCCGGCACCTGCACGCCGGATGCGCCGCAGGGCAAGACCACCGCCTCGATCACGGCTCCCGCCGACACCGCGCCGCTCACCGGCGCCGGCCTGAAGCGGCCGACCTTCGCGCCGCTGAAGTCCTCGTCCTTCTTCCTCGGACTACGTCCGAAGTCAGATTCCTAAAGAGATCCCGCATGTCTCCTGATCTTCTCAAGCTCATCTTCGGCCGGCTCGGTATCGACTCGCTACCGCTGCACGAGCCGATCCTCGTCGGCACCTTCGTCATGGTCGCGCTCGGCGGCATCACGCTGTTCGCCGGCGTCACCTATTTCCGCCTCTGGGGCTATCTGTGGCGCGAATGGTTCACCACCGTCGACCACAAGCGCATCGGCATCATGTACATGATCCTCGGCATCGTGATGCTGCTGCGCGGCTTCGCGGACGCACTCATGATGCGCGCGCAACAGGCGCTCGCGTTCGGCGGCTCCGAAGGATTCCTCCCGGCTCATCACTACGACCAGGTCTTCACCGCCCACGGCGTGATCATGATCTTCTTCGTGGCGATGCCGTTCGTCACCGGCCTGATGAACTATGTCGTGCCGCTCCAGATCGGCGCGCGCGACGTATCGTTCCCGTTCCTGAACAATTTCAGCTTCTGGATGACGGTCGGCGGCGCCGTGCTGGTGATGGCTTCGCTGTTCATCGGCGAATTCGCCCGCACCGGCTGGCTGGCCTATCCGCCGCTGTCCAACATCGGCTATAGCCCCGATGTCGGCGTCGACTATTACATCTGGGCGCTCCAGGTCGCCGGCGTCGGAACGACGTTATCGGGCATCAACCTGATCTGCACCATCGTCAAGCTGCGCTGCCCCGGCATGACCATGATGAAGATGCCGGTGTTCACCTGGACCTCGCTCTGCACCAACATCCTGATCGTGGCGTCCTTCCCCGTCCTGACCGTCGTGCTCGCGCTGCTCTCGCTCGACCGCTACGTCGGCACCAACTTCTTCACGAACGATTTCGGCGGCAGCCCGATGATGTACGTGAACCTGATCTGGATCTGGGGCCATCCCGAGGTCTACATCCTGGTGCTCCCCGCCTTCGGCATCTTCTCGGAAGTGACCTCGACCTTTTCCGGCAAGCGCCTGTTCGGCTACACCTCGATGGTCTACGCCACGGTCGTCATCACCATCCTGTCGTATCTGGTCTGGCTGCACCACTTCTTCACGATGGGCTCGGGCGCCAGCGTCAACTCGTTCTTCGGCATCACGACGATGATCATCTCGATCCCGACGGGCGCGAAGATATTCAACTGGCTGTTCACGATGTATCGCGGCCGCATCCGCTACGAACTACCGATGATGTGGACCATCGCGTTCATGCTCACCTTCGTACTCGGTGGCATGACAGGCGTGCTGCTCGCGGTGCCGCCGGCCGACTTCGTGCTGCACAACAGCCTGTTCCTGATTGCGCATTTCCACAACGTGATCATCGGCGCTGTCGTTTTCGGCGCGTTTGCCGGCATCAACTACTGGTTCCCGAAGGCATTCGGCTTCAAGCTCGATCCGTTCTGGGGCAAGATGTCGTTCTGGTTCTGGGTCACCGGCTTCTACCTGGCCTTCATGCCGCTCTATGTGCTCGGCCTGATGGGCG
>Ga0063456_1000575_pt1 | contig 22314 bp, 20 predicted proteins | sample AraplaMF_Cvi_mMF_FD_56228 | JGI IMG/M metagenome (GOLD analysis project Ga0063456, IMG submission 56228) | Arabidopsis root microbial communities from the University of North Carolina, USA - plate scrape MF_Cvi_mMF version 2 (version 2) | ecosystem: Host-associated > Plants > Roots > Endosphere ... | reverse complement strand
GAGCCGCCGGATCAGATCGCGCTGACAGGAGAGAGAATGCCGCGGATCGGGTCCAGCGGCAAAGACGATGATCTCAAACGCGATCGACCGCCCAAACCGCAAGAGTGCGGCGGCGGCGACGGGCGAACAGGATGGTCGCGGCGTTGATCATGGCGCGCGCCTATAAGGCCATATTGGCCGATCGTCAAGGTGCGGAACCATCAGAGTGCCGCCCTCTACCATCGGGCGAGGCCGAGACGGCCAAAGAGCGAGCCCCAAAAGGAACTGCCGCCGCGGGTCAATTCGTAGAGATGAGCGCCTGCCTGCTCGTTTCCGCGATCGTACGCCTTGGTGTACCACTGGATCGCCTGCTGTGCGTCCTTCGGCACACCGGTGCCACTCTCATAGGCCCAGCCCAGATTGTATTGAGCCGAGCTGTCGTTCTGCTCGGCGGCCATGCGCAGCAGCGATATGCCCTTGGCAAGATCCTGCGGCACGCCCTGGCCTTTGATGTGCAACAGGCCGAGGCTCATCTGCGCGTAGCTGTTGCCCTGCTCCGCTGCCCGCGAAAACAGATCGAAGGCCGCGGCAAGGTCCTGTGGAACACCACGGCCGTTCCGGTACATGGCGGCAAGGCGCATCTGGCTATAGGCCCTCCCCTGCTCCGCCGCCTTTGCGTACCAATCAGCCGCCTGCTTCACGTCGCGAACTTGCGCCGGCCCATCTTCCTGGAGGTAAGCAAGTTGCTCCTGGCTATAGGGATCGCCCTGCTCGGCCGCCAGGCGAAACCATTTGACCGCCTCCCCGGCATCACGCTTGATTCCGCTTCCGTCCCGATACATCGCCCCCACATGGGCCTGCGCGCGGGCGTTGCCGATTTCGGCGAGCGGTTTCAACCGGTCCATCGCGCGTTCGAAATCGTGAGCAAGGTAGGCGTTCGCCCCCTCGGTGTAGTCGGCGCTGACTTCAACGACCGAGAACGCTCCCTTCGGGGTGAGGCCGATCGGCCCGTATTTGAACTCGTCGAGCTTGTCGAAGCCCTTCTCGATGATCGCGGCGAACTCCGCCGGACAGACCGGCGCGTCCAGCGTGAGGCGAAGGACGGCCTTGGAGCGGATGATCTTGCCATCGAGGTCGATGGTGCCGCGAACCTCGATCCGGCCGCGGACTGATCCGTAGCCCGTCCGGCCTTCGAACGTCTGCGAATAGTCGATCGGCGCGGGCTTCTCGTAAAAGAAGACGTTATCGGGAATCGTCAGCGACGCGGCCTCGCGGTATTCCATCGGCCGGCAGGTGAAAGGCCGGCCATTGGACTGGCGCACGGCGAGCCGCAGCAGCGATCGCCTTGGATCGGTCAAAGGCAGCATCCTGACGCGGCTTGGCCGGTCGAGACCGACCGGCTTGGTAATCCGAAACGTGGACGTGATCGCGAAGTCGTCGGTCAGTTCGCGCGGATTGGGATAGGTGTAGTCGCCGCTGCCGGCCAGGCCGGCCTGTTCGATCAGATTCCTGGCGGTCATGCGCCGGTCCGTGTCGTCCAGTCCTTGCGCGAACAGGCGTCCCAGTTGCGCGCCGATACCGGTGCCGGACAGGATCGACCGTGCCTCGCGTTTCCCGTCCCTGTCGAGGACGTAGTCCGTGTCCGCCGCCAGGACGAACCGTGCCGCATCGATCAGCGGGATCCGTCCCATGGTGCCCTTGTCGACATTGAGGATCGGCTTGCCGGCAAGCTCCGGCGGCAGCGATCCGAAGGCAACGAGAGACGCTGTCGGATCGAGATACTGGTCAATCTCCGGGACATAGGCGATCGCGTGGTCAAAATTCGGCGTCGCCACTTCGGTGAGCGTGTATCTCGCGCCCGCGTTCACCGCGACCAGATTGGCCTCGATGCCCTGCGCAGCAAGCAGCGCCTTGAACAGTGTCGCATGCGCCTTGCAATCGCCGTAGCGCGAGGCCAGCACGGCGGAGGCCGGCTGTGAGGTCCAGCCGCCGTCCTCCAGTCCAATTCCGACGTAGCGGATGTTGCGGGCCACCCAATTGTAGATGCGTTCGACCTTCGCTCGCGAGCCGGTCGCCTCGCCGACGATCTCCCGCGAAAGTCGCGTGATCTTCTCGTCCGGTCGCGCCATGGGCGCGTTGCGGGCGTTCAGCGCCGCCGCGAAAGCGGCATAATCGGCAAACGTGCTCACCTCGAAACGCGCGGCGTATGAGAGCGCCTCATCGTCGATCTGGCCGGGCCTCGGCGTGTCCTGCCGGAAACGCACGCGATGGACGATGCGATCGTTGCTCCTCTCTTCCGAGTGTTCGACATTGCGCTGTGCGATCCGCAACGGTCTCGATGCCGGTCCGTCAACGATCACCTCGAGCAATTCGGGCGGTTGGCTCGCCGGCTCGCTCCACACGCGCGCGAACTCGCCTGGAAATCTCGCCTGCTTCGCCTTGTAGACAAGACGACCGCGGACGCTGTCGCCGGGGGCAACGTGCGGAAAGGCGATGATCCTGTTGCGGACCTCGTCGAAATAGGGCGAAGAGGAATCCGTCGAGGCCGGCTGATCGCGGATGGCACGCTCGTCGACCGCGATCACGCCGCCATCGGCCTTGAGGGTGGCAAGCTCCGTTGACGACAATTCGTCAAAATAGCTGTTGTACTGAAAACTCTGTTGCGCGATCGCCTCGGCGCCCTTCTCGTCGAGCGCCTTGATCTCGAAGTCGAAGACCTCGTTGCTCAGCCCGGTCTCATCGAATGTAATGGTATGACGGGCGACCGTTCGCCGCCAACCCGGGTCGATCCAGCCGGGCCGCGCGTCCGGCCCCGATGATTCCGCGGCGTACGATGTCGTGCATGGCGACAGCAGCAGCAACGCCGTCAGGAAGACTGAATAAATTCGTACGATCATCTGTCGAGCGCCCGGACGACCAATTCCGGGAGCTCAACTAGCAAGCGAAAATTACCGACGGCACCCTCAAAAAGAACGATTTTTAAGTTTCTCCGGCCCGACGATCCATGCGGGTCGCGAACCAGGTTTAATCAGATCACGCGCCAGATCCATTCCATGATCTTGGCGATCACGTCGCCGAACAGCAGCAGCGCCGCCGACCAGACCAGCGCCGAGACGAAATTGGCGGCCTGGAAGCTCCAATAGGGCATCTCGAAAATGCCGGCGGCGAGCGGCACCGAGGCGCGCAACGGACCGAAGAAGCGGCCGATGAAGATGCTGGGCACGCCCCAGTTGCGCACGAAGGCCTCGCCCTTGGGCAGCAGTTCCGGATAGCGCGAGAGCGGCCACATCTGGGCGACCCGCTCCTTGTAGCGATAGCCGAACCAGTAGGAGACCCAGTCGCCGAGTGCGGCGCCGATGCCGCCGGCGATCCAAACCGGATAGAAGCTGATGCCGCTCACCCCGATCAGCGCGCCGATCGCCACCAGCGCGCCCCAGGCCGGGATCAGCAGCGAGATGAAAGCCAGGGACTCGCCGAACGCCAGCAGGAACACGATCGGGGCCGCCCAGGCCTGGTGAACGCGCACGAAGTCGGCCAGTGCGTGCGCATACTGCTCCATTCCAGATTGCCTTCCCCGCCCCGTCACGGTCCCGTCAGATAAAAAAGACTGGTAAGCCAAGGACTTGTGTGACATCAAGTCACAAAGACCGGCACAGATCGGACCGAGGCGTCAAATTGCCGGGAATTGGTCGGCCTGCGGCGTAAAATCGCCGGGATTGGCCCCCACCCACACCCGCCTGGCCGGCGCGCGGTGACCTTTTCAGTCCAGCCGTGGCATAGTCGCCTGAACCGATTCGCCGCATGGGCGGCCCTCAAAGCACATCAAGATATATGTCCAAGCAGTTGAAAACCAAAGCAGACCTGTTCCCCGCGGACGAGCAGAAGTCCCGCGCGCCCGCCAAGGCGGCGTCGCGCGGAACCGGCGGCGAAGCCGATTACACGGCGGCCGACATCGAGGTGCTCGAAGGCCTGGAACCGGTGCGGCGCCGGCCAGGCATGTATATCGGCGGCACCGACGAGAAGGCGCTGCATCACCTCTTCGCCGAAGTCATCGACAACTCGATGGACGAGGCCCTGGCGGGGCACGCGACCTTCATCGGGGTCGAGCTCAGCGCCGATGGGTTCCTGACCGTCACCGACAACGGCCGCGGCATTCCCGTCGATCCGCACCCGAAATTTCCGAAGAAGTCGGCGCTCGAAGTCATCATGTGCACGCTGCATTCGGGCGGCAAGTTCGACAGCAAGGTCTACGAGACCTCCGGCGGCCTGCACGGCGTCGGCATCTCCGTGGTGAACGCCCTCTCCTCGCTGCTTGAGGTCGAGGTCGCGCGCAGCCAGAAGCTCTACCGGATGACGTTCGAGCGCGGGCACCCCAAGGGCAAGCTCGAGGATCTCGGCAAGATCAACAACCGCCGCGGCACCCGCGTGCGCTTCAAGCCCGATACCGACATCTTCGGCGCCAAGGCCGCCTTCAAGCCGCAGCGCCTGTTCAAGATGACGCGCTCCAAGGCGTATCTGTTCGGCGGCGTCGAGATCCGCTGGAATTGCGCCCCCGAGCTGCTCAAGGGCATCGAGGACGTTCCGGCGGAAGCGACGTTCCACTTCCCGGGCGGCCTGAAGGACTATCTGGCGGCCGCGATCCACGCCGACACGCTGGTGCATCCCGACATCTTCTCCGGCAAGTCCGGCCGCAACGGCGCGCACGGCGCCTGCGAATGGGCCGTGGCCTGGACCGCCGATGCCGACGGCTTCCTGTCCTCCTACACCAACACCGTGCCGACGCCCGATGGCGGTACGCACGAATCCGGCCTGCGCAGCGCGCTGCTGCGCGGCCTGAAGGATCACGCCGAGCGCGTCGGCCAGGGCAAGCGCGCCTCCACCATCACCTCGGAAGACGTGATGGTGGGCGCGGCCGTCATGCTCTCGGTGTTCGTGCGCGAGCCTGAATTCCAGGGCCAGACCAAGGATCGCCTTGCGACTGCCGAAGCGCAGCGCATCGTCGAGCAGGCGATGAAGGATCCGTTCGACCATTGGCTGTCCGGCAATCCGAACATGGCCAACCGGCTGCTCGACTTCGTGATCGACCGCGCCGAGGAGCGGCTGCGCCGCCGCCAGGAGAAGGAAACCGCGCGAAAAACCGCGGGCAAGAAGCTGCGCCTGCCCGGCAAGCTCGCCGACTGTACCGATGCGGGCACCGACGGCTCCGAGCTCTTCATCGTCGAGGGTGACTCGGCCGGCGGCAGCGCCAAGCAGGCGCGCGATCGCAAGACGCAAGCCGTGCTGCCCTTGCGCGGCAAAATCCTCAACGTCGCTTCCGCCGGCAAGGACAAGCTGACGGCGAATGCCCAGCTCTCCGACCTCGTCCAGGCGATCGGCTGCGGGCAGCTCTTGCAGTATCGCGAAGAGGATCTGCGCTATCAGCGCATCATCATCATGACCGACGCCGACGTCGATGGCGCCCACATCGCCTCGCTGCTGATCACGTTCTTCTACCGGCAGATGCCGAAGCTGATCGACGAAGGACATCTCTTCCTCGCCGTGCCGCCGCTCTACAAGCTGACCCACGGCACCAAATCGGTCTACGCCCGCGACGACAAGCACAAGGAAGAGCTGATCAAGAGCGCGTTCAACGCCAACGCCAAGGTCGAGGTGAACCGCTTCAAAGGCCTCGGCGAAATGATGCCGGCGCAGCTCAAGGAAACCACCATGGATCCGGCCAGGCGGACGCTGCTCAAGGTGGTGCTGCTCGCCGACGATCGCGATACCACCGCAGATTCGGTGGAGCGGCTGATGGGCACCAAGGCCGAGGCACGCTTTGCCTTCATCTCGGACAAGGCCGAGTTTGCCAGCGAGGACCTGCTGGACGTCTGAGGCTGCGATTCCTGCTCAAAAGCCCCGGCCCGAGGCCGGGGCTTTTTCATTCGTGGAGACGAAATCGCGCCTGCCCGACGATTTCTGCCGGGCGGTCCGCGGCCACGCGCGGCATCCGACCGGCGACTCGGCCAACGACTCACGGGCGCCAAGGCTGAGGCACGATTGCCTCCGTTTCGGACAAAGCCGAATTTGCTAACGAAAGCTTACCGGGGCCCGGCATTCGGAAAACATCTCAACTACCTGATTTTATGAAGGTATTTTAGATTTCGACGATCCCGCCCCAACTCCCCTGCCGGCAGGCGTTTTCCGGCAACTGTGCCTGCCCGGCAACAGCATTCCGGCAGGAAACGTCTATAGTCCGGGCATCAGATCACACGGACTTCAGTGCGCTCGCGCCTGCCAGACAGACCAAAGCTTGGGGATTTCACGATGAAGAAGATTTTGCTCGCACTGACCGCGGTTGCCGCGATGACCGGTTCGGCCTCGGCCGCCGACCTGGCTGCCCGCCCCTACGTCAAGGCCCCCATGGCCGCTCCGGTTGCCAATTGGACCGGCTTCTACATCTTCGGCGGCGGCGGCGGTGGCCTCTCGAATGCCGATCAGCATGTTCAGACCACGGTCGGCGCGATCCCGCTGACCATCGACCAGCGCCAGGGTGGCTCGGGCTGGTTCGGCACCGTCGGCCTCGGCTACGACTGGCAGTTCAACAGCACCTGGGTCGCCGGCGTGTTCGCTGACGGTCAGTTCGGCTCGATCCGCGCTACCGTGCAGGATCCGCTCCTCGGCATCACCGGCAACCAGAAGCTGGAAGACTCCTGGGCCGCGGGTGTCCGCCTCGGCTGGCTGGTCGCTCCGAATGTTCTCTCCTACGTGAACGGCGGTTACTCCGGCGCGCACTTCGGCAGCACCAGCTTCATGACCCTGGCTGGCGTCCCCGCTGGCCTGCACATCGACGGCTACAACCGCAACGGTTGGTTCGTCGGCGGCGGCGTCGAGAACAGCCTGAACTTCTTCGGCATCTCGTCCCCCGGCTGGTTCATGAAGACCGAGTATCGTTCGGCCTTCTACGACCGCAAGACCTCGGACATCCTGACCGATGGCGCCAATCTCCCGGTTGGTCAGAGCATCCGTGCCAACAGCTGGAACCAGACGATCTCGACCTCGCTGGTCTACCGCTTCAACTGGACCGGTCCGGTCGTCGCGAAGTACTGAGCTGAACGCAAATTCAGACGTCAAAGCCCCGGCATCGTCCGGGGCTTTTTCGTTTTGGGCGTCTGGCGCAGCCAACCTGCAACGATCGATCCCCAGATCCGGAGCCGCCGCTCGAGGCGGCAATGTCCGGAGACGTGCGCACCGACATGGCTTCCTCCCGGCGGCCTTGCGTCCAGAGCCATTGTATCCGCACCGAAGCTGCGGCTAGTCTGACGGCAAGTTTTCGCGGCCGTGGCGATCGTTGATGGTTCGGAGCGCGACAGAAGCAGACCGATGGGGAGGAATGCATGCGCAGATTTCTGCTGGTCGCAGGCCTGTTTGCCCTCGCCGTCGGGCTGCTCTGGATCGGACAGGGCACGGGCACCGTTGCCTGGCCGCGATCGAGCTTCATGGTCAACCAGCTGCAATGGGCCGGCTATGGCGCCGCCATGGCGGGCTTCGGGCTGGTGCTGATCTGGCAGAGCAACCAATAGAAGAAACCAGGAAGTGAAAGCATGACATCCAACCGGTTCGATCTCCGCGGCAAGGTCGCGATCGTCACGGGAGGCAATGGCGGCATCGGGCTCGGCCTTGCGCATGGCCTCGCCGACGCCGGCGCCGATATCGCCGTGGTCGGACGCAACGAAGCCAAGTCGGCGGCGGCTGTCGCCGATCTCAAGGCGCGCGGCGTGAAGGCGATTGCCGTCACCACCGACGTCACCGACAAGGCGGCGATCGCTTCCATGATCGATCGTGTCGTCAAAGATCTCGGCCGCATCGACATCCTGATCAACAATGCCGGCATGAGCATCCGCAAGCCGCCGCACGAGCTCGAGCTCGACGAGTGGAACACGGTGATCAACACCAACCTCACCAGCGCCTTCCTGTGCTCGAAGCTGGCCTATCCGGCGCTGAAGGCGTCCGGCAACGGCAAGGTGATCAACATCGGCTCGATGATGTCGATCTTCGGTGCGAGCTTCGCAACCGCCTATGCGGCGAGCAAGGGTGGCATCGTGCAGTACACGCGCGCCTGCGCCAATGCCTGGGCGCCCGACAACATCCAGGTCAACGCCATCCTGCCGGGCTGGATCGACACCGACCTAACCCGCGGCGCGCGGCAGCAGGTGTCGGGACTGCACGAGCGGGTGCTCGCGCGCACGCCGGCGGGACGCTGGGGCGACATCGACGACTTCGCCGGCATCGCGGTGTTCCTCGCCTCATCCGCCTCGAACTTCGTCACGGGCACCGCGATCCCCGTCGACGGCGGATTCTCGGTGATGGCGTAAGCCTCATCCCGAACGCAGGACGGCTGCACATAAAAAGAAGCCCCGGACGAGCCGGGGCTTTTGAATTTGGGTCGTGATCTTTTTTTGCTGATTGGTCGTTCGTTGTTCAGTAGCGCGCGATGACCGGCGCGTCGAACTTGTAGCTGGCGCGCACGACAGCCCACTGGAGGTCCCGCGGCTTGGCATCGAAAGTGTAGCTGCCGCCGGTGCCGCCGAGCTGATAGGTCTGACTGCCGAAGGCGGCGTAGTTGTATTCGAGGCCGACGATCCAGTTGCGGGTGATCCCGTATTCCCAGCCGGCACCGACGGTCCAGCCGTTGGCCCAATGGGTCTGACCGCCCGAGCCCGTCGCCGGGGCAACGGTGTCGCTGACGCTGAGACGGTTGTTCACGCCGGCGTAGCCGCCCTTGATGTAGAAGAGGTTGTTCTGCACGGCAAAACCCGCACGCCCCACAACCGTCGCCAGCACGTTGGCGCGCCAGGAGAAGACGTCGTCAGCCGCACCGAACGCGGTGTTGGTGAACGAGCCCTTGTTGTCGAGGCCGGAGATGGTGCCTTCCATGCCGAACAGGTAATTGTTGGCCTGCCAGTTGTAGCCGATATGGGCGCCGCCCATGATGCCCGCGCCACGCTGGCGATAACCCTGCCCCGGACCGAGATCGCCGAAAGCCGTCGTGTTTCCGCTGTTGACGAACTGCTCGTTGGTCCAGGCGCCACCGATGTGGCCGCCGACGTAGAAACCGGTCCAGTTGAACAGCGGCTCGACATAGGCGGGCGCCTTCGTGTAGCGCGCGCCGAGATCGGCGGCGGAAGCAGCGCCGGTCGAGACCAGAGCGGTCGTGCAGGCGAAGGCGGCAATCAATTTGTTACGCATGGTACACCCCGTGTCCTTTGATGGGTGCACGCTCACACGCAGTTCTTACTCAAATTTGAATCAAGAAAGTTAAGACGCCGGATTGGCGGATTCGCCGCCTTGAATCCGTTTGCGCTGTTGCACGGACGCAACGCGGCGCGCGCGATTTAACGCGGCATTATCCCTACCGGATCGTTGCGCTATGATGCTCCCGCGGCCTTCGAGTGCACGTGCTCGGGCCGCACGCCGAGCGCCAGAAGGCGCGCCGGGATGCCCTGGAGCCACGGCAGCGCGGCAATGAGGCGCAAGACCAGCGGCACCTTCAGCGGCCGGTCGCCGCCCAGCAAGGCGCCGCCGATGATGTTGTTCTGCACGATCACCTGCATCGCCTGCGTCATCCTCACCGGGAATTCGCGCCGGCGGCGCACGGCATCGAGCTCATCCTCGGCGGGGCAGCCGCGCTGAAGCTTGCCGGCGAGCAGGTTGGCGGTTGCGACCGCATCCTGCACGGCGAGATTGACGCCGACGCCGCCGACCGGCGACATCGCATGTGCGGCATCGCCGATGCAAAGCAGGCCCGGCCGCGTCCAGCGCGACAGGCGATTGATCGCGACGGTGAGCAGCTTGACATCATCAAAACTCTTCACGTCGGCAATGCCGCTTCGGAGCACCGGCGCCATGCGCACGACGTCGTCGAGCAGCGCCTGCAATCCCCTCGCCTTCACCGCATCGTACTGTCCCTTGGCGATGACATAGGCGCATTGCCAATAGTCGCCGCGGTCGAAGGTGACCATCATCTTGCCGGGCTCGAGGCGCGCGAACAGGTTCTCGGTCTCGTCAGCCTTGCGGCCGGCGCGAAACCAGAGCACGTCCATCGGCGCGCCGATCTCCTCGATCGCAAGACCCGCACGCTCGCGCACGATCGAGTGCCGGCCGTCGCAGGCGATGGTGAGATCGGCTTCGATATCGATGATTCCGTCCGACGTCTTCGCGCGCACGCCGGCGATGGTCCCGTCGCGGCGGATCAGGTCGACGGCCTCCGTGTTCATCATCACCTTCAGCGAGGCGAAGCGTTGGCCTGCCTCGCGCAGGAAATTCAGAAAATCCCATTGCGGCATGAAGGCGATGAACGGGTATTTGGTGCGGAGCCGGCTCAGATCGGCGATCCGCACCGGCGTGCCGCCGAACAGGCCGTCCATCTTCTGCAAGCGCTGGTGCGGCAGCTTCAGGAAGCCGTCGATCAGGCCGAGCTCGTCCATCACCTCGAGCGTCGAGGGATGCACGGTGTCGCCGCGGAAGTCGCGGAAGAAATCCGCATGCTTCTCCAGCACCACGACATCGATGCCGGCACGCCCCAGGAGATAGCCGAGCATCATGCCGGCCGGCCCGCCGCCGACGATGCAGCACCGGACTCTCGTGGTCTCATTCGGTCGTTGTTCGGATGTCATTGCCGCTGCAATACGCCCTGTCGCTCGGACATGTCGGGCATCCTAGCGCGGGTTCCAATCGACCGCAGTTCGAATCTGGGCCAATTCCGGTTCCATCCGCCCAAGATTCGACTCAAATCGAAGGCGATCTTACAAATTGTATCGCAATAGAAGATCGCGTCGCTCAATGAACGCGTCTCTACGAGGAAACCAGGTGGGGAATGCCATGACCGAGGCGTTGCAGATCAATTTCGCCCTGTGGGGGATGATCATCTGCGCGGTGATCAAGATCAGCCAGTTGCTGGCGGCGGTTTAGCCGGAGATCATCCAGCTCGCGACGCCGAGCGTGGCGCGGGCGATGACATAAAGCCAGCCGATCATTGCGACGCCGACGACGGTGAAATAGGCGCCCGCAAAGGCACGCTCGCGGATCGGTGTCTTCTCGACGCCGAGTTCCCCGGTCGCGATGTCCGCACTTAAGCTTGCTTGATTAGCGACATCCGCCATGTCTCACCTCTGCCTCTCGACCCGCCGTTCAAGAACTATGTCGCAGGAATGTTGCAGCCAGCCGACAGCAACATGGACAGCACGGGGCGGTAGCTGGGCAAAAGCGAGACGCCAGATCCCAAGGTGCTGAGATGTTCCGGAATCGTCCGACGCGCCCATGATAGTCAGTCAGTTGTTGCTGCGGTTCAGTGTCCGAAAGCTCTTGATCTCCGACACGCTGCCGTCGCGATAAGTCAGTTCCACCGAGACGAATTGGGTCGACGGGTTGAGCTTCATGTAGAGCGGCATGCCTGCGCTGATCGCGCTGGGGTCGCGCATGTCGCAGCCCGGCATCTTCAGCACCTGGTTGGGAACCGCGGTGTCGATGCCGATGCGCACCTCACGGATGGCGCAGCGGTAGGAGACGAGATGGGTATAGTACACCAGCAGCCCGTTGAACTCGCGGAACGACAGCCAGCTCGTCGCGGTCATGTCGAGGATCTTGCGCTGGTCGCGGATCAGCGCGGCCTCGGGATCGAACCTGATCGGGAACGGGCCCTGCATGTCGCCGGCCTGGTCGACATAGCGGACCTCGATGGTGCCGGCCGCAGCGTCCGGCGGCAATTCGATCGACGGGTTCGGCATCCGCTTGCGCGTGCGCGGATCCAGCGTGTCGATGAAACCGGTCTCGCGGAAATCGCCATTGCCGGCCATGCGCCAGGAGATACCGAGCGTCGGATCGGCGAAGGAGAACACCACGCTCCAGCCGCCATTGTGGCGCGAGAAGCTCGCGATCGGCGCGTTGGTGGTTTCCTCCTTCGGCACGCGGGGCACCGACACCGGCGGCAGCGCTGCGAGCTTCTGCGGCGGCGGATCGGCGGGGCGCGCAGCTGCCGCGTCGGCGTCCTTGGCAACGCCGCTGAGGAAGACGTCATCGACCATCTGGTCGAAATAAACCGGCACCTGCTTGTGCTTGACGGTGTCGGCCATCTCACTGACGGCACGGCGGGTGCGCTGTGCCACCTGCACGAGGTTCTCTCCGGGCTGGAGCAACTCCTTGGCGAAGGTGCGCGTGAACACCGAATTGGGATTGGTGTCGTCGTTGGAAAGACGATCGAGCGCGGTCTGGCGGGGACCAGCCGAGAACACCGAGAACACGCCTTCAGGCAGCTGCACCATCGGCGCAAGCCCGCCACCGCCGGCGACCGCGCGGGTGCCCTTGCGCTCGAACGGGTTGTTGCGGCAGGCATCGAACACCAGGATCGAGGTGCGTGCCTTCTTGTTCTGGAGACGCTCGACGATGCGGTCGGCGAGAATCGAGGCGTCGCGTACCAGCTCTTCCTGCCCTTCCGTCGCCGCCGGCACGTCGGTCGGCAGCAAATAGTTCTGGCCCGCGATCTCGAAGCCGTGGCCGGCGTAGAAGAAGAACGCGGTGTCGCCGGGCTCGATCGTCCGGTCGAACGCAAGCAGCGTCTCGGAGAACTGCTGGCGGTTCTGGTTCTCGGCGACCATCACCGAGAAGCCGAGCTGCTTCAGCGTATCGCCCATGGTGCGCGCGTCGTTGACGGCCTTGAGCAGCTTCGGGACGTTTCTGTAATCATTGTTGCCGACGACGAGCGCGACGCGCTTTTCGGCGTGAGCCGGAAGCGCGAAGCCGCTCAGGCCCGCCGCGAGGCCAACGGCCGCCAGAGTTCTGAAAAGCCGACGCATCATCGAAAAATTCCCGTTGCAGATCGGCCTCGGGCCGGTTGTCTCGAACAATGGTTCATTGGCACCCTCTGCCGTTGATGATAGTCGGTCCAGCCATAGCAGGGGTTCAAGGCCGGCAGCGTTCGGTTTCATCATCCGGCCTATGGCAGATTCCGCCGGAATCTGCTCTTTCTTGGACGGTTTTCTTTTTAGAGAATTGCTTGGGCAATTGCACTGGAAGCGGGGGCTGCCGTGTATCGCTGGTGTACTGACGAAGTCGAACCGCATGACCGCTTCGACTATTGGCGCGAGGTCCGGTCCAAGGGCCTGTTCGGCGTCACGGCCGAGCTCAAGCGCGAGCGGCGCGCCGACTTCTATGGCGAGTTTTCGCTGCGCCAGCTCGGTGGCGGCGGCCTCGTCGAATTGAAGGCCTCGCCCTACACGGTCGAGCGCAGCACCTCCGACATCGCCTACGCACCCGGCGACGCGATCTGCGTCTACCAGCAGCTCGGCAGCGGCGGCTGGTTCGGCGGCATGCGCGGCAGCGACTTCGCCATCGGCAATGGCTGCTTCGCCACCAGCCATACCGATCTGCCCTATCGCACGGCGCCGCTGGGCGCCGGCGGCTTCCACCTGCGGATCCTGAAGCTCCCGGTCAGCGCCCTCCCCATGCAGGACAAGCGCGTGCGCGAGCTGACACCACGGACCTTCGACGACCCCACCCTGGCGCCCCTGCTCGGGGCCTGCTTCGCCGATCTCGGCGAAGCCGCCGCGGCGGAGGACGGAACGGCCGATGCGACCTCCCTCGTCCAGGCTCTCGCCCATCTGGCGCTGATCGAGCGCGGCATCGTGCGGCCCGGCAGCCGGCTCGGGCAGGCTGCGCTGCGGACCGCCCGCCTCTCGCAGGCGCGCCGCCTGATCGCGCGCCACCTCCAGAACCCGGACCTCGCGCCGGCGATGGTGGCCGATCTGCTCGCGATCTCCGTGCGTCACCTGCACATGCTGTTCGAGGCCGCCGAGAAGAGCTTTTCGCAGACCGTGACCGACGAACGGCTGAAACAGAGCCGCCGCCTGATGCGCGAGGCGCCGGAGCGGCTGATCGCAGATATCGCGACCTCCTGCGGCTTCGAGAGCCTGGCAACCTATTACCGGGTCTTCAATGCCGCCTATGGTATGGCCCCCGGCGACTTCCGGGCCCAGGGGGCGGAGGAACATTAAGCGCTCCCGGGACGGCCGCCGCCCAGCCCATGGCCGGGGCGGAAAACCCAGCCCGTGATTTGGGCAAAAACCTCAGGGTTTTTAGGGCCTTCCCGAGCCTGCTCCATTGACTTTGGCCAAATTCCCGCCTATGTTCCGGGTCGACGCGGCTCAGATCGAAGAGCGATTCTTGAGCCTTGCGCTTTGTTCGCGTGAGTCAGCACCCCCAGCTTCCTTGAAAGCGCGCCGTTTCGGGGTGGAACGCGACCAGCCTTATTACCCTCGATTCCGAACGGCGGTTTCGACCAGAGGCTCAATGTCCTTTTCAAATCTCGGACTGTCCGAAAAAGTCCTCGCCGCAGTGGCGGCCACCGGTTACACCACCCCCACCCCCATCCAGGAACAGGCGATCCCCCACGTCCTCGCACGCAAGGACGTCCTCGGCATCGCGCAGACCGGCACCGGCAAGACCGCGGCCTTCGTGCTGCCGATGCTCACCATCCTCGAAAAGGGCAGAGCCCGCGCGCGCATGCCGCGCACGCTGATCCTCGAGCCGACCCGCGAGCTCGCAGCACAGGTGAAGGAAAACTTCGACCGCTACGGCGCCGGCCAGAAGCTCAACGTCGCGCTGCTGATCGGCGGCGTCTCGTTCGGCGACCAGGATGCCAAGCTGACGCGCGGCGTCGACGTGCTGATCGCCACTCCGGGCCGCCTGCTCGACCATACCGAGCGCGGCGGCCTCTTGCTCACCGGCGTCGAGCTGCTCGTCATCGACGAAGCCGACCGCATGCTGGACATGGGCTTCATTCCCGACATCGAGCGCGTCTGCAAGCTCGTCCCCTTCACGCGGCAGACCCTGTTCTTCACCGCGACCATGCCGCCGGAGATCCGGCGCATCACCGAGACCTTCCTGCACAATCCGCAGAAGGTCGAAGTCTCCAAGCCCGCCACCACCGCCGTCACCGTGACGCAGGCCCAGGTGCCCGCCGGACGCGAGGCGCACGAGAAGCGCGAGCTGCTGCGCCGCCTGCTGCGCGAGGCCAAGGATCTCAAGAACGCGATCATCTTCTGCAATCGCAAGCGCGAGGTCGCAATCGTTCACAAGTCGCTTCAGAAGCACGGCTTCAGCGTCGGCGCCCTGCACGGCGACATGGATCAGTCGGCCCGCACGGCGGCACTCGAGCAGTTCCGCAAGGGCGAGCTGCCGCTCCTCGTCGCATCCGACGTCGCAGCCCGCGGCCTCGACATCCCCGAGGTCAGCCACGTCTTCAATTTCGACGTTCCGCATCATCCCGATGATTACGTCCATCGCGTCGGCCGCACCGGCCGCGCAGGCCGGTCCGGCATGGCGATCTCGCTCGTGACGCCACTCGACCAGAAGTCGATGGTGGCGATCGAAAAGCTGATCGGCCAAAGCATTCCGCGCGCCGAAGGTGACTTCGAAGTCAACGCCGAAGCCGGCGATGCGACCGAGCGCCCGCGCGAGCAGCGTGGCCGGGAGCGTTCCCGCAGTGGACGCGGCAAGCCGCAGCGCGGCGGTCGCGACCGTGAGCGCAGCCACGAGCCGCGCGAACCGCGTGGCGAGGCAAGGCACGCTTCCGAGGCGAGGCCCGCTGCCGAAGCGAAGCCGGCACGCGAGGCGAGGCCTCCGCGGGAAGCCAGGCCGTCATCCGAGCCGCGTCATGGCGCGCGCCAACAGGCCAATGCGGCGCATGTGCCGTCGATCGGCCGTCCCGAACCACGCCGTCAGCGCGAGGCCGACACCGAGCCGGGCGATCACTCGCACCTGCCCGCGTTTCTGCTCCGGCCCGTGCGTTCTTCTCCCGCCGGCGCCTGAATCGCCGGGGTGCCTCGCGTTCGGTTGAAACGTGGCGCCCCACACTTTTTGTGAGGTATTGGCCACCGTAAATTTACTGGCCGTTCACAAACGTCCGTTAGCCTACGAACATAATTTAAGCATTGCTGCGGTCGACGGCGCATCGACCGTTGTGGGGTATGTTCCGTGGTCAACGTTCTCGACGAACATGAACGCACGATGGCGTTCGCCGAAGTAGCGCTCGGTCAGATCCGATCGCTTCGACAGACTGCAATTCCCCGCAATTACGAGATCTGGTACGTCTACGCCACCGGCTACAACGCGCCGCTCAACAAGATCATCAACGAGACGCTGGCGCGCCACGGCAAGCTGACCGAAGGCGATCTCGAGCAGATCTACGAGACCTATCTCTCCCACATCAAGACCACCGACCGCATCGACAAGGTCGGCGCACGCGTCATCGGCGAGATCGACGACGTGATGACGGTGCTCAGCGAAGCGCTCGGGATGACCGGCGCCTACGATGCCAGCCTGTCGGGTGCGACCGAAAAACTGACGTCGGCCAGCAACCGCGAGCAGATCGAGTCGATCGCCGAGACGCTGCTGCGCTCGACCAGCGAGATGCGCGAGACCAACAAGGCGCTGGAAGACCGGCTGACGCTGTCGAAGAGCGAGATCAGCAATCTCCAGCAGAGCCTGGAGGCGATCCGCGCCGAGAGCCTGACCGACCCGCTGACGGGCCTCGGCAACCGCAAATATTTCGACCGCATGATCGGCATGGCCGTGCAAAGCGCGCTCGCCTCTGGCGAGCCGCTGTCGCTGCTGCTGTTCGACATCGACCACTTCAAGTCGTTCAACGATTCCTACGGCCATCTCACCGGCGACCAGGTGCTGCGGCTCGTCGGTCTCTCGCTGAAGCAGACCATCAAGGGCCAGGACATCACCGCACGCTATGGCGGCGAGGAGTTCGCGGTCGTGCTGCCCAACACGGCGCTGCGCCAGGCCCTCACGGTGGCCGATCACATCCGCCGCGCCGTGATGGCGAAGGAATTGAAGAAGAAATCCACCGGCGAGATTCTCGGCCGCGTCACCATCTCCGTCGGCGTCTCCATGCTCAAGCAGGGCGACGACACCGAGGCGCTGATCGAACGCGCGGATGCCTGCCTCTACGCCGCCAAGCGCAACGGCCGCAATCGCGTGATCTGCGAAGCCGATCCGGAATTCGCGATCGAGTCGCATAGCCGCGTGGCGTGAGTTTTCGCCAGCTCTCAAGGGTGGGCTAAGGCGCGTAGCACCCTGCCCACGAAAAGTTCTTGGGCGCGCTACGCTTTGCCCACCCTTGCACCGCCGCTTGACATTCTTCCGCGCCAAGCAACATCTTCCTCGCGCTTTGAGCATTGAGGATTTGTCGTCGTGCCCAATCCCCATGACTTCCACACGCCGCAACCGTCTTACAGCAGAGACGAGCTGCTGAAATCGAGCGAAGGCGGCTATTTCGGCCCCGGCAACGCGCAATTGCCGGCACCGCCGATGCTGATGATGGATCGCATCACCGAGATCAGCCTCGACGGCGGCGAATTCCGCAAGGGCCATATCGTCGGCGAGCTCGACATGGTGCCGGGCCACTGGTTCTTCGATTGCCACTATCAGGGCGACGCGATGATGCCGGGCAGCCTGGGCCTGGATGCGATGTGGCAGATGGTCGGCTATTGGCTGGGATGGTCGGGCTCCCCGGGCAAGGGCCGCGCCATCGGTGTCGGCGAGCTGGAGGTCACGGGATTTGTCACGCCGGAGGCCCGATGCGCGCGCTACGAGGTTGCCATGCGCATGGTCCGGCGCGGCAAGCTGGTGCTCGGCATTGCCGACGGCCGCGTGCTCGCCGATGGTGTGTGCGTCTTCGTGGCGAAGGACATGCGGGTTGGCTTGACCAAGGCCGTCGATTGATTCTCAAGTTCCGTAGGCATGGGCACGCTTCGCTTTGCCTACCCTCCGCATCGCCTTCTTGGCTGCTTTCTTGGCCGGCCGTTTCTTCACAACAGCCTTCTTCGGCGGAGCCTTCTTCACCGCCTTCTTCGGCCGCTTCTTCACCTTGGCGCGCTGGGCGGCGGCGAGCGCCGCCCTCGCCCATTGCGCAAGCTCCTGGGAATCGTCGAACAGGCGGGCGGGCAGCTCCCAATAGGAGTTCACCAGCACGGTCCTGGCGCGGGTCGAATACTGGAACGGCTTTGATCCCTCCGCTTCAAAGTCGGGAATTGTCACCTCGTCGGCGCGGAAGAACAGGCCGGCGCGCAAGGCCAGCGCGAAGTTGACGCCGTCGACCGAGATGCCGTGGCCGGAGAACATCTTTCGGATGGTGACGGGGCCGAAATCGGCGAACAGGTCGATCAGGAATTCGCGGTCCATGCGCACACGCTCTCTCGTGCCCCGGACGCGGCGTAGCGTGCCATAAGCGCGTTTACACGCGTCTTCGACACGCTATGGCGCTGCAGAGCCGCGGCCCAGATGTCTTGCGCTGATGACTATAGCGTGGGTCCCGGCTCTGCGCAGCAGCGCAAGCGCGCTGCAGCGCGTCCGGGACACGAGAACATGGCGCGGGGCGAAACTACCCGTCGATCTCGGCCGGGCGCAGCTCGACTGACTCGCCGCAGCCGCAGGCGGAGATCTGGTTCGGGTTGTTGAAGACGAACTGGGCCTGCATCTTGTCGGCCTTGTAGTCCATCTCGGTGCCGAGCAGGAACAGCACGGCCTTGGGATCGACCAGGATCTTGACGCCCTTGTCCTCCACGACCTCGTCGGTCGGCCGGACGTCATGGGCGTATTCGACCGTGTAGGACTGGCCGGCACAGCCGCCGTTTTTGACGCCGACCCGCAGGCCCACGATCTCGGAGTCCGCACGCTGGGTCAGTTCGCTGATGCGCTGCGCGGCGGCGTCCGTCAGCCGCATCACCTGCGGGCGCGGGCGCCGGGGCTTTGGTGTCGAAGCTGGTGTTGCCTGTGTCATGTCAATGATGTGGTCCGTTGCGGAGCGAATTCAATATCGAGTTTACGCGTCACCACATGTTGAGGACGAGGCGGGCCTCGTCGCTCATGCGCTCGGGCGACCACGGCGGCTCCCAGACGACCTTGACGTCGACCACGCCGACGCCGGGAACGCTGGCGACGGCGTTCTCGACCATGGTCGGAAGCTCGCCGGCGGCCGGGCAGTTCGGCGTCGTCAGCGTCATCTGGACGTCGACCGAGCGGTCATCCTTGATCTCGACCTTGTAGATCAGGCCAAGCTCGTAAATGTCGGCGGGAATTTCCGGATCGAACACGGTCTTGAGGCCCGCGATGATCTCGGTGGTGAGACGCTCGGTCTCCTCCGGCGGCAACGCCGACTGGGTTTCCATCGGATTGGCTTTGGCTTCGGCCGTGTCACTCATGCGAACAAATCCCGCGCCTTCAAGAGCGCCTGTACCAGATGATCGACTTCTTCCCGCGTATTATACATGCCGAACGAGGCCCGGCAGGTGGCCGTGACGTTGAACCGCTCTAAAAGCGGCATGACGCAATGGGTGCCGGCGCGCACCGCGACGCCCTGGCGGTCGATCACGGTGGCGACGTCATGGGCATGCGCGCCCTTGAGCTCGAAGGAGATCACCGGGCCCTTGCCCCGCGCCGTCCCGATCAGCCGCAGCGAGTTGACCTCGCGCAAGCGATCCTGGGCATAGGTGACGAGATCGTGCTCGTGCGCGGCGATGCGCTCCTTGCCGATCGAATTGACGTAGTCGATGGCGGCGCCAAGGCCCACGGCCTCGACGATCGCGGGCGTGCCCGCCTCGAATTTGTGCGGCGGATCGCCATAGGTGACGACATCGCGCGAAACCTCGCGGATCATCTCGCCGCCACCGTTATAGGGGCGCATCGCGACCAGATGGTCATATTTGGCCCAGAGCACGCCGATGCCGGTCGGACCGTAGACCTTGTGGCCGGTGAAGACGTAGAAGTCGCAGCCGATGTCCTGGACGTCGACCGGCAGATGCACCGCGCCCTGGCTGCCGTCGACCAGCACCGGAATGCCGCGGGCATGCGCGATTTTGACGACGTCCTTGACCGGCACGATGGTGCCGAGCGCATTCGACATCTGCGTGATCGCGACCAGCCTGGTCTTCGGCGTCAGCAGCTTCTCGAACTCGTCGATGAGGAAATTGCCCTCGTCGTCGACCGGCGCCCATTTGATCACGGCGCCCTGGCGTTCCCTCAGGAAATGCCACGGCACGATGTTGGAGTGGTGCTCCATGATCGAGATGACGATCTCGTCGCCTTCTCCGATATTCGGCCCGCCCCAGGACGAGGCAACCAGATTGATCGCCTCGGTCGCGTTGCGGGTGAAAATGACTTCTTCGGTCCGCGCAGCGTTGATGAACTGCGCGACCTTGGTGCGGCCGCCCTCATAGGCTTCGGTCGCTGCATTGGCGAGGTAGTGCAGGCCGCGATGCACATTGGCGTATTCGCTCGTATAGGCCTGCGTCATGCGATCCAGCACGGCGCTCGGCTTCTGCGCGGACGCCGCGTTGTCGAGATAGACCAGCGGCTTGCCGTAGACCTGCATGGCGAGCGCCGGAAAATCCTGTCGGACGCGGGCAACGTCATAGGCGCCGTTCTTGACCGCCGGATGCGTGCTCATGATCGGCGCTCCAGCCAGCGCTCGGCAATGCCGATCACGTGCTCGCGCAAGCCGTCATCGGCGATCTGCTCGATCGCCTCGCCGACGAAGGCTTGGATCAGCAGCGCCTGGGCCTGCTTCTCCGGCAGGCCGCGCGCCTTCAGATAGAACAGCAGACTTTCATCCAGCGCGCCGGCGGTGGCGCCGTGGCCGCAGGAGACGTCGTCGGCAAAGATCTCGAGCTCGGGCTTGTTGTCGGCCTCGGCCTCGTCCGAGAGCAGCAGCGCGCGGATCATCATCTTGCCGTCGGTCTTCTGCGCGTCGGGACGAACGATGATGCGGCCCTGAAACACCGAATGGGCGCGGTCGTCGATCACGGCGCGGAACACTTCGCGGCTGACGCAATTCGGCACGGCATGATCGACCACCAGCGTGGTGTCGCCATGCTCGGTCTTCTGCAACAGGTTCACGCCATTGGCCGAGAGCTCGCTGCCCTCGCCCGCCAGCGTGATGAAGCCCTGGAGGCGGCTGACGGCCGCGCCTGTGGTCATGTTGAAGACGTTGAACTTCACCTTGGCGCCGACGGTGACGAATTGCGAGGTGATGTTCGCAGCATCAGGCGCATCATCCATCAGGCGGATATGCGCGACATCGGCGTTGTCACCGATCCAGAGGACCACCGCATCGTTGACTTGATAGCCGCCCGTCTTCCCGGCTGCGACGAAGCTCTCGATCACCGTAGCCTGTGCATTCTTGCCGATGCGCAGATGCGAGCGGGTAAAGGCGGACGCGCCGGCCGCCGTCGCAACGTGAATGAGCTGAATCGGCGAGGACAACCGGGTGCCGTCAGCCACCGAGACCACGACGCCATCCGTCGCCATCGCTGCATTGAGCGAGATCACGGCATCGGCCGAGAGGGTCCGGAGCAGATCGCCGGCGGCAGGATTGGCCGCGTCCGCCAGGACTTCGCGCAGCGTCTTGACGCTGACGTCGGCCGCAAGCGCATTCATGTCGGAAAGCTCGGCCACGAACACGCCGTCGACCAGCACCAGCTTGCGGGCGCCATCGATCGCATGCGCCTTGACCGCGTCCGCGGCGCGCTTCAGCGCAGCCGCATCCGGCGCCGCTGCCAGCGGCAGCACCTCGCCGACCAGCGCACGGAGGTCCGTGTATTTCCATTCCTCGATCCGGCGGTGCGGCAGGCCGAGACGCTCATAGGTCTCGAACGCCTCGCGGCGCACCGCGATCACGGACGGCGAACCCGGCAGGCGGCCCTCGGCGCTGGTGAAGAGATCACTCACCGCGCGGCCCTTTCCGGTCTTTGCCACAGCAACGTTCATCGCAAAATTCCTTACGCGGCGTCCTCGAACTGGGCGTAACCGGACGCTTCCAGCTCCAGCGCCAATTCCTTGCCGCCGCTCTTCACGACACGGCCCTTCGACATCACGTGCACGATGTCGGGCACGATGTAGTTGAGGAGCCGCTGATAGTGGGTGATGACAACCATCGCGCGCTTCGGCGAATGCAGCGCGTTGACGCCGTCGGCTGCGATGCGCAGCGCGTCGATATCGAGGCCCGAATCCATCTCGTCGAGGATGCACAGGCTCGGCTCGAACAGCGCCATCTGAAGCACCTCGTTGCGCTTCTTCTCGCCGCCGGAGAAGCCGACATTGACGCCGCGCTTGAGCATGTCCTGCGGGATGTTCAGTGACTTCGAGACCTCGCGAACCTTCTTCAGGAAGTCCGGTACCATCAGCTCGCTCTCGCCGCGCGCCTTGCGCTGCGCATTCAGCGCGGTGCGGAGGAAGTTCATGGTGGTGACGCCGGGAATCTCGACCGGATACTGGAACGCCAGGAACACGCCCTTGGCG
>Ga0063456_1000568_pt1 | contig 22476 bp, 18 predicted proteins | sample AraplaMF_Cvi_mMF_FD_56228 | JGI IMG/M metagenome (GOLD analysis project Ga0063456, IMG submission 56228) | Arabidopsis root microbial communities from the University of North Carolina, USA - plate scrape MF_Cvi_mMF version 2 (version 2) | ecosystem: Host-associated > Plants > Roots > Endosphere ... | reverse complement strand
CAGGCTGTGGCCGCCTCAGCCGCGCGTGTGTCCTCGCGCGCTTCGCCCTGGACGGCGGTGCTCGTCCGGGCATCCTCCAGCCCGGCGGCGAGGTTGTCGCAGCGCCGCGCCACCGCAGGATCGGCCGGCACGATGGCGGCCTGCTTGACGGGATTGAGATAGATCCTGTCCCGGGAGAGCTGGCCATACATGTACGGCGTCTGCCTCTGGAGCGTTGCCTCGCGCACGTCGTCGCGAACGCTGCGAAACACGAAATTGATCTCGAGATCGGCCTGAGGGAGATATTTCAGCAGCGCCGCGGCGAAGGGGCTGTTGCGGCCTTTGCCATCGTCCGCGATACGGCCCGGCTCCGTTGGAAAGAACAGCAGCGTGTTGCGGATCGGTCCACCTCGGGCTCCGGCAACGGGATCGCCGCTGCCGCGGCCATCAGGTTGGGCCGGGAACGGATTTTCCCTCATGGCGTCGAAGATCACGAGCCCCAACTTGCGGGCGCGGGCGGCGCCGGCGATCGCTGCGGGCAGGGGAATAGTTTCGGCGCGGGACGATTGCGGTGTCGCCAGCCTGGCGTCGACCGGGATCAGATAGCCGCCGACGCCGGCAGCGGCGCTGTAGCCTGCAAAATAGAAAATCGAGATGTCGGCATTGGCGGACTTCTCGGTGAAGGAGCGGATGCCGGTCCTGAGATCGTCCAGCGTCGCGTCCTTGCGCAGATCGACGTCGAAGCCGAGGCCGGCAAGGGCGGTCGCGATGTCCTCGGCGTCATTGACGGGTGAAGCGATCGGCGGCGCATTGCGGTAGCCGGAGTTTCCGACGACGAGAGCGACGCGGCCGCCGGCGGCTTTTGCATCGGCGCCGAAGAGAGCCAGAACCACCGCAATGAACAGACCCGGCAAGCGCAAGGCGAAGTCGCGTCCCTTAGTTGAGCTCTGAACCGGGATGTCGTGCGATCCAGTCGCGATAGGTGAGGAATTCGAGACCGAGCAGGCCATAGTCGACCTGGAGATACCCGTCCATTCCCGGCGAGACCGCCGCGGGCACGAGCCGCGCGACATCCTGCGCCATCACGCCGACATAGAACGTCGCGTCACCCCTGTAGCGGTAACGATATAGACGAAGACCGCCAGCGGTCCAGCCCAGCGCGGTCACGTCCGCCTTGAGGCGGACATCGGAGGGAATGGAGATTCGGCTGGCGGCATTCGACGCGGCCGCGGACGCAGCCCTGCTGGCCGCGTTTGACGCCGCGCTCGATGCCGACTTGCTCGCAGCGTTCGATGCCGCCGAGGAGGCGGCCCTGCTGGCGGCGCTCGACGCTGCGTGCGATGCGGACGCACTCGCTGCGCTCGCCGCCGCCCGGCTTGCGGCACCCGATGCCGCAGCGGCTGCCGCGGTGGCCGCGGCACGGCTGGCTGCGGCCGATACGCTGGCGCTGACGGCATTGCTGACGACGTTGCCGACCACATTGCTGACGACCCCGCTGACCACGTTGCCGACGTTCTGATTCACGCGCGCGACGACCCGCCTGTATTCGCGGTTGCGGGTCTTTTCCTCTTCCGATCGGGTGTAGGCCGAGACCAGCAGACCCCGCTTGCGCGCCTCGGTCACCGCGCTGACCATGCATCCCTTGGGGTTGCCCTTGGCGCGGCAGAGCTGGAACTGAAGCTGGACGTAGTCAGGGTATTTCTTGACGGACCTGGCGCAGGCCGCGGCATCGCCGTCGAAGCAGGAGTTGACGTCGCCGTCCTGTGCGGTGCGCAGCATCAGTTCGGTGGAATTGACGGGCCGCAGCGCAAGGTCGCTTCCCGGCGGCAGGCGATTGTGGCGCAGGCTCGGATAGCGCTCGGCGAACCGGCCGACCACGCCCTGATCGCGCGACCCCTTCAGCACGTCCCAGGCCTTCTCGACCGAGTCAGGATTGCCGGCCGCCGTATCGGCCGCAGCCAGTTGATAGCTCGCCGGCGGCGGACCGGGCATGTCGATCGCTCCACCGGCCTGGCCGGGCTTCGCTGCTTTCTCGAGCGACGCCAGCGTGACCCGGGCGTTCTCGACATGCTCGCCGTAGGGATAGAGGTCGAGATAGGCGCGATAGGCGGCAAGCGACTTCTGCCGCTCGACGATCGTCCAGGCGTTGTCTTCCGCGGTCTTCAACTGCGCAATGCGATCGTTGACCTCGGCCGTATGCGAACCGGCGGGAAACTGTTCGGTGAAACGGCGCAGCGTCGCGATCTCGTTGGTCGCGCGGACGAACTCCCAGGCGACCTGCTCGGCGTCGGCTCCGCCGTCACTCGTCGCAACGGCAGCCTCGCCGTTGAGATAGATGTCCGTCTTCGGCAAGGTCCCATAGATCGCGGGCTCCTGCGTCCCGGTCTCCTTCCAGACCTCGTCGTGGACGATCCGGAAGAGGTAGTTGATTTCGAGCTGCGGCGTTTCGACGTGACGCAGCAGCGAGCCGGAATAGGGGCTGTTGCGGCCGGCGCCGTCGCTCGCCGTGGTGCCGGCGGCGGCCGCAAAGGCCACGAGCACGTTGTCGCTGACCTCGACGGGGGCGAGGCCACGCGCGCCGGCGGTGAGCGGTGTCAGGGCGCCCTGCGCGCGAGGCGCCGCATGGGCCGCTCCCTTTGCGGTCGTGGGGCGCGAGGACAGCGAGCGGCCGGCGGCTGCGACCTTGGTCGTCTCGAAGGGATCGTTGCGGCAGGCGTCGAGAACCACGAGCCCGATGATCTTCGGCATCACCGAGATGTCGATCAGGGTCTCGAGATTGACCGCCTCGGCATAGACGTCGATCTCCGACTTGATCTCGGCGTCGACCGGGATCAGCCAGTTCTTTCCGTCGATCTCGACGCCATGGCCGGCGAAGAAGATCACGGCCTTGTCGGCCGTCTTCGCGGCGTTGCCAAACTCGATCAGGGCCTGGCGGAAATGGTTGTAGTCGAGGTCGGCGAGGTGCTTGACGGTATATCCGAGCCGTCCCAGCGAGGTCGCCATGTCGGCGGCGTCGTTGGCGGGATTGATCAGCTTCGGAACCTTGCGATAGTCGCTGTTGCCGACGACCAGCGCGATCCTCTCTCCGGCGAAGGCTTGCAGCGGCACCGCAACGAAAATCGACAGCGCCGCGAGACCGGAAAGAACAATGCGCCGCAAGAAGCTGCGGGATTCGGCGATGTCCCGCCATTTTCCAAAGGCACGGACTGCAAAACGACGGATTTCAAGCATCGGGAGGAATCTCGAAAATCAAAAAATCGATCGGAAAGATGGCCCGTTATTTACATCAGGACGAGGTGGATGACGACATCAAAGGCCCATGCTCCCGTGGTTCGGTGAACCGATGCGGCCGTTGGCTTGACGAAGGATGCGGGCATCAGCGGTGAAACCAATGGTGCAGCGCGCGGGTTGACGGTGAGGCGCGGTCCGGGTCCGACGTGCCGGGAGGCTTCCAGATGACACGACTATTCCGGTTTTTCGCTGCGCCCATCCTGCCCTTCGGGTTGCTCATGGCGTTGTGCGGCACCGCCCGCTGCGACGACCCCGCCGAATCCTCGCGAGAATCGATCATCCAGGGCGTGCGTGAGGACGTGCGGCGTCACATCCGCGAAGCAGACGAGCGCTCGAAAAGAAGCGAGGTAAGCCAGGCAACTGCCACTCGTCGTGTTGCGAAAAGACGAAAATTGGATCGGACCGCTCAATGATGAATGGGCGCGGCACCCGACATTTGCCTTAGCGGCTTTGCAGGCAGCGGTCTTCACCCAATTGGGTTAAGAGGGGCTGCCTCTAGGTGATGCCGGTCAGAAGAGTCGACAGCGCGGCGACGAGCTCGGCTTGCCGATGCACGCCCAGTTTCGCAAAAATGCTCTTGAGCTGCGTTCTTGACGTCTCCTTCGAGATGCTCAGGCGGTCTGCGACCTTGTCCAGCGCCTCGCCCGTGGCCAGCTGGATCGCGAGGCGGGCTTCTGCGCCGCTGAGCTTGTAGACCGAGCGGAGCGTGGCTTCGGTCGGGTTCTTCCTGACCTCGGGGTCGACGAGAACGATGATGGCCTGGCAGTCGGCGAGAGCATTGCTCATGGTCCGTTGCAGTCGCGCAGGATAGGCCAGCAATGGCCCGCGCTCTTTCCGCTGAAGCGGCACGGGAGCATGCAAGCCGGCTTTCGCCTGGTTCAGGACGCGCGACAGCGCGCGGTCGAGGCTGGGGAACGTGGCCTCGGAGACATGGACCAGTTTTCCGTTCCTGAGCCGGATTTCGCCCGACAGCAGCCGCTCGGCCGACGCGTTGGCTTCGAAGATCTTGCCATGGCGGTCGACGAGAACCGCGGCAATGTTGCTGGCGGCAAACGCTTCCAGAGCTCCGGAGCTTCCGACTTCGCCGAGCACGCGGGCCGTTGCCGCGCTTGCGGCAAGCGACCTCGACAGCATCGCCAGTTCACCTTTTTCCGCGGCGGAAAAAGGATCCTGATCGATCCTTCGCTGGATCGATAGGCACCAGATGTCGTCTTCGAAGAAAATCCCAACACCCGCAAACCAGCGCAAACGATGGGGAGCCAGGAACTCCTGATAATAGGGATGCGAGGCGATGGCCTCGGAGCTGAAAATGTCGAGGTCGTCGACCACGCCGGATTTTTGCATGAGCGGGATGCCGCGGTTTCGCTCGTCCCGCAGGTGCCATCCGTCACGCACGAAGCTGTCGAATGCTTCCGACATCGAATCGGTGAAGGGCAGGGTGCGGAGAACGCCACCCGTGACGGGAAGGAGCAGGGCTCCCTGGCTTTCGGTGATCGATACGACCGTTTCGAGCGCCCCCTTCCAGTCCTGCGAGCCTACGACCGCCTCTCCGAAGGCGCCCTCAATCGCGCCCAGGTCCCATTTCGACATTTTCAAATTCATCCAAAAAAATCTGGCTGGAACGATAAAATAAAAAATCAAAAGCCGTCTAGGCACTTCAATCGGGGGATGTATGTGGCGCATCACGCCCCGCCCTGGGCCCGGGGGAGTGTTGCAAACAAGCATCACGTGTAGTGTTTCACGAACGCGCGCCGTGAATCACCCAAATGGGTCAAGACGCTGGCGCTCGGGCCCAAATAATTTCGGCATGTCATCACGCGGGGTAATCTCTCCGCGGGGAAACTGGGCCAAATTGGTTGGGGGCTAATTGAATACCATGAAGTTAGGATTTTTCCGTCACGGCTTTGCCGTCGCCGTACTTGCCGTTCTTTGTTCGTTTGCAGCACGGCCAGCCGCGGCTCAATCAGGCGGCGCCAGTATCCCGCAGCAAGTCATCAACAACGTCATCCAGAACATCATCCAGAACGTTCGTGACCAGATTCAGCATCGCCGGGTCATCGCTCCCCCCGGAGCGCTGCGCTTCAGCGGCGAGGAGGCGGATTTCAACGGCCGCGACCCCTTTGCCGCCAAGGGGGTCAGCAACCCGTTCAGCGCACTGGCCTACACCAAGGCTCCGCCGCTTGTGGCGCCGCCTCCGGCAGCGTGGCTCTATGGCGTGAACCTGGTCGGCAGCGGCGACAGGGGCCAGACACTGAACACTGAAGTCAGCGTTGCGACGGTGACCGGCGCATTCGACGTGACCAAGATCGGTATCTTCACGGCAACCGACGCGTTGACCTTCATCGGCACGGGATCCCATTCCTGGGCGCACAGCTTCACTCCCGGCAATCTCTTCGCGGCGCCCTTCACCATTGACGGTTCCGTTCCGTCGACCTCCGGCACGCTGTCCTATATCAACGGCGGTTTCTCGGCTGACTTCACGGCACTCGCCAGTTGGACTCACAATACGACCACCGCCCTTGGCGGGATCGCCGACACCAGCGGGGTGGCCTACACCTTCAATGGCCAATACCGCTTCGACTTCCCCTATACGGTATGGATCGAGCCGACGGCTGGCGTGACCTTTTCGGAGAGCTACAGCGCCAATTTCGGCACCAAGACCGGCGACTCGACCGAAGTTCACGGCGGCGCTCGCGCCGGTTTCGAAACGAAGTGGCTGGGCTTTACGGTCCAGCCGTCGATCTCGGGTCAGTACTACGAGGTCGTCGATTCGAGCGGCGGCGGTGCTTTTGCTGCCTTCCCGGCTGCTGGAGCGGGCGTGACCGGGACTTACGGCGTCCGCGGGTCTGGCAAGATCAACGTGCTCTGGACGCCGCAATTGTCGTCCTATCTCGAAGTTCACGGCAGCACCATCACCGTCCCGAACGACGGTCTGGTCGCTCCAATTGCAACGGGAACCTCGATCGTGGGTACGCAGGCCGGCCTTCGCTACACCTGGTAAGCGCAGTCTGAGACGTCTGGAGATGCCCGCCATGCCCGGCGGGCATCTTTTTTGCCGTCCGGCGTGCGGCGAGACTTATAAAAGACACCCTGGCGCGGGGCTGCGAGCCGAAGCAGAAAGGCCGCCCGGAGGCGGCCTTGGTCAGCTTCGGGGTGGGCGCGGGCGGGTCAGCGAATCTCCGACGTCCCCGCGCTGGTCACCACCACCGGCTTGCCGGCCTTGATCACATGGGTCGACTGGGCGGTCTGGCTGTAATCGGCGTTGGTACGGGCAGCAATCCCGAAGCCGGCCACTGCAATGCCGGCCACCAGCGCCACCACCACGATCTTGAGGTGGGTACCACGGTCTGCGGAGTGAATTGAGTGGTTCATATGAGCCTCCCGACGGGCTTGGCCGCCGTCTATGGGCTCATGTCTTAAGGACCATCTGTTTCCGGATGGTTTCGCGGGTTCCGCAAAATGGTTTCATCTCTACGCCCGGTTGGTTGCGCCGGGCTTGCCTTGCGGGGCGGGGCTCAGGCCGCCCGGCCGATATCGTCCCGTATGGAGCGGGCGGCCCAGACGAACAGTAGGGCGCCCAGCGTGGTCGTGACCGCCGCCGAAAGCAGGGAATAGCGCACGGCATCGGCCCCATAGCTGCCCTTGAGGGCATCGTTGACGACGCCGACGGCGAGCGGGCCGACCCCCTGGCCGAAGCAGGTGGCGGTCAGCGCGATCAGGGCGGAAGCCAGTGCCCGCATGCTGGGCCTCGCCACCGTCTGCGCGATCGCAAAGATCGGCCCGAGGTGGAAGCCGACCAGGAACGAGGTCAGCGCCAGCATGGCGACCATCATGGCAAAGTCCTGCGTCAGCATGCAGAGCGCGAACACGGGCCCGGCGAGCCCTGAGGTGATCGCCGGTGCCCACAGCTTCCAGCGGTCGTCGCGGCGGCTCACTTGCGCCACCACGATGCCGCCGAGCAGGGTGCCGGCCATGCCGGCGAGGCCCTTGAAGGTGCCGGCATAGGTGCCGATCTCGGCGCTCGACAGATGGTGCACGCGGGCGAGGAACGGCGGGATCCAGGCGGCGGTGGCGTAGTTCGTGTAGGTGGTGAGACAGAAGCCGATCAGGACGATGACGAAGCTGCGCTGCGAGGCGAGGAAGCCCAGCGTCGGCCCGAGCGGCTCGGGCACGAAGCTCTCCTGCATGGCGCCGCGCTTCGGCTCTGAGATCGTCAGCCACAGGATCAGCGCGAGCAGGAGGCCGGGCAGGCCGGCGACATAGAAGGCCATCCGCCAGCCATAGTGCTGGTTGACATAGCCGCCGACGAAATAGCCGAGGAAGACGCCGAGATAGGTGCCGATGGCGTAGATGCCGAGCGCGCGCGGGCGCTCGTTCTTGGCGAAGAGATCGGCGACGATCGATTGCGAGGCGGGCGAGCCCGCGGATTCGCCGATGCCGACACCGATGCGGGCCAGCGCCAGCGAGGTCACGCTCGAGGCCGCGCCGCACAGCGCCGTCATCGCGCTCCAGAATGCAAAGGCGGCGGCCACGATGTTGCGCCGGTTGAGCCGGTCGGCGACGCGGGCGATGGGAATGCCGAGCAGGGAATAGAACAGCGCGAAGCCGAAGCCGGCGAGCAGGCCCATCATGGTGTCGCTGAGGGCGAACTCCTTCTTGATCGGCTCGATCAGGACGTTGAAGATGGTGCGATCGAGGAAGTTCAGCGCGTAGATGATGGTGAGCAGGCCCAGTACGTAATAGCGCCGCGGCGACGGCGTGGCCGCAGCGGTCGTTTGGACCGACATTTGTGACGTCACATCGACCATCGCATCCCCCCAATTTGTCTTTGTTATTGTCGTCGGTCCAGCCCTTATCGGGGCTGGCTGCGTCAGGCGTCGCGGATGTAGTTCCCGGCTTCGAATTCGACCATGGGTGCGTTCGCATCGAACGAGACGCCGACCGGGTCGCGACCTGCTTCCATGGCTTCGAGCTGTTCGCCCAGCATGCGCCGGATCATCAGGATGCCGCGGTCGCTCTGGCCGAAATGCTCCTCGGAGTGAATGGTCACGGGGCCCTGGCCGACCTGGGCCTCGTAATCGCCGGGGAATTGCTGGTGCTCCTGCTCCGTCATGTCCCACCAGAATTTTCCGTTGAACTTCGAACGCATGCGGCCGATGTCGCCGGAATTCTTGACGCGGCCGGCGACATAGATGCGGAACGAGGTGTCGTCGATCGGCAGCGTCCAGCCGATCGACTCGACGCGCGCGAATTGCGCCACGCGCGGGTTGGGCACGACGCGTAGCGTGGGAAGGGCGGCTTCGGTCACCCGGTAAAACACCCGGCCGTCATCCTGCTTGCGGATCGAGCGCACCGCGATGCCGCGCGGCGTCTTGTCGAACCGCACCTCCGGCATCGAGGCCATCATGTTGGTGAACTGCGGGCCGGAGAACGAGCCGTGCAGCACCGGCACGTGGAAGGGATCGACCACGTTCTCGAAATGCTGGAGCCAGTTGCAGGGGATGACCGCGGGCCCGCCGCCGCCGATCGAGGAATCGTCGGCCTCGACGAACTCGCCGTCGTCCATGTTTTCGAGGCACTCGTAAGCCGGCAGCACCGGGCGTTTCCCGGCCGGGCCCATATAGGCGAAGATCAGCCCATAGCGCTCTTCGACCGGATACCAGGGCTGGCGCACCTTGTCCTTGAACGGGCCGCCGTCGGGCTCACAGGGCTGCTCGAGGCAGTGGCCCTCGGTGTCGAACTTCCAGCCGTGATAGCAGCAGCGGATGCCGTCTTCCTCGACCTTGCCGTAGTAGAGTGTGGTGCCGCGATGGCAGCAGCGCGCGTGCAGCAGGCCGACGCGGCCATGCCTGTCGCGGAACAGGACCAGGTCCTCGCCGAGCGCGCGCACCTTCTTCGGCGTATCGGTGGCGTCGCTGATGAGTCCGACCGGATGCCAGTAGCGGCGGAGCAGCTCGCCCATCGGGGTGCCGCGCACGACCGAGGTGAGCTCGGTGCGCGTGTGGGCCGGCTTCATCGCATAGGCCGTACCGAGATCGCGATCCTGCTGGGTGATCGTCATGCTGGTCCTCCCGCTGTGGGCCGTGCTGGCCGGGCCTTTTTGATGCCTTGTCCCAGTGAAAAATAATTCGATGACAATGTCAACGATCTTCCGAATGCCTCTTAGTCGCATTTCGATGAGGGCTGGGGAGGTTGCGCTACCAGCACTTGGCACGCCCGGGCTTTCTTGGCAGAGGTGGATCATGAGCCAGACATCGAGCAGGGATGGGCATGCGTCGCCCGATGCGGACGAAAGCGAGCCGGCGCCGATCACCGCGATGCTGTCGTCGCGGCTGATGGTGCTGGCCAACCTGCTCAGGCGCGGCGCCATTTTGCGCTACAAGCGGATTGCCGGATTGTCTTCGGTCGAGTTCGGTCTCGTCGCTTCGCTCGGCCGCCGCCCACCGATGAGCGTGGCGCGGCTGGCTGAAGCGGTCGGCCAGGACAAGGGCCAGATCAGCCGCGCGCTCGCGGAACTCGTCTCGCGCAAGCTGATCGCGAAGTCGGCAAATCCGAAGGACAGCCGCGAGGTTCTGGTCTCGCTCACCGACGCCGGCCTCGCCGCGCATGATGCGATCGTCGAAGGCGCGCAGGAGCGCAACCGGCGCCTGCTGAAAGATCTGAGCGAAGCCGAGTTCGACGCGTTGCTGCGGCAGGTCGATGAGCTCACGGCAATTGCCGCCGAGATGCTCGAGAGCGAGAAGAACGCGCGCTGATCTCCCGGCAATCTCTGGAAATGTTGGATCGCTTCTAAGAGTCTCTCTAAGAAGCTTTCAATTAGGGAAATCCCGCGCGCTCACATAAGCGTCACCTCAAGCACATGCCGTCACGGGACCGGCGGCATGACGCAGCAAAACATGCAGCTTTGGGGTGGCGCGTTGGACTGTCTTCGTATGCTGCGGTCAGCCGTGTTGGCGACCGCGTCCGCTGTCGTATTGGTGCCGCCGGCATCGTTCGCACAATCGTCTTCGCAGAACGGCGCGCAAAACCTGCCGTCGGTGACGGTCACCGCGCCGGAGGCACGCCGCCGCGCACCGTCCTCTACCGCGCGTAGCGCGCCGCGACGCGTGGTGCAGACCGCGGGCAGAAACAAGCCGCAGCCGCAGCGCAATGCCGGCTTCGTCGAGAGCCCGCGCGGACCGGTGAATGGCTACGTCGCCGGCCGCAGTTCGTCGGGCACCAAGACCAACACGCCGATCATGGAGACACCGCAATCGGTGTCGGTGATCGGCGCGGAGCAGATCCGCGACCAGAAGCCGAACAAGCTCGACGAGGTGCTGCGCTACACCGCCGGCGTGAGGGCCGGGACCTTCGGCGCCGATACGCGCAACGACTGGTGGCTGATCCGCGGCTTCAAGTCCGACGACATCGGACTGTTTCTCGACGGCATGCAGCTCTTTTCCACGTCCTATGCGACCTGGAAGCTCCAGACGCCGAACATGGAGCGGGTCGAGGTGCTGCGCGGCCCGTCGGCGGTGCTCTATGGCGGATCGAGCCCGAGCGGCATCGTCAACGTGATCAGCAAGCTGCCGCCGGCCGAGCCGATCCGCTATATCGAGACCGGCGTCAACAATTTCGGCAACACCTATGTCGGCTTCGATGTCGGGGGTCCCGTCGCGACGCAGCCCCAAGACGGCAAACAGGATGGCAAGCTGTTCTACCGCGTCGTCGGCCAAGTCCAGAACGGCAACACGCAAGTCAACTTCACGCCCGACAACAACTATTTCATCGCGCCGTCGTTCACCTGGAAGCCGGATGCCGATACGACATTCACGGTGCTGGCTTCCGCCTCGAAGCAGGACACGCGCGGCATCAACTTCCTGCCCTATCAGGGCACGGTAACCAACGCGCCGTTCGGCAAGATTCCGACCAGCTTTTTCGCCGGTGATCCCAATGTCGACAAATTCACCCGCGAGCAGGAGATGCTCGGTTACCAGTTCGAGCGCAATCTCACCGACGACCTCACGTTCCGGCAGAATGCGCGGTTCGCACATGTCGACGTGACTTATCGCGGCTTTGTCGGCAACGGCTGGGATAACATCAATACGGCCACGATGGGCCGCTACAATTGGTATGCGAAGAACACCGCCAACCAGGCTAATCTCGACAGCCAACTCGAGTATCGCGTCGACACCGGCCCCGTGAAACACACCATGCTGTTCGGGGTGGATCTGAAGGGCTATCAGATCGACGACTATCAGGCCTTCAACTTCAGCACCGTTCCGCCGATCAACGTCTTCAATCCGACCTACGGTCTCGACATTCCGCTCACGGGCACTCCGTTCCGGAACTTCCAGCTCACGCAGAAGCAGGCCGGCACCTATCTTCAGGATCAGATGAAGCTTGGCAATTTCACGCTGGTGTTGAGCGGCCGCAACGACTGGGTCGAGACGACGCAGGCGGCCCGGGACACCGGCGCTACTGTCGATCAACGCAACGACAGCAAGTTCAGCGGGCGCGCCGGGCTCATCTACAATTTCGACAACGGCATCGCGCCTTACGTCTCTTACGCGACCAGCTACAATCCGATCATCGGCATCAATAGTGCGACGAACCGGTTGTTCCTGCCGGAAACCGGCAAGCAAGCCGAGATCGGCGTAAAGGTCGCGCCGAAGGGGTTCGACGGCTATTTCACCGCCTCGTTGTTTGACCTGAAGCGTCAGAACGTGGCCACCACCGATCCGTCGAATGCGCTGCTGCAAAATCAGACCGGCGAGGTGACGTCGCGCGGCATCGAGCTCGAAGCGGTGGCGAATGCCACCAAGGAGCTGAAGCTGATCGGCGCGTTCACGGCCTATCATCTGTTCAACAGCCGGGACCTCGACCCGTCCCTGGTCGGCAAGACGCCGACCAACACGCCGGAGATGCTGGTGTCGGGCTGGGCGGATTACACCTTCAAGGACGGGCCGCTGGAGGGCTTCGGCTTCGGCGGCGGCGTGCGTTACATCGGGGCGTCCTGGGCGGACACGGCCAACACGCTCGAAGTTCCCGCGGTCGTGCTCGGCGACCTCGCGCTCCACTACGAATGGCAGAACTGGCGCACGGCCCTCAACGTCATCAACCTGACCGACAAGATCTATGTCGCCAGCTGCTCCACGGCGACGTCCTGCTTCTACGGCGACCGCCGCCGCGTCACCGCCAGCGTCTCCTACAAATGGTAGGCGAGGGGAGAGCCACGTGAGGGCGCGCACGGTCAGGCTCTGGTCCGTGGTCCATACCTGGACCAGCCTGATCTCGACCGTGTTCCTGCTGCTGCTCTGCCTGACCGGCCTGCCGCTGATCTTCCATCACGAGATCGATGAGCTCCTGGGCTATGCCCCCCAGCCCGAAGCTCATGCGGGCGCGGCGCGCGCGACGATCCAAGCCGTCGCCGACGCCGCGCTCGCCGCCGATCCCGGCCGCGTGCTGCAATATGTCTCCTGGGACAAGGACGAGCCCGGGATCGTCACCGCCTTCACCAACAGCGCCGTCGACGGTCTGCCTGACAACACCAATGTGCGCGCGTTCGATGCGGTGTCGACCCGGTTGCTCGGGCCTGTCGGCGTCGGCCCGATGCTGATCATGCTCAAGCTGCACACCGACATGTTCGCGGGACAGCCGGGAAAATTGTTCCTCGGCGGGATGGGCCTGTTGTTCGCGATCGCCATCGTCTCCGGCGTGGTGCTGTACTGGCCGTTCACCCGCCGCCTGCGCTTTGCCACCATTCGTGACGGCGCCGCGCGCCGCGTGCGCTGGCTCGACTGGCACAATCTGATCGGCGTCGTCACCGTGGCCTGGGCGCTGGTGGTGGGCTTGACCGGCGTCGTCAACACCTGGGCCGAGCTGATGCTCAACCAGTGGAAGGCGACCGAGCTCGCCAGCATGGTCGCGCCCTATGCCGGCAAGCCGCCGCCGACGCATCTGGCCTCGCTCGACGATGTCGTGGCGCGCGCGAGGCAAACGGCGCCCGGGATGGAGGTTGCCTTCATCGCGTTCCCCGGCACCCCCTTCACGTCCTCGCATCACTTCGCCGCGTTCATGCGCGGCGACACCGCGCTGACGGCGCGGCTGCTCAAGCCGGTGCTGCTGGATGGGGAGACCGGGGAGGTCGCCGATGCCCGCGCGCTGCCGCTCTATCTCCAGGCGCTCCTGATATCGCAGCCGCTGCATTTCGGCGACTATGGCGGTATGCCGCTCAAGGTGATCTGGGCCGCGCTCGACCTGCTCACGATTATTGTGATCGGCAGCGGGCTCTATCTCTGGCTGGCGCGGCGGCGCAAGCCCGCGCCCGGCCGGACCGACGCATTCGCCAGGCGAGCCTCGGTCCCGTCGTGATGCATGGCTCCCCTGACCGTTCGCGCCTGTGGATACGTGTCTTTGCTGGACCTGGCCTGCTCGCGATTTCGACGATCACGGGTCTGCTGGCCGCACTGCTCTGGGGAACAGCTGGCCAGTATGTCGCCTGGGTGACAGTCGGCGCCCCGGTGCTGGTCATTCTCCGGGTTTGGGTGCGCTGCCGCACCCGCAAAACCGGGCGATTTTCACGGACGACACCTCGCAATTAGCGCCGGCGGCCTGTGCGCTGCAATCCCGGGTCCGCTCCCCTGCAAAACTGTGGCCGCCCTTGCTGGGCTCGGCGATCTGCTCCATACCAGCCGCGGGTGATTCCGGGATTTCCACCGGTCTGGGAGCAGCAAAGGGCCTAAAAAGAGCGTGTCTTGCGCCCATTGGTGCACTGCGCTAAGGCTCAGAACCATTCCAAATCGGACGAATCCGTGGCTGTCCCGAGGCTGCGGGAAAAAGGGCTCGTCAATGAGCGGCATTCTACAGAACTATCTTCCACTCGTCGTCTTTATAGGGGTAGCGGGCCTCATTGGCCTGGTGCTGCTGATCGCGCCCTTCATCGTGGCGTTCCAGCAGCCGGACCCGGAAAAGCTGTCGGCGTATGAGTGCGGTTTCAACGCCTTCGACGACGCCCGCATGAAGTTCGACGTCCGCTTCTACCTGGTCGCCATCCTCTTCATCATCTTCGACCTCGAGGTGGCGTTCCTGTTTCCCTGGGCGGTGGCGTTCGGCAAGCTTGGTGCGACCGGGTTCTGGTCCATGGTGGTGTTCCTCGCCGTGCTGACCGTCGGGTTCGCCTATGAATGGAAGAAAGGGGCACTCGAATGGGATTGAACCCTGCGACGTCCGCTGGTCCGGTGATCGCGCCGGCCCCCAAGGGCATTTTGGATCCATCGACCGGACGTCCGGTCGGGGCCAATGATCCGTTCTTCCTCGAGGTCAACTCCGAGCTGTCCGACAAGGGCTTCTTCACGGCCGCGACCGACGACCTCATCACCTGGGCCCGCACCGGCTCCTTGATGTGGATGACGTTCGGTCTGGCCTGCTGCGCCGTCGAGATGATGCAGGTGTCGATGCCGCGCTATGACGTCGAGCGCTTCGGCTTCGCCCCGCGTGCCTCGCCGCGCCAGTCCGACGTGATGATCGTCGCGGGGACCTTGACCAACAAGATGGCGCCGGCGCTGCGCAAGGTCTACGACCAGATGCCGGAGCCGCGCTACGTCATCTCGATGGGCTCCTGCGCCAATGGCGGCGGCTATTATCACTATTCCTACTCGGTCGTGCGCGGCTGCGATCGCATCGTGCCGATCGACATCTACGTGCCGGGCTGCCCGCCCACGGCGGAAGCGCTGCTCTACGGCGTGCTCCTGCTGCAAAAGAAGATCCGCCGCACCGGCACGATCGAACGCTAAGGTTTTACGTCATGGATGACGCCAAGCTCGACGCCCTGGGGCAGACGATCGTGAGCGCGCTTCCGGGCGCCGCTCTCGGTCATTCGGTCGCCTTCAACCAGCTCACGGTCGATGTCGAGGTCAGCAAGATCGTCGAGGTGGTCAAGTACCTCCGCGACGACCCGAGCTGCCGTTTCGTCAACTTCACCGACATCACGGCCGCCGACTATCCGTCGCGCGAGAAGCGCTTCGACGTGATCTATCACTTCCTGTCCCCGACGCTGAACGCGCGCATCCGCCTCAAGGCCCAGGCCGACGAGACCACGCAGGTGCCGTCGCTGATCGAGGTGTTCCCCGGCGCGGACTGGTTCGAGCGCGAGGCCTACGACCTCTACGGCGTGTTCTTCGTCGGCCATCCCGACATGCGCCGCATCCTCACCGATTACGGTTTCGAGGGCCATCCGCTGCGCAAGGATTTCCCGACCACCGGTTTCGTCGAGGTCCGCTACGACGACCAGGAGAAGCGGGTGGTGTACGAGCCGGTCCGGCTCAACCAGGAATTCCGCAAGTTCGACTTTTTGTCTCCCTGGGAGGGCGCCGATTATCCGGTCCTTCCGGGCGATGAAAAAGCAGGGCCGAAGGTCTGATCATGAACGAGCAACCCGAACAGCTTCGCAATTTCACCATCAATTTCGGCCCGCAGCATCCGGCCGCGCACGGTGTGCTGCGTCTGGTGCTGGAGCTTGACGGTGAAGTCGTCGCCCGTGTCGATCCCCATATCGGCCTGCTTCATCGCGGCACCGAAAAGCTGATCGAGCAGAAGACCTATCTCCAGGCGATCCCGTATTTCGACCGCCTCGACTATGTCGCGCCGATGAACCAGGAGCACGCCTTCTGTCTCGCCGCTGAAAAGCTGCTCGGCATCGAGGTGCCGCGCCGCGGCCAGCTCATCCGCGTGCTCTATTGCGAGATCGGCCGCATTCTCTCTCATCTTCTCAACGTCACCACGCAGGCGATGGACGTCGGCGCGCTGACCCCGCCGCTGTGGGGTTTTGAAGAGCGCGAGAAGCTGATGGTGTTCTACGAGCGCGCCTCGGGCAGCCGCATGCATGCGGCCTTCTTCCGCGTCGGCGGCGTGCATCAGGACCTGCCGCAGAAACTGGTGGACGACATCGAAGCCTGGTGCGATCCGTTCCTGAAAGTGGTGGACGATCTCGACCGGCTGCTCACCGCCAACCGCATCTTCAAGCAGCGCAACGTCGATATCGGCGTGGTGCCGCTGAAGGAGGCCTGGGAGTGGGGTTTCTCCGGCGTGATGGTGCGCGGCTCGGGCGCGGCCTGGGATCTGCGCAAGTCGCAGCCCTATGAATGCTACGCCGAGATGGATTTCGACATTCCGATCGGCAAGAACGGCGACTGCTACGACCGCTATCTGATCCGCATGGAAGAGATGCGCCAGTCCGTGCGCATCATGAAGCAGTGCATCCAGAAGCTGAACGCAGCCGACGGCAAGGGCCCTGTCGTCGTCGAGGACAACAAGGTCGCCCCGCCGCGCCGTGGCGAGATGAAGCGCTCGATGGAAGCGCTGATCCACCACTTCAAGCTCTACACCGAAGGCGTTCACGTGCCGGAAGGCGAAGTCTACGCCGCGGTGGAGGCGCCCAAGGGCGAGTTCGGCGTCTACCTGATCTCGGACGGCACCAACAAGCCGTACAAGTGCAAGATCCGCGCGCCGGGCTTTGCGCATCTCCAGGCCATGGACCACATCTGCCGCGGCCATCTGCTCGCCGACGTCTCGGCGATCCTGGGTTCGCTCGACATCGTGTTCGGTGAGGTCGATCGCTGATGGGGCAGCAGGCGCCAATCCAGTTTGACCGCAACTCGGGGGCCCTTGAAGGGGCCAACCTGTGGGAGCGGACGGCTGCCCTGGCGCTGGTGACGGGATCGAAGATCTCCTCGCACTTCTCGCATATGGGCTACATCGCCTGCGCCAATCTGCTGGCGAAGACGCTGCCCAAGCGCGACATCGCGATCAAGCTCAACTCCGACGCCGTGTTCGAATTCCCTTACGGCGACGGTTACTGGAGCAAGCTGCTCAACCGCTCGTATTGCTACGAGGACGAGCTGGAGCTGCTGTTCGCGGACTCCTTCGACGTCGACTACACGCTGCTCGATTGCGGCGCCAATTACGGCTACTGGTCGGTGCTGGTGTCGAGCAGGCCGTTCGGCTCGCACAAGGCCATCGCGATCGAGCCGTCGGGGCAGAACTATCCCAAGCTTGCCAACAACGCCCGCGTCAACGGCAACCGCTTCGAGACCATGAAATGCGCGATCGGCGCCTCGCGCGGCACCGCGCGGCTGTCGGGCACCAAGCACGAAGCGTTCAGCATCGCCGGCAACCCGTCTGACGGTGAGGAAGTGCCGGTCATCGCGCTGGATAATCTCATCGACGACGGCAAGGTTGCGGCGAACGGCAAGTACCTGATCAAGCTCGACGTCGAGGGCGTCGAGATCGAGGCGATCAAGGGCGGCGCCCGGCTGCTCGAGGCCGACAGCGTCATCATGTGCGAGGAGCACGGCAGCGACCGCAATCATTCCGTGTCGCGCTACATCCTCGAACAGACCCCGCTGAAGCTGATCGTGTTCGATCCGCGCAGCAACCGGATGGAGACCGTGACCGAGCTGTCGATCCTCGATCGCATCAAGGTCTCGACCCATGTCGGCTACAACGTTTTCGGCACCGCAAGCGCGTTCTGGCAGGACAGGATCGAAGCCCTGAATGCCAAGAATTTGAGTGCGAAGTCCGCGCGCCGTATGCAGTGAGAGATTGAGAGATGTCCGTTCGCCGATTAGCACCGAAGGAAGTCCAGCCCGCGAGCTTTGCGTTCACGGAGGAGAACATCGCGTTTGCGAAGCAGCAGATCGCGAAATATCCGGCCGGACGCCAGGCCTCCGCCGTCATCGCCATCCTCTGGCGCGCCCAGGAGCAGCATGACGGCTGGGTCTCGGAGGCCGCCATCCGCGTCATCGCCGACATGCTCGACATGCCCTATATCCGCGTGCTGGAAGTCGCGACCTTCTACACGATGTTCCAGCTCGCACCGGTCGGCAAGAAGGCCCATGTCCAGGTCTGCGGCACCACGCCGTGCCGCCTGCGCGGCGCCGAGGATCTGATCCACGTCTGCGAGAGCCGGATCCATCACGACCCCTTCCATCTCTCCAAGGATGGCGATTTCAGCTGGGAAGAGGTCGAGTGCCTGGGCGCCTGCGTGAACGCGCCGATGGTGATGATCGGCAAGGACACTTATGAGGACCTGACCAAGGAAAGCTTCGGCAAGGTGCTCGACGGCTTCGCCTCCGGCAATCCGCCAAAGCCCGGTCCGCAGAACGGCCGCCAGTTCTCGGCGCCGATGGGCGGCCCGACCACGCTGAAGGAGAGCACCTGATGGGTGAGCTCCCCACAACCGGAGGGACCGAAGCCGTGAAGAAATGGGGCTTCGTCGCCATGCACGCCGCGATCGCGGCCGCTTTCATGTTCCTGCTGCAGCGCTTCTTCCTGAACGCGTCGCAGGACACCAGTCTGCTCTGGGCGCTGGCCTTCGCCGTCTGCGCCGCCGGACTTGCCTACAAGCAGTCCAATCGTTGATCGGAAAGCACTGATATGCTCGAGGACAAGGACCGCATCTTCAAGAACCTCTACGGCCTCCATGATTGGGGCCTCGAGGGCGCGCGGCGCCGCGGCGCCTGGGATGGCACCAAGAACATCATCGACAAGGGCCGCGACTGGATCATCAACGAGATGAAGGCGTCGGGCTTGCGCGGCCGCGGCGGCGCCGGCTTCCCGACTGGTCTGAAATGGTCCTTCATGCCGAAGGAATCGACCGACGGCCGGCCGAGCTATCTGGTCGTCAACGCCGACGAGTCCGAGCCCGGCACCTGCAAGGATCGCGAGATCATGCGGCACGATCCGCATCTGCTGATCGAAGGCTGCCTGATCGCGAGCTGCGCGATGAACGCGCATGCCTGCTACATCTATGTCCGCGGCGAGTTCATCCGGGAGCGCGAGCATCTCCAGGCCGCGATCGACCAGGCCTATGAGGCGAAGCTCGTCGGCAAGGACAATGTCAACGGCTGGCCGTTCGACATCTACGTCGCCCATGGCGCCGGCGCCTATATCTGCGGCGAGGAGACCGCGCTGCTCGAAAGCCTCGAAGGCAAGAAGGGCCAGCCGCGCCTGAAGCCGCCGTTCCCGGCCAATGTCGGCCTGTTCGGTTGCCCGACCACCGTGAACAACGTCGAGTCCATCGCGGTGGCGCCCGACATCCTGCGCCGCGGCGCGGCCTGGTTCGCCGGCATCGGCCGTCCGAACAATGTCGGCACCAAACTGTTCTGCGTCTCCGGCCATGTCGAGCGGCCCTGCAACGTCGAAGAAGCCATGGGCATTCCGTTCCGTGAGCTGATCGACAAGCATTGCGGCGGCATCCGCGGCGGCTGGGACAACCTCAAGGCCGTGATCCCCGGCGGCTCGTCGGTGCGTATGGTGCCGGCCGAGCAGATCATCGACACGCCGATGGATTTCGACAGCTTGAGCAAGCTGCGCTCGGGCCTCGGCACCGCGGCCGTGATCGTGATGGACAAGTCGACCGATCTGATCCGCGCCATCGCCCGCATCTCCTATTTCTACAAGCATGAGAGCTGCGGCCAGTGCACGCCGTGCCGCGAGGGCACCGGCTGGATGTGGCGCGTCCTGACCCGCATGGCCGAAGGCCGCGCCCACAAGCGCGAGATCGACATGCTGCTCGAGGTGACCAAGCAGGTCGAAGGCCACACCATCTGCGCGCTCGGCGACGCAGCCGCCTGGCCGATCCAGGGCCTGATCGCGCATTTCCGTCACGAGATCGAAGCGCGCATCGACCAGTATTCGCACAGGGCCGACATTGACGATATCGGCGTCCGCGATCCCGTGAACATGGTCGCGGCGGAGTAAGAGATATGACCAAGCTCATCATCGACGGCAAAGAGATCGATGTCCCCGCCGAATACACGCTGCTCCAGGCGTGCGAGGCGGCCGGCGCCGAGATTCCGCGCTTCTGCTATCACGAGCGGCTGTCGATCGCCGGCAATTGCCGGATGTGCCTCGTCGAGGTGAAGGGCGGCCCGAAGCCGGTCGCAAGCTGCGCCTGGGGCGTGCGCGATTGCCGTCCGGGTCCCAAGGGCGAGCCGCCGGAAATCTCGACTCGTTCGCCGATGGTGAAGAAGGCACGCGAAGGCGTGATGGAATTCCTTCTGATCAACCATCCGCTGGACTGCCCGATCTGCGACCAGGGCGGCGAGTGCGACCTGCAGGACCAGGCGATGGGCTATGGTGTCGACACCAGCCGCTTCGCCGAGAACAAGCGCGCGGTCGAGGACAAATATCTCGGCGCGCTGGTCAAGACCTCGATGAACCGCTGCATCCAGTGCACGCGCTGCGTCCGCTTCTCGGCGGAAGTCGCCGGCGCCCCCGAGATGGGCGCGACGGGCCGCGGCGAGGACATGGAGATCACGACCTATCTCGAGCACGCGCTGACGTCGGAATTGCAGGGCAACCTCGTCGACATCTGCCCGGTCGGCGCGCTGACCTCGAAGCCCTACGCGTTTGCCGCGCGACCGTGGGAACTCGGCAAGACCCAGTCGATCGACGTCATGGACGGCCTGGGATCGGCGATCCGCGTCGACACCCGCGGCCGCGAGGTGATGCGCGTGCTGCCGCGCATCAACGAGGCCGTGAACGAGGAGTGGATCTCCGACAAGACCCGCCACGTCGTCGACGGCCTGCGCACCCAGCGCCTGGACCGGCCCTATATCCGCGAAGCCGGTAAGCTGCGCGCGGCGAGCTGGCCCGAAGCGTTTGCGGCCATCGCCTCCAAGGCGGCGCGCACCGACGGCAAGCGCATCGGCGCGATCGCCGGCGACCTCGCCGGTGTCGAGGAGATGTTCGCGCTGAAGGACCTCTTGTCCAAATACGGCTCGGGCAATCTGGCGGTGCAGGGCGGCGACGCCTTCGACCCCGCGCTCGGCCGCGGCTCGTATGTCTTCAATCCGACGCTGGTGGGCGTCGAGCAGGCCGATGCGTTGCTCATCATCGGCGCCAATCCGCGGAAGGAGGCGGCCGTGTTCAACGCCCGCATCCGCAAGCGCTGGCGCGCCGGCGGCTTCAAGGTCGGCGTGATCGGCGCCAAGGTCGACCTGACCTACGATTATGACCATCTCGGCGCAGGCACCGACACGCTCGGCGAGCTCGCGGCCGGCAAGCACTCCTTCATGGACGTGCTGAAGAACGCCAAGAATCCGATCATCCTGGTTGGCGCGGGCGCGACCTCGCGCCACGACGGCGCCGCCATCCTCGCAGCCGCCGCCAAGCTCGCGCTCGACGTCGGCGCGCTCAAGGACGGCTGGAACGGCTTCGGCGTGCTGCACGAGACCGCCTCGCGCGTCGGTGCGCTCGATATCGGCTTCACGGCCGCTGCCGGTGGATTGAACGCGGCGCAGATGACTACGTTCGGCACCCTCGACCTGCTGTTCCTGCTCGGCGCCGACGAGATCAAGGCGCCGGACGGCACCTTCGTCGTCTATATCGGCACCCATGGCGACCGCGGCGCGCATCGTGCCGACGTGATCCTGCCGGCGGCCGCCTACACCGAGAAGTCCGCGATCTACGTCAACACCGAAGGCCGCGTGCAGATGACCGGCCGCGCCGCATTCCCGCCGGGCGAAGCCCGCGAGGACTGGGCGATCGTCCGCGCGCTGTCGGAAGCGCTCGGCAAGAAGCTCGGCTACGACTCGCTTGCCGCCCTGCGCCAGGCGATCTTCAAGGCCGTGCCGCATCTGATCCGTCTCGACCAGATCGAGGCCGGCTCCGCCGACCAGATCAAGAAGCTGGCCGGGAAGGGCGGCGCGCCCGAGAAGGCACCGTTCAAGCCGGCCATCGAGGACTTCTACTTGACCAACCCAATCGCGCGTGCGTCCGCCGTGATGGCGGAATGCTCGCGGCTTGCCTCCGGGCAGATGCTGACCGCAGCGGAGTGAGCCAGATGGAATTCTTCGAAAGCGCATTCTGGACCGGATTCCTCTGGCCGCTGATCATCATGATCGCGGAGAGCGTCCTGGTGCTCGTCGTCCTGCTGGTCGCGATCGCCTACATCCTGCTCGCCGACCGCAAGATCTGGGCGGCGGTACAGATCCGCCGCGGTCCGAACGTGGTCGGCCCGTGGGGCCTGCTGCAGTCCTTCGCCGACCTGCTCAAGTTCGTGCTGAAGGAGCCGATCATTCCGGCCGGCGCCAACAAGGGCGTATTCCTGCTGGCCCCGCTGGTGTCCTGCGTGCTCGCGCTCGCGGCCTGGGCGGTGATCCCGACCAATCTGGGCTGGGTGATCTCCGACATCAATGTCGGCATCCTCTTCATCTTCGCGAT